>VFQT010000218.1_pt1 | contig 92389 bp, 79 predicted proteins | sample 3512381 | NCBI WGS metagenome assembly VFQT01 (sample SAMN10412376, study PRJNA504923) | tailings metagenome | isolation source: Relicate 2 Philex TSF3 active mining site | place: Philippines: Tuba, Benguet | collected 2017-08-29
GTTTCGCCATTACCAATCAGACCTTGACACGTGTCACAAATGACGGCGTGTTCGCCGCAATATGGGCACTCTGTCGGGACATCGGCAGGGTCACCGCAATGCGGACAGCGTCCCCAGCGTTCTGTGGGCTTAAGGTCTGGCCTTACCGCTATACGGTCATCGAAGACAAAGCACTCACCTTCGAAGGCTCCACCATCCGGGAATTCCTCAAAGTACTTTAGGATTCCACCTTCAAGCTGCCAGACATTGCTGTAGCCGCGCTCCTGCATCGCGAAAATCGCCTTCTCACAGCGGATGCCACCCGTGCAGTACATCAGGACCTTGGTGTCCTTATCAAGCGGGTTGTTCTCGACGTACTCTGGCCACTCGGTAAAGACATCGAGGTTTGGGTCAACCGCTCCCCTGAATTTGCCTATTTTGACTTCGTAGTCATTACGCGTGTCGATTACGACGACGTTCGGGTCATTTACAATCGTCTCATGCCATTCCTGCGGCGTCAGGTGGTTGTTTTTTGTTGTCGTCGGGAAGACGCCTGGCATGTCGGCGGTAACGATCTCTGTCCTGATATCAACTTTGTAGCGTGGAAAGACATAGTCGTCGGCGGTTGCATCTTTGAAGATAACATCCCTTCCGAAGACAATCTCTCTGACAGCCGCCTTCCACGCATCCATGTTTTCAGGGGGCATGCAGACGGTGCCATTAATGCCTTCCGGAGCAACGAGAACCAGCCCACGGACCGCCAGCTCTGGTCCAAGTGTGTTGAGCTGAGTAACGACAGCATCGACCTGTTCAGGGGTCAGCGGGACAAAGTGATAGAAAGCCGTAATCGCAACCATAACCTGCTGTTGTATCATCGCAGGATGGCGTCCGGGAAGTCTGTCATCCGGCGGATTGTGCGTGCAAAGCGTTTCTAAACCGTCCGCCGGAAGGGGAAATCTGCGTTGTTGTCTCTAGGCGTGGACTACAAGGTTTGTTGGTTGACCGCTTGTTCGACGATTTGTGTATCGCTCGCGGCAAGGTAACGATCCAGCTCTAGCGTTGCCTCTTTGAGCTTTGAGGCTTCACGCCTGAGGGTTGTAGCCTCATTGGCTGCACGCTTGATGGTTCCAATTGCGATTTCATTATCAAGATTTGACTGCAGGGAATGCCGAAGGCTTGTTATCTGTGCATCGAGTTCCTGACGCAGGTAGGTCGTGCGACGAAGCCACTGATGTGTTTCATCGGCGGAATCGGCAGACCTGACAAGTGCCTCAACACGTCGGACGAGCGAGTCACGGATTACGGTATCGGCTTCGCCCTGCGCTTGTTCGAGGAGCTGCTGTGCCTGCGAGCGGAGTGTGGCACTGTCAATAGGCTCAAGTGCTGTTCCTGGGTCAGGGAGGCGGTGGATTGCCGCACCCAGCGCGGCAATTGCAGCCGTGACATTGTCTTCTGTGTCGCGAGGGAGGTTTTTCTGCGAAATGGCATCCCGGACCAGCAGAATAAAAGTCCTATAAAGTGGGTCTTTTTCTACTTTCAGGATGTCATCGAGCTCAGCGATGTGCAGCGGTGTCGACATCCATTTTTTGTACGATTCCTGGGGAGCCACCTGCCCTGCGATCACACCGATGAGGCTCAGGCCCGCGAAGAAGCCCCCAATAAGGTAGCCCTCAATCTTGCCTTGAAAGATTCCCATTCCAAGCATCATGCAGGCAGGGATTCCACAGCCCAGGCCAAAACCCCATGTAAGGCCGCCGGAAACCTGGGATGTATAGATTCGCGTTGCACCTATCAGTAACTTCGCGAGGTCACTGTCAGGATTGAGCTTGGTCTTCTTGAGCCAGTTACGCTGAACACCCGAAAGTGTTTCAGGAACGGTGTTTTCTCGGTATGCGGACTGGGTTGTTTGTGCGATGTTGACAAGCGAGCGCTTGCGGATGACATCGACGCACCGGGCATCTCCAAGGACTTCAGGTGTTAGCTGCATAGCGTAATTCCCAACACTGTGTCGATACATTCCAATATCATGATGCACCGCCTCCCGTTGTCTGCGTGGACATCGAGCGGTTGAGGTCTGTGGCCATCCGGCGATCGGCAATGTTGATGAATGTATCTTTGTCGGCAATCACGGCCTGCGGAGGAAGCTGGTCGCTTTGCGTCGATAGTCCCGACATTTTGCGCACGGCAGTCCCGATGGCCATGAACTCAATCAGGCCATTTGACAGCTGATAGACATATGTCTTAACGCCAACAACATCATCGGCTCCGCAAAGCTCGGCATCGGCTTTAACACGCTTGATTGCATTCTCGCGTGCCTCGTAGATCAGCGTCGACATTTCGGTGATTTCACCCCGTGCGAGGGATTTGAATGCGCTGGTAATACTTCCGACAAAGCCCAGGGAGTAGACACTTACGCCGAGGACTAACTGGATGGGGAAGTAGCCCATCTTGATGACATTCCACATTTCCTCATTCGTGAGGTCGCTGGTGATGGGCTGTTTGCGTGAGAGCTGCTCAAATGCCGGATGGCGACTGGCTGTACCAACCATCACCATCTCCTGCATCCCGGAAAGTGGAAGAATATTCGTCCGAATACCGACAACCGCATTCGCACCTGCATGGCTGGCTTCTTCGGTGATACGCCACAGGGCACGGTGGCGAGTTTCATTGAAGACATCGGAGAATTCCTTGACCTCACCGCGCGCAAGGCTCTTGAGACCACCCATGATGCCTCCGCCGACGCCAATGGAGTACGCAACATTCCCAAAAACAAACTTCATCGGGGTGAAGCCGGCATCGATTTGACAAAACAACTCCTGGCCATCCGCGCTGCTGGAGAAAAGCGGCTCAGCGGACTTCTGGCCATCGTGGTGGACACAGTTTCCAATCGACAGAAACTCCACATTGCCACCTTGCCAAACAAGCTCAGAGTTCATCCCGGTGACACCCGTCGCGCCGCAGCTCTTCGCTTCACGCATCAGGCGCTCGATCGCCGCCTGGCGGCCTTCGTGCACAATGGATGTCACCTGCTCTACTTCGCCGCCGGTGAGGGTTTTGATCCCTGCTCCGATGCCCCCTGCAAACCCGATGGAATGGACTGAATTTCCAACAACCAGCTCGCCGGGCGCAAAGCCTTTGGCGTGCAGGCAATACATTTCGTTTCCAGAAAGTCCCGTTACGATTGTCATCGATCTTCCATCCAATCCCGCATGGTATGTGTGCTTACGTACAGTGTACATCTCTTGCTATGTGTCCGTTAAGCCCATACACTTGGGCTCAAATATTGGCAAACAATTGTTTGTTTTTGCATTCCGGAATTGACCCGTGATGCCGATTATGACTAAGAGGGATTTAGAAACATATGCAAATCGATGTTATTGAACGACCACAAATGCGCGCTGCAGCACTCAGGCACGTTGGTCCATATCCGCAAATTGGTCCGGTTTTTGACAAGCTCTGCGGAATAGCCGTGGTAAGTGGATGGTTTTCGCTTCCGGAGGCCTGCACCTTAATGGTGACTTACGACTGTCCGGATTCAGTGCCAGCAAGTGCGTTACGCTCAGATGCGGCAGTGGTTGTGGGACCGGAGAGCGTGCTGCCAGTCGATGTGGATGAGCTAATTATTCCGGGTGGCCGGTATGCGAGAGGCGTCTACATAGGACCGTACAGTGGGCTGGCTGATGCTTGGAAAGAATTCAGCGAAAATGTTCGGTTAGCTGGCTATCCGGTGCATGGAACAACAGCGATTGAGGTCTATGTCAGTGATCCGCGGACCTGTCCCGTAGATGAGCTGCGGACCGAGCTGTTGGTCCCACTGAATGCGGAATGAGAGTTTGACTGCAGCTGAAGTGTCTATCCCTTAAACGGGATGCGGGCCGCTGCGGGGAGTCATCCCGTATGCGGCCCGCTGGTTCGGAGTGAGAAAGCGACTACTTCTTCTTAGCTGCTTTGATACCGCAATCCTTGCAGTCCTTCTTTTCAGCCTTTTTGACTTCGCAGCACTTCTTCTTTTCAGCTGCTGGTTTTACTGCACAGCATGCCTTCTTCGGAGCTGCCTTTGATGCAGGCTTTGTCTGGGCCATTACACTGGTGGTCATCACTGCGATTGCGAGAGCAAGCATTAGGTTCTTCATGTTTTTTCTTTCTTCCGGGACATGCCTTATTCAGGGATGCAGACATCTTACAATGTCTTTACTAAATCGGATATCCGCTGAATTACGGGAATAACGACACTACAATTGCGTCGCGTCAAATGTTCCGGACGGCGTGGAGCGGGCATGCTAAAGGTTGAAGTCGTGGTGGACAGTGTGGACGATGCGCTGGCGGCGGCAGAAGCAGGCGTCAGCCGCGTCGAAGTGGGCTGTGCCCCAGAGCTTGGTGGCCTGACTCCGTCGCCAGGTGTAGTCGCGGGTATCGCCGAAGCGCTTGCCGGAACGCACATCGAAATTGCGGTTCTCATCCGCCCCCGCGCTGGGGGTTTTTGGTATTCACGTGAAGATATCGAAGCGATGTGTCTCGATATCCGGTTGATCGCCCAAGGCGTCGACAGTGTTGTCTTCGGCGCATTGACTGAGCAAGGAATGCTCGATTTACCAGCTGTCAACGCATTGGTAAACACAGCACAGACATTTGGACTCCAAACAGTGATCCACAGAGCAATCGATGTCTGTGTCGACCCGGATAATGCTCTTACTCAGCTGGTAAACCTTGGCGTCAATCGTGTTCTCACGAGTGGGTGTGGGGAAACTTGTCTTGCCGGGTGCTCCAATTTGGTCCGGTGGATAGAGCAATACAAGTGTCTCACATTTGTACCAGCCGGAGGAATCCGGGCATCCAATGTTGCTGAACTGCACGGTTTACTTGGAACCGAATATGTCCACGCAGGACCACGGTGTGTCCAACATGGACCTGCAACGCAGTGGGGAAATGTTGACTATGGAACGCACACAGTGCTCGACAGCGATGCGCTGCAGCATCTTGTCGAGGTCTGTCGAGAGCTATGATCGTAAGGTCAAAGAGTTGCGCAGAAGAGGGTTATATTTTGAGATTCATCAGCTTATGGACGATGCCGACTAACTAAGCGCAAACTGAGAATCATCTTTTCTGTAGTCGCTAGACCACCCTGAGTTCGTTTACTTCCTTCTGCATGTCAACCAGCTTCCTGAAGATGCCATTCTCCTTCGCCAACAGCTCATCATGAGTGCCAACTTCCGCAATCTTGCCTTTTTCCACCACCACGAGGCGATCGGCATTTCGCAAGGTTGACAACCGGTGCGCAATTGCAAAGGTTGTACGGCCGGCAATCAGACGCTCAATGGCTTCCTGAATCTGCTTTTCGGTTTCGGTATCCACCGATGCCGTTGCTTCATCAAGAATCAAAATTCGTGGGTCGTGCAAAATCGCGCGTGCAATCGAAATACGCTGGCGCTCGCCACCTGACAACCTGGCCCCACGCTCGCCAACCTGAGTATCGTAACCATCCGCAAATCGCATGATAAAGTCGTGCGCATTCGCTGCTTTTGCTGCCTTGATCACGCTGAGCGGATCCGCTTCAGGTTTTGCGTAGGCAATGTTTTCGTAAATGCTGCCCGGAAACAGGTATGGCTCCTGAAGGACTATGCCAAGCTGGCTACGAAGGTCGTGCAGCTTGATCTTCCGCATGTCCACACCATCCACCAGAATCCGACCCTCATTTGGGTCATAAAAGCGGGAAATCAAGTTGATAACGGTGGACTTCCCAGCACCCGAGTGACCTACTAGACCAATCATTTCGCCGGGTTTGACGTCGAGACTGAAATCGTCCAAAACGCGTCGCGCTTTGTCGTAGCCAAAGCTGACCTTTTCAAATGTAACCGCTCCCACAATATGTGGCATCGCCTGCGCATCGGGAGCATCCGCTACATCAGGTTCCGTATCCATTACTTCAAAGACACGTTCCGCACTTGTTAGCGCCCGGGAAAGCCAGTCAGCAATACGGGTCATTCCCTGAAGTGGGCCGTACAGCTGCCCAAGATAAAAGAAGAAGAGGTTAAGCGTTCCAAGCGACATCGTGCCCTTGACAACTTCACGGCCGCCGACATACCAAACCACAAAGATCCCGGACATCATAAGGAATGCCAGGACCGGGAAAAGCGTTGCCCACCAGTTTTCAAGGTCCAGATTTACATTCAACAGGTTCGTAGCCCGTTTGAGAAATCGGTCGTTCTCGCGGTCTTCAGCGGCAAATGCCTTGACCACGCGCGCACCAGCAAGCGCCGAGTTTGCCCCGGAGTTCATCACGGAGCGAAGGTGCCATAGACGCTCCAGGCGACCCCAAAGGAAGCGCCAAATCTTGATTGTTGAGAGCACCACCAGCGGGACCGGAACTAGAACGAACAACGTCAGCAGCCAGTTTTGTGCGAACAACACAATCAAAATGCCGACAATCGTCAGTCCATTGACAACCAAAATCTGCAAGCCATCCACGAGGAAGTTGTTCAGTTCGTTGACATCCTGTGTTACACGCGTCAGCAATGTCCCGGTCTGGCGTTTGTCGTAATACGAAAGCCCAAGTTTTTGCAGCTTTGCATACAGCTGCGTACGTATACGGTAGGTCAGGTTGACGCTTAGAAATGCCGAGAGACGTCCTCGTGCGATTCCAATAATCGCGCCAAGTGCATGGCTGCCTAACAGGAGCAGAACGAGAATCCCCAGCTTGTTGATGCGAACCGCATCCGTGAGTGCTCCAGCCTTTGGCAGCAGGACATCATCCGTCAGGTCACGCACGATCACACCTGGGACAAGACCAGCCCAGGTTCCACCAATCATCAGGGCGAGCAGCACGACGACGTGCAATTTGTAAGGGGATGCATACGAAAGCAGTCTTAGCAGTGTCGCTCTCTTATCGAAGCAGTGACGGCAAACATCGGAGTCTTTCGGGAGCGCGCGCGCACACTTGGGGCAGACTTTATCGTTGTCATCAATCCCCGCAACCGGAAGCTCTTTGTCCTTTGCAAGAGCACTCAGTACTCTTGCCGCGCCTGTCATCCGGGCTGCATACATCGTGGTGTAGCGTGCAATTTCAATCGTGTCAGTTCCCGAAAACAACACCAATGCCCCGCACCCTACGAGCGTTTCTGTTTTGGCATCCTGAATGGATGCTAGCTCGCAGGTACGAATGATTTTGGCGGAATCAGCATCGGCTTCGATGACAACAACTGTGGTCCGGGATGCACACACCCAGCGCTGACAGATGTGGGAACGTTCGTTGAGGTCAAATGCGATTGCAATGAGCAGGTCTGCAACCGGGATTCCTGCGGCTGCGATGACATCAGAGATGGGCTTGGGGAGGGGTTCTACCAGTGACACAGGGGGATAGTACCACCGTCAAAGACAAACCCAATGATTAGTTATCCGCTGGGTCTCCACTCGGGGAGGATGTCTTGTCAGGCGTCGCATCCGGGTCGGTTTCCGGGTTATCCTTGGATGGCCCTGTACCATCAGTCGGGTACTCAACACTTGCGCCCTTTATCCCTCTTGAGATGGTTGCACTCACGGTTCCACCGCGTGGAATCCTTGATCCTGCCGGCGGATTCTGTTTATAAACCGTGTTTTCAGGAAACTTGGTGAAGTCACCCATGACGATTTTCATCCGTAGGCCTTCGCCTTGAACAACGGTATCCGCTTCATGGGTCTCACGCCCCATGAGGTCTGGGACGCGGACGACACCAGCTTCATTGGCTGTTGGCGTTACGTTTGGCTTACCTGTATTGTTACCGGCGCCCGGCTTTGTAGGTTTAGCCCCCGCCTTGCCGGAATTCGACTTGCCATTGGAAGACAACCAACCTTCGAACTTGGCATAGGCAAGCTTGAACGGCTTGGGATACTTTTGATAGGCGTAGTACGTTGAGCCTGCCAGTCCACCGATGAACATCAACGCAAAGATTCGACCCCAGTGAGGACGCATAACATCCGAGAAACGCGGACGCAACGCTTTCGCCTCACGGCTACGGGCTCTGCCATCCTCAACGACCTTTTTGGGTGTCCCGGGATTTCCGCAGAACGGTCCATCCAAGCGGCCGTAAAGATTGTAAATGTCGACGATGATTTTGTGCTTGACACGAACTTCGCCAAGATGCGTGATGTACCTGGCCCAGGGGTCCATATCAATCAGGACTTTTGCGACCTCGCTGGACAGCAGGATGTGGTCGGCATCCCCAAGGTCCATCACACGCTGCGCTGTAATAATGCCATCACCTGCGGCATCCCGCTGGCCATTGACATCCTGAACAATCGTTACCTCACCCGCATGCACACCCATTCGGAGCTTGAGCGGCGTCCCGATCAGCTGCTTGAGTCGCGCATTGTCGGCTTGAATCATTCCGTGTAGCTGCAGTGCACAACGCAGCGGCGACAAGAGATCTTTGAAGAACATTAACGCGATGCCATCCCCGGTCTGTCGGACAAGGAGGCTTTCCGGGTCATACTTCGCCGATGCCACTTCAGGCGTCATCTGTACAATCTGGCCGAGCTCACGCTGAGCCGCAACCTGATGATCCGTCGGGAGCTTTGCAAACCCTACGATATCCATAAAGAGCACATAAGCACGCCGAAGGGAAGGCGTGCGCTCAACGACGTCGGTCAGCGGCGTCGGTATAGGATTATCTTCGTACGACATAGGGGTTGGTCGGGCAGTCATCGTATTCCACGGTGATGTCATCGAGGGGATGTCCAATACAGAACATTCACCAGACACATATCCGTTAGTTTCGGAATGCAATAAATTGCCAAGTAGATTGTAGCCAATGAAAGTGGCATTTTGCACTCTAATTTGCAATGAAGTTGCAATGTAGTGGCAAAGAAATTGGGCTGACGGTTACTGCTGGAGCGAAAATCAGGCGCAGCGCTGTCATCCGGGATGCAAACATCTACATCTAGCGGATAGAATTCCGTATCCTCCAACATATGGTAATAAACCCATGAAGTGTCCGTTTTGCGGCATCGTAGACCGCGATCAGGTTTTGGATTCAAGACCTGTGCGCGATGGTATGGCAATCAAGCGGCGCCGACTCTGTCACGGCTGTGAAGGGCGCTTTACGACATTTGAAGAGATTGAGGATTTACGGCTGTCGGTTATCAAACGCGATGGTACACGTGAGCCGTTCGACCGCCACAAATTGACGCGCGCGCTTGAGACGGCATGCAACAAGCGTACGGTCGCGATGTCGGCTATTTCCGACCTCATTGACCAGGTGGAACGGCACCTGATGGCACGCGGTGACAGGGAAGTGCAAAGCCACCTCATCGGTGAAGCCATCATGCTTGAGCTCAGTAAACTCGATGCCGTCGCGTTTATTAGGTTCGCAAGCGTCTATCACCAGTTCGAAGATGCCGACCAGTTCAAAGCCATCGTCGAGCAGCTGAAAGTCTCTGCAAGCTGAGTACGCCGCTGCAACGCGCTACCAATGCCTGGGTGATGCAGCTGACAACCGCTGGAATCTCCGCTCACGATGCAAATGTCGATGTTCGTCTCATTATTCATGAAACTTTAGGTCTGACATCGACTCAGCTCTTCCTCCGGGATGGCAGCCTCTCGCCAGAAGAAGAAAGCCGGATAGCGGCGCGTATCGCCCGCCGTGCATCCAGAGAGCCGCTTGCTTACATCCTCGGAGAACGCTGGTTCTACGGGATGCGGTTTTTGGTCACCCCCGATGTCCTTATCCCGCGACCGGAAACAGAGCTACTCGTGGAACTTGGTAGCAAACATCTTAGGGAGAACCCAGCGAATGACAGCAATATCCTCGACCTCTGCACCGGCTCAGGTTGTGTTGGCATTGCATTGCTTGCGAGTAACCCGAGCGTACAAGGAACGCTGACGGATCTCTCCCCGGATGCCATCGCCGTCGCTTGGCAAAATGCTGAGCTGAACGACGTCTTTGAGCGTAGTCAGCTTGTCGTTGGGGACCTTGATTCCGATTTGGCTTCGGACTTGCGCTTTGATGTCATCACGGCAAACCCACCGTATATCAACCCGGATGACATCGATACGCTTGCAATTGAAGTCCGCGATTGGGAGCCTGAGCTTGCTCTCTATGCTCCGGATGCCGGCTACGCGCTCTATCCGCGCATCGCTACGGTCGCACTGAACCGCCTCCGCCCCGGCGGCCTCCTCGCCGTCGAGTGCGGTCACACCCAGGCAGGCACAATCGCCGACATGTTCACCGCCGCCGGTCTGGTCAATGTCAACATCCACCCTGACCTCGCCGGTATCCCCAGAGTGGTCACAGCAAACCAACCCTCAGCCTAGCGGAGAGGCGATTCTTTACTGCGGATCCGTCCTAAATGGACTCGCCGGAAGACCCGCCTTGTTGTACAGGTTTGCATCAAGAGGGTTCATCCTGTAACCGTAGCGGACATGCTTTGGATTTGTCACCAACGGGGATGAAACAACGATCGTCTCACCAACGATGCGAGCCTCAGCGATGCGCCAGACCTTGTCATCTCCAGCGATGGCAAACCCACCAATAGCAATGTTCGGAGTGGCTTCGAACTTGCCCCGGTCAGCCATGCGGCCCGCTGTAAGGCCTCCGCCAACATGGTCAAACGACACCACAAGGGTCCCTGGCTTCCCCAGCTGCACGCTTTTCAACAACGGACCACTCACCACGGTGTCCTTACGCCCGTGAATGTCCCGTAGCGCCCAAAGAGCTAAGCGCTCTCCGACATCCAGCTTGTTCTTCGGGTGAATATCATCAACATCCCCGATGTCCACCGCACTCGCCATCCCGGTGTGCGGAATCGCCAATGCACGACGCTGGGCATCCCGGAACTCGGACCAGCCATCCCCGCCCGCAGGGTCTTTGCTCTGCGCCTGCCATCCAGCAAGCTGTACGGAATAAAACGGCATCGATGGCGTACCAAACCAATTCCGCCAATCGGTGATCATCGCGCGCTGCTTCTCGATGTACTGATTCCCATCGATTGCATTTCCGGCATTGTTCTCACCCTGATACCAAAGCACTCCCGCGACTTGGAAGTTTCCAAGGGGAGCGATCATGCCGTTATGCAGCGTCACACACCGCGGATTGAATGCCTGCTCGCCAAATGGAAATTTAGGTTGTTCAGGAGGGAAACTAATATCCATTCCACCGGCAACCCGCTTGGCTTCAGCTTTGACCCACGCATCCACAGCCTTGTGCCACGCCCTAAGATCAACCTGATACTTTGCCAGGCTTGTCCGCATCCAGTCCGCAAATGGCTTCAGCGCAGGCGTCTCGAGAAGTGTCTCCTGACGCATCCAGCACTCGATATTCGTGCCCCCAACACTTGAACGGAGGAGCCCAATCGGTACTCCAGTTTCCCTGACAATCTTGCGCGCAAAGTAGTAACCGACGGCGGTAAAGCCACCGGATGTCGCAGGACTTGCCACCGCCCAGCTGCCTTTTACGGTTTCCTGTGGGTCACGGGCAAAGTTCATTTCGACGCCAAAGTGGCGAATCAGTGGGTTCTCGGATGTACGAATTGCATCCGGGTCATCGCAGCCCCCAAGACCCCACTCCATATTCGACTGGCCTGAGCAAAGCCAGACATCCCCAATCAGGATGTCATTACGCTCTATCCGGTTCTTACCCTGCACGATCAGGTTTGTTGGTGTTTTCGATGCGCTGCGCTTCGGGAGGGTGACCTGCCATTTACCGGATGCCGGTGTGGTTATTGAAGCCGTCGTTGTACCAAGTGACACAGTGACTTGTTCACCACTGTCCGCCCAGCCAAACACCTTGATATCTCGTTCCTGCTGGAGTACCGCATGATCGGCAAAGAGAGGGTGGAGACGGACATCCGCGTGGGCTGCACCTGCAGCCCACAACAGCCCAACGAATGGCAGAATACGACGCATTAGAGCAGCTCGCTTCCATCCGGGCGGTAGACACGCCACTCGTGTACCCCGCCAGCCCAGCCCTTTTGTGCTTGAATATTCAAGCGAAGCGCATCGGTTGTGACCGCATCAAAGCGAACATGAACGTACTTGTCGGCATCCGTGCCAAATGGATCACGTGCCTTCACCGGTACCCACGCGCCGTTGATCCGTGCATCCAGCGACCAGCCCGCAGGCAGCCGGCACTCGCCAATTCCTGTGTCATCAAACCAATACACCCCGACGGAGCCGATCTCAATGGGTTTTACAAAGGTGTACTCAAGCCACTCGGCGGTGCCCTTGTGCGGCCAGAAGTGATAGAAGGGATGATTGTGGTCAATCGACTTTGCAGGGTCCTTCTGGTCATTCACCGCTGTCGGATTGGCGCCAAAGCTCGCACGGACCTTTGCCATTTTGGCGATGGTCGGGAGGGCGGGAGCTTCTGCGGCATCAATGGAGCCCGGCAGCCACACTGCCATACTGGTCGCGCCGCGGTTCGCCCATGTTGCATAGGGGATACCCGTGAGCGTCAGCGACTCGCCGAGCGAAATACCTCCAAGGCCGACACGCTTCACGGCATTCGCACCTACAGCGATTGGAGTGATGCCACCCAGCATGTCGCTTGCGGGCTTTGCGATGCCATTCGATCCTGCGACGGTGCTGAAGACTTCCTTGACCGCTTGGTCGGTGCCCTCAAAGCAGTAGACAAGAGGCCCGCGCTGGAATGAGACCTTGCCACGGTTGTCCATGACGCCCGGGTTTGAGATGACCTTGCGAACCGCCATCGGGAAGTCAAGCTTCACCGTGTCTCCTGGGACTACGCTCTTCGGGAGAACCAGGTAGCCATCGATGGTTGCGTTGACATCAACAGGAGCTCCGTTCAGCGTCGCTGTAACCGTTGTCTTTTCCTGATCTGCGAAGCGGTACAGGCGTCCAGGGACAGCCTCACCCTTTGCCCAGCCAGGAATGCGGATTGCGAGGTGCGAGCCGGGTGCCGTGCCGGACTTTACCTTGACTGTCACGCTTCCATTTTCTGGATAGACCGTATCGACTGCGACATTGATCGGGCCGGCAGCTGTAGTCGTCGATATGTCACTTGCTGCGAACAAGTTTAGGTAAAGCGTTGCTCCTCCGGTTGCGGCGAACAGCTTACCGATACTGCCGATAAACCTGAGAACGTTTGGCGGGCAGCAGGCACAGCCAAACCAATCCGGGCGGAAGGAGCCGTTGTCGGACTGGAGGGAGTTTACGTAGAAGAAGTTCTTACCAGACAAACCGACGCCTGATAGAACCGCGTTGTAGACCGTGCGTTCAAGGATATCTGCATACTTGGCATCTGCATAACGCATCCCCATTCGGTTCGTCCAGTTTGCAAATGCAATGCTGGCACACGTTTCCTGGTAGGCCGTTCGATTGGGGAGCTCGTAGCGGTCACCAAGGGCTTCTCCACTCCCGCGGGAGCCAATCCCACCTGTGATGTACATTTTGTAGCCGACGACGTCATCCCAGAGACGATCCGCTACTGCGCGAAGGGATGCATCCTGTGCAAGGTCTCCAACGTATTCCGCTGCTCCAAAGCAGTAAGCAGCGCGTACGGCGTGCCCAACGGCTTCATCCTGTTTGACCAGTGGCTTGTGGTCCTGAGCGTATTCACCAACGAGGTCTTTGCGGGATGTATCCCCACGGCGCGCCAGGAACCATTGCGCAAGACGCAGGTAGCGGGCATCCCCGGTTGCTCCGTAGAGGTCGGAAAGACCGAGCTCGACTTCCGGGTGGCCATCGATATTCCCGCGCTTGCCCGGACCAAATGTGGCAACAACCAGATTGGCATTCTTGATCGCAATGTTGAGCAGATTTCGTTTCCCCGTGGCTCGGAAGTGCGCGACTGCGGCTTCATAAAGGTGCCCGACGCAGTAGAGCTCGTGGCTGGCATCCATCGATTCCCAGCGCTTTGTTCCACCCGGCGGGAGGTTGTTCGGGTCTCCGATGGTCTTTGGTGAGTAAAGGTAGCCATCCGGTTCCTGCGCCTGTGCAATGAGCGCAATGATGGAATCTACGCGGCGCTCAATTTTGGCATCCCGCTTTACTGCGAGAATATTCGCCGCTCCTTCGATGGTTTTGTAGACATCGGAGTCATTGAAACAATAGCCCTCACAGGTTTGGGGCGTGCGATTACCCTGGTTTTTGCGGGCGGCAGCACGAAGGTTACCAAAGCGACCGGTTTCCTCACACTTTTCCAGCACGTGGGGGAGGGTGATATCGCGGTTGCGATCGACACGCGGTTTCCAGAAATTGTCCCGGAACGTGATCTCTGTATGACGAATCGGCGTCAGCTGCGATGTGGTCTGCATGGTTGTCTCTCCTTTGAACGGCTGGTGATTGGGGGAAGTAATATGGACAGAGCGGATAGAAAGCACAAGGCCGGCATAGCCACCGGGCTCAGGGTCAATCGAAACGCCAAGGGGAACATCGCGCGGAGTGTCATCCGGGATGGGGTAGCAAAATGTTACCGGTTGATTCGGTTTATCGAGCTCGAGACATTGCATAAACGCGGTATCAGCGATTCGTACAGTGAATTGCCGCCTGAACTCCCCGCCCCAGTACGTGATGGCAATAGAGCACGGACCATTGGATGGTAGACGGACACAGGTTTTGTACACTTGTCCGGTACGGCTATCCCTTACAGAATATGGCCCAAGCTGTCCGGCATAGCTTCCTGGAGTTGCCACTGTGTCGTGGGTGAGCTCGCTGCTTTCCGCGCCGCAATAAACAGCATCAAATGTAAGCGCATCCAGCTGTCTCTCCAAAGTAAGAGGGGCTTCCGTTTCGTCTTTCCAAGCATTCAGAGCATCCGGCGATTCAAAACCGCGAACGATGCAGGTGTAGGTCTCACTGTGGATGTCAGTGATGCGCATCACATTGATTGATGCTTCTTCACCGGAAACGGTGAGGAGGGGGAGGGCAACCGGGTGATCACCGCTGAGAATGGTTTCGATTGCATTGCGCATGGATGGAATATGACATGCGACATCGATCGGAGCGGTAAGGCCAGTGAATGCAAGGAGAGTCGAACCTATGAAGAATGATCCAAAGGTGGAGTCGCCTGGCAGGGCTTCCCAGCGAATGGAGTCATCGGATCCCATCAGCGATGGCGCTCTGGTAACGCGTGTACCTGCTGCTGCAACAAGCTTTTGCTCATTCCGTTCATCGCTCTGTAGGCAGAACATCGCACCGCGTGCGTGTGCTGTTACGGGAATATCTTGTACGACATCAATAGACTGGTCGGCACTGGTGCGGGCTATCCATTCAGGCAGTAAAAATGGCGTCTCAATTCCTGTGCCACTGCAACACCAGAAGTCCTCATTCGGTTTGTCGAAGCACTTTTGCGCACCCGGGGTCAGCGGGAAGTAATACATCAGACCCGGACCACCCGGCTCCCGTGCAGCGAGCAAGTGATTTTCACAGGCACGGCTTAGCCAGCTATCCCAGTGCGTTTGTGGTTGCACCGTGGACAAAAGCGTAACCAGCTTTGCCATGTTGTGCGTGTTACATGTCTCGCTGGTCTCAGCTGAAATGTGATCATGCTGGCGACCAAACAGCCCAAAGTGCTCGAGGTCGCTGTTACCGCCATTCGGGTACGTCCAGCCAGTCAGGACCTGATTAACGAACTTAGCAGCGGCATCAATCAGTTTTTTGTCATTATCGATAATCCCGATTCTTGCCATCCCGATAACGATGGGAATCTGCGTGTTTGCATGCCGGCCTTCAAACCACTTCCAGTTGTCCTCACTTATCGCATCGATGACTTGGCGGTGAAGAAACCGCTTTGCCAGAGCCAGCATCGCTGCGTCATCAAAGACAACTGATGCCTGGGCCAGGAAATCAGACATCCCGCCGTGTTCCGTTTCCAGCATCCGCTGCACTTCGGTGTCACTCAAGGCATCCAGGCGGCTACTTACCCAACCGATGAAAGATTTGCAGCTGTCCCCGGCAAGTGGGATTTCTGCGATGGAATGCGCATCGAGCAGGCCCTGTCCGATTTTGTGCAGGGTGTACCAGGGCGCCCAGACTTTTTCTCGTGCGATGACGCGGTCGATGAATGTCTCAGGAAATGCAGAAACGTAGCCGGACCCGATGGCATTTTGGCAATCACGCAGGCCGGTGACGACATGCTCGATATTCGGGGTGAGTTCTACAAAGCCGCAGCGAATTGCACGTGCCACGGCACTCAGATAGTGTCCGGTGAAGTGTCCGCGCAGCTCCGATGTAGGTGCTTGCCAGCCTTTTTGAGGCGTGCCGGCGGGAGCAAGCCCCGCCGTTTGCCGAAAAGTATAAAGGAGGTCGTCCGGCCGGTAGGCCAAAAGACGCTTCGCTGTGACATCCTGTGCCGCTTGCCATGGACCACCTGTGATTGTGATCGCAGGTGGCACAATCCATGACGTGGCTTGCATCACTTGCTGTGACGCGCCTTGAAGCGAATGATTGCTAGAGCATTGCTTCCAAGCGTAACCTTGCCGTTTGCTGGTGGCCACGCAATTGTCGAGACGGCCGGGACGACCTTGTTTGGTTCAAGCAGTGTGTTGTTCGCCTGCGGGTCATCCGAGCGGATCACTGTCATGGTTGCCTTGGTGCCAATGCGCGTCAAACCGGTCATCGAAACCCCAAATGCCTTTGTCTCGCTTGTAGAGTTGACCAACTTGACAACAACTTCGTTCTTGGCTGTGTCGTAGCCACTGCTTGCGTAGACATCGGATGTCTCTGGAACAGGCACTGTGTGAATGACTTTTCCATCGAGTTTGCAGGTGATCACACCACCCGCTACGGACACCTCAATGTCGTACCAGCGTCCCGTTTCAATTCTTCCTGCAACGCGTTGACCTACGGGCCCCCGATTTCGCTCGATACCATGTTCCCGGTTGTTCCAGCCGCCGAGATTCCACCAGTAGCGCTGACCTGTTTTGTCCCCAAAGATCACGAGGAAACCCTCATCTCCGGAAATCTTGCGCGCTTTTAGTTTCAGTGTGTAATCGGACCAGCCGGCATCCCCAAAGGTGTAGGTACCTGTTTCCTTGCCAACCTGACGGATGACATTGCCAGCAGTTTGCCAAATCCCACCTTCGGTCTTTGCACTTGGAATGCCGTTGGTGTTGGAGTCATACAACGTTTTCCCGCCGGATGTGACGGAAATGTCTTTGTACTCACTTCCTGTAAGCCAGGTTCCGACACCGACCTTTCCGGTAATTGATTTTGCTGCTGTGCCTGCGCCCTTGATGGCAGTTGGGATAGTGATGTCCGGTTTGTTTGTGTGAAATAGCTTCCAGAGGTGGTACGAGACCGTACCTGCAGTCCGAAGGCTGTCGAACATAATCATCCCGTGCCAGCCAGAGCGACCATTAACGTGTGCCAGCAATGGCGCATATGAGACCATTTTCACAACATCCGCGTTGTTCTCGCAGCCCATCAAAAACACGCCTTCGCTCAGCGCGGCAACCATGTTTCCTTTGTCGGGACCACCCTCCGGCGTCGTGACGGCAACTTCTCCAACATAAACTGGCTTTTGCTTTCGGTCGTAGTTGTCGTAGTAGTTGAACTGACTGAAGAACCAGCTCGGCGAGTTGTAATAGTGCTCATCGATGAGATCGAACTCGGCATTCGGGATGTTGTAGTCTGCAATCGTCGTGAGCGTTGGGAAGAGCTTGTGGACCTGCGCGTAGACCATTTTGTAGCGCGTCTCGTACTCCGGACCGACATTTTCATTGCCAATTTCAACCAATGGATTTGCAAATGGAGCGGCATGTCCGGCTTCTGCGCGTTTGCGGCCCCACTCGGATGTCGGATCCCCAGTTGCGTATTGCAGGAAGTCGATATTGTCATCGATGACCCAGCTCATGCTGGAAAGCGGGACATGTTGGGGACTCCGGTAGATACACGTCTGACCTGCAAACCCAACCCACATCGGCTGTGCCTTGAGGTCCTCACAGAATTGCAGATACTCAAGTGCTCCCATGCCGTGTGTACGTCGGTAGTTCCATGCATTCCAACGCTCGTAGCGTTCCTCAACGGGACCAATGCCATCCTTCCAGCGGTAGGTCATTTCCGGTGAGCCACCCTCCACAACACAGCCGCCGGGGAAGCGCACAAATGCGGGCTTCATGTCGGCAATCATTTTGGCGATGTCGCTTCGGAGGCCATTGGGGCGGTTGTTCCAAGTGTTGGCTGGGAAGCAGCTTACATAGTCGATGTCAATCGTGCCCTTGGATGGAAGTTCGAGGGTTAGGAATGCATTGTCAATGGTTTTCTTCGCGGTAATGGTTCCTTCAATACGGGTCCAGCCATTACCTACGGATTTGCCGGACAGCGTCGACGTGACAGGGTTTCCGTAGCGGTCATCACCCAGGATTCTCACATTGCGGATATCTCCGGTGGTCGAGCGAATATGGGCGACAATTTTGTAGGATGCGCCTTTGCGAAAACCAACGCCCCAGAATCCGGTGTTGCGTACAGCGGCAGCCTTGCCTGTGCCAGCCGGCTGTGTCACATTTACACGCAAGTGGTAGGGAGAGTTGGCGTTGAGTCCAGCGACCGGTACCACCCACCACTCTGCCTTCCCACCACGTTGGTCAAGCTGCCAACGCGGGACGGTGCCAGGCTTGACATTGAAGCCACTGTCCCAGCCCGCATCGGAGATCCACTTGTCTCCAACCTTCTTGAATCCCTCAGGCGGACGGCTGTCTTCAAAGGCCCGGTTCGCGACCATTTCACCGTAGAGACCACCATCAACACCGTGGTTTATCTCTTCCAAGAAGATACCGTACATGTTTTTGTTGACAGAACGTCCCGGTTTGTCTGCCTGGATAGTGACAGTTACATCCTGTGCGTTGACTGCTGATGCGGCAAGCAAACTGAAATTGAGAATGGATGCAAGGATAGCGGTAGATCGATACATGAAGGCTCCCGGATGTGGTTACACTGCGATGTGCAATCCAACACGTTTTGCATATTATTCCGCAGTGGTGTACTTTATATTGTATGCTGTAACGAAATCGTTGCAGAATCCTACGATGAGCATAAGCGAATTAGTCCCACAGATTGAAGTCAGAGCATTCGGCGCGCGTCGGCGCGAATCCGATGGATTTGCTGTTGACCGTCCCAACGGTTTTCATGAGACTATTTGGGTCCGCTTGCATGACCATATGCAAGTGCGAATCGCCTCCGAATCGTATACGGTCCAGCCGGGAACGATTATTATGCTTCCCCCAGGAACTCCTCACTGGTACACATCTGTGTCTGGTTCCTGGTGCAATGACTGGCTCCACATCGTGGGCGAAGACATTGAAGACGTTTGTAGAATCATGGGACACCCAATCGGAGAGCCATTTTTGCCGATTGAAACATCCTACGTTAGCCCGCACTTTGAGACCATCGCACGTGATCTCGCTCGCAAGGATGACATCGGTAAGTCACTTGCATCTATTGCGGTTCTTTCACTACTCGCTCGTACCGTTGCTGCCTGCAATATGCCCGATACGCCATGGTCGGCTGCAGAGGCTGTACACCGGCCAGCATTTGACCGGCTTCGACAGCGGATGTTGGCAAACCTCGACCATCCATGGGACATCGCAAATCTGGCGCGTGAAGTCCACCTTGGCGTTAGCCGCTTCTCTGAGCTGTACTTACGCTTTTATGGTGTCTCTGCGATTGAAGACATTTTGCAAGCTCGTATCCGTGCTGCAGAATCCCTGCTCACAAATGCCAGCCTGACAGTAAGTGAAGTCGCATCGCGTACAGGGTTTGCCAGCCATGCCTACTTCAGCCGTACCTTCCGGGCACGGGTTGGTATATCACCGATGGAATATCGTCGGCGCGGGCTCCACTCCTAGTCGCAGCGTGCCCAGTCCGCATCAGAAAGGATTGCTGTCATCCTGTCCGGGGTGATTCCAAGCTTCTCCGCTGACTGGATGACATCCGAGAGGTTTGCGGGATACAGCCCGTTTTTGGCTTCGGACGCGAGGCCGGCTATATTCCACGGTTCTATTGCTGTTGCTGCTGAGCATTTTCCGGAGAGGTAGGCATCAAAGCGTTGCCAAAACGCACTATCACCCGAAAGGAGCATCCCCGGGGCGAGGTCACGTTTTCCGAGGCGTCTGCATATTTCTGACCAGCTCGCCGCTGCAAAATAAAACATCGACACGTCTTTGAAGCGTTCAAAATCGGCAAAGGCCCGATAGTTCGCGGCGATAAAGCGAGCAACACATTCAACATCTCGCTTAACAGCTGCATCGTATTCTGCGAGGGTTGTTTCGGATAGTTGTCCGCTGAGGATCAGTGGCGCAAGGCGTTCAATACCAAGGAGCGTCAGCGAAAATCCGGTCGAATACAGTGGATCGATAAATGCTGCCGCACTTGGTAAGAATGCCCAGGCAGAATCACCAATTGTGCCTGCAATACGGTCTGTTCGAACCGGTAGCGGATCAACTTTCATCCATGGGAGGACACGTTCTGAACCTGCAAACTGTTTTTCCACAGCTGGCATCCGTGCCAGTAGCCGTTCCCAACCGCCATCACTTAGGAGAGCAAGATCATCTGCAAGCCAGCGCTCCACGGCAACCCCGGCGCTGACCCGGTTGTCATCAAAGCGGAGCATCCACATCCACCCGCCGGGGAAACAGTGGTGCAGAGCGGACCAATCGAGTGGGTAGGGAGCACCGGTGGGTTCACCAAGCTCAAGGATATTTGCTGCCAGTGCAACACCATCAAAGTGGGAATACAGCGCCACAGTGTCTGGGTAGTCTTCAAATCTGGCTGGTTTTGCACCGACTAAGTGAGCGAGAGCTGCCGTTCGGCCTCCGGCATCGATGAGAAAACCGGCATCAACTATAACTTCTGCTCCATCTTCATGGCGAAGATGCACATTCCAACGTCCGTTTTCGCACGGGTTGACATCGCTGACCGATGTTCGATCAGCGTAGTGAACCCCTTCATCCACAGCCTTTTGGCAAAGCCACATGTCTACATCCGAGCGTAGCCAGTGTGTATCCGCACAGCTGTTTCCGGGGCTGGCTGCGACGGCAAGGGGCCCTCGGACATCCGATTTGCTTCCATCCGCGCGATGGCCATAGTACGTAAAGCCACGCTTGAGACCCACACCGACTTCCGGGATTTGCGACTTCCAAGCCCCCCACGTCGCCAAATGGTTCAGGTGGGGGAGGTTATACTCATCCGCGAACTGCTCAAGCAGGAGGTTGGTCAGGGGGGATGTGCTTTCGCCCATCGCAAACCTTGGATGCGTACCGCGCTCAACCAGCGCGACACTCTTTCCTGATTTGGCCAGAATCTGTGCCAGAAGCGAACCGCCAAATCCGGCACCGACAATAAGGACATCCACCTGCCTTGGCAACACTTCCGACCCCTAACCCGGTAACAAAATACGACTGCAGTGCTCACACGTTGCAAGGACCAAACCATCGGTAACGGCGTTCACGGTCGTGCCATTCACCATCATCCCGCAGGCTGTACACGTCCTGTCCCACGTCATATAGGCTGCCCCAGCACCACCCTTACGCTCACGGATGAGCTCATATTGCTTCAATACCGCTTTGTCGGTCATTGCAGCGACCAAAGGCTTACGTTGAGGTTCCAAAGCCTTGATCTCAGCAAGCAGCTCTGCCTCGCGCTTTGTGTTCGTATCTTTGAGCGTCCGATATGCACGCGTTATCTTGGCAACATCCAGTTCTGCTGCCTTTGCTGCGGTGTCCGCTGTCGCAGTCGCTTCCATATGCACGAGTAACTCATCTTCAAGCGTTGCTTTTTGGCGCCCCATGGCATCGATTCCCGCCTGCAGGTCTTCGAGCTCGCGGGGGCTGGTCACTTTTCCTGAGTATAGCTTGTCGGTCGCAGCCTTTATTTTTCCTTCAACACCCGCAAGCGTAAGCTCTGCATCCTTTTGAACTGCGGCTAGACGATTGGCTTCCGCGCGCAATGCATCCGCATTGGGTTTGCTGATTTTGTACCTAGCAGCAAGCGTCGTCCCTGGATCAAGTGCTGCAATCTGTTGTCTACGTCGGTCGATCTGGATATCTAATTCCAGTAACGCCCCCAATCCACGCTGTGCATCCCTGAGGCTCATCACTGACTCCTATATCTATCGTTTACGCCGAGAAGAAACCCGCTTGATCATGTATGGCACCATTTGGATGTACATGTTCATGCGGGCGATGGTTCCTTTGATGATGCCGAGCTTGAGCTCCTTGGTAGGGTGGCTGACATCCCGAAGAATAACCGTTGAACACGGCACGCCTGTGGCGAGCACGTGGTTTGTGATGGCAAGCTCAACTCCATAGCGTGCGTTTGCCACATTGGGGACATCCAGGAAGAGGCTCCGTAGAATACACCGCTGCCCACTGATATTGGGGACCAGAATTTGAGCGAGCGTCGTCCAAAACTGACCGCCGCGGAACACTCCCAGCGTCATGTCTGCCTGTCCCGCAATGACCCCTGCAGTCATGTTCTGAACCATTTCGACGGACAGACCGACCAGGTCAGCATCCAGAAAGAGGACAACCTCGGCATCCGTCTCGGTGGCACCCCGGTGCATCGCTGCACCCTTGCCACCATTTACTGCCATAAGCATCGGTCTCGGTGGCACCCCGGTGCATCGCTGCACCCTTGCCACCATTTACTGCCATATCGAAGACGCGGACCGGTTTTGGCGCAGTCCCCGAGAACGAACGGGCGACAGTCGCTGTGTCATCCGATGATGCATCGTTTACAACGATAATCTCACTGACATTCCCAGCCTGTGCAAGAATCCCAAGGACACCCAGAATCCGGGTGCTCTCGTTGTAAGCCGGGATGACGGCGGCACACCTCACTTAGGCGCCTTCCATGTGCCATTTTCGTAGGATTCAGCCCGCTTTTCAGCGGCTTCGATACGCTTTCGCGTGAGCGGATGTGTGCTCAAAAATGCAAGTTTCTCATTAGACTTTGCAGCAGACTCCTGCATTTTCGTGAACATTGACGCCATACCGCGTACGTTATATCCTGCCGCAACCAAATACTTGAAGCCATACTCATCCGATTGGGCCTCATCGCCACGGCTGAACTCCCTGTCTTTCAGGTCCAGCGTCAGTCCAACAACAGTGCGGACATCAGCGCTCGACCGTCCAAACAGTATTCCGGCAACGCCTTGCTTGACCGCCGCGTCAGATAACTGCTGAGCGGAGTGACGCTTGACAATATGGCTAACCTCGTGGGCGAGCACACTGGCAAGCTCATCATCTGATGTCGCAAGCTGCATCAGGCCTGTATTCACATACATCGGGCCACCTGGCACTGCGAATGCATTAATTTCATTGTCCTTGATGAGTGTGACGGAGTACGGAACATCCCAGTCTTTGCGCGCGGCTTCGATGATTGGCAAAGCAACGCGCTGGAGGCGGTTTACCATCGGACCGTTACGGATAATCTTTGATCCTTCTGCGCTCTCGTTGAAAGCCGTGACAAACTGCGTACCCATACGGATTTCATCGGTGCGTGTATAGATGTTTCGCACTCTGCGACACCCGGTTGACGTCAGTAAAACCACCCCAAGTAAACCGGCAACGAGAATTTTTGAATGTTGCATCACTTTGATGGCCCTTTCGATGTCGAGAAGGATGGACTCTCACCCCGAAGTTGTCCGTTAATCGCGGTGACCTGCCGACGAATGGCTGCCACAGCATCAGCGTCAACCGCGGGTATCCGGCTAATACGCGTCAGGGTTTCAAGTGCCTTTGCAGACTCATCCCGGGCGATACCCATATTGCCTTTGGAAATGGCGACGCGTGCACGTTCAACATGTGCCGTGGCTGCATCCAGCTGAATCTGCCAGTCAGATACGCCAATACGCGGTAGGTCTGGGCGCTTTATGATGGGCACACTCACTGTCGGAATCACACCCTGAGTCCGGATGCCAAGCTGTTGTTCCAGATGTTGGATGCGTAGTATGAGCTGCCATGTTAGTAGACCGTGAACTCCGGTGACCACTAATATGATGCCCAGCAGCACAGAGCCGCCGGCTCCTCCCCCAGAGCGCCGCTTCATGCGTCTATCTTATCCGAAACCGATTCCAGCCGGGGATGAGCCTGTTTCCCAGCGTGCATCGCGTGCATTCTGTCCTTTAACTTTAGCTCCATTGCGAAGCGCTGTCGCTCGAGTCCACAAATTGCATTTCCATAAACACCGCGGCCGATGAGCAGGCGCATATTCGGACGGTCAACAGACCCCCATCGATACTTGTACGGCTCATTGCCACGGAGAAAGTCAAAGGTGTGTGACTTGTCGACACCCACCGCATGCAGCATCGCTGCACGTGTAACGAGCATCCCCGGAGACCATTTATGGTACTCCTGATCAAATCCGCCGAGGTAATAAATCGTTGTTCCACCCGATGCCATGCAGTAAATCGCGGCTATGACTTTGCCATCCACGGACAGCGTGTGAAGCCTGAGCAGGCCTGCATCCAACAGGCGCTTGGAGACATCTGCAAACCACACCTTGTGCGCATCGCCGGCGAACGTACCTGGCATCCACCTGCGGCGCCAGCGGTCCTGATGCAAACGGATACAGGCATAGATATCGCCCGCTAGGCTGTCCTTATCGGCGATTCGGTACGTCACCTCGGTCGCTTGTTTTCTAAGCGCACGGTCTGCGTAATTAAGGTTTTGTCTGAGGCGCTTTGGTATCGCCAGCTGTTGCTCCTCAACTGTTTCGGCAAGTGGAAGAATTGGACAGACTTCACCATCCTCCAAGGCGCCGCGAAACGCACGTCCGAGTGGTCCCTGTGGATGACACTGACGAAACAGCACCGCTGGCGCGTGGTCGCTGATCGCATCGATAAGCTGGTCCAGCGTCGTCGGAGGAGCATCCGGAGCGATTGCAATATCGAGATAATCGCTGACACCATCCCCGACCGGAACCAAAACCCCCGGACCCGCCCACTTGAATGCCGCCGCTGCAACCGGTTGGCCATCACCGTTTCTGAGGATGATGCCAACGAACATCCCATTCGGAACGCGGTCGATATTTGCACTCACCCATGCCCAGCGCTGCATAGCGGTAGCTCCGGGTGTCGCCGCTGCCCATTCATCCCAAACTTGTTGAAGCTGGGATGTGAACGCTGAAGCACTTTGGATGCGCTCGGCACGAAGAGTCAAAACTAAGCCGACTCCGGGAGAAAGGTCATCAGCTGAACACCGGTCGGAGCTGTATACGCTCCGCGCACCTGAAGGAGATGGATATCCGCATTGCAGGCTTTCCAGCCATAGAGCAGTCCTGTCACTGTGGTCGCCGCAGGGGACACCAATACCATAGTCGTCCGACCAGCAACTGCTGGAAGTGCCGCCGCTAACAGGCGGCAAATACTCGCTTCATCCCGTGCATGTGCCGGACCCAGTGTGCAATTCGCTGCGTGGTTCGTCGTATTGAGTGCACCGCATATCGAGCCATTTGGAGCTTTATCAACAAAGACGGAAAAGTGATCCGTTTCGACGAAATGTTTCCAGTCCGCCGGGCGGTAGCTACCCGTTAGCTCGCGTTCGAGCGCCGCGATGCCAGGTACATCCGCAATTGTCGCGAGGCGGACACCGCCTGTGTCAATGTCAGCGGTGAGTGCGGATGTATCTTCGGGAACCGGCAGCAACATGTCCTGAAACATCTGCCGTGCCACAAAACCTCGTCGGTGGTATAGGCTATAGGAATCCATATTGGATGCCGAGCTCACGAGGCGCATTGGAAGACCGCACTTATCGGCTATGGCGCATGCCTCACGCAGCATCAGCGATGCAACTCCTCCGGCTGCCACAGCTGGAGATGTATTCACGATGCCAACGCCGATATGTGTCTCACGGGGATGCAGGTAGCAGGTTCCTACCAGTTGTCCTGTTTCGTCATCTGTTGCGGTGATGCACTGTCCGGCATCCAGTGCATCGTAGGTCTCCGGGAACAACCGGCAGGCAGCGGGCTCACATGAAAACGCGACCCGTCCGGTGTTTTTCAGGTACCAGGCATTGGTGGATGCATGTATGAGGGTCGCGGCTTCATCGAACTGGGATGGCTGCAGGCGCCCGAGTGTAATTCCCATTGATCAGTCCTCGAGTGGGAATGTAACCCGTTGCCCGGTCTTGGCGCTGCGGTAAACCGCAACAATCAGCTCGAGCGCATAGCGGGCTTCGCGTCCATTCATAAATGTCTCCGCACCGCTATGGATACACTCGCAGAGGTCTTTGAGGTGCGCGACGTGGCCAAGGTTTGAGATGGCTCGCGGGTCGGCAGCACCCTGTCCCTGCGTCGTGGCCTCAGCTTCCGTATCATCGTTTTGCCAAACGCCATCTACGACCAATGGAGCCGGCGCTCCCTCAAGGCCCCACATGGTTTGCGGTTCATCACCCGTCACAAATTGTGCAAACTGGACCTTGCTGTTTGTGATTCGGACGCTTCCCTTGGAGCCATAAATTTCGAGTGATTGATTGAAGCCTGGGACCATCGATGTCGATGCCATCAACGTTCCTACCGCGCCATTCTCAAACTCAATGGTGGCTGAAACTATGTCTTCCACTTCAATGCGTTCGTGTGACAGTGTTCCCATGGTCGCGGCGACGGACTTCACCGGTCCCATGATCCAGCGAAGCTGGTCAACATAGTGCACACCCTGGTTCATGAGAGCGCCCCCACCGTCAAGCTCCCAGGTCCCACGCCATCCACCTGAGTCATAGTACGCCTGTGTTCGGTACCACTTCGTAACTGATTCGCCAAAGACGAGGCGGCCAAGCTTGCCTTCATCGAGCCAGGTCTTGAGGTTTTGCATCCCATCGCTGAAACGATGTTGGCTTACGACCTCAAGCTTGACATCATTCGCTGCACAGGCATCGATCAGCGCATCCGCGGCGGAAAGGGTTACATCGATAGGCTTTTCGCAGAGAATGTGCTTACCTGCATTGGCTCCCTTGATACCGCAGGCTGCGTGCATTCCACTCGGGGTACAGACATGCAAAATGTCAAACTCACCCCACTCTAATAGAGCATCCAGTCCGTGGAAGTGCCGTACACCCAGCGTTTCTCCCGCTTTCGCAGCGCGTTCAAGCTTGTCATCCGCGACCGCTACCAGATAAACGAGGTCAGGGAGGCGAGAAATGGCATCCGCGTGCGCTGTATGAATCACACCGCATCCAACAATTGCCGAGCGTAGTTTTCGTTGTTCCATAGATGTGTTTGCTCTCTTCACAGCTTACTAGATCAAGCCGAGCTCAGTACCGACTTCTTTGAATGCGGCAAGGGCCTCATCAAAGTCCGCCTTGGTGTGCGCCGCCGTTGGCATCGTACGAACACGGGCTTTCCCGCGCCCGACCGTCGGAAAGACAACCGCCAGTGCAAGCACTCCCTTGTCACGCAGACGGCGCATCAGCTCCATCGTCTTCGCTTCATCACCAACCATCACCGGCGTAATCGGAGTCTGTGTCACGCCGAGGTCAAATCCAAGCTCGCGCAGACCGGCCTGCCAGTAGCGCGTGTTTTCCCACAGACGCTCGGTCAGACTCGCATCGTCGCGCATAATCTCGATCCCACGGATACACGCCGCCGCCGTCGCCGGCGGACATCCCGTGCTGAACAAAAATGGCCGCGCACGCTGTTTTAGGAAGTCAACCAATGCCTTTGAACCAGCGATATAGCCACCCATGACGCCGACGGCCTTGCTGAGCGTGCCCAGCTGAATGTCAACCTTGTCCGTTACGCCAAAGTGATACGCCGTCCCACGACCATTCGCGCCCATCACACCCGAGCCGTGCGCATCATCGACCATGACGGCTGCATCAAACTCTTCAGCCAGCGTACAAATCTGGTCCAGTGGCGCGACATCGCCATCCATTGAAAAAACACCATCCGTGATAATCAACCGCTTCTTCGCATCTTTTGATGCAACCAGCGCATCCCGGAGACTGTCCATATCACAGTGCTGGTAAATACTGCGCTTTGCCTTGGATAAGCGGCAGCCATCAATAATCGATGCGTGATTGAGGCTGTCGGTGATAATCGCATCCTCGGCTTCCATAATCGTCGGAATCGTGCCCGCATTCGATGTAAAACCGCTCTGGAAGACAAGAACATCTTCCACATGCTTGAACTCCGCAATCAGCTTTTCAAGCTGGTCGTGGAGAGCGATATTCCCGATGATTGGGCGGACGGCACCACTACCGGCACCGATGTTTAGCGACGCATTTGATGCTGCCTCACACAGACGAGGGTCGCTTGCGAGACCGAGGTAGTTGTTCGATGAAAGATTAATCAGCTCACGTCCACCGACAGAGACGCGGGCGCCGGGGCGACCATCGATGGTGAGGAGCGGCTTGTAGAGGTTTTCGGCATGCAGTGTCTCGATCTGTGCCTTGAGATGATTTTGCAGGGTTGTGTTCATAGTGTCCTTACTTCTTACTATTAGTTTGATGCCGGCCGAATTGCTACCTTCAGCGCTGCATAGCCATCAATTTGAAAATGTTCGACGCGCAGTGTGTGCTTACCCCCGAGGCGTACTTTTGTCGGATAGGGCGTTGGTCCCTGATACTTCCATGCACCAAGCGCGAGTTCTTTGCCATCCAGCCAGATGCGGCAGCCATCGTCCGTTGTGATATCGAGAACGTACTCGCCGGCTGGAATCGTGAAATTGCCATCCGCGACGGTGATCACATGATGATTTGGAAGCCCCTTGGCAAAGGAATAGCCTGCGAAATCCAGCTTGTCGGTTTTCATCGTGAGCAGGGGAGTCGTTGCAAGCTGTTGACGGAAGTGCTCTGGGTCAGGCGCCGCGTGGACATCGGATGCATCTACGGACTTAGACCAGCTATGGAAGCGAACATCCCAGCTTATCGGAGCAAAGAAGCGGCTGAAGCCAAAGCGCACGGGTTGGCCTGCCGCCGTTTGCACACCTTTGTAATCGGTCGTCGCTCCTCCGCGGTACTCAAGGACAACTTTTGTTGTGCCCGCCTGACCAGCAGGTGTCTTTATCGTTACTGAACCGGGGACGGATCCACTGCTTGCTGACAGGCTTGCGCCTTGGGCATCTACAACACGCCATTTACCCTTAGGTCCCAAAACGTCGTAGTTGCCATCCCCACGGTGCACCAATTTCGGACTCTGGAAGTCATAGGGACCCCACTCATCCACGATAATAAACCGGCGGCCCCGCAGCGCATTCTTTGGAAGCATCGCGTTTTCTGGCTTGTCCAGCGGATCGACGTGAAACCGGGATGCGAGGCGGCTGGGGCGGCCGGGATGCCAGGCGAGATCCCAGCGCTCAAGGTACTCGGCGAGATCAGCCTCGCTGGAAACAACAGTGTTTCCGCTGCCCTGCATCGTCTCAGCGGGAGGAGGTGTCGTGTTCACAACACGGTTTGCCCGATCCTTGACACTCTCCGTCAGGCGGATATCGGACTTCGTCTTTACATCAACAAAAGTGTTACCCTCGATAATGTAGCGCTCACTGCTTGTTGCGTGCTTGCGGACGTAGGCCCAGTTCGGATCCTGGGATGGATTTGCCCAGAGCTTTACACCAATGCGGTCGCGGAAAAAGCCATTGTCAGAGATGAGGTTGTCACGACCATGCTCGATGGCGATTGCTTCGGCATTGTAGCCAAAGGTATTGCCAACAATGGTGGTGTCGTAGGAGTATCCACCCCAAATACCATGCCAGCACTCTGCAATCAGGTTGTGCACGAACTGATTTCGGCTGAATGTCGCCTCGATTCCGTTGGTTGGAGCGTGTGAAAAGTCATTCCCGTAAAGGAGGTTGTCATCACAGCCGCCGCGGCCGGTATCCATGGTGTTCTGGCCCGCCCAGAGAAAGAAGCCATCCCCGCCGTGCGTGACCGAGTTGTAGGCGAAGACATTGTTGGATGACTGTTCGTAAATCAGAATGCCCGCAGAGTCCTGCCCGCGGTTGTATACACCGTGGGAGTAACCACGCACACACCAGTCGATCTTGTTGTGAAGAATTCGGTTCCAGGATGCACGGTACATCCCGATGCCGAGGCTTGAGAGAAATGAAAAGTCGTTGTGATGAATGTTTCCCCGGTCACACCTGGTCATCATCAGGCCATTCTGTCCACCGCGGGCTGTACATTTTGCGATGGTGAAGTCGTTTGTGTCGCGAAGATAAAACGCCGCGCCGTAGCGTAGCCACTCATCCTTCTCGTTCTGGTGATAGCTCATCCAGTCTGCAAGATCTTCTTTTTCATCTGTAGAGAGCAAATGTTGCTTCCAGTTATAGCTGGCATCCACGTTTTCAAGGACAAGGCCATCTGCGCCGAGTGCGGCAAGCGCGACTTTGTACCCGTGAATCCTGAGGTTTCGAACGGTGATGTTCTTGCCTTGAATGATGATGCCCGTTCCGGCGCGCATGTCGGGCTCAGTGGATACCGATGTTCCACGAAGCGTTGATCCACCGAAGTCTACGATGATGTCGTTACCACTGATGACAATGGCGGGCGCTCTGAGCTGTGTATCGCTGCTGGGGAGAATCCAGGTGCCACGCCGTACATTGGTCGATGCCGTTATCCGCATCCCGGGGGCAAGCTTTGAAATCTCCTGTTGCATGTCGTTCTCCTACAGTCGCCGATGGGCGAAAAACTAAGCGTTGACCGCAGAACCACCAATAAATGTGCCTCTGTGCGCCACCCCGCCCTGCATCAGGACAAAGTCAGCTTTTGCGCCAATGGCAATCCGGCCGATGTCCGTACGCCCGATTCGGTCTGCTGCATTCGTGGATGTCATTTTCGCAAGCGCTACAAGGTCACAGCCCGTCCAGGAGGCAATGTTACTGGCAGCCTGCGACATCCCGAGGATGCTTCCGGCCAGCGTTCCATCTAGAAGCAATGCCTTGCCATGGGCCACCTTGACCGGGTGTCCGCCCAGAATGTAGTCACCATCTCCCTGACCCATCCCAGCCATCGCATCCGTGATGGCCATAATATGTTCAGGACCCGCCGCCGCAACTGCCATTTTGATGACATCCGGGTGAACGTGGTGACCATCCGCGATGAGCTCAGCCATGGCGTTTGGATGCGTCAAAAAGGTCGGTATCGGTCCTGGTTTACGGTGATGAATCGGGTCCATCGCATTGAACAGGTGGGTGGCGTCCAGTGGACCATCATTTAGGAGTGCCGAAAGCTGATCGCCCCCGATGGTGGTGTGGCCGACGGTGACGGTTACATTGTTTTTCCAGCACCATTCGATGATTGGGCGGGCCTCATCATACTCTGCTGCAATCGTCACGCGCCGAATTGTTCCTCGTGAGTGTTCTATGTGCCGTAGCCACTCATCGTGATTTGGAACCCGCACGTGTTCTTTCGGCTGGGCGCCAGGCCGGAGTGGGTGAATAAACGGACCTTCGAGGTGGATTCCGGCGATACGTGCACCATCCGTACAGAACGAATCCATGTCATCGATTGCGTCGGCGACATTAGACAGAGCTCTAGCTATCTCATTCTCGCCGTGTGTGATGGTCGTTGCGAGAAGAGATGTCGTTCCGCGGTCGGCGTGAGCCCGGCAGATGGTTTTGAGTGCATCAGGTGTGGCATCCATTGTGTCCGCACCACCGCCACCATGAATGTGAACATCAACAAAGCCAGGAAGCAAGACGTTCGCATCTTCCGGGACAGAGCCCACGTGCGGATCGCCGTTTATATGGGTGATGATGCCATCCGAGATGCCGACAGAGACGCGTGACAGGATTCCTTGAGGGGTTACCGCAAATGCGGCATCCAGTGTTGTCATCGCTGAGCAGGGGCACCAGTCGGCTGTTCAGGAGCGGGCGTTGGCGCGGAGGCTGGCTTTGTCTCGAGCTGCTTAATACGCGCTTCAAGAGCCTCGATACGCTTAAGCAAGTCATCGGATTGCCCTGCAGTAGCGGCACCGGGCGTCGTGCCCTGTGTACCCTTGGCAATGGATGCATCAATCATTTCCTGAACCTTCTGCACATTTACGGTTGGTTTGATGCCACCGTTTTTGCGTGCGGCTTCGACTGGATTGTTTTTATACAGCCAGAAGCTGACAGCGGAGAAGAGGACCAGAGGAACGAGGGAGACCAGAAACTTCTGGACGAGTTTTCCATCCGAGTTGCCATTTGCATCCGGCTCAAATGCCTTTACCAGCACAATACTGACAAGGTAAAGACCAGACATCGGGATGGCCATCAGCAGCATTGTTGCCGGGTCATTGGTTGGTGTAAAGATTGCCGCAAGCGTTGCGATAATCACAACGGCATGACGCCAATACATGACCATCATCTTCGAGTTGATGACTCTGATGCGGCTAAGGAACAGCAGCAGAACCGGCAACTGGAAGGCGATCCCAAACGCAACGAGAATCTTTACTGTCAGTAGCAGGTAGTCTTTCGCATCCTGCAGGACAGTTGCATCCGGGACATCAGAAACGTACAGGGCCATCCAGCCATAGGCGGAAGGAAGTGCTGAGTATCCTGTTCCGGCTCCCGCGAGGAGAAGGAACCCCGCAAACGGTGCAAGAAAGCGAAGGGGCTTTCGTTCATCCGGTGTGAGTGCCGGGCGTACAAAGCCCCAGATCTCGTAAATGATGAACGGAAGGGCAACGGCGATACCGGCAAAGAGACAGGTTTCGAGTCGCAGGAGGAAGGCATCCTGGATTCCACGGAAGACAGGTTTGGCATCCGGGAGTTTTGCGAGAACAACGTGTGCCGGCGCGAAGAGGATGTTATAGATCACCGGGAACAGGTTGTAGGTGGCTATCATGCCAAGGAGGACATAGCCAAGCATCCTGAAAATGCGATTGCGCAGCTCGGCAAGGTGCTCAACAAGCTCCATCTGTCCATCTTCAGCGTATTCGTTCCGTTTTGAAAAGAGACCCATATCCTTCTATCTTATCGTTGGATCACTGGATTTGTTCCCTAACGGTGGCAAATACGGTAGCACTGAGGGGGATGTTGTCAGACTGAAAATCTTTACCAATTGGCAAAAAAGAAAACGCCTCCTGCTTCGCAGGAGGCGCATCGTCGCGGTAAGCGAAACGCTTACTTCTTAGCTGTTTTCGCTGGTGAAGCTGCTGGCTTGTCAAGTGTCACAACCGTGAAGGACTTGAACTTGGCAGGCACCTTGGCTTCTTCCTGCTTTTCACCCTGCATCCCGAAGGCATTATTGAACCCACCGAGACCAGCGCCGAAGCCGGAGCCACCCATGGATGGCATATCTTCATCGCCACCCATCATGCCGCCGCCCATGCGACCGCCACCCATACCGCCCATCATTCCACCCATACCACCCATCATTCCGCCCATACCGCCCATCATTCCAGCGCCACCGGATACACCGGCGCCAGGAACCATGGCTGCAATAATGGATGCTGGTGCATCGCCGTCAACTTCCATCGACGTCTCAGTACGAACAACCTTTCCAGCCTTGAAGCCGAACCAGATGATGCGGGTCATTTTGACCTTCGCACCTTCCATCTTGCCTGCTCCGCCGTAGATTGGCATCGTTACACGGCCTTCGAATGTCTGCTTGATACGTGCCGTTTGGTAGCCATCCTGCCACTCAAGCGACTCGAGGACATTGTTTGCTACCACTGTTGGAGGCGCATCAAGGGTTGCCCACTCGAGGAGAACCGGAGTCCGGGACTGCCATGGCTGACCGATACGTACCTTTTGCCCACCAAGATCAATGACTGGCAGTGCAACGTAGGCGCCAGGACGATCAGCGGATGCAACACCGTATTCGAGTGTCTTTCCACTGGTCGAAAGCGTACGGTAGCGTGATTTGAAGCTGAAAATGTCTTCCAGACGTGCACTCGCACCGTTTCCGGCCGTAATCGTGCCTTCGGTTACCAAGTCACGGGTGAAGTATGCAGATTGAGTGATGCGGTCCTCTGTTGAACGCTCATACTTCGCGGTAACGGTCTGGACAGGGAGTGTGAACGGTCCGGATGCCTGGAAGTTGCCATTGTCACGGCCGAATGCCGCGCCACCAGCGCCACCCATCATGCCTCCGCCCATCATTCCACCACCCATCATGCCGCCGCCCATCATCCCGGCACCGCCACGAGGACCGCTGCTGCCCATGCCACGAGGTCCACTGCTGCCCATGCCACGGGGGCCGCCGCCACCCATCATCCCGGAGCCGCCGCGGGGACCGCTGGAACTCATACCGCCACGCGGGCCGCTCGAGCTCATGCCGCCGCCGCCCTTGCCCATGTCATCGCCGCCCATCATGCCGCCACCGGCAAATCCGCCGCCACCGGACATTCCGCGACCTTGTGATGCAAATCCATTCGAGCCGGCTGCGAAACCCGCACCCGCAGGTGCTGGCTTGTTCTCACCAAGGTACTCGACTTCTGTCTTCTGGGAATAATGCGTTTCATCCCCGACCTGGAAGCGATAGGTCAGGAGGATTCCATCTGCAGGTACACGCAAGCCACCCTTGTTATCAACCTCGAGGGTGAGCGATTGACGACCGATGCGCTTATTGTTGCCATCGAACGCGATGATCTCGACTGCATGCGGCCCATCTTCGACACCTTCCAGGAGAGTCGGGTTCTTTGGGTCAGGTGTCAGTGCCTTGGTGTTCCAAAGAATAGAAACACTGGTTTCATCGTAAGCAAGGACATCGGTCGTAACAGACTTCGCTTTGCCATTCTTTTCGAAAACAGGGGATGGAACTCCAAGACCAGCACGGAACTTGCCATCTACAGAAAGTGCAAGATACTTGACATTCGTCAAAGCCGTGCGCGGAATCTGAATCCGCACCGTCTCACGTACACGGGCACCATCCTGCGGACGGGCTACCTTGAATGGCACCTGCGCCGACGCCGCCATAGGCACCGTGATTGCCAAACCCAAGACTGTCGCACCCAAAATCGTCTTGACCATCGCTTCGCTTCCTCTTTAGAACCAAGTCCGGAGACCGTTCACACCGTAGTGCAGACGCCCTGCAGATATTGTAGACATCAATGGGCCGCTTCATCAGCCCAATATCCAACATTCCTTTAGAGCGAGGGAACCCTGCAATCCTTCAATAAAAAGGCACAGAGACACTCTTCGTTCCGCATTCTACACGCTACCCGCGCAATTTCACCGTAGGTTTGCGACTTTCCTGTATGGCAAATGCACACCTTTCCGACAGCGGACACTCACCACACTGCGGTTTTCTTGCATCGCAAACGCGTCGACCCAGTCGAATGAGCTGCACGTGATACGGATAGACATCCTCATCGCGGAGCTGACTTTGAAGAATCCCATGCGCTTTTGCTTCATCCACTGTGGGGCCAATCAGACCCACACGCTGGCTCACACGGTGCACATGCGTGTCCACCGGAAGCACAGGACGCCCCATACAAAACATCAATACACAGGCCGCCGTCTTCGGTCCCACGCCCTTAAATGACTGTAAGTATGTCTGTACATCCTCGGTGGAAAGCTGCTCCAAAAAGCTGAGATCACATCCACCAGATGTTTCCGTTGCCGACCGAAGCACTTCCTGAATCCGCTTCGCCTTTTGCGCTGCAAGCCCGCCCCTTCGAATCGCATCAATGACCGCTTCGACAGGCGCATCCCGAACTTCCTCCCAGCCACCCGGAAACGCGCGGCGCATGTCATCGAACGCACGCTCACTGTTCACATCGTTTGTGTGCTGACTCAAAATCGTTTGAATCAGTCCATCCAATGGGTCGCCGTGGGAACTCCAGCTTACAGGACCAAATGCGGCATCCAACTGGGAAACCACCCAGGCTGTCGTAGGCTTTGCACGTCGGGGCATGGTTCATCTAAGCATTAATCGGAACCCGGAAGCAAGAGCCCCGCCTGATACCATGCCAGCATGGCTGGTGGTCAAGCTGCAGGTCGGGCATCCGTGCTCGTGATGGCATTCGTTCTCCTCTCCCGTGTCCTTGGCGTTGTCCGCGACATGGTTATCTCACACAGGTTTGGTCAGGATCTGATCACCGATGTCTATACGGCAGCATTCCGCATCCCGGACATCCTCCAGTACCTTGTCGCCGGAGGAGCCCTCGCCACCGTTTTCGTCCCTGTTTTCACGCAGTACTGGACACAGGAAAAACGCGAAGATGCGTGGACCGTCCTTCAAACCGTCCTCACGGCCGTTTCCATCGTTGCAATCGTCTTCATCATTGGACTTGAAATCTTTGCCCGACCACTTGCTGAGCTGATGAACCCCCACCTCGGCGAACTTAGGGTAGGGGAGGTCCTTCCCGCCGCCGATGTTGCAGCGCGACAGCGATGGGCATGGGATGAAGTCGCGCGCCTCTCGCGAATCCTGCTGCCGGCACAGTGGTGTTTCTTTGTTGGCGGACTCATGATGGGCTCGCTTAACGCTCGCCAAAAGTTCCTGGTTCCGGCCATCGGACCCGTAACTTACAACCTCGGCCAGATTCTCGCCGGGTGGTTCTTTGGTGGAACAGACCTCGGCATCAGTGCGATGACCTGGGGTGCCCTTATCGGAGCAGTGGCAGGTAACTTTATTCTCCCTGCCGCTGACATTTTGCGCAGCGGCGGCACTCTCATCCCGAAACTTCAGCTCAATCATCCAGGCGTCCGCAAAGTCGGGGCACTCCTGCTACCAGCGCTCCTTGGTCTCTCCCTCAGCCAGCTCGGCTTCTGGATTACCGGTAGCTTTGTCTCCGGAGCCGGCTACCTGACGGCACTGAAAAATGCCTACAACCTTACGCAAGCACCCATCGGCATCTTCGCGCAGGCGACGGCCATCGTCCTGCTGCCAACACTCTCCGCGATGCTGGCGAAAGGCGATATGGCGGGCTTCGTGATCGAACTCAACACCGGTATCCGGCGGATTCTGTTCTTTACCATCCCAAGCTCGGTCCTCATGGCCGTCCTCGCAGAGCCCATTATTTCTGCCCTCTACCTCGGCGAAAAATACGGACCCGTTCAAGTCCACGATGCCGCCGTCGCGCTGCGCTGGTACAGCATCGGTACGTTTGCGTGGTCTCTCCAATCGGTGCTTGCCCGCGGATTTTATGCATCACAGGATACGAAAACCCCTACCATCATCACCACAGCCATGGTCGCTGTCTTCATAGGGCTCTGCTTTGTTCTGCCACCTCTTGGCCTTGGCTACGCGGGCCTTGCTCTCGCACTGTCCATCGCTGGCACCATCAATATGTTTGTGTTCCTGATGACATTGCGCAAGCGGCACCCAACCCTTGGCGTACGTCCAATCCTTGCCGCATCGCTTCGCATCGCACTCGCATCCGGGGTGAGTGGCGTAATTGCCTGGCTGATTGCAAGCCGTATCGATGTCACCGCATCAAGACTCATCGCCATCGGAAGCGTGATTGGTATTGGTGCCATCAGCATCGTCGTTTATTACATTGCCTGCGTTCTCTTCCGCGTCGATCTCAAGCCGGTTCAGGGGATGCTAAAGCTTCGCAATCGGAAGGCCCCGACAGCATGACATCGCCAATAAATCCGTACCTCACCGGTGTATCCACCTGGGCCCTCCATCCGCTGATTGGCCACGTAGAACCCGGCCGCCCAGGCGCGCCGGCTGATTTGCTTTTTCAGCCATCCACACGGCAAATGAGCCTGGAGGATGCGATATCCGCCGCCGCAGAGCACGGCTACACAATGCTTGAGCTCTGCCACTTTCATATTGATAACCCATCGGATGACCGCTTGGAGCAGATTCGTGGGCATCTGGATAAGACCGGCATGCGACTTTGGAGCCTGCTCATTGATGATGGTGACATCACCCATGAAACAGAAAACGCGGAGCACGTCGCTTGGATCGCTGGCTGGATTGACCGGGCAAGCCGCCTGGGCGCGGACACCGTACGCATCATCGGGGGGCATGCCGCGCCATCTACCGAAAGCCGCGCACGGTGCCGCGCTGCGTTCAAAACCTTGGCGATGGAAGCGTTTGTCCGCGGTGTCCGTGTGCGGACTGAAAACTGGTTCCCACTCCTGTGTAACCCGGCGGAATTGAATGACTGCCTCCGTGCCCTTCAGGGGGCTGTGGGGCTGACATTCGATTTTGGAAACTGGAGCGGGGATGACAAATATACCAACCTTGCTGCAATCGCACATCACGCCGAAGGTTGCCATGCAAAGTGTTCGTACACAGGTGATGTCCCGGATGTAGACGACTTTGAGCAGTGCATTCGCATACTGAAGGCGGAGGGGTATCCCGGGCCATTCACGCTTGTGCACGCACCGGGGGATTCCGTTTGGGATGCTCTTGCTTTCCAGCGCTCCGTCATCGAGCGTGTCTACAGTGTAGTCTGATGCTAGACGATAAAGTCCCAGGCGAGCGGGCAGTGGTCACTTGCTTTGGCATCCGGATCGACACCGGGAAAACGCGGTCCTTTGTAATGCACAGTTCGCAGCGGCAGACCACTTCGTTCGATTGTCGGTATTGATTCAGAATTGGCTGTCGCAATCGCCCTGCTCGGCAGGATGTAATCAAGCTGGTGAACTTCGTCATCAGGTGCATAGTGATGTGTCCAGCGCTTGTCGGCTGGCATGCGATCAACAACGTTCTCAAGCCACGGGAGACCAAGCAGTGGAGCGAGGCCAGCGCTCGGCATGTAGTCATTTAGGTCACCGACCACAATCCAGCGTCCATCGGATGGATCATCCCCAAACCGCTCCCGAATAATCTCCGCGACCCGCTCACTCTGTAACCGCCGGCGGTGCATGGTCTTTTCACGGTTCCCGGCGATGCTCTTGAAGTGATTGATGTAAATCGTCAACGTTCGGCCGCTCGGGAGGAGAATGTCAACTTCGAGACAATCCCGTCCAAAAACAGGCTCACCGGGGCGGTCCGTGCGTTCATCCCATTGGTGTGACCGAATGTACAAAAACGGCAAACGGCTTAGAATACCGACATCGATTCCGCGGGTGTCATTGCCATCGATGCACATTGCATACGGGTACCCCAAATCGCTCAGCTGGTTGCGGTTAAATCGCTTCAGCGTGTCAAGGCCCTCGATTTCCTGCAGGGCGACAATATCAGCATCCACCGCACCCAGTGCCTGAGCAACAAGGTTTGCATGCGGGTCAGCGTGACGCGTGGCGAACATGTCTTCTGCCGCCCAGCCATCCCGAATCAGGCGTCTGTGGTCGTCCTCGGTCAATGAGTGGTTAAACCGAAACCGTGTGAACAGGTTTTCGACGTTAAATGTGCAGATCCGAAGACGAGTCACGCTAACGTTACTCGGTCACCAATGGGACGGTGATGACAGTTCGGCTACGATTTTGCCCCCAAACGGTGAGCTTGATATCGATACGTGTTCCCGGGCGGATGCCATCCGAGAGGCGGATGGTGAATGGATTCCTGAACGGCGCCCTTCGAATTTCGCTGATGCATTGCAGGCGTGGGTCATCGGATGTGATCACGGCCCAGTCGGCACTTCCGCTAATCGTGGGCGGTTTCCAGCCAAAGGTCGTACCAGATTTTGGTCTGGCGGTAGTGGATGCTGACCCGATGGCACGTGCATCCCCTTTGCGTGTCAGCGGATAAGTATGCACAGAATCGAGCCATTCAAGCCAGGCGCCGCGCACGTGCGTTGTGTATTCCTTGTCGGCATCGGGGGCCGAAGGATACCGGCCACTCACACCTGTTTTCTTGGCCGGGTTGCTTATCTCAAAGTTGAAGCCGTGGATGCCATAGAGGTAGTAGGCATGGTGGTACGTGAGACCGGAGTTCCCGCTACGTTCATCTACAGGTGGTTCCTGACCGAACAAGGGCTTGGTTACTTTGTATGGCTCGCCTTGTTGGGCACGTTGCATCTGGATGGAGGTTTTATGCATTCTCTGGCCATCGGCGATGGTCGCGTATGGCGGGAAGAGAATCTCCCGGAGTGGGTTATGGATATCGAGAAACGCCACCAGATTTGGACGGGACTCGAAGAAGTTTGCCAGTGCCTTAGACTCGGGTTCCGAGAGTGGGCCTGGTCCTTCGTAAATGTTGTTTTTGGCGTTGGTGGTGGTTGTTTGCCATGTTTTATCAAAGAGGCGGCCACCACCCCAGCGGACGGAAAAATTGCGGTTTAGGTCCACCCCGCGGCTGCCATCCGGATTGGTGGAGCGGTTTTTCCTCCAGTCACGCTCGCTGACATCGTGCAGCTTTCCATCAATATTGAACGATGGAACAACCCAAATAATCTGACGGTCCAGCATTTCTGTGATGCGGTCATCTTTTTGATAGCTGCTCAGTAACTCATCAATGAATCGAAGCAAATCCCGGCTGGGTTGCTGTTCACGCGGGTGAATACCGGCAAGGAGCATGCTTTCCTTGCGTTCAATGTTCTTTGGGGAGCGGGTGTCGATTTTATAGATGGGGATGTCACGGCCTTCACGGGTTTTCCCGATGCTCGATTTTGTGACAAGTCCTTTGTATCGCTGTAACCAGCTATCCGCGCGTTTGGCGATTTGCTCCTGCGTGATCAGGATGCGTGCATTTGAATCATCAACCGGTTCCCATGCGGGATCCTGTGATGGAGAGACTCCTCCCTGCAAAATCGCAGGGAGGAGGAGTGCTGCGGCGACAAGACGAATCACTGGCAACCGTATTCCGGATCCAGGCAAGGGGACCAGAATGGCGTTGCTCCGGCGGGCTTGTCAGCGCGCTCAGTAACTGGCTTGGTGTAAAAGCTCTCGATTCGGGATGCCTTAACGTGGCCATCCGCCCATGCGACATTGGTCATGCCTGTGTGACGGGGCTGCGGGGCACCGTAGTCAGCAAACGACATATTCGAGCTTCCAGCATGAATGAGAATCCATGCGGTCCGGTTAATCGTAGTGGGGAAGCCAGTTACCGCGGTCGCCGCACGCTTTAGTGGCCAGCGCAGTGGATCGTTAGGCACCGTACGGACATCGGTTCCGCCATCCACAAAGAGAACCGTCTCGCTGGGTTTATTGATGCCGGCTGTGCTGATTGTGTCGATGGCCGTTGCACCAGAACCGATATCCCTGTTTCCACCGATATACAGGTTGTAGAGATAGGTGCTGGAGAGACCATTCGGCAAGGTTCCGCATCCACCTGGTGTCGCCATGGTTCCCGGGGTTGCGCCAAGGTCGCGGGGTGCACTGGGGCACTTGAAAATCTCGTAGTTCTTGATGTACGGCTGCGTGAAGACAGGCCACGAGCACAGCGTTCGGCTTGGGCTGTTTCCGTAAAACGTCCGGATTGCCATTTCATCGTAGTCCTGTGTGTACATCAGGAAAGCCGTCGCAAGCTGCTTGAGGTTGGATGCACAGCTTGTTTGGCGTGCTTTTTCACGTGCCTGTGCGAAGACAGGGAACAGAATAGCTGCCAGTATTGCGATGATCGCGATGACGACGAGGAGTTCGATTAGAGTGAATGCAGTGGTTTTACGATAGCGGCGTGTCACGGATGTTCCTTTGGATGGGAGATAACAACGAAAGAAAGTCTACCTGCTGTCAGCGGTAGAGCAAAACTTTCTGTCTGGCATTCTTGAATAGTCGTACAGAAGGTTCCCAAAGCTTGGTGACATCCTTTAGTTCTGCACCCTGCTCGACAGCATCATAGGTTGCTTTATGGCACAGCAGCGTTTGCCAGCGGGACATCTCCCATTGCTTTGATGCTACTTTCCTGAGGGCAATAGCCATTGCCACGCCTGTCTCGACCGGTCGGAAGGTATCCCGATTTGTGACAATCAGCTCCGCGCCCTTGCATTCTTCGCCTGCGAACTTGCTGGCAGTCGGTTTGAAGGTGCGCGGTACGAATCCGATGCCTGGCAGCTGCATGGCAGACAGCGTATCCACAAAGCGGAAGTGATCCAGCCAAGGAGCCCCAAAGAGCTGAAATGGTGTGGCGGTTCCACGTCCAACACTCACATTGGTGAACTCCAGCTGTGCGGGTCCCGGGTAAATGTTAGCTTGCACAAGGCTGCGCATATTGGGGCTTGGGTCTACCCACTCACCGCCGGTGGCATCAAACCAATCACGGCGCTTCCAGCCCTCCACTTTCACTACGGTGAGGTCACATTTTCGCTCAGCATCACGGTTGACCAACATCGCCAGCTCGCCAAGCGTCATCCCATGTCGGATTGGCATCGGATGTATTGCGACGAACGAGAGCTTGTCCGAATCGGCGACAGGGCCTTCAATCTGGCCACCGCCGATAGGGTTTGGGCGGTCGAGAATGGTCAGCGGCAAACCGGCTGTCGCGGCTGCCCGCATGCAATGCACCAGCGTCGAGACATAGGTGTAATACCGACAACCAATATCCTGAATGTCGTAGACAAGTGCATCTATGCCAACGAGGTGTGATGGTTCCGGAGCGGTTCGTGGTCCATAGAGAGAAATGACCGGGATGCCGGTTTTTGGATCGGCGCTGTCCGGTACGCGTTCATCGACAGCGCCGCGAATGCCGTGTTCCGGACCAAAAAATACTTTGAGGCTGATGTCCGTGCTTTTGTAGAAAGCATCAGCAGTTGCCGTACCTGACCGCAGTCGCCCGGTATGGTTGGTAATGAGACCAATCTTCTTGCCACGCAAACCCGGGAAATTGTTTGCAACAAACACATCGGCGCCGGTTCGAGTCATTATGCAATCCCTCCACGTAATGGTTTTGATGGGCTCAACGCAAGTGGCTGCGTCGGTTTCCATGCGGATTTTGGTTCAAAGTGTTTCCAGAGGTCGCGTGACAGGGTGCGTGCGAGAACCCAGCCTTCATTCGCATTTCCCCAGCTTTGGTCCTTTTGGTTGCGTGTAATGATTGAAAACACGTAAGGGTTGTTAGGTGCTTTGACGTAGAGAACTTCGGAGCGGCTCTGATTGACTGCGCCATTTTTACTGGCAACAAAGACATCCGGTGGCAGCTGCCCGATGGCTTCTTCATCCCAATAGTTTCGTCCAAGGCACCTTAGCATCCGCTCGCTGGATGCCGGCGACAGGAGCTGTCCTGCGGCGATACGCTCAATAATCGTTGCAATCTCACGTGGGCTTGTTTGCCCCCAGCCATAGGTTGCCTGAGCATCCTTTCTGCCATCCGTTCTGGAATTGACACGCGTCGCTGAGTAACCCAGCTCGGCCAATATCTGATTGATCCGCGTGCCACCGCCAGCAAGTGACTGCAGCCATAAACTCGCCGTGTTGTCGCTGGTGGTAAGCATCAGCATCATTAACTTCGATAGCTCTATTTTTTCCTTTGACTTGAACGAGCCCAGAATGTCCTCGCCTTCGTATAAGAGGTCATCGGTGTATGTCAGCTTCCTGTGGTAGTCAAGCTCGCCCTTTTCCAGCTTGTCCATGATGCCGATAAGTATCGGAATTTTGACGATGGATGCGGTGGGGAAGAGCTCATCGGCGCGGATAGATGCGATTGTGCCGCGGCGAAGATCTTTGACATAAATGCCAACCTCCCCTTGAAATCCTTTGACCAGCCCTTCGATGTGTGCCTGCAGGCGCCTGTCGACTTTTACATCCATACACGTAGCCTCTCCCGGGAGATTGTGAGCGTATTCTAAGGTGAAGTTGTCCGATACGACAGAGGCAGGCGCATCACGTCTGGTGTATGTTGTCATTGTTCTGGTCAGAAAACAGTTGCTCAGCGGGGATATGCATAGTGTTTGCACTGAATTTTTACACAGAGTTGTATGGAGAGGCATTGCGCAAAGGACGCAAAACAGCGACGATTCGTCTAGGCGATAAATCAGCAAAGTACCAGGCTGGCCAGCTGGTCTGGATCACGCTTGGTCCCCGCTACAGCCGACGGATTAAGGTCTGTACGGCAATCATAGATGATGTCGATGTCAAGCGGATTGTTGACCTGAGTCCCCGTGACCTGATGCGGGAGAACCCCGAGCTCCGTGATGCGGATGAACTCGTGGAGCTGCTGGTCAGGATTTATGACCGGCCGATTGGACCAACGGATACGGTGACGGTAATCCACTTTTCGCCCGTTGACGAATATGGATTTGAGTCGCCTATATTGTAGACGAATCTGCTAATCGGCGGATTCCACCTAAGTGATAACTATGGTTTCTCATAGGCACACGCATCGTCAACGCCGGGTTTTCATGAAACATAAGTTTTATTATGTATTTGTGAACAGACGTACCTGAGAATGCGTCGAATTCAAGCGATGCGACGGCGACAAATGCAATCCACGATCGAGACACGGACAGCTGGAGTTTACTTGTGAGTGTTCGGATCCTGTCATCCGGGTTTATAGCATCCTCACAGATTGCTGCCCTAAATGACGATGCCCGTGCAGCATTATTTGACCAGCTCGTTGCCCAAGATTGGAGCCGCTTCCACCGCTATGCGTATCAGCTCAGTCGAGGTAACTCTGATGACACGGGTGACATCCTGGCAGAGACCATGATTGATGCCTTCAAGGCATTCGACAAGTTTACGGGTGTTGGCTTTGATCGCTGGTTTTTCCGGATGCTGACGCGCAACCACATTGATATGGTGCGGAGGGCACGTGTGCGTCGTGCTTTGAGCCTGGATTCGGGCTTGGCCCAGCATGACATCGGCGGACGAGACATACAGCTTGCGGGTACGGCGGTGGCACCGGATGGCTTTATCAACCACACGTTGTCTGAGCCGATGCAGGCAGCTCTTGATTCACTGAATGAACAACATCGTGCCGCTTTGCTCCTTGCAGACGTCGAAGGGCTGGATTACGATGAGATTTCTCAGGTGCTCGGTCTGCCCGTTGGAACCGTAAAATCGCGACTCCATCGTGCACGAGCGAAAATGCGCTCTGCGTTGGAATCGTACGGATGCAAAGTTGGCACGACGAAGTAGCAACAACATCAGGTCGGCAAAGCAAAGTCGGCGATACATGTCATCCAAATTTAATAGTTGATAACGCAAGCGTTCAACGGCGCCCAACGCCCGCATTTTCCTGTAGCGAAGCTTCCGAATCCTATGCAAGGGTCTGTCAGCAGTTTCGTTTGGCGTTGCATCACCCCCGAAAGTGGATTTGGCAACGGGCGAATCGTATGCGTCGGTCATATGGATTGGTCTTGCTTTGGAGTGTGACCGGGTGCGCTATCGGGCTGGGATTTGTTTTGCTACGCCACCAACTGATGCCATCCGTGAACCTGCCTGCTGCCAACGATATGAATCCAGTGTTTGTCATTCATGATCTGAATGAGGTTTTATTACCCGCCAATACTGCCGTCAGGTCGAAATCATGAAACCAGCCATCCTCGCGCTAGCAGGAGGGACGGCACTGGTAGCAGCTATCGCAGGTTGGGAGCTGCGTTCACATTGGCTTGCTTCAACATTGAGAATCCTTGCGAAGCCAGATGGAAAACAGACCTCAGTGGATGAACGCTCGCCATTGCACCTTCCATCGACCTGCGGAGGGTACCGGCGGGTTAGTGTAACGGACAGCGGCAGACAACAGATATACGCAAAGGGTAAGGAACTCATATCGCTGTTTCTGCCAGGCTCGACAGCCGCCGACATCGCTGCCGCACCGGGCTGGTCGACCCAACGGGCCGTTGATGGAGCCACGTTCTACACGCTCCAAGGACAAAAGGAACACTGTGCGGTTGCTTTCGTCCATGAAAACCAACCCGTAGTGCTTGCATCGCGAATCAAAATCCAGAACCTCATTGCGTTTGCCGAGCAACTAAAGGTGGCGATGCAGGAAGCCCCGTGACCATACCCAATCCATCTGTTGGATGCAGCAGCTCTTTGTGTACTGCACCCAACAGCTTTTGTGATTAGCTAACTTCGTCGCGAACCTTGGATGCCAGTCCCGGGTCGACCAGCGTAGCGCAGACTGCATCAAGCGCCTCCGCGATTTCATTCGGGCGTGATTTACGCACCTCCAGAATCGAATCACGTAGAAACGATAGGTGAGCCGCGTCATCAAGAAGCAAATGATCGATAAGACGAATCAACGTAACATCGCCTTCCGTGACGGCCAGGTCACGCATCGTTGCCAATCCATCAATCTCGTAGCATTCCCAAGCAAGGCTGTCAATCAGAACTGCCTCCGGAGTATTGATGGGCGGAATCCACTGGTTCTCCGTGAGCTCACGCTCCCAGGTGTCACGGCACAGCTCTTCGGTGTACCCTGCACGCTTGATTAGCCATTCCTGCAGACCCAACAGGTGCTTGCTCTCATCGTAGGACCAGCGGGTCATAAACCATGCACGACCACGGGACGAACGCTGTGATTGCAGGGCCCTCGATGAGTAATCAGGAAGAAACATCAACTCTACGTAGCGCCGTTCAACAGCGGCGATTAACGCCTCTGATGCCGGACTTTCCGGGAGTTCATTCCACGGGATATCGTTCCATAAGTTCCATGTGCGATGTTGATCGGCATCACGGAAAAACTCACGGTACCGCTTGTACATTCGACGCTCGGATGGCTCATCCACCATCGCAGCAGCGCTGAGTTCCGATGTTCCATCGTGGAGTTGGTTTAGTTCTTCGTGTTCGCGTTTACGCAACATATGTGCTTCTCTCCTGTTGACATGGTGTATCAGATGCCAAAATCGCAGGCATGGGTCTTTTGTCCCAAAGTCGCACGCCGAATGGGGGATTCCGTTATTCCCGCATATTTAGGATCGGGAGTAACTCAAAGATATCGACGTCGACACCGGGAGAATACAGGACGCTGGTCGGTGCATATCCCTTGACATCAGAGAGCGGACATGTGGCATCGAATTTTGCGAACTCCACCGATGCTTCGATAAGGCGGTAGGGCTTATGATGCACCTGTCCTGTATGCAGCTGTCCCCTGTGGATACTGTGCAAGAGGTACCGCTCCGCAGCCCACCAAGCAAATGTACCGGGCTGGGCCGGTGAAGGTTCACCCGCTGAGATGATTGCCTCAAGGTTGACATCCAAACCTGGCTTGTATCGCTGCGTGCGGTAATGAAATGCATTGCCGTTCACGACGCCTTTCATCTTCGCATGGAAATAGGGGAGGGAGAATGTCATTCTCGCGATGGCACAGGCGATTGCATTGGCCGCATCAAGACTGAAGAACCAAACCCCGGGGGCTTTTCCGTCAATGTGAACATAGGTCCGGACATTACATTCGGCGAAGTTGCTCAATCCAGGTACACAGGGTGCCCACACCGGCCTTACATTTCGCATCTGAAAGGGCACGAGTGCGATCCATGCAAAACCATCGTATGTATCGACAGTGATACCAGCCGGCAGCGTCTCTTGGATAACATCCGCTGGAATGGGCCAATGGATAAACAGCAAGTCCCGCCAAGACTGCTGCATCACAGGAGGGCGTCCCGGATGCCGCGTCCAGCGTTCGCGCTCTTCCTGTGTCACATTCATCGAACTTATCCTACCTGCAACTTGCCACACAGGAACCAATCCAACTACCACAGCGTAGACTGTCCAGATGCTGCGGAAGCGGTACGATAAACGCGGGAGCCAACATGGAACCGGATCAGATTGCAGACACCCTCAAACGCCTTGGAAATGCAGCCAAGGAAAAGCTTATCGATACGATGGGGGATGGGGTCCTGCCTGGCCGTAAGACCAGTGACTGGCCGCCGATGAGGGATGAGACTATGATGCCGATGGAACCGGATTGGGACGAAATTGATCGCCGCGCAAATGGCATTATTCTTACCTACACCGCCGTCAGTGCTGCTGCAAATCTCCTGCCGTTCGGTCTTGATATTGCTGCTGTCACGGCAACATTCTCCAAAATGGCAACCGAATTGTCAGGGGTTTATCAGGTCCTGGTCTCGGCTAAGCGGGCACGACAAATGGGCTTTGCCATTGCTACGACGACAGCAACAGTTCTCGGTGGTGCATTCGGAGCCGCATATGCTGGGTCGAAGCTTGCGAAGTTTATTCCGGGCGCCGGTTATCTGGTGTCGGTCGCGATTCAGGCACCCATAACAGCAGCCGTTGCCTGGGCGGCCGGCGAGACGCTGAAGAACTACTTCAAGGACTGTCGACGCGGTACAGAACCAAGTATTCAGGCATTGTCAGAGTCGTTTGCGAAGACGCTTCACCTGAAAATCCATGACTTCAAGGTCAAGCAGCCTGCTACCCCCGATTCAGCCTCTGCATCTTCAAATATCCCCGTCCCGCCAAACGCACCGGTTTCTCCGGCGGTCGATCCGGTAGAAGACTGCATCGAAAAACTGGCATCCCTTCATGCCTTGATGCACTCCGGGGCCATCACTGTCGAGGAATACGAGCTCAAAAAGGCTGAGCTTCTCTCTCGTATCTAGAGTGAAGTCTGAGCTGCTGCAACGGGATTGGCGTCCGACCCGTATCAGTCCAGCTGCAGCGTATGTTCACATTCCGTTTTGCGCTAAAAAGTGCGGCTACTGTGATTTCAATGCCTATTCTGGCTACAAAGATGGCACAAAGTCGCGGTACGTCGATGCCATCTGCCACGAAATAACGACACGCGGTGCTGGTGGACAGCCGCTGACATCGGTGTTTTTCGGCGGTGGAACGCCGACCCAGCTCCCGACGGCTGCACTTGTACGCATTCTGGACACGCTGCGGGAGACACCCGGTATTGCGCCGAACGCGGAAGTGACGCTCGAGGCCAACCCTAACGATGTGATGCTGCACGATTGGAGTGCATTGAAGAACGCCGGCATTAACCGCGTTTCGTTTGGTGTCCAGTCGTTCAATCCGGATGTCCTCAAAATGATTGACCGTACGCATGCACCCGAGGATGCTGCCACTGCCATCGAGACCGTTCGGAATGCCGGAATTACAAACCTCTCCATCGACCTCATGTTCGGCCTCCCGCGCCAAACATTAGCTGACTGGCGTCGGACATTAAGCCACGCATTCGCACTGGACATCCCGCACTTGTCCATATACGGTCTTATCCTCGAAGAGCACACGCCTTTTTGGGGGCGGCTGCAGCGTGGACGGATGGTTTTGCCGGGGGATGTTGCTCAGGCTGCAATGTTGGAGCTTGCGATGGACCTCTCCCGCGATGCCGGTTACACCCGCTATGAGCTAAGCAATTACGCGATGAACGGACTTGAGAGTCGCCATAATCGGGTTTATTGGCGCAACGATGCATACTGGGGCTTTGGTGCAGGTGCGGTTGGCTATAACAATGTGGAAAGGACTACCAATGTGATGCGTCCCAGCCGCTATATCGATGCGATGCTGAGCGGGGCTCCAATGACCTTTGAAATGTCCGAGACTCCTGACCTTGCCGGCAGTATTGGTGAAACCATGATGCTTGGATTGCGGCTACCTGAAGGTGTGACACTAACCGATGTATCTGCGCGGTACGGTGTGGATGTTCGGGAGCTTTATGCGGATGAGCTGACATCGGGTATCGAAACGGGTTTGCTTGAGGTCGTGGGTAATGTCGTGCGGCTGACAAATCATGGGACGATGTTTGCAAACGATGCAATGTTACTCTTTATCGCTTAGGGGAACAAATCAGCCTTCTCTGCCCCGACGATGCTCTACATCAAGCTGATGTTGCTGCTCCTCACGGTACGGTTCTGTGTGAATCACAACTTCGGTGTTAGGGAGGACCTTGCGAATTTCATCCTCGAGTTCTTCGGTAATCTGGTGCGCTGCTCTTAGTGAGAGGTCATCATCCACCTGAACGTGGACATCCACATGGCGGTCAGCACCACTTTTGCGCGTGCGGAGCTTATGAAAACCTAGGACACGCTCGTCTTCATTGAAAATACGCTCAATCCGTACGATTTCGTCATCGGGAAGCCGACCATCCAGCAAAAAGTCCACAGCTCCACGACCAATGTGCCATGCTGCGTTTAGGACCATCAGGGATACCGCAAAACCGATGATGGCATCGATACGGGCATAGCCGGTGAGCTTCGTGGCAATCAGACCGGCGAGAACACCCATAGATGTCCATACATCTACAAGGAGATGTTTGGCATCTGCAGCCAGTGCTGGTGAGTCCGATTTTCTGGCAACGCTGCTTAAGTGGGCGGAAACCGCAAAGTTAGCCGTTGCGCTGACAACCATAATGCCAATGCCCAGCGCACCTACATGGACATTGGGAGCATCACCCAGAAGGCTCCTCGTGGCCTCTACTGCGATGGCAACGGCGGCCGCCCCGATGATGATTGCTTCCGCCAGCCCTGAGAGACTTTCGATCTTTCCATGTCCGTAGGGGTGATCATCATCGGCAGGCTCGGTGGCCTTACGGATTGCAAGAAATGCAACCAGACTCGCGACAACATCGGTGGCACTGTGAACGGCCTCACCCTTGATGGAAACACTGTGGGTGATTAATCCGATAATGGCTTTAGTAATCACCAAAGAGACGCCAACCCCGATAGACCAGCGCGCAGCATTGATTTTGGTTCGTTCGAGGTGGGTCATTTGAAGCCACATTTTAGCGTCAGATTGTTGATGTGGCGATTCATTAAGATTGCATCGTGCGCACAATCCTCCAAATGCCGTATGGTAGAGCATGCATCGTCGTGCCTTCACGCTCATCGAGCTTCTGGTGGTAATCGCCATCATCGCGATCCTCGCAGCTATTCTTTTCCCGGTTTTCGCACAGGCTAGAGAAAAAGCCAGAGCAGCAAGCTGTATGTCAAACATGCGACAGCTTGGTCTAGGGTTGCAAATGTATTTCAGCGACTACGATGACACGATTTTCTTTTTTGGTCACAACGTCGATCGAAGCCGTGTAAATCCTGGAGCACCCCTCGGTGCAAGTGCATCCAACCGCTGGTGGAATCAGATACTGCCGTATACCGCAAATGACAAGGCACTGTTGATCTGCCCATCCGATAGTGGAAAGAAGCCAAACAGCACCGATGGCAAGCCGCGCTCCTACGTCGCGAACAGAGCGGCGGAGAGTCTCAGCCTCGCTCAGGTAGAGCGTCCCGCTGATATTGTTGTCGTCACTGAGAAAGGCGTCCCATTTGATGACAGCTGGTTCGAACCGCCCAAAAACCTGTACATCAAACCCGGGTTTGGTGAGCCTGTCCTTGCATTGACACGTCATACCAATGGGGTTAATGCGACGTTCTTTGATGGACATGCAAAGTGGATGTCAAAGGGACAGGTTTTGTCAGAACCCTGTGGTCTGCCTTGGTCTGGAGTTGACCTCATGCGGCAGTATCCATTACCGCTTCCTGATCCTGGCAGAACGCCGTGGCATCAGAACTGCCCAAACTAAACTGCTCGTTGTGGCATAACGCAAAACCGCCTAGGCATTACGCTCAGGCGGTTTTCGTTTGATTCACTAGCCTTCTTTTTGCAGCGCCGGTGGTGTCATTGGTGCAGCATCAATTTCCGGCCAGCCGTGATCACTACCTCGATGCTGTTCCCAGGCATACGCAGCACGCAGAGCCGCATCCTCGCGCCAGAGATTTCCCGTAAACTCAATCATGACAGGCATTCCCTTATCGGTCATCCCACATCGGGTAATGACCGTCGGATGGCCGGTTAAATTGGTCCAAGTGATACTGGGCATCGCGAGTCCCGGAGTGATGTAGACATCAACGTCGCGCAGGGCGATATCCATTCGGTCCTGCAGCTGTGAACGCACCTGCATCGCCGAAATGTAATCTGCCGCGGGAATCAGACTGCCGATTCTAAACGTATTTGGCCAGTTCCAGTCATCCTGTTGGACGAGCTGCGTCAGGCGACCATCGGAGATTAAATCGCTGAACGCGGCCGCGCCTTCAGCCCCGATAATGATGTCCGGTAAGCCGGCGAATGCTGGCTCACTCGCTGGGATGCTTACCGGGATCAGCTCGGCACCTTTGCTCTTGAAGAAGTCCAGAACTGCCTGTTGACTTTTGTCTGCACGCTTCAAGGCAACCGTATCAAAGCCGATCTTTAGACCTTTAATGCCAGCGGTGGCATCCCAGCGGAAGCCGGCATCCGTGGTTGTACGGTCAGCCGGATCGTGTCCACAAATTGCGGCGAATACCAATGCAGCATCATCCACGGAGCGCGTAATCGGTCCGATTTTGTCCATCGTCCAGCTAAGGGCCATCGCGCCCGCGCGGCTGACACGTCCGAATGTTGGACGGAGGCCAGTGGTTCCGCAGGCGGTACAGGGGCTTGTGATGCTTCCGTACGTTTCAGTGCCGATAGCAAATGGGAGGAGACAGGCTGCTACAGCAGACGCGCTTCCGGCGCTGGATCCGCTGGAGCCTTTCGATGTATCCCACGGCGTGCGTGTGGTACCGCCGTACCAGACATCTCCCATGGCAAGCTCGCCCAAAGACAGCTTTGCTACAAGAATTGCGCCTGCTTCCCTTAGCTTCTTTACAACGGTGGCATCGGTATCAAACTGCTGGTCCCGAAATGGTGGCGCACCATACGTGGTGGGGACATCGGATGTATTGAAGAGGTCTTTGATGCCATAGGGGATCCCGTGAAGCGGACCGCGGTCGATGCCTTTTGCGAGTTCTTCATCTGCCACGATGGCCTCGCGGCGGGCGGCGGCGGCACGCATATTGACAATGCAGAGCAGACGGGGACCGTAGGTCTCACAGCGTGTGATGGCGAGTTCGATGAGTGCTACGGATGTCGTTTTGCCATCCCGGAGCCACTTTGCGAGCTGACCAACGGTCGCAAGGGCAAGCGTTTTGTTGTCGGGGGCGCCCTTTGTTCGGCGGTAGGTCTTGGGCTTCAGTCGTATACCAGGAGAGGGAATCTGGCTTGCTGCGCTGACTCGGAACTGAAATGCGGGTGCTTTCGCTTGGGGCTTGGTGGCAGCACGTACGGCTATGATGTTCTTCCGTGTACCCGTGAGCTCTTTGACTGCCTGATTCCGTTCATCCGCACTGAAAACGCGGGCCGCGACGGTGGCTGCATGGTTGATTTTGTCTGCAGTGATGGTGTCCGGGGGCATTGCTGTGCCAAGCTGCTCACTGGCATCTGCTGATGATGGTACGGCCGCCATTGCGGTCGTTGCTGTCATACCTACCAGAGTCGACAGTGCATTGCGACGGGAGACTTTTGCCATGGCGGATTCTACCCTTTGCCATCAGGGATGCGCACCGTCGCGCTTGGTACACTGCCGCATGCGGATTTTGACGTACGTTTACAAAAACCTTGATGGCGACTTTGGGCGACTCCCGCTTCCTGATGCTGGCCGAAAAAGTGTACGGAAGTTCATCTTAATGGAGCGTGCGGATGCACTGGCGGTGGTAATCGGACCGGATTTCGAGGAGTCAGATGGCTATTATCACGCTGTTCTGAAAAAACTGTTTGTCGACAATTTTGGTGTTTGGGATGTACGGGGTGGCGGCTGGGTAGATGTCTTGCCAAATGGCAGTGCGGATGGCCCGGATGTCGCAACGGTTTTGTTTTACGGAGCAAGTACAGCGTTTGGGCGCTTTGACCCACGTCTGGATGATGAAGCAGTCCTTGCCCGGGTGGCACAGGAGCTCTATATGGACCGTGCTGAAGTGAAGCCATGGTAAACGAAGCGCTTACGACTCCTGAGTGGCGAAAGGCGTATGCAGATAGCCTCGTGCAGCGACGTGGGTGGATGTCACTTGTTTCGATGACATGGCTTAGAGATGGCGAGATTGCGCTGCTACGAACTCGTAGTGTAAAGCAAGGGGAGCCGCTTGGGACTGTAACCCGGCTTGGTGATGCGATGGTCTTTACACCGACTGTTGGTAAGCCAATCAAGGTAAATGGGATGTCGGTTCGCTGCTGGGAGTTGACATCAGATACCAATAGCAACCCTGATGTTATTGAAGCTGGCCCCGATACCTGGGTATTTATCAAACGTGGAGATCGCTTCGGTGTTCGTGGATGGAATGTCAACCACGGGAAAACACTTTCAAGAACAGGCCTCAGATGGGCGCCAATTCGGCAACACCTAAACTTTTTGGCGAAGTGGGTGCCGTATCGCAGTCCGAGGCTGGTCACGATTATCAATGTCCTTGGTCAACGGACACCGACCCCTATGCATGGTTACGCTGAATTTAGTGTCGGAGGGCGCTTATATCGCCTCGAGGGTACGGGCACACCTGAGCTTGGACAAGTGTTTTTCAACTTCCGGGACACATCGTGTAATTCAGTTGCCTACCAGCCGGGAAGGTTTTTGGATGCAACCTTTACACCGACCGGGCGTATTCGACTTGATTTCAACCGTGCGTACAACCCGCCATGTGCATACACATCGTTTGCAACCTGTCCATTGCCACACAAGGAAAATGTCCTGAAAGTTGCAATAGAGGCTGGGGAGCTGCGGTTTCCCGGGCATACGCACTGATAAGACTTATTCAAAAAGCGTTCTCGTGGTGAAAATCCGATCAGTGCATATGGATGGCGGTGCATCAGTGCAAAAGGTTGATGCCTGGAAATTCCCAAAGTTGTCTGTGCTGAGACACCCGGAACAACAGTACATTGCGTCTACCGCTGCAGGCAGAATGGAAGACCTGGGAAACAAACATGACGTCGCTTGCCCACCTCATCGCTACTATCCCAATCGTTGACACACATGAGCATCTTGAGCCTCCATGTGTTTATGTCGACTATGCCCGCGATGCGATGTCGGCCTTGTTTGGTATGCATGCCTATATTGGGCATGACCTAATCAGTTCCGGATGCAACCAGCAGGATGTCCAATTTGCTACGGACAACACAAACGAAGACATTGTTGCCCGGTGGGCGCGAATCTCGGGAGCATGGGAGCAGTGTCAGTACACAGGTTATGCCGACGGAGTAAAGCTTGCGGCGAAAGCTGTCTATAACATCGATCACATCTCAGCAGATACTCTGATCAGCGCACAAAAACGACATGATGCTCTTCGATCGGTTGAGGGGCATAAATGGTTACTCGCAGAGATGGCCGGACTGAAACATGTGCAGATTGATGCGTTTACTTGGAGCCGCCCCGATGACGCTGGTGATACAGATTTTTATCACTATGACATCAATGTTTGCTCATTGGCTGAAGGTACGGTGGCCCTTGACAAACTTGCTCACGATTCAGGCGTAACCATTCACGACCTGAAGAGTTACGGAACTGCAATTGCCTCTATAATTGCATCCAATGCGAAAAACGCAGTCGCTATCAAGAGTCAACATGCCTACAATCGAACGTTGGCGTGGGAACGACGGGATGATTTGTGCGCTGAGATGGTTCTCAACAAGAAACTGAACGGTATTGATTTAACCGTTGATGAACGGCTGTGCCTAGGTGATTGGTCACTCGACCGAATTGCAGTGCATGCTGCCCAGCACTCGTTACCGGTTAAGATTCACACCGGTCACTATGCAGGAAACAATTGGATGCCCATTGAGTTTGTACGCCCGGGACAGATGTGTAGTCTGTTCTCAGCACATACATCAACGACGTTCGTTTTAATGCACATCGCCTATCCATATCAGAATGAGTTGTTGAGCGTCGCAAAACATTATCAAAATGTAGTGGTGGACTTGTGTTGGGCGTGGAGTATCAACCCGCGGGCGACGATGCAGTTTGTAAGCGATTGGATTCATAGCGTGCCGATCAACAAGCTGTTAGGTTTTGGTGGGGATGCCTTTTTGCCAGCGCAAGCCGTCGGGTTTGCAATGCAAACACGCAAGTGGTTGACCAGAACGTTGCAACGTGAGATAGACGAGTGCGTCCTAAAAGAACTGGACGCAATGAATATCGCCAGGAAAATGTTGTTTGATAATCAGGACGAACTGTTCTATCAATCAAGAGCATCAAGCATGTAAGCGCAAACAGGTTGTTCATGGATGTCAATTGACAAATGATTACCGGTATTTTGGTGATTACCGGGATAATAATTCTGAACAGCTACGTGAGGATCAAATGAGCCAAATCCAGCCTGACCCAACACCGGGAGATACATCCTGGTTTACACATGACCGCTTTGGAATGTTCATCCACTGGGGACTCTACGCCATGGGCGCGCGCCACGAGTGGTTGAAAACCCGTGAAGAAATGTCCGATGCGGACTACGCGCCATACTTCGAGTATTTTGATCCCGACCTCTATGACCCGGATGCGTGGGCGGAAGCCGCATCCGATGCCGGGATGAAGTACTTTGTCATCACGACAAAACACCACGATGGCTTTTGCCTCTGGGACTCGGCATTGACGGACTATAAGGCGACGAATACACCGGCAAAACGTGACCTGATTCGTCCGATGCTTGATGCGTTTCGAAACCGTGGATTGCGGGCTGGTTTGTACCATTCACTTATCGACTGGCATCACCCAGACTTCACCATTGACCGCCACCATCCACAGCGCAACCATCCGGATCGCGACGCACTGAATTCTGGACGCGAGATGTCCCGCTACCGCGAATATCTCCACGGGCAGGTTCGTGAGCTGCTTACCGGCTACGGGGATGTCGACATTTTGTGGTGCGATTTCAGTTACCCACCAGAGAAGGGCCGGGATGCCTGGGGCAGCGAGGAACTCTATAAAATCATCAGGTCACTCCGCCCGAACATCATCATGAATGACCGTCTCGATCTGCCGGCAGGGTGGGACATCAAAACGCCGGAGCAGTTCCAACCACGTCACGGTGTTGAAGTGAATGGCAAGCCAGTTGTCTGGGAAGCGTGTCAGACATTCAGTGGGTCCTGGGGCTACCACCGGGATGAAGCGAGCTGGAAATCTACGGAAATGCTGGTCCAGATGCTTGTGGACACCGTCAGCATGGGCGGAAACCTCCTCCTGAATGTCGGGCCAACCGGCCGCGGCGAGCTGGATTCACGGACCATGGAGCGTCTCCGCGGGATCGGCAAGTGGATGCGGTATCACAAGAAGGCCATTTATGGATGTACGGAAGCGCCGGAAGCGTTTGGACAGCCGCCGAAGGACTGCCGCTACACATGGAATCCCACCACAAAGCGACTGTATGTACACCTGTTTGCATGGCCATTTGGACAGCTTTATCTGGATGGCATCGCGCCAGAGAGGGTTGCTTATGCGCAGCTGCTCAACGATGCGAGCGAGGTTCTGCGTCAGGACATCGAAGCCTGGCAACACGATTTCAGCGGTGAAAAGCGCGCATACAACGGAACCGCACTTCGCCTGCCTGTCCTGAAGCCCGATACATGTGTGCCGGTGATCGAAGTGATGCTAAAGGACTAAGTGAGAACCATGGGAACTATCAAAGGGTTTCCATCGTTATGGACAGTGACAGTTCGCGCTATGCGGGCTCCATATCTTGAAAGTAGACATCCGATTATGAAGACACTTGGACTGATTACGATGATTGCCGGATTTACGGCTGTGATGGCAGTTGCTGCACCTAGTGGTGGTCTGAAGAAGGGTGAATCTGTAACGCCATTTCATCCAAAGCACCTCGCTGGCCCACTTGCAGGATCGACCGACTGCTTCCCATGCACCTTCCAAAACCGCCCACAGGTACAGGTCTGGGTAAACGGCGATTCCCTGACAAACGTGGCTGGCATTGCCGGTACGGTCAGCTCCGCTATGAAGACCTACAAGGCAAAGGAATTCAAGGGACTTGTTGTTTTTCTGACGACGCCGAAGAACGCCAAGGCTATCGAGGCTGCTGTAGCAGAAGCCGCAAAGAAGCCTGAGCTCGCCGGTGTCGGGATGGCTGTACTGGATGCAAAGGACGATGCTGTTTCGGCTTACAAGGTAAACACGGCAGCATCAACAAAGAATGTTGTCTACGTTTACAAGAACTGGAAGGTCGCGGAGACATTCGTAAATCTCAGTGGTGATGCCGCTGGACAGAAGACACTGGCTGGAGCAATCGCGTCCGTTACCAAATAGCTGCCACTACGGTTAGTAAACTGCCAGCCCTCGGAATGTTCGGTGGGCTGGTTTTCTTTAATGGGGGAGTACTCAGCGATGCAAAATTTCTTGAGGAGCATGGGAATCGGCTTTGGGTTTTTGTTGATAAGTAGCACAGCATTAGCTCAATCAGTCAAGACGGACAAAGAACTCTCCCGCCACACGCTTCCAAAGTTCATTACATCCCAGAACATCACGCTTGAACCAGCTGCGCTGCGCCGCGGAGCAACGGGGAAAATGGTCATCACCCTCGGCGTCGAAGACACATTTCACATTTATGACCCGAATCCGGGAGACCCATTCCTGACGGCGACAAAGGTAACTCCGCTCAAGGTTTCAGGAGTTATATTTGGTAAGCCAATGTGGCCGTCACCCAAAATCATCAAGGGCGCGAAAGTCCACGAAGGTACTGTCAAAATCACAATCCCGTTTACGGTAAAGGCAGCGGCAACGATTGGCAAAACAGCGTTTGGGGCGAAGTTTTACGCGCAGGGATGCAATGCAAACACTTGCTACCCGCCTGCTGAATTTGTTGTGTGGTTGCCGATATCGATCAAGCAATGACATCGAACCGCTATCGTAAATGCCCGTAAAGCCAATACAATAGCTTATGAACGAACAAACCCCAGAGCCGGACGATGTCTCTCTCGACCGCTACATCCTTGAGCCAACGGATGAAATCGTAGATGCGCTGATTAACCACTGGTCGTGGATCTTCGAGGATGACATTTCCATAGTAATGATGTCCCGTCTTGGGGACTTTTTCCTCGAAGATGACGATGGCATTATCTACTGGCTGAATACGGGTACGGGAGAGCTTGACCGGATTGCCGCGAGCGATGCTGAATTTCAGACACTGCTGCAAACGGATGCATTTGATGACTGGTTCCTGACGGACCTCGTGGATGCGTGTCACGAAGCAGGCTTGATTCCTGGAGATGGCGAGGTTCTCTCCTACAAGGTCCTCCCGATTTTCGAGGAGGGAGACTACTCAGTTGAGAATATGCACGTTGTGACGGCCGAAGCACATCTTGCGTTCTCTGGTGACATTTTGTTAGAGCTGGCTGAAGAAGAGGATGATGAAGGGCAGGGGTAGGTAATTCTCGCCTGACTTACTGATCGCCCTCTTTGGTTCAAGCAAGGAGGGCGTTTGTAATTGCATGGCACCCCTTAGGGCGATAGGCTTTGTTACTAACTGACCTGCAGATGACCGGAGCATATATGAAACGCAACGCCGCGTTACGCACGGGATTGTTTGGGATACTCGCGACTCTCCTCGCGGTGGCGTTGCCTGCCCGTGCGGGTCTACAGGATTTGGCTGCCGTAAGTGCAGCCGACCTAACAAGGGTACCAGCACATTTCACACGGGATGTCCTTCCTGTCCTCACCAAAGTTGGATGCAATCAGGGGGCATGTCACGGTCAGCAAGGTGGCAAAGGTGGTTTCAAACTCTCCCTTCGCGCATGGGATGCCCTGTATGACCTTGAGCAAATCACTAAGGATGCGAGCGGCAAGCGTGTAGCCGGCGCAATGCCAGCTGAAACCCTTCTTTTGAAGAAAGCCACCGGGCAGCTCAACCACGGCGGCGGTAAGGTGATTGAGCCTACATCGGATGCCTACAAAACCGTTGAGCACTGGCTAAAGCTTGGGGCACCGGCACCGGGAAGCCAGCTTGCGGAAATCGTCAGTATCGATGTCACACCAAAGAAACTTGGTCCACAGGGACCCGGGATTGAAATACCATTAACCGTCATTGCAAAATACGCCGATGGGTATACCCGTGATGTGACATCAAGAGCCCGCTTTCAGGCGATGAACGAAGCGGTCGCTTTGGTCGATTCTGATGGCAATGTCAGTACAAGTGGACCCGGGGATGGCACCGTTCTCGTTACGTTCGGTGGTGAAGTAGCAACCGTAAGCGTAACCGTTCCTTATTCCACTGTCCCTCAACAAAGCAGTCGGATTCGCGAGGTTTCAGGTAATCCAATCGATGCTGCGGTCGCACGCAAACTAAATGCGCTGGGACTTGTTGCAAGCCCAAGGTCATCCGATGATGACTTTCTCCGACGGGTTTATCTTGACACACTGGCATTGCTTCCTACTGTTGCAGAGACCAAGGCATTTCTGGCTGACACGACTACGGATAAACGTGCAAAGCTAATCGATCAGCTGCTCGCACGGCGTGAACATGCACAATACCGCGCACTTCGTATGGCGGATCTGCTTCGCGTAAATGGTCAGTTCCTCAGCGAGGAAGGCGCAGATACGTATTCGCGTTGGCTTGAAGAACAAGCTGCAGCCAATGTTCCGTATGACAAAGTGGTAAGGGCGTTGCTCACCAGTAAAGGTTCCACGTACAGGACGGGACCGGCCAACTATTACCGCGTAGCAAATACTCCGCCAGACTTGGCTGAAACGACGGCGCAGGCTTTTCTGGGGACGCGAATTGGCTGTGCCAAGTGCCATAACCACCCGTTTGAGCGTTGGAAGCAATCGGATTACTACAGCTTTGCCGCCTTCTTCGCACGCTTTCAACATAAGTACGGTCCCGAGTTTGGAGAGGTCTCTGTGATGGTCCGCCAGAGCGGGGAAGTCGGACATCCAAAAACGGGCAAGCCAATGCCACTACGGCCGCTCGGTGGGAGTGATCTGGTCATTCCGGATGACCAGGACCGTCGGGCGGCACTTGCCGACTGGCTTACCAGCCCATCCAATCGCCTCTTCGCCGATGTAGCGGTAAACCGCATCTGGGCAGAGTACTTTGGGGTGGGGATTGTCGATTCAACAGATGACTTCCGCGTTTCCAATCCGCCCAGTAATCCAGAGCTGCTTGCTATCCTCAGCGATACATTTATCAAGTCTGGATTTGATGTCCGAGCTGTTGAACGATTAATACTGACAAGTGAGACCTATCAACGAAGCAGTGTGATCCTTCCGGGAAACCGCATGGATACACGCAGTTACGCCCGGTCGTACCCGCGCCGCCTGCCGGCTGAAGCAATGATCGATGCCATCGGCGTCGCAACTGGACGGCCGGAGCGCTTTTATCCATATCCAGCGGAATATCGGGCGACGATGATTCGTGACAGCCGGATACAGAACTACTTTTTGGAAACATTTGGTCGACCAAAGCGCGAAGTTGCCTGTACCTGTGAACGCTCGGATGCGCCTAATCTATCCCAGGCGCTTCATCTCATAAATAGCGCGTTTGTGCATTACAAAGTTACTGAGTGGAATGGCAAGGTAATGCAACTTATCGAGCAGGCGAAAAAGCTCCCCGAGTTTAGGCAGGATTCGCAGATCATCGAGGACTTGTACTTATCCACGCTCTGCAGATATCCATCCGCTGCTGAGCAGAGTAAGATGCTCGCATACATCAGGGGGCAGAAGGACCGAAAGGCGGCGTTTGAAGATTGCCTTTGGGGCTTGCTGAATGCAGAAGAGTTCGTCTTTAACAAGTAGTCGCGAAAGGCGGAGCGGGATGTCATACGGTTGCTCAGGAAAAGTTAGTCGACGGGATGCTGTCAAGGTTGGAACGCTTGGCATACTGGGTATGCACCTCTCATTGTCCGACTTATTGGCATTGGAGGCACGCGCCGAAGTTTTGTCGCCTGGGTCCACTGCAAAAGCAAAATCCGTTATCCTTGTCTGGCTTGACGGTGGTCCAAGTCAATACGACACCTTCGATCCAAAGCCTGGTGCACCATCGGGAATAAAGAGTACCTTCGGCGCAATACCATCCAGCGTGACCGGGACGCATATCTGCGAACTGATGCCCGAGACAGCAAAGCAGCTCCATCGAAGTACGATTATCCGAACCGTGGCACACACTGAGGGAGCGCATGAGCGGGCATGTCACTTATTATTGACCGGGTGGACGCCGAATCCCGCAATGGTTTATCCAAGTATCGGTTCCGTAATCGGTAAAGAGCTGGGGCCTGTTGGTCCGATGCCGCCGTACATCACGGTTGTGAACGGGTCGTTCGCCTTCAACTATGGCAACTGTGGCTATCTCCCGAATGCCTTCAATCCATTCAGCGTTGGCGGGGACCCAAACGATGCCAATTTCCAGGTGCGTGACATATCACTCCCCGGCGGGATAGACATTGAACGGATTGACCGACGACGCAGTCTTTTGGAAAACATCGATAGCGCTTTCCGCCGATTCGATGGAACTGCTGAAAAGGCATCCAGAAATACCTTCTACCAGCGCGCCTATGACATGATCTCGAGTCCCAAGGCAAAAGCGGCGTTTCAACTCAAGGATGAAAAACCTGAAGTTCGGGATAGATATGGGCGCACGCAAGTGGGACAGGGCTGTCTCCTCGCACGTCGCTTGGTCGAAGCCGGTGTGCGTTTTGTGACAGTGAATCACTCGGGGTGGGATACGCACTCGGACAACGATAAGGCGTGCAAGGGCTGGCTTGTTACGCCGCTCGATAAAGCTCTCGCCGCGCTTGTTTCCGATCTTTCCGACCGGGGGCTCCTTGACTCGACGCTGGTTGTCTGCATGGGTGAGTTTGGCCGGACGCCTCAAGTCAATGCGCTGGGTGGGCGTGACCACTGGCCACAGACCGGATGTGCTCTTTTTGCTGGAGCCGGCGTACCGGGCGGGCAGGTGATTGGCAAGACCGATGAAAAAGGTGCTGAACCAAAAGAAAGGCCGGTAAAGCCGGGAGATATCGCAGCGACCCTGTTTGCAAAGCTAGGCATTGATGGCAGTAAAGTCTATGAAACGCCTCAGGCACGACCGACGCGCATTGTCGATGACGGAGTTCCTGTGCCAGAGCTCGGGGCTGTCTAGTGATGCATTGCTTTGCCCGTGCACTAGCATTACTAAGTGTGGTGATGGTGTCGACGACAGTCTTTGCCGCCCCTCGGATAACATCGATATACCCCGCGGGAGCGATGCGTGGCACAACGGTTGAAATCACGCTGCAGGGCAGTGGTTTGAAAGACATCAAGCATGTTCTTCTCCAGGGAGCCGACGTCAGCATTGTCCTGATGCCTGGTTCGGATGATTCCACGCGTAAGGCAAAACTGACTGTCGCCACCAATGCCGCTCCTGGGAGACGTGAGGTGCGGTTTGCGGATGAGAGGGATGTATCCAATGTTCGCATCATCAGTGTTGGACAGGTCCCGGAAGTAAACGAAGTCGAACCGAATAACACGCCAGACAAAGTAACCTTGCAGCCATTACCGATTTGCTTTAATGGCCGCCTGAGCGAAGGTTCCGACAGAGATGGCTTCAAAGTACGCCTCCGTAAAGGACAGGTAGTCCTAATCGAAGTCGAAGGTCTGCGTGTGCTTGCGAATATCTATGAAAGCTGGCTGAAAGGTTTTCTCGAAGTTACGGATGCATCCGGTCAGCCACTCGCAACGAATCAGGGCACTGTGGATGACTATTACCGCTGGGACCCGGTTCTGCGATTTGATCCCCCGGCTGATGGTGAATACACGATTTGGTTTCGTGACCTGAACTGGCGATCGGATGCAAAAGGCGTCTACCGTGTGACGGTGGGGGAGCTGCCACACGCATTTGCTACTTATCCCATCGGGGCCCAAATTGGTACCAAGGTATCTCCAGAGCCAGTTGGTGCAACGCTCACAGGTATGAGCCCTGTCTTTGGGCCTGTGAACCCGGATGTAACGCTTGGCATTTCCGATTTGATGTTTACCTTTGGTGCCTATGAAAGCAACCGCCGGTCCTTTCTGTGGACGAAGGAGGCATCCGCAGATGTCACATCCGGTGGACTAAACCGTGACACTGCGATTCGAGTGAACTATCCCGTCGCATTGGATGGCTGGTTTGAACCAGGCAAGCCCCGCTGGGTCACCTTTGAGGTAAATGATAAGGGATGGTTGCATATCAATGGATATGCGTGGAGATTAGGTGTCCCGACCGATCTTGAGCTGAAAGTCTATGATGCATCCGGAAACCTGGTTCAGGAAGCGGATGATGGTCGCGGCAGTATTGGCGGGCAACCGGGCGGGCGGGATCCATTTATTGCCCGCGAGTTTACGCCAGGGAAGTGGTTTGTGCGTATCCGCGATGTGGATGATCGCGGCGGCAAGGGGTTTCCATTCCGTGTCCTGATTGGCCCGGGACATGCCACCCTTCGTGGGACATTTGCACCGGATACTGGCAGTATCCCGCTATCAGGTGGCGACATCACTACGACGGTCAAATGCGAACGGATTGACCTTGCACGTGGCGATGTAACCATAGAGCTTATCGATGCACCGCAAGGCGTGTCACTTGTCAATGCACTGATTGCAAATGGCAAAAACGAGGTTGCCATCACCGTCAAGGTCGCAGCTTCTGCACTCCCAGTCGGTCTGCACAGACTACGATTGAGGGCGCGTTGTGAAAATGCCACTATCACGCTTGTTGGCAACGAGACGTACAACAATCAGGGGACGGCTTATCAACGCGAAACGGATGGCCTGATTCTTCTTGTTCGCCCGAATTAACCTGCTGCTTTTGACCCGCAGCTGATTCTGTTTTCCACTAACGCTACGTTCATCCTGATAGCTTCAGGCGTTCCGAGTACTCCCAATTATTCGCTATAGCCATCGTCAGATCGTGACTATATGATAAAGTTGATTAAACCGCTAGGTGAACTATTAATTATGGAAGGGGAGAACGATGCGTAAAAGTCACATAGGATTTTGGAGCTTGGCTTGCTGTTGTGTGGCACTGTTCACATCTGCGTGCAGTAAACCCGCACCAACAAAAGCCGACAAAGTCCGCATCGCCTACTTTCCAAACATCACCCATGCAGCCGCGTTGTATGCGGCATCCACAGGGGGCTTCCAAACAGCTGTAGGAAATGCCATCCGGGTTGAAGAACGCGTCTTTACCGCGGGTCCCGCGGAAATCGAAGCGCTATTTGCGGGTGAAGTTGACTTTGGCTATATCGGGCCAGGTCCTGCCATTAATGGCTACTTGAAGTCCAACGGGCAGGCGCTCGAAATAATCGATATTGCAGCAAGTGGTGGTGCATCACTGATTGCCGCAAAAGGTCAGGCAATCAAGTCGATCAAAGATCTTGCAGGCAAGCGCGTAGCCGTTCCTCAGACGGGTGGTACACAGGACATTTCGTTGCGCCATGCGCTGAAAGGCGCGGGCCTTGCCGGCAAGGACAAAGGCGGCAATGTTGACATCGTCCAGTATGCACCTTCGGATGCACTTGATCTCTTCCGGCGAGGCGAGCTGGATGCCGCATGGCTGCCTGAGCCTTGGGTGTCGCGTGTTATCAAGGATGCCGGGGCGACTCTCGTCACCGATGAGCGGACACTTTGGCCGGGTGGAAAGTTTGCGACAGCCGTTGTCATCGTACGGAAGGACTTTGCCAAGGCAAATCCTGAGCTCGTTACAAAGCTCGTCAAAGCGCACAGAGTGGCTGTTGATGCCATTAATGCAGACAAGAAATCCGCCGGTGATGTCATTTCCAAGCAGATCGCAAAGCTGAGCCAGGGCAAAACGCTCTCAGCGGATTTGCTTGCCGCGAGTCTGAGTCGAACGGATGTCACTTATGAAGCCCTTGATGACTCAATCCTGACGTTTGCAGACTGGGCTAAAGAGCTTGGTTACCTCAAAAAGGGCCGTGATGGCTTTGGGGGGCTAATCCAAAATGCCAAACAGTAATACAGATAAACCGGCTGTCAATGACATCCCTATTCAGCAAATCGTCGCTGCCGTTCAGGCTGTACAGCACGGTGATATCCATATCGTCATTCAGGATGGCAAAGTCATTCAAATCAATAAGACGGAGAAGGTTCGTCTGAGATAACTCTCGATCACAATTTCGTTCTGCCTCTCATTAGGGGACAAAGCGGCTGACTTGAAAACAAGAGGCCGGTTGCGTGTGTAATCCCTGCACATTCAGCCGGCCTCTCGTCGTTAACACACCCTAAAGGAAAACTAAATGCAAAAACGTGCTTTCACGCTCATTGAGCTCCTCGTCGTCATCGCCATCATCGCGATTCTTGCAGCCATTCTCTTTCCTGTCTTTGCACAAGCTCGGGAGAAAGCTCGCCAGGCATCCTGCCTTAGCAATGTAAAGCAGCTCGGTCTTGGCTGGATGCTGTACTTACAGGACTACGATGAGACATTTGCACCACACGTTACGGAGCGCACAGCCCCTGCGGGTACACCGGACACCCTTGTTGACCGTGCAGCGTTTTCGTACAAGACCAAGCTGGATCCATACGTCAAGAACACACAGATTCATAAGTGCCCATCGGCTCCGGCGTGGCCTGCACAAGCACCAGGGCGATGGTTTACGACCGACTACGGCAATAACCACAACGAAATAAACCTGCCGAACGCATCCAAGCGGCAATGGTACATCCATAACCCAGACTTCGGCGTCAATGACAGCCATACACTGGCATCCCTTGCAGCCCCCGCACGCTTCATCCTTATCGCAGAAGCCGCTCGTGCCAGTGGAATCCCAAGTCGTGGTGGCCTCTATCCGCAGCCGTGGTCATTTGATGATGCAACGCTTCCGGATGCGAGCCAGCAGGCACGCTTCAAAGCACGCCACAGCGGTGGAGGAATCATCGCCTATGCGGATGGCCACGCAAAGTGGGTCCGTCCGGAACAGACATGGAAGTCCTACGATAATAACGATTGGCGTAGAAATCCAATCGACTAACCAGTGCCAAATCAGGACATCCCTAAACACCAAAATGATATTATTCCTACATGTCCAATCGAAGTAGTGGGAATAAGCGCAATGGCAGCCGCCAGGACTAGTTTGTCCAAGGTCTGGCTATGGCGTCTCCTGCTGCTTCTGCTTCTGGGGAGCGTCTGGTACATCACCACAAGGGCGGCCATCTGGCCGCCCTACCTCGTGCCACCGCCATCCGATGTTATTGACTTCATCAAGTCATCCACTACCGATGGCACCCTGGTCGGCCCGACTATTACCAGCATCGCCCGTGCAGCAAGCGGCTTCGCTATTGCGGCGTTCATCGGTCTCCCAACGGGTCTTCTTCTCGCGAAAGTCAACTGGCTGGATGACCTGCTTAGCCCGGCAATCGGTGGTCTTCAGTCTCTCCCTAGCATCTGTTGGTTCCCCCTCGCGCTCTTGTGGTTTGGCATGAGCGAAGCGGCCGTACTTTTTGTTGTGGTGATGGGGGCGCTCTTTGCCATCATCCTCGCCGTACGCTCCGGAGTGCGAAACCTTCCACCCCTCACAGGACGGGCTGGCGTGATGCTTGGCGCGCGTGGTTTCAAGCTCTGGTGGTACGTGCTGCTGCCGGCAAGCCTTCCGGCAATCCTCGCTGGGATGCGTCAAGCGTGGGCATTTGCCTGGCGCTCGCTCATGGCTGCAGAGTTACTTTCCCAGTCCCTCAAAGTCGGCATCGGGCATGTGCTGACGACGGGGCGTGACCTCAACGACATGGCGATGGTCCTTGGGACCATCAGCATCATCCTTGTACTAGGGCTCCTCGTCGATCGCATCGCCTTTCGGCCAATCGAAATGTTTATTGCCCGCCGCTGGGGAGTGGATGGCGCATGATAAACGCTATTGACCTCTCGCGGACCTACCCGGATGGCACGGTGGCTCTCTCCGCCACAAACATCTCCATACCGAAAGGGCAGTTCGTCGCGCTTATCGGTCCAAGTGGTTGTGGCAAGTCAACGCTGGTCAATATGCTCGCGGGTCTTGATAAGCCTACCTCTGGCACAGTAGAGCTCGCGGGGCGGGCCGCGATGGTGTTCCAGGAGCCTGGACTCTTTCCTTGGCTGAATATCCGCGACAATATTGAGTTCGGCTGGAAGCTCCGGGGCGTCCCGGTCAGCCAGCGACGGTCCCAATCCGATGCTCTGCTAAAGATGGTTCATTTACGGCGGTTTGCGGATGCATTTCCACATCAGCTCTCCGGTGGGATGCGTCAGCGCGCTGCGATTGCCCGAGCACTGATGCTCGAGCCGGACATCCTCCTCATGGATGAGCCTTTTGGTGCCCTCGATGCCCAGACGCGCTCACTGCTCCAGCAGGAGCTGCTCACGATCTGGCAGGCAACGGGGAAGACAATTGTCTTTGTCACGCACTCCCTCAATGAAGCACTCCTCCTGGCCGATAGGATTATCTTCATGTCTGCTCGCCCGGGGAGGGTGGTCGGGGATGTCACCGTGGATGCACCCTATCCACGGGATGTTTACGGGCATCCATTTTTGACAGCCCTCCATACGCGGCTGCAGGAATTGCTCGAAAAGGAAGTTGCCGCGGTGGCGGCTGCGGAGCATGATGATGGCTGGATGCCGCCGCTTGCGGTAGATGTGGCAATCGGTCCGGGTGAAGGAATTTAGTGATGAAGATTGGATGGGCGATATGACTCCAACCCCTCTGACGGCGCAGCAGCTGGCCGCCCTTGATGATGTGCTTCGCGGGATGTCGGCTGTGCAGCTTGCGTGGACCAGCGGCTACCTCGCCGGGCGCCTTTCGCAGAGCGCTGATGGAGGCGCTGTTACTTCAGGGATTCCTCAGAATGAATGCACCGGAAAAGCGCCTCTCATTCTCTTTGGGTCACAGACCGGGAATGCAAAGGGACTTGCGACGAAACTCCAAGCCGCACTCGCTGCCGTAGGCATCTCTGCAAATGTCTCCGATATGGCATCCTACAAACAGGCTTCCCTGAAGTCCGAGCAAACTGTTGTGATTATCACGGCGACGTACGGCGAAGGAGAGCCGCCCGAAGGGGCTGAGTTGTTCCACAAATGGCTGATGGGCAAGCGCGCCCCCGAGCTCAAGGGCCTGAACTTTGCCGTTCTTGGCCTCGGCGACTCCAGCTACGAGTTTTTCAACAAGACCGCTCAGGACTTTGATACGCGCCTCGAAGCACTCGGTGCAACGCGGATCTTTGAGCGTGTCGAGCTGGATGTCGACTATAAAGCTGCAGCCGATACCTGGATTTCTGACATCGTTACAAAACTGAAGGCGCTTAGCGGATCTGCTGGACCATCAGCGCAGCCGACGCAAACCGTACAGTCGCCTTCATCTGCCGTTTGGACAAAGGAGAATCCGTTTGGCGCTGAGCTTTTGGTCAATCAGAAAATCACGGGTCGCAGATCCGAAAAGGATGTCCGCCATATCGAAATCTCTCTCGAAGGCAGCGGGCTGACATACAAACCTGGTGATGCGCTCGGTGTTTGGTTTACCAACGATGCCCCATTGGTTGATGAGATTCTGACCATCACGGGTGCGGATGGCAGTGCATTGGTCACAACTGCAAATGGTGAAGTCACCTTCACCGATGCGTTGACGAATCACTTCGAACTCACGCAGGCCTACCCGGGATTTGTGACGAAGGTTGCCGAATTGACGGGCGATTCACGCTACATCAGCCTCTCCGATGACAAAGCAGCGCTGCGCACCGCAGTCGCTGACCGGCAGATCGCTGACATCCTGCGTGCAAACCCGGTTACGCTGACAGCAAACCAGCTCGCGGCGGCACTTCGTCCTCTCCAGCCAAGGCTTTATTCCATCGCCAGCAGCCAGACAGAACTCCCGGATGAAGTGCACACAACCGTCGCAGTCGTGCGCTATGCAGTGGATGGCTCCGCGCGAGAAGGCGGCGCAAGCGGGTTCATTGGTAGCCGGTCCGAACCCGGTGATAAGGTACGCGTTTACATCGAGCCGAATGACCACTTCCGTCTCCCGGTTGATCCTGAAACACCGATCATCATGATTGGCCCCGGAACTGGCATCGCTCCATTCCGCGCATTTTTGCAGGAACGCGATGCCACGGGCGCAACTGGCAAGTCCTGGCTGTTTTTTGGCAATCCACACTTCACCGAAGACTTCCTGTACCAAGTCGAGCTACAGGATTACCTCTCGCGTGGCATCTTGACGCACCTCAATGTTGCTTTCTCACGCGATCAGGCGCACAAAATCTACGTTCAGGACAAGCTGCGTAAGCATGCAACGGAGCTTTATCAGTGGATACAGGATGGTGCGCATATTTATGTCTGTGGGGATGGCCAGCGGATGGCAAAGGATGTCCACACCGCGCTCCTCGAAATCGTTTCCGAGCAGGCTGGCCTCGACCCCGATGGGGCAGAAGTGCTCCTCGATGACCTCCGTGCAAGCGGCCGCTACCAAAGGGATGTGTATTGATGAGCGAGAAGAAACTATCAGCAAATGAGGGCATTAAGACCCGTTCGAACTTCCTGCGCGGGACGATTACCGATGGCCTTCAAAACGAAATCACGGGTGCATTGGCTGCGGATGATACACAAGTCACGAAGTTTCACGGCTTTTACCAACAGGATGACCGGGACATTCGTGCCGAACGCAAAGAACAAAAGCTGGAGCCACTTCACTCCTTTATGCTCCGTGCCCGTGTTCCGGGAGGCGTCTGTACACCAAAGCAGTGGCTGACCATCAACAATATCGCTGATGAGCTTACGATGAGTGGCTCCATCCGCCTGACGACGCGACAGACATTCCAGTACCATGGCATCCTCAAAGGTGATATCCGGCCAGTAATCCAAGGGCTGCACAGCGTGCTGCTCGATTCAATTGCTGCTTGTGGGGATGTCAATCGCAACGTTCTCGCGACAACAAACCCAATCGAATCCAGCCTGCATAAAGCTGTCTATCAGTGGGCCGTGCGTATCAGTGAGCACCTGTTGCCGAAGACACGCGCGTACCATGAGATCTGGATTGACAATGAGAAGGTCGCAAGCTCAGAACCTGAAGATGAGCCCATCTACGGACCAACCTACTTGCCTCGTAAGTTCAAGACAGCGGTCGTGGTCCCGCCGCATAACGATGTCGATGTCTACACAAACGACCTCGGCTTTATTGCGATTGCGGAGAATGGTGTCCTGACAGGCTTCAATGTAACTGCCGGCGGTGGCATGGGCGCAACGCATGGAGAACCTGATACCTATCCACGCCTTGCAAGTGACCTTGGCTTCATCAAACCCGATGACACCCTAAAGGTCGCCGAGGCAATCCTGACAACACAGCGTGACTTTGGTAACCGCGAGAGCCGTAAGCACGCACGCCTCAAATACACCATCGATCGTATGGGTGTCGATACCTTCCGCAAGGAAGTCGAAGCACGCTCAGGCGTGACCTTTGCACCTCCTGTGCCCGTTACCTTTACCCAGCAGGGCGATCGGCTCGGGTGGGTTGCCGGCGAGGATGGTAAGCATCACCTGACACTCTTCATCGAAAATGGACGCATTCTGGACTTCCAGGGACGGTCGCTAAAGACGGGTTTGCTTGAAATTGCAAAGGTTCACAGAGGCGATTTCCGGATGACGGCAAATCAGAACATCATCATCGCGGGGGTCGCTCCGGATGACCGCAAGCAAATCGAGGACATCGCGCGGGCACACGGTCTCTATGGCCGAGAGCTTACGGTGCTTCGCGAAAACTCAATGGCCTGTGTGGCACTGCCGAGCTGTGCACTCGCGATGGCGGAGGCTGAGCGCTACCTCCCGGACCTCATCACGCACTATGAAGCCCTTCAAGTCAAGCATGGCATCGAGAAGGATGCAATCGTTGTCCGCATGACCGGCTGTCCAAATGGCTGTGGACGCCCATATGTTGCTGAAATTGGCTTTGTCGGCAAAGCACCCGGTCGCTACAACATGCATATCGGTGGCAATGGCCTCGGTACGCGGCTGAACACGCTTTACAAGGAAAACATCACGGAAGCGACAATCCTCGCAGAAACCGATGCCCTGTTCGCACGCTATTCCGCCGAGCGAACCGCAGGAGAGCGCTTCGGTGACTTCGTACACCGCGTCGGGATTGTCGGAGCCTAACAGGTGCTAACCGCAGCGGACCTGTCAACCGGCACAGCCCTCGGGGAAACGAATCGCTTCCTCGCAGGGCTGACTGCGGATGCACGTGTCGTATGGGCCATCGAAAATACGCCGGGGCTCCACGTTGTAACGAGTAGCTTCGGGGTGCAGGCTGCGGTGATGCTTCACCTTGTCACGCAACACATCCCTGAGATTCCAGTTGTAGTAGTAGACACAGGCTATTTGTTTCCTGAGACGTATCAGTTTATGGATGCGCTGACATCCAGACTCAAATTGAATCTCGTGGTTTGCCGGGCCGAGCTCTCACCTGCGTGGCAGGAAGCCCGCTTCGGAAAGCAGTGGGAGCAGGGAGTTGATGGCATTAAGGCCTATAACCATCGGAATAAGGTCGCGCCGCTGGACATTAAATTCAATGAGCTAGGGGTGAAGACCTGGTTTACCGGCCTCCGGCGCGAGCAGGCCAGCAGCCGTGCCGACACTCCGTTTATCGATGTCGCTTCCGGTCGCATTAAGGTCCAGCCTATCGCCGATTGGACAAAGCAGCATGTTCACCGCTACCTCGAGCTGCACAATCTTCCGTACCATCCGCTGTTTGAGCAGGGCTACGTCAGTATCGGAGATACGCACTCAACGCGTCCGCTGACTCTTGGGATGACGGAAGAAGAAACGCGCTTTGGCGGGCTTGTCCGTGAATGTGGGCTGCATGTGAAGTCTGAAGGTAAAGCCTGACGATGGAGTTTCTCCCACTTTACATCGATGTCAACCAGCAGCCAGTTCTTGTCGTTGGTGCGGGGGAGATTGGCCTGCGCAAGACGCGGCTGCTGCTCGAAGCCGGCGCATCTGTGACAGTGATTGGCGAAGAAGTCGACCCCGGCTTTTCGACGCTTCCACAAGCTGGACTCACCGTTGTAAAGCGCGCATTCGGTGTCGCGGACATCCAAGGGGCACGCCTGGTGATTGCGGCCACCGATGACGAAGCGCTCAACGATGTCATTTTCAAAGCCTGCGAAGCTTCGGGCATTTTGGTGAATGCCGTGGATGACCCGGCGCATAGCCGCTTTATCTTCCCTGCAATCATCGACCGCTCGCCGATCATCATCAGCATCAGCAGTGGAGGGCATGCGCCCGTCCTTGCCCGCCAGCTGCGCGAAAAACTGGAGGCATGGATACCGGCATCCGTTGCGCTCGCAGGACAATTTGCAAAAGAAATGCGCCAGCGTGTGAAAGATGCGCTGCCATTTGACCAGCGGCGACGGTTTTGGGAGATGTTCTTCTCGGGACCGATTCCGGGTGTTCTCGCTGCGGGGAAGCGCTCCGATGCAGACACGCTCTTTTCGACTCTGCTCGAAGGGGGAACGGATGCAACCGGGGAGGTCTATATCGTAGGTGCGGGCCCCGGAGATCCCGAGCTCCTCACAATAAAGGCCTTGCAGTGTATGCACAAAGCGGATGTCATTGTCCACGATGGCCTTGTCTCTAATGAGATTCTGGCCCTTGCCCGCCGGGATGCAGAGCGTATCAGCGTAGCGAAAAGCGCTGGTAAGCATACGCTTCCTCAAGATGAAATCAACGCCTTACTGGTAAAGCTTGCCATGGAGGGAAAGCGCGTCTGCCGCCTCAAGGGAGGGGACCCGTTCATCTACGGTCGCGGCGGAGAAGAGTGCGAAGCCCTCACCGCCAATGGAATTCGCTTTCAGGTCGTCCCGGGAATTACTGCCGCCGCCGGCTGCTCCGCCTATGCCGGCATCCCGCTGACACACCGCGATTTTGCGCAAACCATCCAGCTGGTAACCGGCCATACCCGCAAGGATGGCCGTGAGCCTGACTGGCAATCGCTTGCCGCCAGCCAGCAAACAGTTGTGGTCTACATGGGGCTCGGTACCAGCCCGCTTTACCGCGAACGCCTGATCGCACATGGAAGGTGTCCATCCACTCCGGTTGCGATTATCGAGGATGGCACCCGGCCAACGCAGCGAGTAGTCGCAGGAACGTTAGATGAGCTCCCTGACTTGATTGAACGCAATGGTATCGAAAGCCCAGCGCTTGTTGTCATTGGTGAAGTCGCCGCTCTGGCTAACCATTTACAGTGGTTTGGGGATGGACCGATTACGAGTCGCGAAGCCTCAACATCGATGTCCACTTCCGTTGATAACTTTCAAGCCAAGTAGCAGCGCCTTCTGAATGCCACCACGGTGTTCAGCGATTTTGGAAATGAAAATAAAGGTTGAGATGTCTGAAGTACGAACCCATATCCAGCAGCTAGAAGCCGAAGCCATTCACATCATGCGGGAGGTCGTCGCTGAATTTAAAAAGCCTGTGATGCTTTATTCCATCGGCAAAGACAGCGGTGTCCTCCTGCATCTTGCCCAGAAAGCCTTCGCGCCGGGACGCATTCCATTTCCACTTTTGCATGTCGATACAACATGGAAGTTCAAGGAAATGTACGCATTTCGCGATCAAATCATGCGTACGTATGACCTCGACTTGCTCATCCACCGAAACCCGGATGGCGTCGCCATGGGCATCAACCCATTTGTTCACGGGAGTGCAAAACATACCGACATCATGAAGACCGTTGGACTTAAGCAGGCGCTTTCCAAATACGGCTTTGATGCGGCATTTGGTGGCGCGCGCCGGGATGAAGAAAAGTCACGCGCCAAAGAACGTGTTTATTCCTTCCGCGACCGAAACCACCGCTGGGACCCGAAGAATCAGCGCCCTGAGCTCTGGAACATCTACAACGGTGATATCAATGATGGTGAGAGCATCCGCGTTTTCCCACTCTCAAACTGGACCGAGCTGGATATTTGGGTCTACATCCTCCAGGAAAATATCCCGATGGTACCCCTCTACTTCGCTGCCGAGCGGCCGGTTGTCGAGCGGGATGGCGTCCTGATCATGGTCAACGATGACCGTATGGAGCTTCTTCCCGGAGAGGAAGTGCGCCACGAAATGGTGCGTTTCCGCACACTGGGTTGCTATCCACTGACCGGAGCTGTTCGCTCAAACGCCACCACCCTCGAAGCCGTTGTTGAGGAAACACTCCGCGCACGCACCAGCGAGCGGCAAGGCCGGGTAATCGATGATGACCAGGCTGGGATGGAAAAGAAAAAGCGGGAGGGCTACTTCTAAATGGAACCAACTCTTATGTCCGAGCTGGACACTCTTGGCGTCCTCGGCTATCTCGAACAACACAAGAACAAAAGCCTTCTCCGCGTTCTGGCCTGTGGCTCCGTGGATGATGGAAAGTCAACCTTGATAGGTCGTCTTCTGCACGACTCCCAGCAGCTCTATGATGATCATCTCGCAGCATTACGCAATGACCATAAGGGTGTCAATGCAGATGGAGATCTTGAGCTGGCGATGCTTGTGGATGGCCTACAGGCGGAGCGGGAGCAGGGCATCACGATCGACGTTGCATACCGCTACTTCTCAACGACCGCGCGTAAATTCATTTTGGTGGACTCGCCTGGTCACGAGCAATACACGCGAAACATGGTCACGGGGGCAAGTCATGCGGATATTGCCATCCTCCTAATCGATGCGCGCTATGGTGTCCAGATCCAAACCCGCAGACACGCAACGCTCTGCTCAATGCTTGGCATTCGCAATATTGCCGTTGCTGTCAACAAAATGGACATCGTTGATTGGAGCGAGTCGCGCTTTCGGGACATCGAAGCCGATGTCCAGCAGCTGGCAAAGCGCGTTGGCATCACCGATGCCGCAGTTTTTCCCGTAAGTGCGCTCAAAGGCGACAATGTGGTAACCAAGTCCGGCGTAAGCCCTTGGTACGCGGGGCCTGCATTGCTTCCGTTTCTCGAATCGGTGCAGATCACAAAGTCACCCGGTGAGCTCACCCGCTTTCCCGTGCAATATGTAAACCGTCCAAACCTGGACTACCGGGGCTTTAGCGGCACGGTTTCCAGCGGGACTCTAAGCGTAGGTGATGCCGTAACGGCTTATCCAAGCTTGCGCACATCCAGAATTGTTGGAATCGATACCTATGATGGATCACTGACCGAAGCGATTACCGGTGATGCCGTAACGGTTGTTCTTGAGGATGAAGTCGATATCAGCCGTGGTGACTGGCTTGTGCCAACGGGGCAACGTGTCACGGTTGCGACAACGGCTGTGGCTGACATTGTCTGGTTTGATGCCAACGACTTGAAACTTGGCTCTCCGTACGACCTCAAGCTTGCGACGAGTAAAGTCCCGGTGCGAGTGACGTGGATTGACTATCGTATCGATGTCAATACAGGTGATCATCACCCGGCAGTGACACTCTCGATGAACGATATTGCCTCTGTATCGCTTGAGCTGGAGCAGGCCCTTCCGCTTGACACCTACACCAGCCATCCCGGGACGGGGAGCTTTATCCTAATCGACCGGCTGACGAATGCAACCGTGGCTGCTGGCTTAGTTCGTCAGGTAGGAGCCGCGGATACATCACTGGATAGCGGCGGGGCATCGACGGGCATCTCTGCCGAGGAGATCGCCCTCAACAAACTCATCCGTGAGAAGTATCCACATTGGCAGGCTATCGATGTTAGCGTCTTCGAAGGTGAAGGTATTTAGATGAGCTCGAATATACAACGGCAGGACTATCTCGTTACCCGGAGTGACCGCGAGAGGAACAACGGACATCGGGGTGTGGTCGTATGGTTCACAGGCCTCTCAGGTGCTGGAAAGTCGACGATTGCTGCTGCCGTTGAACAGGAACTGACCGCGCGGGGAATGCATACCTATTCCCTTGATGGCGACAATATCCGCTTTGGCCTTTGTAGCGATTTGGGATTCAGTGCAGCTGACCGAGCGGAGAACATCCGGCGGATCGGTGAAGTCGCAGCCCTGATGCATGATGCCGGGTTGATTGTGCTGTCGGCGTTTATCTCACCGGCGAAGGCACACCGTGATGCGGTTCGTGCAAGACTTCCCGAAGGAAGCTTTATCGAAGTGCATGTGGCGACACCGCTTGAAGCATGCGAGGCCCGGGATGTCAAAGGTCTGTATGCAAAAGCACGGGCGGGAGAAATCAAGGGCTTCACTGGTATCGATGACCCATATGAAGCCCCTGAACAGGCTGAGCTGACGCTGGACACCGCTGGTAGAACCGTGGATGCCTGTGTCCAAGAGGTAATTGACCTTCTGGAAACAAGGGGCATCGTACAGAAGCGCTAAAGCCTCTTAGCTGATGGTGTCATCAAGAGCCGACAAGGTAGTCTCGATGTCGTCATCCGAGTGCGCCGCGCTTACGAAGCCTGCCTCAAACTGGCTTGGTGCGAGATACACGCCGCGCTCCAGCATCCCGTGGAAGACCTCGCCAAAGTACGCAGGGTTTGCATGCTCGCGTGCTGCTGCATAGGAGTCGATGACGCCATCTGCGGATTTCAAGAAGTAACAGCCAAACATCGTGCCCATGGATGCCGTCTGAACGGGAACGCCCGCTGCAGTACATACTGCATTGATTCCATTGGCTAGCTTCTCTGTTTGTGCTGCGATACCTGCGAACACTCCAGCTTCGCGGAGGAGAGAGAGCGTTGCAAGCCCCGCCGCCATCGCCAGTGGGTTCCCCGAAAGCGTCCCGGCTTGGTACATTTTGCCCGCGGGAGCCACGTTGAGCATAACATCGCGCTTGCCTGCGTAGGCACCGACCGGCAGACCTCCGCCAATTACTTTTCCCAGACATGTGATATCCGGGTCAAGACCCATCGCTTCCTGAGCGCCGCCAAGGGATGCACGGAAGCCTGTCATCACTTCATCCAGAATGAACAGCGCGCCGTTTGCCCGGCAGACGTCCTGAAGCTTGTGGAGGAAGTGGTATTTTGGAAGAACAAAGCCCATGTTCGCCGCAATCGGCTCAACGATTACGGCTGCGATCTCACTGCCGTGTGCTGCGAAGATGGCATTCACAGCATCGATGTCGTTGTATTCAACCGTCAGCGTCGCTGCGGCTGTGCTGGCGGTAACTCCTGGAGAGTCTGGCAGGCCAAGCGTCGCCACGCCGCTGCCCGCTGCGACGAGCAGCATGTCCGCATGTCCGTGGTAGCAGCCACTGAACTTTAGAATCTTCTCACGTCCAGTAACGGCGCGTGCGAGGCGCAGCGCACTCATCGTGGCTTCGGTTCCGCTGTTCACAAACCGAATCATCTCGATACTCGGGACCATATCGATAACAAGCTCGGCAAGTGTGTTTTCAGCCTTGGTGGGAGCACCAAAGCTGGTTCCAAGAGCCGCCTGCGTAGCGATTGCCTCGACAACCTTTGGATGGGCATGGCCCATCACGAGAGGTCCCCAGGACTGGATATAGTCGATGTACGCATTTCCATCGGCGTCCCAGACGCGGGAGCCGGCCCCACGCTCCATGAACCGAGGTGTGCCACCGACGCCACGGAACGCGCGGACCGGGCTGTTAACGCCTCCCGGGATCAGCTCGGTTGCACGTGCAAAAAGTGCTTCAGATGCGTTTGTGGTCATGGTGAATTATCCTTCTGGATGCATGGTTAGCATCCGCTCAACTAACAACTCCGACTGATATACGCAGTCAGGCATTCCAACGCCGCGATAAGAACATCCGGTTACCCAAATGCCACTTGGCAAGCTGGCATCGATTTTGTCACAGAGGTCCAAGTGGTGGACATCATACTGAGGGTTCGCGCCATCCCAGCGCTGAATCCGCGTAAACACTGGCTTTGCCTTGAGTCCCACCAGGTCTTCCAGCTGTGCCTGTACCATGGCCTCAATCTCAGTGTCGGAAAGTTCCATGGTCTTTGGTGAGCGTGCGCCTCCAAAAAAGACCCGGAGGAGGGCATAGCCTTCCGGTGCCCGATGGTCAAACTTGGTACTTGCCACGGTAATCGCATTGATGGGCCGGTTTTCGGAGCTCGGTACGACAATGCCAAATCCGTTGACAGGTTTTTCGATATCTGAGACCTTGACTGCAACGGCGATTGCACCCGTGCTTACATAACGAATCCCCGCAAGCAGGGAGGCAACGGGCTTTGCAAGGCCTTCAACCAGCGTTGCTGCTACTTTAGCTGGACACGTCAGGACGATGTCATCGGCTTCCATTACGCCGCCACCCTGAAGTGTAATCGTATAGCCAGCACCACCTTGTTTCGCATCGATTGACTTTACGGCAGAGCTGGTGTGCAGAGCGATGTTTGGTTTGCCTGAAAGGCTGGACACCAATGCAGTAATAAATGCCTCAGTACCCTGTTTGAACGAGACAAACATGCTGACGCGGGTCTTGTCGCCGGGAGCGGGTGGGGCACTCGGGGCCTTTGCCTTCTGCGCAATCATCCCGCGAATCAGACTGCCGTGCTGCTGTTCAACCTCACGAAACCGCGGGAATGTTGCCAAAATGCTTTGTTTGTCCACTTCGGCATTGTAAATGCCAGCCATTAATGGCTCGGCAATCTTGTCCAATGCTTCCCGGCCAAGGCGTCTTCGCACAAAGTCACCTAAGGCCTCATCGGTATTGTCCTTCTTCGCAGGCAGGATCAGGTCCATTCCCATCCGGAGCTTGCCCCAAATGGAAATGAGTGGCGACATCACAAATGGCCAAATCTTTGTTGGGACAACCAATAACACGCCTTCTGGCAGCTTTATCGGGCGACCTTTGCTCAGCACAAAGATATTGCGGACTTTGTCATTCGTCCCCAGAATGTCATCGTTAAGTCCGATTTTCCGCGCCAGGCGAAGCGCCCACGGCTTTTGTGTCAGAAAGCTGTCTGGTCCGGCCTCGATGATAAATGGCTTATCGCCGTAACCTTCCACAGTGTCAGTCCGCACTTTGCCGCCAAAGCGATTCGCCGATTCGAGTACGGAGATTTGTATCGGTATCCCAGCCTGTGCAGCTTTCTCATGGAGCAGCCACGCAGTGCTAAGACCCGACACACCTCCGCCAACTATCACAACCTTCCGGGGCGTAACATCCCTTCGTTCACTCATAGCAGTCTGCAACTAACCGCGGAGTGTTCGGCTGTACTCATGAATGTAATCCACGAGCTTGCGAACATTGTCCACCGGGGTCTCGACGATAATGCCATGTCCCAGGTTGAAGATATGCCCGGGGCGGCCCGCGGCGCGATCCAGAACATCCTTGGCCCGCTTCTCGAGCGCTGGCCACTCTGCAAACAGTGTCACTGGGTCAAGATTGCCCTGTACAGGAGTTTGGTGACCGAGAATTTCCCATGCCTCATCGAGGTTTATGCGCCAGTCGACACCAATCACATCCCCGCCAGCCTTTTTGATTAATGGAAGCATCCCGCTGGTGTTGGTTCCAAAATGGATGACCGGGACGCCAGCCGTCGCGGCAATATCGAGTGCCAGCTTTGAGTATGGAAGGACATAGTTTTCATACTCGTATGGGCTGAGCTCACCCACCCAGCTGTCAAAGAGTTGCAGCACCTGCGCGCCTGCCTTGGCTTGGGCAACAAGATAATCACCGGCAAGCTTGCCAAGCTTTGTCATCATGATGTCCCAGAGGTCTGGACGATTCATCATCATGCTCTTGACCAACACACGGTTACGGCTCCCTCCGCCTTCGACGGCATAGGATGCCAGCGTAAACGGTGCGCCGCTAAAGCCAATCAGGGGCACGCCACGCGGATCGAGTTCCTTGCGTGTCATCCGGATTGCATCCAAGGTGAAGTGCAAAAACTCTTCAGGATCCGGCTGGCGCAATGCACGGACATCCGCTTCGGTACGAACCGGGTTATGGATGACGGGGCCTTCTCCCTTTTGAAACTCAAGCTGCAGGCCCATGCCTTCGAGCGGCGGAAGTATGTCAGCAAAGATAATGGCTGCATCCAAGTCGAACGCCTGAATAGGTTGCATCGTGACTTCGGTCGCAAGTGCCGGGTCTTTGATAAGCTCGAGGATGGTGTGCTTCTTTCGAAGCTCACGGTACTCGGTCATGTAGCGTCCAGCCTGACGCATCAGCCACACAGGCGTTGCATCCGTCTGTTCACCCCGGCAAGCCTTCAAAAAGCGTGACTGTGAGAGATCTACGGTTCCTGTTGTTGTGTCCTGTGTGCTCATTTCGATATCCAATCTGTTGCATCTTTTGCAAAGTAAGTCAAAATCATGTCCGCTCCGGCGCGCTTGATACAAGTCAGAGACTCAAGCGCACAGCGCTCGAGATTAACCCATCCATTGGCAGCCGCGGCATGTATCATCGCGAACTCGCCACTGACCTGATATGCCGCAACCGGGTGGTCGTAGGTACTGCGAATCTGGTGGATGATGTCCAAATAAGGCATCGCCGGCTTGACCATAAGGAAGTCAGCACCCTCTGCGACATCAATCGCAACTTCTTTCATTGCCTCGCGCTTGTTGCCAGGATCCATCTGGTACTGATGGCGGTCACCAAAAGTCGGGGTGCTCTCAGCAGCATCGCGGAAGGGACCGTAAAAACCACTAGCATACTTCGCGGCGTATGACATCACGGAGATGTGGCTATGGCCATTTGCATCAAGTGCTGTGCGGATGGCCGCTATCATCCCGTCAATCATGCCACTTGGAGCGATGATGTCCGCACCGGCATCCGCGTGGACAACCGATGCCTTGGCTAAGAGCTCGAGGGTTGGGTCGTTCAGGAGATAGCCGTGTGGGAGAGCCGCGACATGGTGTTTGTCGCCAGGGACGTTAATAATGCCGCAGTGACCATGGTCGGTGTACTCGCAAAAGCACATATCTGTGATGACAAGGAGGTCGGGGCAGGCAGCCTTGATGGCGCGGATTGCGCTTGGGATAATGCCATCCGGCGAGTAATTCTCGCTCCCGCAGGCATCTTTGTGATCCGGGATACCAAACAGAATGATGGCAGGGATACCCCGAGCAGCAAGCTCACCTGCTTCAATGACTGCCTGGTCGATGGAAAGCTGAAACTGACCGGGCATCGACTTAATCGGCTGACGAATACCACTGCCGTGTCGCACGAAGAGGGGAGCGATAAAGTCGGAGGGAGTCAGAATCGTCTCGCGGACAAGGCTACGCAGCGTGGCACTCGTTCGCAAGCGTCGCGGTCGTAGCATCGGGGTTGGCGTCTGGAAATCTGGTCGCATTATTCAGGTCTGTACGGTTTCATTTGGTGTATCAAGTCCATCAAAATAGCATACAAGGACATCAACAAGTCCCTCCAGAGAATGTTCGGTTGGAACGGGCAACGCTTGGAGAGAATTCTTTGAGATCGCCAGACTTGTTGTAGGTCCAATCGGAGCGAACACTAGCTGGTCAACCATGGTTCTCTCGACATTGGCTGCTTCCATCCGCCTAAGAAAGCCATCCAATGCCGATGGACTTGTCACCATCACCGCATCAATAGCCCCGGCACGAACCGCCGCCGGAACGTCATCCCCGCTATCATCATTTGCCACCTCGTAGGCATCGATGCAGTCAACATCCGCGCCCCGGGACCTTAAAACAAATGCCGTGTCGGTATTAGCGATTGCAGACTGAGGCAGCAAGATACGATCACCAGCGCATAGCGGTAAGTGGGTGGCCAGTGAATGGCCAGTAGCTTCATTTGGGATAAACTCGACCCTCTGTCCAAGCATTGAGGCTGCAGCTTCGGCGGTTGCCTTTCCGATACAAGCCAGGCGTGGAAGTGAGATGTTCTGTCCTGATACGGCAGTTGCCACGGAGGCGACGGCATTGCTGCTGGTGAGTACCAACCAAGCGTACCCGGAGGCACCCGCGGTCAGGCGATCACGGATGTCTTCGGAGTTCGTAAGTTTTACGCCGATACATGGGTAGGAAAGAACGCTCCATCCGCGGGACTCGCAGAGTGTGGTAAGCGCGGATTGTTGATGCCGTGCCCGCGTGTTAACGACGCAGTAATGCTTCACTTAACGTGCCAGCAGGGTTGCCGCCCCTTGTTCGATTGCCATATCTGCAAGCGCTGCACCAAGAGCCTCCGCTGCATCCAATGAATCGCAGTGTCCATGTGTGGCCACAGTAATCATCGTTGATGCATCCAATGCGCAGACCCGCCCGGTAACTTCAACTCGCCCATTACTAACAGTGGCGTAGGCAGCTACAGGAACCGAACATCCACCGCCCAGGCCCGCAAGGAATGCCCGCTCTGCGGTTACGCAAAGCGCTGTGTCTATGCAGTGCAACGCGTTGAAGTGTTCGACACCATTCCATTCTGAGCGCATCTGTACAGCAACCGCTCCCTGACCCGGTGCAGGCAGCATCGCATCCACGGGGAGGCGTTCAGTAATGACATCCGTGAAGCCAAGCCGATCCAGTCCAGCCGATGCCAGCATAATCGCATCGTAGGGACCATGCGGATCCATTGCTTTTTTGATACGGGTATCGACATTTCCACGGATATCAGCAAGCTGGATATCCGGGCGGATCGCTTTGAGCTGTGCACCGCGCCGATGTGAACTCGTTCCAATCACAGCGCCCTGCGGGAGCTCCAAGAGTGTCTTGCCGCTTCGGGAAATCAGGACATCACGGGCATCCGCCCTAGGCATAATCGCGCCAAGAGCAAGTCCGGCGGGCTGCTCTGTCGGGAGGTCCTTGAGGCTATGAACGGCACAATCGATGGCACTTGCATGCAATGCTGCTTCCAGTTCAGCCGTAAAGAGGCCTTTTCCGCCAACTTGTGGCAGGGGAACATCGATAACGCGGTCACCCTTTGTAGAATAAATCTCGTAAGCAGCAGTGACAGACGGGTTCGCAGCAGTGAGCGCCGCCATCACGTAGTTCGTCTGCCAGAGTGCGAGAGCCGAGCCTCGGGTGCCAAATCGGATGTTCATACTAGGCGACCTGGCCCTTTCCCTGTTTGGTGTCCGATGCTTTATTACTATCAGAGATGTGTGTCGCTTCGGCAACATCTTCATCCAGTGGGAATAGCTCCCGCACGACGTGTGTAAAGTAAGCTGCGTTTCCATCGAAGGCCTGGTCACGAAGTCGGCTTGTCGGCTCGTGAAGGAAGCGATTGATAATCCGATGCGCCAGACGGGTTACTATTCGCTTCGATTTGTCATCGAGGTCAGGGAGCTTTTGCAGGGCGGCGGATAGCTCTTCATCAGCGACAGCCTGCGCCCACTTGCGCAAGTCGGTAATCACCGGGGTCACAGCCCTGCTTGAGAGCCAGCCGTTAAAACGGATAACTTCTTCTTCGATGATTCGCTCGACGGCTGGTACGGCTCCACGCCGCAGCTCAATATTGGAATCGACGACGGATTGCAGGTCATCGATGTCAAAGAGCTTGACGCCATCAATTGTGGACACTGCAGGATCAACATCGCGCGGAACAGCGATATCCATGAGAACGAGCGGCCGGTGTTGACGCGTCAGCTGTACTGCCGAGATGTTATCTTTTACAAGCACAATATGCGGTGCACCGGTGCAGCAGATCACGGCATCTGCGACTTCCAAGGCCATATCGAGATCATTCCACGTCATCGCGATGCCGCCAAACTCAGCCGCTAGCTCTTCTGCACGGTGGAAGGTCCGGTTCATGAATGCGAGGCGATGATCTCCAAGGCGCTGCAGTGCCTGGGCTGCCATCACAGCCATTTCACCTGCACCGATGATCAGGATGTTTAGGCGTGCATCATCGGAGAATTGCTGTGCGAGAAGTGCCGCACCTGCGTGGCTGACACTGGTGGTATGGCGGCTGATGACAGTCTCTGTTCGAGCTCGCTTGCCGGCGTGAATCGCCTGGGAGAACAGATGAGATAGTCCTGCGCCGACCGTTTGGGCATCAAACGCCGCATCCAGGGCTGCCGTTACCTGTCCAAGAATCTGCGCTTCGCCAAGAATCATCGAGTCGAGACCACATGCGACCTCCATGAGGTGGGTCGCTGTCGCATCCCCGGAGAGAGTGTAGAGATGTGGTCTCAAGTCATCAAGAGGGATGTTCTGCAATCGCGATAGGAAAAGCTCGATTTGGGCAATTCCAGCGTCACAGTCCCGAGCAGCTGCGTAGATTTCCAATCGGTTGCATGTCGACAGAATGATAGCTTCATCCATTACCTGCGTCTTTGAGCCACCGCTTCCGGACACCTTCAGCGCCTTAAGGTCATCCAGGGTACTGCGAAGCACACAACCGGTCATCGTAAGCTTTTCACGAATCTCGATTGGAGCAGTCTTGTAGTTAAGGCCAACGGCAATCAGTTTCATACTGCACAACCAACCCGTAGGGAAACCTGCGCCATCAAAGATGACGTTGTGTAAAGGAAAGACTGTTGGGACGCATCACGACGCAATAACACGACAATTCTCGATTCAGTATTTATGTGAAGGCAGACCATCTTGCAGTCTGGACACCATCTAAGTTGCATTATTCATGCCACTTAAGGACGCACGTAACAATCGTTAACTTCCTGGATTCGCCGCCGGCCGTGGACGTGCGGATTCACCCTTGGCACAACAACCGACAGGGCAAATGTCGTGATTCGGTCCACGACACCCGGCACACTTTCGGTCCGGTGATGCTGTCATTCGTTCAACAACGAGCTGACGAATCATCCCCACAAAGCGTGGATCGGTTCCCACGGTAGCAACACGAACCGCAGCAATCCCAACCTCAGCGGCTTTTGCAAGTGCTTCATTGTCGAGATCGAACAAGACTTCCATGTGATCAGAGATAAAGCCTATGGGGATAATCGCAATACGCTTTACGTCGCGTTCAGCCAGCGTGTCGATGTAATCGCAGACATCCGGTTCAAGCCAAGGTATCTGCGGCGGACCGCTACGGCTCTGGTAAACGAGACTCCAGTCAGCGACACCGACTTCCTCGGCAACCAAACGACTGGCTTCGTTCAACTGAACTTCATAATCGCTTCCAACAGCCATGCTGTTGGGGATGCTGTGTGCAGTGAACACCAGGTGCACTGGCTCATCCGATGCGGGAAGCTGTGCAATGGCCGCACGCGTGTTGTCAGCCATCGTGCCTATGAAGTCAGGATGGTTATAGTAAACACGGATCTTGTCGAACTGGATATCATCCTTGCCGAGCTGGAGCAGCTCAAGTGCATTGATGACGTCCTCGCGGTACTGCCGACATCCAGAATAGCAACTGAACGCACTTGTGACGAACACGAGAACACGTTTAATGCCATCGGCTTTCATTTGTGCGATGGTATCGGTGACCATCGGGTGCCAGTTACGGTTGCCAAAGTAAATAGGGATGTTTAGTCCGTTCGCGGCAAAGTCCGCTTCCATTGCAGCAATCAATGCCCGGTTTTGTGCATTAATCGGCGATATACCACCAAAACCTTCATAGTGGTGGGCAACTTCCGCCAGGCGTTCATCCGGAATGTTCCTTCCGCGTGACACATTGCGCAGAAACGGCATCACATCATCCATGCCCTCCGGTCCACCGAAGGAAAGGAACAAGAGCGCATCATAGCTCTGCGCGGAGTCATCATGTCGGGGCGAATCAATCGCCTCTGCACCGTAAATGCTCATTCGGATGCTCCATCAATCGTGGTTCCAACGTAAATCATGCCATCCCGCACATCGACTTTATATGTCTCTACCGGCTTGCGTACGACGCCATCGATAGCAGCGCCAGTCTTGATATCAAACTTTCCGTAGTGCCAGGGACAAACTACCGAGCATTCCTCTTCATTGATGGTGCCTTCGCAGAGAGGACCGCGGGCATGCGAACAGCGGTTGTTGATGGCGTAGAGCTCACCCTTGATATTGAAAAGGCCAACCATTTTGCCTTCAAGATAGACAGTTCGTGTTTGACCAGGCAGGAATTCGCTGAGCGGGCACACTTCCACCCAAACCTCACGTGCAACGGCTTCGGAAAGTGGAATCGCGATTGCCGGACCACCCAGGCTGTCAAGGGCATCCTCAAGACGCATGTTTGTACACGTAAACAGTGGTGTGTCCTGCAGAGTATAGAGGCTGGATTCCGTTTCACGTAGCTCCTGAACGAGGTCAAGAAAGTCGCTTGGTTCATCCGTTTCGAAGGCGACGATGAATTCGTAGTCATCGATGCCAAAGCTATACGTTGTGTTCAGGCGGATAGATGGGTACTTTCGTCCAACTTCGATGTGTTCATCCATAATGCCCTGGCGGGTGTGATGGGACAGCTGATACCAGGGTCGGGTTTTGATGAATGGGTAGACGAAGAGATACTTGGCTTCACTTGGGTCAATAACGAGGCGCTCTTCTTCTTCTGTTGCATCCTCTACTCCGCGAATCTCGTAGACAGACCGCTTGGTTTGAGAGAAGTACGAATACGCGATGTTCAGGTAGCCACCCATACGTGTTTTGGCGATGGCAGTGGACATTTCCTGAAAGGCATCGGGAGTCTCCGCAATCTGCCAGAGAAGTAGCTCTGCATCAGCACGGGTGCCCATCAGGCTGTAAGGACGCATCAGCATCCGACGATTGAACGACCGAACGACATCCGCAAGCTCCTGCTTTTGTTCAGCCTGCTCGCTTGCCGGAAGGCGGCGCCAAACGGGATCCACCTTGTAAAAGGCAAAGCGAACATACTGCCGGCGTGCCAGCATTTTGTTTCGCTCCTGTTGGGCTGCTGTTGGAGGTTGAGGCGCTGTCTGCTGTGTTGATTTCGGTCTCATTGGGCTACTGTCATTCCTGTATGCGGTGCCAATATACTTGACGCTCCGCCGAGGCATTTCTGCAAACTACAATACCGGATGAATACTGGTAATTGAACGTGCAAAGTGCCGGTGGGTTTCAAGGGCCATCTAGCACATTACGTGCCGTATCTGCATCAGAACTGCACATTTAAGTAACCTGTTAATCACAATTCAGTTCCATGAAGCGGATCACTTTGTTTCCTGTGTACGTTCGGATGCCCAAAACCTTTCAACTGGTTGATCGAAGCCTTGAAGTACATGGCGAAGCACTGCAGTTCAAGTTGTCAGCTGCGAGAGAATAAACTCCCTAATCCGCACCCATTGGCTGCTACCATCGGGGACCATGTCCCTGCGAAGTCGCAACGTGGTTCCTGTTTCTAGGACTCAACTCGCTTTCATGCGTCTAGCCTGCGTGGTTGGCCTTGTTTGGATATGAATCGTGTGATGGCATGGGCGAGTTTTCCAAATGAAAAAGACCGCCCGGAAAACTCTCCGGGCGGTCGATGCTTATAACGGACGCTACTTAGCGAGCGGTGCGAATCTTCTCGAGAAGCTTTTTGGTGGCCTTGATGCCATCCGCTTCGCTCAGCTTGCTTCCTTCATACTCAATACCGACAAAGCCGGTATAACCCGCATCCCCGACGATTTTCATCATCCTGTAATAGTCGGTATGCGTCTCATCGCCTTTGTCATCAAAGTCATGACTCTTTGCGCTGACACCCTTTGCAAATGGCATCATTTCCGTGACACCGAGGTAGCGATCATACTCCTGATTGTTGCCAAGGCGGAAGTTGCCAAAATCCGGAAGCGTACCGCAACGCTTGTTGCCAACCTTCTTCATCACTTCTGTCAGCCACTTTCCGTTGCTGGACAGGCCACCGTGGTTTTCAACGATGATATTGATCTTCATCTTTGAGCCATATTCGGTCAGACGAGCCAGGCCATCGGCTGCGAGGTCACGCTGTTGTTCCCACGTACCGGTGCTGTAGGCATTCACGCGGATGGAGTGACATCCGAGGAACTTTGCTGCATCCACCCACTTATAATGGTTCTCAACCGCTTGCTTGCGCTTGGCTTCATCAGGGTTACCAAGCTCGCCTTCACCATCACACATGATGAGGACGTTGGTGAGACCATAGTCCGAGGAACGCTTCTTCAACTCTTTGAGATAGGTTTGGTCAGTGGCTTTGTCTTTCCAGAACTGGTTGACATACTCCAGGCCCTCACAGCCATACTCTTCGCGCGCAACGCGTGCGAAGTCGAGGTTGTCCATCTTCTTTTCGAAGAGGGCCTTGTGAAGTGACCACTCGGCAAGCGAAATCTTGAACTTTTGTGCGGGAGCCGCCATCAGCCTTGGTGCAACAGATGCGCTCGCAGTGAGTGCAAGGGATGTTGTGATGAAACGACGTCGATCCATGGTTTTTTCCTTTGTTCCTAGTCTATTGGGAAATCAGTTTTGTGGCTTTGTCGCGGGACGGTTTAGTTTCCTGACGAAGGCCACGGCCTTATCGGGGTGGTCACTAAATACACCATCCACTCCAACTTCAACAAACGCTGCGCGGAGGAGGTCATCGAAAGAATCTGCATAAGCTTGTACGGCATCAAAACGGAATGTGTAGGGATGAATCTGCAGGCCAAGTGCCTTGGCATTTTTGGCAACGTCATTGATTTTTAGCTTGCCATCAACTTTGCCTTCGATTAGCTGGTTGATCCACGGTCCGATGCCATCGGCGACCTTCGCCACCTCTGCAAGCCCATCGGGCATCAGCAACTTCTCGTAGTCTGTCGAACTTTCCTTATCAGCATTTTCGGTTGTCAGCTGTATAAGCCTGCCCTTCCAGCCGAGCTCCGTCCTGATTCTCTTTGTTTCGGCAAAGTCAAAACACTGTAGAAAGCATTTATCGGCCTTTGTCTTATAACCGTATTTCCACAGCACTTCGAGGACGGCTTTGCTGATATCGCGCCCTTCCGTACGATGCCATTCGGGATATTTGACCTCCGGGTAGATTCCAATATTCTTCCCCGTACTCTTATTCAGCCCTTGGACAAGCTCGATTTCTTCGGCGAGTGTCGGGATGGTAAAGCCCGGGACACCTAACGGGAAGCGTTTTGGATAAACCGGCTTGCCGCTTGCAGGGTCAAAGCGCTCGGATACCGCAAGGGTCTTGAGCTCTGCAAGCGTGAAGTCAATAGCGTAATAGCGGCCATCCTTGCGCTTGCGGTCTGGGAACTTTTTGGCGACATCGGAGATGGTGTCAATGTGCGTGTCATGTACTACGACCGGAACATTGTCCTTTGAAAGAACACAATCAGGTTCGATAAAATCTGCGCCCATTTGATAAGCCATCGCGACGCCCTGAAGCGTGTGTTCAGGAAGGTAGCCGCTTGCACCGCGATGTGCGATGACGATTTTTTTCTTTGGCGACTGAGTAACTCCAGCCTGCAGTCCATTTGGGGCTTGTAGAGCCGCTGCGAGCCCGAGGGCTATGAGAAGTGCATTCATACGGTAGTTGCTTTCCCTTTCAAAGTCAATGCGCTGAAGATAATGGTGAGGATGCAGCAAACTGCCATCACGGTGAAGACGCCATTCCAGCCAAACTTATCCGCGATTGCACCAACGCCGGTACCTGCGATTGATGATCCAAAGACATATCCAAAGAAACCTGTAAATCCGGCGGCGGTCCCGGCAGCTTTCTTTGGAACGAGGTCAAGGGCGTGGAGTCCGATGATCATGATGGGGCCGTAGATGAGAAACCCGATGGTGATGAGTGCGGTGATATCAATCCAGAGAGGACCTTTGGAATTGAACCAATACAGCAGGAGTCCGAGGAGCGAAAGACCCATAAAGAGCATCGTCGCCGGTGCCCGCTTGCTCTTGAAGACTTTGTCTGACATCCAGCCGCAGAGGATGGTTCCAGGGATTGCCGAGTACTCGAATGCCGCCGCTGCCCAGGCGGATTTGTTGAATGCGAAACCTTTGGCATCCTTTAAGTACGTTGGAATCCAGTCTGCGATGCCATAGCGCACAAAGTAAACAAAGGCATTTGCAATGGCGATGTACCAGAGGTACTTGTTGCACAGAACATACTTAATTAGAATGTCCCGCGTTGAGAGTTCGCGCTCGTGGTCTGCTGAGTATCCATCCGGGATGTCATTCCGATGGACTTCCACCGGTGGAAGGCCGCAGGATTGTGGGGTATCTCTGATGAGGAGCAGGGCAGCGATGGCAATGACAATGGCAACAGCTGCATTAGCGTAGAACTTTGCACCCCAGTCGTGGAAGAGAGTGACACCAACAAGCGCAAGCTGTGGCGCGAGTCCGCCACCAACATTGTGTGCGACGTTCCACAAGCTAACCGCCCGCCCGCGTTCTTTTTGGCTGAACCAATGAACGAGCGACTTTCCACAAGGTGGCCAGCACATTCCCTGAACCCAGCCATTGAGCGCCTGAAGGACGATAAGTGGCATTAAACTCGTGTAAAGGGCCTTGTTTACTCCACAAACAATCTGGATGATGGCAGACAGAATCAGTCCAAAGAAGAGGAACCACCGTGGATTTGAGCGGTCGGAAACGGTGCCCATAAAAAACTTGGATGCACCGTAGGTCAGAGAAAGCCAGGTCATTGGGAGACCAAGGTCAGCCTTTGTGTACTGTGGGTAGGCATCCATGATGTCCGGGATGGCCAGTGAGAAGTTTTTACGGATGAGATAGGAAGCGGCGTAGCCTACAAAGATCCCTGCAAAAACCTGGATTCGGAGGCGGTTGTAGTCGGAGTCAATCTTCTCCTTTGCCACCGGAGCGATGTGTGGTGCGGATTTGAGGATGCCTATCATTATTGTGGTACGTATTACGGATAGATTGGGCGCTTTCCTGCATCTGCCCGGATGTCAAAGCGGTGACCGATGTAGCGTATCCCGTAGTTGTTACATGTTTGTTGCAGGGTGGCAAACCATTCTGGCTTCGTCGGACGTCGTCGTGGACCGTTTTCCGGGGCTGCGAAGCAGATGTCGATACCGGATGCAGGCATCGCACCAATGTTCCCGAGGAGTGGTTCGCAGTTTACAAAGGTGATGAACGATGCGTGAAGACCTGCAAGCAGCTCTGCCCTCCAGAGATACGCTTCCTGCTCAACGGTGACACCCAGAACAACATTAGGTGTCGGTGGTGAACATCCTAGGATGTCCAGCATCCGCTCTGGTCGCTTTGTTAGGACAAAGTACTGATGCTGAGGGGTGGCAGTCATCACATTGAAGATGTCATGGATCTGCTGGTCTGTGAATGCATCGTGGAAGAGGTCGCTCATCGCATCGACAAATATTCGCCGCGGTGACCTGAATGTCTGCGGGAGGTTTAGCCGCTCAGGATGAAACACTGGCAAAAACCCGTGGCGGTATGCATGAACGCCACGGGCTTGAAGGAACTGCGTTGTTGCATCCGCATAGCAGTTTTCACACGCCTCTGAAACTTTTGTACAGCCGGTGGTAGGGTTCCATGCTGTCCATTGGGCTTTGCTCGTTAGAAGCGTCTCGATAAGGACGGTACGGTCAGCTGCGGTGAGCGAGTTGCCCGCGGCAGGTGTGATGTGTTCATCGAACAGAAGCATTTGTGCGAAAGTACCTGACTTCACGCACAAATGGCCCTATCCGTAAGAAGCTACTTGTGACGATTCCTTCGTGATGCGAAGACGGCTGCAGCTCCCGGGAGGATCATCGAAAGGACGATGGCCTTTACGAAGTCTCCTGGGATAAACGGAAGCAGCCCGGATGTCACCGCCAAGTTGAGTGAGCCGAGTTTGACTGCCAGCCACATGACCCCTAGTGCAAAGATGGGCAGGGAGCTAAGAAGTGATGCTGCAAATGTATACAGAGGTGAATGTCGACCACCCAGTTGTCCGATGTGGCCGGCGATCGCGGCAGCGGGTACGAATCCGACCAGGTAACCAGCAGTGGGACCGGTGAGATGCTGGATGCCAGCTGCGCCTCCGCTGAATACCGGCAGACCTGCAAGGCCCTCCGCAAGGTAGAGCAACGTACCGTGAATGGCAGATGCCCTTCCAAACGTAAGACCACACAAGACGACGCTGAGGGTTTGTCCGGTGATAGGCACGGGAGTAAAAGGCAATCGCAGCTCAAGCTGTGCACCTATCGAGATAATCACAGACACAGCTAAGGCTCGGACGATTGCGGCGGGGAGTGTTTTCGATGCCGGAGCAGAGGATTCCAAGTGCTGGGACAACGAAGCAACATCGGTATGAGTCATACGTGTAGGATACACACCAAAAAGGTGCTGGGCTAGGGATACGAAAGTAACCGAAACAAAATCCTAAACGATTCGACGAAATATCCTTGCGTTTGAGTATTTGTTGCCGTATTATTCCCCTTGCGTCCGGTGCCC
>VFQT010000219.1_pt1 | contig 92283 bp, 76 predicted proteins | sample 3512381 | NCBI WGS metagenome assembly VFQT01 (sample SAMN10412376, study PRJNA504923) | tailings metagenome | isolation source: Relicate 2 Philex TSF3 active mining site | place: Philippines: Tuba, Benguet | collected 2017-08-29
TGTAATTGTGTTGTAAGTAATATAAGAAGCTGCTGCACCTGGGGTGACAGAAGCCCAGGTCTCACCTGCACGGATTTCATCGATTTCAAAAGTTCCAATACCTGTTGCTTGACGCAAAGCTACTGATTGAATCCCTGCAGCTGGCCAAGATGAACTTCCTTGAGAATTCGTTGCACCAGGTGTTGGCTCAGCCGCACCTGGAATTGGGTTTAGCCATAGACTGGCATCAATTCCACCACTTGCATTTTGTATAACCTTCGCAACTACAAAATAAGTGACATTTAAATTTAAATCTTGACCAATGAACGAAGGCGTAACAGTTCCGCCTGAGGTATTTAACACACCGATTTTATACGTCCCAGGAGTAGTTCCAAGAGCGGTGTAAATTCTTGGAAAGTAGATAGAAACCGATGCTCCTGCTGTACCTCCAAATGCAATAAAATAACTTCCTGTAGCAGACATGTTGGATAAATCGGTGACATTCAACAGAAAAGACATATAACCAACGGTTCCTGTTGTTGTGAATGGTTTGTTGATGTCTTCTGCCACGGAAGCAGACATGGAAGTTCGGTTACCTACTGATGCCTGTAAACCCGGATAGGTTAGGCTATTTCCAGAACCAGACGGAGTCGTTAAAGCTGTGATTGGGCCAGTAGTACCGCTGTGTACGGTCCAGCCGTTTGCTGAAGCTAAACCCGTAAAATTAAAAGATTCAAAAGCCTGGGCAAAAGCATTGATGCTCAGGATAGTAAGAATAAAAAGTAAGCCTTTTTTCATAGATTGATTTTTGGTAGTGTAAAATTACAACATTGTCCGTTAATATACGGTAACATCCAGAGAAGTATATATTAAAAAAGGGTGAAGTTACCTCCACCCTTTCAAAAAAATTGTCTGAAAGATTATTCAGCAGCAGGTTGCTCTGGTGCCGGACGCTCCGGACGTGGCAACAACACTTTGCGCGATAATTTCCATTTTTTGGTTTTTGGATCTTTGCCAAGCACTTTGAAGGTCAACATTTCACCCTCTTTGACAACGTCTTCCATTTTTGCTGTTTTTTCCCAAGCAAATTCAGAAATATGAATAAGACCATCTGTACCAGGAACGATTTCAACGAAGCAACCGAATTCTTTTACAGACTTCACTTTGCCTTCGTAAGTAGCGCCTTCTTCAACTTGTGGTGGGAATGCAATTTGACGGATTAAGCGAATGGCTTCTGCCATGTCGTTTCCGTTGTTAGAAAGCACCTGAACGCGTCCTTCACCATTTGGTAATTCTTCGATGGTGATCGTCGTTTTGGTTTCTTTCTGTAAACCTTGAATGATTTTTCCACCAGGTCCGATGATGGCACCGATCATTTCGTTCGGCACATTGAAGGCTTCCAAACGCGGCGTTTGTGGCTTGAGCTCTGGACGCGGCGCCGGCATGGTTTCAGTAATTTTACCAAGGATATGCAAACGACCCGCGCGTGACTGCTCTAGGGCTTGCGTAAGTACCTCATATGGTAAACCATCGACTTTGATATCCATTTGGCAAGCGGTGATGCCTTTGGCAGTACCCGTTACTTTGAAGTCCATGTCACCGAGGTGATCTTCATCGCCGAGGATATCGGACAATACGGCAAATTTGCCTTCGTCGGCTACCAAGCCCATAGCGATACCTGAAACGGGAGACTTAATTGGCACACCGCCATCCATGAGCGCAAGAGTTCCTGCACAAACAGTTGCCATTGAAGACGAACCATTTGACTCGAGGATATCAGAGACAATACGAACTGCGTATGGGTAGTCATCTGGCATCACAGGCTTCAAAGCGCGGAGCGCTAAGTTACCGTGACCGATTTCACGACGCGAAGTACCGCGAAGTGGGCGCGCCTCACCAGTAGAGAATGGTGGGAAGTTATAATGAAGCAAAAACTTCTCGGTGCCTTGGAAAGTAGCACCGTCGATCATTTGCTCGTCCATTTTACCACCAAGGGTAAGGGTGGTTAATGATTGGGTCTCGCCACGGGTAAAGACGGCAGAACCGTGTACCATTGGCAAGTAATCTACCTCTGCCCAAATCGGACGAATTTCGTCAAACTGGCGACCATCTAAGCGCTTGCGGTCATTGAGCATGACCCAACGAACTGCTTTTTTCTTCACTTCTGAGAAATACGTAGAAATGAATTTAGAAGCATGTTCGAGTTCTTCTTCAGTAAAGGCTGCTTTAACCTCGGCTTTAATAGCGTCGAAAAGTTCTGTGCGCTTCGCTTTATTGGCCAAGCCCATGCGTGCAACATCTTTGCACTTTTCCATGGCAAGCTCATAGACTCTTGCACGTACGGCTTCGTCGTGTGTTTCGTGGCAATATTCGCGTTTCGGATTAGCTGTTGGAATTTCAGCTGCAAGTTCCAATTGGAAATTACACTGCTCGATAATGGCAGCATGTGCAAGTTTAATGACTTCGACTAATTCTGCTTCAGAAATCTCTTGCATTTCGCCTTCGACCATATTGACGTCTTTTGCAGTACCGGCAATCACAACATCGATATCGGAAACTGCGATTTCAGCCATTGTTGGATTGATAATAAACTCACCATTAACACGACCTACACGAACTTCAGACATCGGGCCATTGAATGGAATATCTGAAACAGCAATAGCCGCAGAAGCTGCAAAACCACAAAGCGCATCTGGGTTATTAACGCCATCGTAAGACATCAGTTGGATCATGACCTGAACCTCAGCGTGGTAATCGTCTGGGAAAAGTGGACGCAATGCACGGTCTACCAAACGCATGACGAGAATTTCTGTCTCGGAAGGACGCGCCTCACGACGGAAAAAACCGCCTGGAAAACGACCCGCCGCGGCATATTTTTCACGGTAATCTACAGTAAGTGGAAGAAAATCGACGCCTTCCTTTGCGTCTGGGGCTGCTACAACAGTAGCGAGCAACATGGTGTCGCCCATGCGCACCACAACAGAACCATCGGCCTGTTTTGCCAACTTCCCGGTCTCTACAAGGATTTCCTTGCCGCCGGTCATCATTGACTTTCTTGTTCCTATATTCATCTTTATTTATTTACAACTTTTAAAACAAAAGAAGGGGCTATCGATGTTATCGAAGCCCCCTCTCCCATAAAATTATCCGAGTTTGACGCAGAATTAACGACGGAGTCCTAATTCTTTGATCAAGGCACGGTATTTCTCGATGTCTTTTGCCTTTAGGTAATCTAGAAGGCTACGACGCTTACCAACTAACAATTGAAGTGCGCGTTGAGTGCCGTAGTCTTTGCGGTTCTTTTTCAAGTGCTCAGTAAGGTGACTGATGCGAAATGTAAACAAGGCAATTTGCCCTTCTGTAGAACCGGTATTGGCTTCTGAACCACCGTGTTTGGCGAAGATCTCTTTCTTCTTTGCTGAATCTAAATACATGCTAATATTTGTGTAAATGATTATTATGTAGACTGACCACCTTGGTCAATACGGGTGCAAAGATACAAACTCTTTTTGAAATCAACAAAAAAGCCGCCTCTTTCGAAACGGCTTCCTTGTTCAATGGACAGGAGTACTGCTAAATACAGGTTACTGGACAATTTTAGCGCTCAAATCCTCGAGTATTGTCGATACCGTATCCACTTGACTTGAAGTCGTGGCACTGAGGCTATTCCACTGGAAATAGACGACAACTAAAGCGGCCAACACCAACCAAGCCAACCAAGGCTGTTGGTTATTTCTACTGCGCTCTTCATCAATGGCGGCAACAATTCTGGAGCCATTGTGTGCATCGTAGATAGGCTTGACTGTATGCGCATACAAATTGAAAATAAACGCAATAACCACTGCCAATAATACGTATTTAGCTACTAAAAGAAATAAGTATGTCAGGCTGTAACGCAGCCAATTTGCGGCAAAGCGTTCATTTACTTTCTGAGTTGCGGCAATTTGCGCTTCAAAAAATCGCTGATGTCGTTCTTGGGTAATGGTCAGCGTCTTGCTCGTAGACTTTAAATTGTTGCGCATCGGCATGTAGAATTCAGCCAAATCAGGATTGGAATTAATGGTGGCGTTGATGTCTACAATTTGGTCGTTGAGTGCTTCTATTTGATCCTCATAGCTTGCATCAAATGCTTTTTTGAAACCCCGCAATTCGTCCAATGCGTCGGTATCCGCTTTGATCTTTGCATCGAATGCTTTTGCCGTCATCATTGGTTTAAGATCATTGGACCCAAAAACCAAGGCACCTGTTAGGTAATCTGCATAACGTTTATTCTCAGAAAGCTCATAGCGTAAGCTCACTTCATTTTCTAGTGAAGCTAGTGCTGCATCAAAAGCCTCATTTTTTGTGCTATCCGGGTTGATCAAGCGCGTAACTTTATCGAGAACCTGCACTTTATCGAGTTCGTCGTCGATTGATTTTGACTTTGCGCTCAAGCGATTTTCTACCCAGTTTTCAGTCGCAAAATCGGCGCTTTGCTCAAGAATAGCCCAAGGTAGAAAAATTATTACGACCGAGACGATAACAACTAAAATGGGTTGATAAATAAAAGCCAAGCTATGTTTAAATGCCGCTTTGATGTAGTTGTAAATGTTGTCTGGCCAATGAGCAGAGAGCTGTTCATTAGCAAATATGACGCCCACATTGGTGAGATAGACCAAAGAAAGAACTGATAGTAAAATAATGGCTGCCCCAAACACATTCGGCGCATGTAGGATTCCGGATGCAACCCCTCCCCACTTTGTGTGGCCGTCAAAGATGTTCATGAAGTAAAACGCACCAAAAATAGCGATGAGTATGGCCATCAGGATCAGTGAAAAACGCAAACTGTTAAAAGCAGCATCTTTACGCTGGTAAATGGTCGATGCAACAATCCAAACCAAGGCCAGTGTTAGCGAAAATAAAGGACCGTATTCAATGAGTAGTTGTTGATCGGTAAGATAACCCACAAAAACCAATATTGCTGAAGCGCAGGATCCGTAGAGGGTCGGCCAAAAAACTTGGGTATACGACGGCCTATTCAGCGTTGCAGGAACGGTATGAATAACAGTCAGCAATAATTGGAAGGGCCAACTGATAAGGTAATGATATATCACCTTGACCAACATCCAAATAGAAGGTTTAAAGACCTCGTTCCACAACCACAAAACGAACACAGAAACCCATTTATACACAAAATTGGTTACAAAAGTGGTGGCTTCTAAAAGTAAGAAGAGTGCGTAAACACCGACGTTATACACCACTGACATCGCAATGGCAACAATAGACAAAGGTGCATACCAGCTTGATTCTTGTGTAATTCGTTGCGCGAGTGCATCTCGGTCGATTAATCCTTGCGGCGGTTTGGACATCCATTTGGATAGGATGTATCCACCGAGGGCAAGCGCCATCCAATTGGCAATAAAAAATGACACCCAATTCGAAAAAAAGGCACCATTTCCAAATAGCTCGTTGAGCATTTTCAAAGGCAAATTAAGTAGTTCCATAGTAAAATAGATTTAGGATTAGCATGACCAATATATGTATAAAAAATTTTAATACATAATTATAACTACTTGATTTATCAACAATTAGCACCTATTTGATGGTTCAAATTTAAAAACGCAGCACACCGAAGCTGCCATTGTTTATTTGTGTACCTTTGCGACGTTCTTGGGTGTTCGCTTGTCGAACTTAATAAGGAATCCGGTGTAAATCCGGAGCTGTATCTGCAGCTGTAAGTGTCTTGAAAAAGGCGTTTCAATCAAACCACTGCTTTGGCGGGAAGGTGAAACGGCAATAAGCACGAGCCAGAAGACTTGCCCCTGAACAGCGTGAAGACTTCAGATTAAGGTCGGTATCGCCAAGGGCTTCGTATACCCTTGCCGCTCCACTTTTTTCAATGTCATTGTTTAATTTTTTTAATTTTCAACACATGAAAAAAGGATTATTTTTCGCTGCTGTATTGTGCAGTTCTGGGCTTTTTGCTCAACAATACACCCACCAAGTACTCATTGCTAACGAAGGTTTTTTTGACTTTCAAACCAATGCAATCATTGAACCCGCAACCATTGGTTCGTACAATCCTAGTACCCAAACGTATGTTGTGGTTGACACCCTAGAGGGTCAGCGCTTCAGTTCTGACGTACTCATCGATGGCAACTCTTATTATGTAGCAGCCGATACCAAAATTTACAAGTTCGATCTGAACTCACATCAAGAACTCGGTAGCATCTCGCTTCCTGGTGTCCGCAATTTAGCTATTGCCGGCAATAAACTAATTGCTTCAAGAGGAGAATACCTCCAAACATTCGATTCTTATTTGCAAGTTTTCGACAAAAACAGTCTTCAACTTCTTGTTGCATTCGATACCATCACTGGGCCTAAATGGGCAACTCAAAACATCGTTGTTGTCAATGACATCGCTTATATTGCCATCAACAATGCTTATGAGTGGGGCAACGAGAAAGGCCTCATTGGGCAACTCAACTTGAACACCCTCAACTACGGTTCAGAAATTGACCTCGGCGTAGAAGGTAAAAACCCAGATAATATGTTTGTTTTCAACAACGAATTATATACGGTAAACAATAAAGATTGGTCAGGTGCTTCGGTTTCTAAAATCAGTTTAAATGGAACAGTGAATACGCAAAATATTGCCAACGCAGTTACTGGTTGTGGCACCTCTGCCCTACGCGACGACAAACTCGTCTATCAAATTTCCATGGAAAACACCCTCAATGACTACAACCTACTCAACATGGCTTTTGTTGGCCCGGTTGCAGGCATCAGCAATAATTTCTATGAGCTAGCTCAAAATCCACAAAGTGGTCAACTTTACACGTCCACTACAGATTTCTTTTCGCAAGGGATGGTGCACATCTACGACGCAAATAACGCGCTCGTCAGTCAATTCAGCGTAGGTGTCTCTCCTGGTACCATCGTTTTTGATATCCGTTCAAGTGCAGGGTTAAACGAGCTTCAAAATACACTTCAAGTTTATCCGAATCCTTCCAATGGCGCTTTCCAAGTTATTGGTCTTCAATCAGGTCAAATTTTACATGTTTTTAACGCCGCTGGTCAAGAAATATTAAGCACAAACCAAGCGCAAATTGATCTCGATAATTTTGAAAGCGGTATTTATTTTTTAAAATCAAACGAAAGCTGCATCAAACTCGTTAAGAACTAAAAAATAACCTTTACAAAAAAGGCCGCCCAATCGAGCGGCCTTTTTTGTGTTTGTTTATCTTTGTTGTATGCAAACCATCCTTAGTCAGCAACAAATTCAGCAAAAAATTGTCCGACTCGGTCATCAGCTCATCGAAACAGCCTTTGATCAAAAAGAAATTTATTTAGGTGGCATCGTCGGCAACGGCTATCTTCTTGCCCAGCAATTGGCAAATGTAATTGCAGAAAACAGCGCGCTACAAGTTGTTTGTTTTGAGATCAAACTCAACAAAGATGAACCATGGAGTGAGCCCATCAGTTTCTCTATTGATCAAAAAGCGCTCAAAAACGCATACATCGTTTTAATTGATGATGTCGTGAATAGCGGCAAAACCATGCAATACGCCCTACTTAAGTTTTTGGAACAAGCCACGACCGCCATAAAAACTGTGGCTCTTATTGACCGTCAGCACAGACGCTATCCGATCAAAACAGATTTTGCAGGCCTAAGCCTGTCAACCACCCTCAAGAACCATGTCGAGGTAGATTTCAACGCTTCGGACGCTAAAGTATTTTTGTACTAATGGAAAAAATCACCGAAGCGAGTTCGGTTTTCAATAACCTCGAACAAATGAGTACCCGCGAACTGCTTGAGGGTATCAATTCTCAAGATCAGTTAGTACCGCAGGCTGTAGCTCAAATTATTCCACAAATTGAAGCTTTTGTCGAAGCGTGTTTTCAGCGCATGCAACAAGGTGGACGTCTTTTCTATCTTGGCGCCGGCACAAGCGGGCGTCTTGGCATTGTAGACGCCAGTGAATGCCCGCCTACTTTTGGTGTAGACCACGGTCGAGTCGTGGGCTTAATTGCCGGCGGCGATACCGCAATTCGCAAAGCGGTCGAATTTGCCGAAGACGACACAGAACAAGGTTGGAAAGATATCCTTGAATACAACCCAACCGTACTCGATACCATTGTGGGCATTGCGGCTTCCGGCACAACCCCGTATGTTCTAGGCGCCTTGCAAACCGCAAATACAACCGGATTGCTCACAGCCGGAATCTCTTGCAACCCCAACTCACCGCTGTCTCAAACAGCACAGCACGCATTGTGCCCTATTGTTGGGCCCGAATTTGTCACGGGCAGCACCCGTATGAAATCAGGCACCGCTCAGAAGTTAGTCCTCAACATGATTTCAACGAGTCTCATGATCAAACTAGGTCATGTAAAAGGAAACAAAATGGTCGATATGCAGCTTTCGAACGAAAAACTCGTGGAGCGTGGGGCAAGAATGGTTGCCTCTGAACTACAGATCGATCAGCACATTGCACAGGAATGGCTACTCGCGCACGGTTCTGTTCGCAAAGCCGTAGCCGCTTACCTCAAACAAAATATCAATGAGTAATTTTGATCCAAACGGTGTAGGAATTGCCAATGGCAATATTTTTGGTTTTCCCTATTCTGAAACCGAAGCAGATTTGGTACTGATTCCTGTACCTTGGGACGCCACCGCCTCTTATGGTAAAGGAACCAGCAAAGGCCCTCAAGCCATCTTAGATGCCTCTACCCAACTCGATTTTTTTCACCCAGATCTACCGCGTGCCTACGATACCAAAATTTACATGTCACCGGTTTCTTTGGATTGGCTACAAATCAATGACCGCCTTTGTGAGAAAGGCATGGAGTACATCGCATATCTCGAAGAAGTTGGTGAAGAAATTGCACAGTTGCGTTATAAAGAAACCATCAACGAAATCAATGAAGCGCATCGGGCACTCCGCGAAAATTTAAAAGAGCGTTGTACGGCTTTATTGGCAGCCGGTAAAATACCATGTGTTTTGGGCGGTGAGCACTCTACACCACTCGGTTTACTGCAAGCCCTAAATACACACCACGACGCATTTGCAATACTTCAAATCGATGCACATGCCGACCTCCGCAATGCCTACGAAGGTTTTGAACAATCGCATGCAAGCATCATGTACAATGCACTCAAAGAGCTCAACAACTTGGTTGGCCTCACGCAAGTTGGTATCCGGGATGTTTCTGAAAAAGAAATTGAATTAGCCGCCAACGACCCAAGAGTACATACTTTTTACGATTGGGACCTTAAAAACGAAGCTTACCAAGGTAAAAATTGGTCTGAACAAGTACAGCAAATCATTGCCACGCTACCAAATAAGGTTTATATCTCTTTCGACATTGACGGCCTTACCCCCAGTTTGTGTCCGCACACTGGAACGCCAGTTGCGGGTGGTTTTGAACTCCAGCAAATAGCTTTTCTTTGTTTTGAGCTCGTGCGCAGTGGCAGACAAATCATTGGTTTTGACCTCAATGAAGTTGCCCCAGGCCCAGACGGTGATTGGGATGCCAATGTTGGCGCTCGGGCATTGTGGCATTTGGTATGCGCCACTGAACTCAGTAGAAGACAACACGCATGAAAATAACCCAAGCTAAAATATTAACCGCTTTGACACTTGGCTTTGGATTACTGAGCTTATTTTCGGTGTGGAATATTTACAACTGGGATTTTTTAGGTTGGGGAAGCAAATTATTTTTATTTCCGTTTCTTACCGTCATTGCGCTTATGGCCAAATTGAGTCCAGCGAAACCAAAGTGGATCAGCAGCATCCAAATTGGACTCATGGCATTGCACGGTGTATGTTACTTTTTTGTATTGAACCTACAAGATCCGCATCAGCCTAATTTGCTCTTGTTATTGGTTCCAATGCTTTTATCTACCACCTGTTTAATTGCAGCAAAGAGTCAACAAAAACAAAGCATTGTACTACTTGCAATAGCCTCGGTTTTATACATACTTCTTGGAACTACCGGCAATCCTCGTTTTTTCTTTCCTGGCCTCTGTTTTGAACTACTCGGTTTACTCGTTTATCTGATCGCCATCATGCGCGCATCAAAAAGCCATTAATGGTATATTACGCGGCCATACCCAACAATTCGACCCTGCCAATAGGTGGATTGCTCGATGTTGACAATTGAAATACCTATACTTGAACTAGCGTGTATCATTTGTTTGGGTTCATTTTTTGCAGAAGTCAGTATACCAACATGATTCACTTCCGCTCCGTTTGAAAAAAACACCAGATCACCGGCTTTTGCCTCTTGCGCACTAATTGGTTGACAATATGTAAATTGATCTGCAGCGCGCCGAGGTAATTTTACCCCTTGTTTTTCAAAGACATAGCACGTAAATCCACTGCAATCAAAACCAGTGGGGTCATTGCCGGCCGCTTTATAAGGAACACCCAAATAAAGCTGAGCCTCATCTAAAAGCTGCCGTGTTTCGGTGGCGAATTGTTCGGTTGCCTTTTCATTGGAGACTGCGGTTTTTGGTTTTTCCATCCATTCAATTTCCAACGAATGTCTTTTGGCCCATTTCGGATTTTTGGCCAATTCTTGAATGGCGAGTTTACGGTATTGACTGGGCTCTTTTCGATTGTCGTAGGCAGGGTTCATGAGCAGTCTTCCTGCCCGACGATAAACCATCTTGTAATAGCCTTGGCCATATAATTGCTTGAGTGTCTCTATTTTGGCATCTTGAGCTATCGCGTTAGCTGCTAAAAAGAAGACCACAAACAATACAAGAGAGCGGAACATTAATTGGAATAAATTCTACCGTTTGCAAATACGATGGAAGTAAGATTGGGAAGTTTGACCAACACTTTATTTCCATAAATATCAAACTCTGCATTTTGGAAATTAGTGATGTCGTGTAAAACGCCATCGACCAAAGCCGAAGTACCACCAATGATATTGCGAAATACCAAAACGTTGTTTTTGAGCATGTATTGTTGTGGCTGATAGGTGGCTACTTGAATGCGCTCATTGTTGGAATAAGCAAAGAAATAAGAGTTTTCCATCCAAACACAGATGTCGTCCTTGACATCCCAATGATCTGTTGAAAAATTAGAAAGCGCTGTTTTTTGACCATTCTGATAATGCCAAAGGTTGCCATTCATGTCTTCGTAGACCACAAATCCGCGGCCTGCTTTGTATTTCTTGATAGGAAAAGATTCGAGCTCGACAAAATTGCCTTTGTCAAACACGAAAAATGATTGCGTATACGGATCTTTAAAACACATGACATCAGTGCCCAGCTGAAAATCCAGCACTTCTTCGTTATAGGTACCGACTTCAAATTTTTGGCCCATCCAGTAGACAAAATAGGTATTGCTGTTGTCTCTATAAACCACTAGGTTCTCACCGACCCTGGCATTCATGGATAAGCCATTTGTAATGGTTACCAAGCTCTCCATTTTTTGATTCCAATAGACATTTAAGGATTGGTAACGGGTGTCTTCATAGACGATAAGGCTGTCTTTGACAATGAAGTCGCGACCAAAGTTGGTCAGTACCGTAAATTTACCGGCGTCCCACATGCGCAAACCATTGGCAATTCTATAGGCCATGAGGTGATCAGAAACCTGGTAATCAACATTGAGAGTGGTGACGTCAATACGCTGTTTGCCATCGTAAATTTTAAGATTGCCACGGGTGTCAATGTATGCCACGATTTCGTCGCCAGCTTTATAGTTGACGATTGGCTGTATTTCGACAGGTCGGAAAAAACCATCTTGAAATGAGACAAAATAGTTGTTGAAGTCCATGGTAGGCACAATTCCTTGCGCCCTTATGGCGAGCGGTGCAAAGCCAACTAGTACAATCAAAAAAAATAAACTTTTCAAAGGCATTTACCAAAGTTACCAAAATTTAGACCAATACCCTTAACTTAGTAGCGCTTATCCAAAAGACTATGAAAAAATCAATTTTAACAGGTTTTATTTTGTTCGGGAGCACCTTTGCATGGGCCCAACAAAAAATCACCTATGAGTCCTACGACTTACCAAATGGCCTCCATGTCATTCTACACGAAGAACACGCTACGCCAATTGTTGCGGTTTCCGTTCTTTACCATGTGGGTTCTAAAAATGAAAACCCCAACAGAACGGGCTTTGCTCACTTTTTTGAACACCTGCTCTTCGAAGGAAGCGCAAATATAGGCAGGGGTGAATACAGCGAGTTGGTAGAAAAAAATGGCGGCACACTCAACGCAAATACCTCACAAGACAGAACTTATTATTACGAAGTACTCCCTTCCAACCAATTGGAGCTCGGATTATGGTTGGAAAGTGAGCGAATGCTTCACGCTAAAGTTGATCTCAAAGGAATTGAAACACAGCGCAGCGTAGTTAAAGAAGAAAAACGCCAACGCGTAGACAATCAACCGTATGGTTCTTTCTTTACAGAAATGTTTAAACGCGTATTCAGTTCACATCCTTACAATTGGGCTCCAATTGGCAGCATGGAACACCTCGACGCCGCACAAGAAGAAGACTACGTTAATTTCTACAAAACATTTTACGTGCCGTCCAATGCAACGCTTTCAATTGCAGGTGATATCAACATTGAGCAAACCAAAAGATGGATAGCGCAGTACTTCGGTAGTATTCCCAAAGGCCAAGCCATCAATTTATACAGAGATTTTCTCAGTTTAGACGATGCTGCATTTTTGGCGCGTTATAGCGTTGAAAAAAGTGAATTTGATGCCAAAAACTTTATGGCATCCAATGCACCAGCAGCCAAAAAACTCATCAATCACATGAGTAATCAAGGTTGTAAAATTGACAGACCAAACAAAGATTTTACGCCAATTAGCGGTGTTATCAAAGATACCATTTACGACAACATTCAATTACCTGCCCTATTCATGGGCTACAAAATGCCGGCGCAAACACATCCGGATACTTATGCTTTGGAATTTCTAAATGAGGTTTTATCGAGCGGAAGTTCATCGCGCATCAACAAAGAAATTGTCGAAAAACGCGAACTTGCGCAATACGCTTTTTCGTTCAATTATGGTTTAGAAGACGCCGGAATCGGCATCATGGCAGCCATAGCTCCACAAGAAGTCTCGTTAGATACCCTACTTGCCGCCTTTGATGCACAAATTGCTTTGATTAAAACTGAACTGATCAGTGAAGAAGAATTCCAAAAAGTGCGCAATAAATTTGAGAACGATATTGCCTCGAGCAATGCCAGTATTGCCGGTATAGCTGAAAACCTTGCCGACAATCATGTCTATTTCGGCGATGCAGATCGCGTGAACAGCTTACTTTCAAACTACTTAAAGGTGAGCCGCGAAGATATCATGCGCGTTGCCAATACCTATCTTACGCAACAAGAGCGTGTGATATTATATTACTTACCAAACCCAACAGAAAAATAAGCTCATGAAAAGTCTATTTCTCCTCCTAATATTAATCGTCAGTACTGGCTTAAATGCCCAAATTGACCGATCCAAAAGACCTGAGCCAGCTGCAGCTCAAAAAATCAATATTCCTGCATCTCAGGTTTTTACACTTTCCAACGGAATTACCGTCATCTTGTCGGAAAACCACAAAATTCCGAAAGTTTCTTTTGAACTCAGTATGGGCAGTAGCCCAAAAATCGAAGGCAACAAAGCCGGGCTTGCCGATTTTGCAGGGTCTTTACTGATGTCTGGCACCACCAACCGCAGCAAAGATCAACTCGATCGAGAAATTGATTTTATTGGCGCTAACCTAGGTGCTGGTTCAACAGGCATCTCTATGACTTGCCTCACCAAACACCTCGATAAAGGGCTTGACCTTATGACCGATGTTTTATATAACGCAAGTTTTCCTGACAGCGAGATCGAACGCATCCGCAAACAGAATTTATCTGGTCTGCAATCCACCAAAGCCGATGCCGGAGAAATGGCGAGCAATGCCACAAGAGCAATCAACTTTCCTGGTCATCCACTAGGCGAAATCATGACCGAAGCCACCCTACAAAACATCAGTCGCGAAGACCTAATTGCCTATTATAAATCGACTTTTACGCCACAAGGCAGCTACCTTGTTGTAGTCGGCGACATTACGCGCGCTCAGACTGAAGCACTCGCCAATCGTTATTTTGGCAAATGGCAAGGTGGTCCTGTTTACCAAGCGGACCTCGGTAAAGGTCAGTTCGACAAAGGCAATCGTGTCATATTTGTAAAGAAACCTGGGGCCGTACAATCTGTCGTATACGTAACCTTTCCTATTGATATTCGCTCCGGACACAAAGACCAACTCGCACTTACTGTCCTTAACGGTATATTAGGTGGCGGTGGTTTTGGAACGCGCCTGATGCAAAACCTCCGCGAAGACAAAGCCTTTACGTATGGATGCTACTCTTCTTTGAACATCACTGAAAATGGCTCTTGGATGTCTGCCGGCGGCAATTTTAAAAATGCGGTCACTGACTCTGCCATTACCGAAATTCTCAAAGAGTTTGCAGGTATTATCGAAGCCAACGTGAGCGACGAAGAACTGAGCCTCACAAAAAACAACATGGCAGGAAGCTTTGCCCGTTCGTTGGAGCGTCCTCAAACTGTGGCGCGTTTTGCACTCAACACGATTAAGCAAAAATTAGCCCCGGACTATTATCAAAATTACCTCCAGCAACTCGAAGCCATTACAAAAGAAGATGTTTTACGTGTGGCTCAACAATACTTTACAGCCAAAAACTGTCATATCATCGTTGTTGGTAATGAAGAAATACTACCAAAGTTATTACCCTTTGATAGCGATGGCCGAATCGAAAAGCTAGATGCATTCGGAGCACCTTTAAAAGAAACAAAAGCAGCAGATTTGAGTGCAGACCAACTCATTGAAAAATACGTAATGGCACTCACTTCAACCAACTCTAAAAAAGCGGCTGCTAAAAAAATCAAAACCGTCAAATCCTATGTACGTGTTTCTGAGTTAAGTTCAGCTCAAATTCCTTTCGTCCTGACCTCCACGGACTATTTTTGGGAAGGTCTCAAAGAAGCAAGTAAAATGGAAATGCCGGGAATGGTTCTTCAGAAATCCTATTTTGACGGCAAATCAGGATATACTTTTAGCATGCAAGGGGGGCGAGAAGATTTAAAAGCAGAAGAACTAGCCGCCAAACAAAAGGCAACCGGAATTTTTCCTGAGCTCAATTACAAAGCAAACGGTATGACCTACGAACTCAAGGGAATTGAAAACATCGACGGTATCGATTGTTATGTGTTGTATACCAACGACGGTCAGGCAGAAAACTACGATTATTTTGCCACGAACTCCTTCATGAAAATCCGTTCTACCAACGTACGTAAAGTAGGTGAAGAAATTGTTGAAACGACAACTTCCTTCTCAGATTTCAAAGAAGTAAATGGTTTTAAATTCGCGCATGCGTTTAATCTAAATATGGGTAAAATGACCCTTTCAGGCGTGGTCAAAACAATGGAAATCAATCCTAAAGAGGTTTTACCTTCAGATTTTTAATCAATTGTCTAAAGCCACTTTCGAGTGGCTTTTTTATTTGCAATTAATTCAATTTTAAATAATGAAAACAAAGGCCTTACTCACCTACCTATTTTTGTTTAATTGTATGATTGGAATTGCGCAAAATACTTTAGTGTCAAGCGGCGCATTCTTTGAAGGTGAGCCTTACTTGGCGGTGCATCCTCAAAATAGCCAACACCTCGTGGCTGCCTGGATGGGCTTTCAACCAAACCAAAAAATCGTTATTAAAAGTGCTGTCTCAACCGATGGCGGCAGTACTTGGTCTACACCAATTTGGTTAGCGCACCAACAGGCCTCTAACAGCAGCGCCGATGTCTCGCTCGGTTTTGACGCAAGTGGGAACTTGTATATGGCATACATCGATTACGACAACATCAACTTTACAAATGGCGCCATTATTTGCCGCAAATCCTCAAATGGCGGTCTCTCATGGGGAGCAGCAGTAGTTGCGTTGTCAATTACATCTTGCCCAAACCAGTTGTGTATAGATCGGCCATGGATTGCAGTAGATCCACTTACAGGTACAGTTGCCATTACCAGTATGAATGCTGAACAACCCGGAATGGTGCTGGCGCCATACCATCCGTATCTTACGCTGTCAAGCGATGGTGGCAATACTTTTCAAACGCAAATTTTGGATGCGGCTCCGTTTTTGGCGGGAAGCGCCATTCAACAACCCATGCCGTCGCCGGCCTTCGCAGCTGATGGCACTTTTATGGCTTTGTATCCAAGTTACGAACCAAGTCAAAGCATATTACCAAGAATCATAGAGGTCCGTAAAACGGCTCCTGCCTCCTTTTACAGTTATCAAACGGCGTTCCAAGGTTTAGGGTTCGGAACGTCAAATGATACACTCAAAAGCGGCCCTCATCTAGCGCTTCATTCAACCAATTCAAATAAGGCTGCCTATTTCTTCACAACAGAAGTTTTTGGCGACCCTGATATCGCGTTTATCGAAAAAAATGGCAGCACCTGGAGTGCGCCCGCCAGAGTCAATAATGATGTTCAAGGCAACGGTGCCATACAAGACCTAGTTTGGGCCGACTACGACACCGATGGCGACCTCGGTGTTTGCTGGCGAGATCGACGCAATGGCAATCCAGCTACATATCAGAGCCCTAGTCAGATTTATTGCCGAATTCAGACCAATGGATCATGGCAAAATGAATTTATTGTAAGTCCTTTGGTGACCGATGATTCCATTCTTCTTGAGAACGGCAACGATTTTTTAAGCGTGCAATTTGAAAACAACCTGCTCTACACCATATGGGGCGATGTTCGTAGCGGTTCGCTAAAAATTTATATAAACCGTTACGACCAAAACGACAGCACAAATACAGTTAGTGAAATCCCGACCCTTCCCAAGATATTTCCTAATCCGAGCAGTGGTCTCTTTGAGATTCCGCCTCATTTAACCCAACAGAATTTTGAATTATTGGATGCCAGAGGAAAGCTCCTTTTAAATGGTGCTCTTTCTGAAAAACTAGACTTGAGTTCATTCCCGTGCGGCGTATATTGGTTAAATGTTGCCGAAAGTCAATTTCAATTGCTTAAAAATTGAAATAAGTGTTGATATCTTCAGCAGTGCTTTTTCAAAAAATGCGGTATCTTTGAAACATGAGTGAATTTGTTGTATCGGCAAGAAAATACCGTCCGCAAACCTTCGACACCGTCGTTGGACAACAATCCATTACCAATACACTCAAAAACGCCATTAAAAATGAGCACCTCGCTCAAGCCTTTTTGTTTTGTGGTTCTCGCGGTGTAGGAAAAACCACAACCGCCCGCATTTTAGCCAAGACCATCAACTGCTTCAATCCTACCTCAGCCATTGAAGCCTGTGACCAATGCGACTCCTGTTTGTCTTTTCATACAGGAAATTCACTGAACATCTATGAGCTAGATGCTGCATCGAATAATTCCGTTGACGATATCCGAAACCTCATCGATCAAGTGCGCATCGCGCCGCAACTCGGAAGCCATAAGGTTTACATCATCGATGAGGTCCATATGCTTTCGACCTCTGCGTTCAATGCTTTTCTGAAAACATTGGAGGAGCCACCAAAACACGCCATTTTTATCTTAGCTACAACAGAAAAGCATAAAATTATCCCAACCATCTTATCGAGGTGCCAAATTTTTGATTTTCAGCGCATTCGTGTTAAAGATATCGCCGATCATCTCGGTACTATTGCCACCAAAGAAGGCGTATCTGCAGACCCAGAAGCGCTGCATCAAATTGCGATGAAAGCCGACGGCGCACTCCGCGATGCGCTCTCTATTTTTGATCAGCTCGTTACTTTTGCTGGCAACACACTCACTTACAAAGACGTCCTCGAGAACTTGCATATCCTCGACTACGAATATTACTTCAAGGTGGTCGATGCAGCCGAAAAAGAAGATATTCCGGCGGCCCTCTTGATACTCAACGACATCTACGAAAAAGGCTTCGACGGACACCATTTTGTAGTTGGCCTTGCCGAACACCTCCGCAATATCTTAGTTTGTAAAGATCCACAAACAGCCAATTTACTCGAAGCACCTGACTCCATCAGACAACGCTTTATGCAGCAAGCTGCTGATATCGAGGCAACACGCTTGCTAAGAGGCCTACAGGTCTTGTCAAAAACCGACGTCGACTACAAAGCATCTAAAAACCAAAGACTCCTCATTGAGGTTGCGCTCATGCAGCTCTGCTCACTCAAGCAAGAGCAAGAAAAAAAAAAGGCCTAACTGACCGCATCGATATCCTGCCCTTTCCCAAGCAGTCTCTGCGTAAATCCAACAAATCGAGCACCCCGCAAATCGCTGATCAAAAACCAAGTATACCGGTTCCAGAACAAACAACTGCGCCTCAAATAGCCACCAAAGCGCACATTATTTCAATTAAAGAAACCCTAGAAAAAGACAAAGCAGGTCAGCAACAGGTTCGTCAAGAAGACCTGCCCAGAGAAGGCTTTCACCTCGATCATGTCAAGATGTACTGGAAACAATACGCTTTTCAACTCAAGGAAGACGGCATGGAAACCTTTTACAATGCCTTGATTAAACGAGATCCCATTCTCAAATCCGACGAAATACTTGAATTGATTGTCGATAATCTTGTCCAATACAACTACATTCAAACACACTTACTTGCTTTCAAAGAATTCATGCGCAAGCAACTCAATAACTACTACCTAGATATTGTCCTGACACAAGCAGCTCCCGATGAAGACGAAGTGAAATTCTTGACGGGTAAAGATAAATTTGCGGCACTTGCCCGCAAGAATCCAAACTTGCACACACTTAAAAACCGTTTCAACCTCGATATCGATTACTGATGCAGCCCAAATGGCATTTTTTAAGTTCAGACCCGAGTCTCAGAGATACGGCCCTACAATTTCTGCAACGCTGGGAAAATAACCTTAATTTTTCCATTCATAGTTCCGGAACAACCGGCGATCCTCAATTACATACTTTTGAAAAAGACCTATTAATTCAATCCGCACAAGCAAGTATTACCGCTCTCGACCTCAAGTACCAAACCCGTGCGCTTCTGTGTTTACCCCTGACCAGCGTCGGTGGGCTCATGTTAATGGCGAGGTCCTTGGTGGCTGATTTCGACTTGTTTTTAACCACGCCAACTTCGCGTCCGTTGAAGGACCTCAGCGTTTCAATCGATTTCATAGCAATGGTTCCGACCCAGCTCCAACAAAGTTTAACCCATGATTTACAACAATTAAAAAAAATCTCCAAAATTCTTGTAGGTGGTGGTGCGCTAAGCGCTGAACAAGTCTTGGCTTGTCAAGAAGCCCAACTCGAAGTTTGGCAAAGCTATGGCATGACCGAAACGCTTTCACATGTTGCCTTGCGCAAAGTTAGCCCTACAGAAACTCCCTATTTTGAAGCATTACCTGGCATTACTTTTTCGCAAGTAAATGACTGTCTTTGCATACACTATCCACGCTTATACCCAAACGGATTGCGCACCAAAGATTTGGTACAACTCCATAACTCCACCCAATTCACTTGGTTGGGGCGCGCAGACCACGCCATCAATTCTGGTGGTTTTAAAATAATCCCAGAATTCCTTGAAGCCAAATTGGCGCCGTATTTTTCTATTCCTTTCTTTATCACTGGCCTCGCTGATCCCAAATGGGGTGAACGCGTTGTCATTGTGTTTGAAACCACCTCCAAACCCGACGTTTCTGTTTTAAATACCCTGCAACTCCCCGCTGCAGAAAAACCAAGGCAGTATGCGTGCATCCCACACTTTGAGCGTACGGATACTCAAAAAATCCGGCGCAATGCTATTCTTCAAAAGCTGAACCATGACGATTGGAGATCCCTATAAAGTTTTGGGCATTCAACCGAATGCATCGGCTGCTGAAATCCGGAAATCCTACCGGGCGTTGGTAAAAAAATACCACCCCGATAAAAATAAGAGCGAAGATGCGGCCGCACACTTCTTGGCCATACAAGAAGCTTACGAACAAATCAGCACTGGCCAGGTCATTAACCCAGCAACTGTTGCCCAACAACAGCAAAAAACCCAGGCCAGCTATGCGGAAGATTTAGAGGCCTATCGCATCAGAAGAGAAGCCACAAGAGAAAAATTAAGACAAAAACAACAAAAAGAAGAAGCCTACAGAATAGCCTATTTAAATAAACTCAAATCCGGAAAAAATGGCCTTTGGCACCGTTTTGTAGCCTATGCAGGAATCATTCTAACTTTCGTCCTATGGATCGATTATTTTTTGCCAGCCAAGCAAAATCCCATTCTGGTAAAAGCATATGGAATACATACCTATGGCAGTGTTGACGGACACAGCGTTCAACTTTTCGAAAGTACCGACGGACGCTATTTTTGGACTGCCGATTACTATACCCAGCAATTAACTAAGGTCAAAGCGTTGGCTAGTATCGATACACCTTGGCTTCACCAAGCCAAAGCGCTCGGGTTTCAAGATGGTCTCTATTACAAAACAGTCCCTATTCATTTTAGTTTTTACTGGGCTCAGATCTGGCTGAGTTTGTTATTCTTGTTACCGTTTATTTGTTGGCGCTGGGCGAGTGCGGATATTATTTTTGTAGCGGGTTCTGTGGTTTCTCGCTACCTTATTCTTGGACTTATCATTTTATTTTTAAGTACCGAAAACCGCTTCCTTCACCTATTTACACTCGGTTATATATGAAAACAAAAAAAGAAAAAGCGGCTTATGTCATTCAAATCTTAGAGCAATTGTATCCGAGTACACCTATTCCACTCGATCATAAAGACCCCTACACGCTGTTAATTGCGGTTTTGCTTTCGGCACAATGCACCGACGCGCGCGTCAATACCGTAACGCCTGCTCTTTTTGCTTTGGCCGATAACCCGTTCGATATGGCCAAGGTGCCAATCGCGCAAATACAACAAATCATCAGGCCCTGCGGATTGTCACCAAAAAAGGCGGCGGCCATAAGCGAACTCTCACAGATACTGGTCCAAGATTACAACGGGATTGTACCGCAAACCTACGAAGACCTCGAGCGCTTGCCGGGGGTTGGGCACAAAACCGCTTCAGTTGTCATGTCACAGGGTTTTGGTTTTGCGGCATTTCCGGTCGATACGCATATTCACAGACTCCTCACACGCTGGGGATTAACCAGCGGGAAAAACGTGGTTCAAACAGAGCGCGATGCCAAGAAATTATTTCCAGAGCACACCTGGAACAAATTGCATTTACAGATTATTTTCTATGGGCGAGAATATTCACCAGCGCGTTCACCAAAATTCGAAAAAGACCTGATTACCAGAACAATAGGTACACCAAAAGCCCTAAAAGAGCTTTGTTGATATCAACAATTGTTTATAACCTTCCTTCACAACTTTTTCAAAACTATACCTCCTGAACTTTTTTGGTTCAGGGCGCCTTTCGCTATATTTGTTGTATGGACGCTCCGGATAACAATCGCAAACCTATTTCCCGTATCAAAACGCCAACGCAACCTTTTGCAGAAATGGGCAGAATACCGCCGCAAGCGCTTGATATCGAGCAAGTTGTACTTGGCGCCATGATGCTCGAAAGCAGAGCCATCAACGACACCATCGATATTTTGTCTGAAAAAACATTTTACGATGTGCGTCACCAACATATTTTCAAGGCCATTCGGGCGCTTTTTGCAGCCACAAACCCCATAGACCTCGTTACCGTCACCAACCAACTTCAAAAAAGTGGCGAACTTGAATTAGCAGGTGGAGCTGGTTATGTAAGCTCCCTCACTACTCGTGTGGCCAGTGCTGCCCACGTTCAGCACCATGCGCGTATTTTGGCTGAAAAATTCATCAAGCGAGAACTCATCAGCGTAAGCTCAAAGATCATTCGCGACGCCTACGACGACACCCGTGATGTCTTTGATTTACTCAATGACGCAGAGGCTGATCTCTTCAGTATTGCCGAAAACAACATGTCCAAACAAGTGGGCTCGATGTCATACATTGTTCAGGAAGCAATCCACGAGATTGAATTGGCCTCCAAAAATACAGATGGCGTTTCGGGAATACCAACTGGCTTCCATGATCTCGATAAAGTTACCGCGGGTTGGCAACGCTCTGACATGATCGTATTGGCTGCTCGCCCTGGTATGGGTAAAACCGCTTTTGTACTTTCTATGGCGCGCAATACCGCAGTAGAATATGGAAAAGGCGTCGCCATTTTCTCTCTCGAGATGTCATCAGTGCAGTTGGTGAAGCGTTTAATAGCCAGCGAATCGAGATTACCTGCCGAAAAACTTCGAAAAGGTGACCTCAAAGAACACGAATTCCAACAACTCCACAGCCGCATTGGCAAACTTGCTGAGGCGCCCATTTTCATCGACGACACACCCGGCATCAATATCTTCGATTTTAGGGCCAAATGTCGTCGACTCAAAGCGCAGCACAATATAGACCTCGTCATCATCGATTACTTGCAGCTCATGAGTGCCAAAGATTCGAAAAGCGGCGGAAACCGCGAGCAAGAAATCTCCACTATATCTCGTTCCATTAAAGAAATTGCCAAAGAACTTAACGTCCCCATTATCGCCTTATCTCAGCTGAGTCGTTCGGTAGAAACCCGAGGTGGAGACAAACGCCCAATGCTATCCGACTTACGTGAATCTGGCGCTATCGAACAAGATGCCGATATCGTTTCGTTTATTTATCGTCCTGAGTACTACGACCTCACCCAAGATGCAGATGGAAATTCTACACTCGGAATCGGAGAAATCATCATCGCCAAGCACCGAAATGGTGCGCTCAAAAACGTAAGACTGCGTTTTGTTCCGGAATTTGCCCGTTTTGAAAACCTCGATGAAGTTGAGGCGCTCGACATCCCTGGCCCAATTAACTCCAATTTATCTCAATTCAATCAAGAATTTTCTACCTACACGATAAAAAGTAAAATGGATGAAGGCAATGAAGATATTTTCAGCAAAGACAACAATGAGGAAGATCCATTCTAGACTGCTTTTTACGCTCTTTGCATTTTGCTTTAGCTTTCAACTTAGCGCTAGTCAGATTTTAGTCCCAATGGACGAAAGTCAAAGGGACCATCTCAAAGCATATGGCGTGGCCTATTGGGCTTTAGAAAATCAAGTCATTATCGAATGGCTGCTCAATTACCGTGGCGGAAGCTTTCTGATTCCCCACTTGCAACGCATAGAAGAAGAATTGCTACTCCGAAACGTTAGCTATCAAATTTTAGCCGACGGCCAAGTCAATAAAATCAAGGCAGAAATTGCCAATCCAGAGGTAAACATGGAAGTTGTACAACTCGAGAAAGCGCCCAAAATCGCCGTTTACACGCCCCCAAATAAACTCCCTTGGGACGACGCCGTTACACTCGTACTCACTTACGCCGAAATTAAATACGACAAAATCTACGACTCCGCAATTGTCAATGGTGTACTTCCTAAGTACGATTGGCTGCACCTGCACCACGAAGACTTCACTGGACAGTACGGTAAATTTTATAGCTCAGCGCGCATGCAAAGTTGGTACCAACAAGAAGTCCAGCGTTCAGAGGCTGCAGCTGCCAAACTCGGATATGCTTCAACCGCTGCACTCAAAAGGGCTGTCGCGCTAAATATCCGAAACTTTGTAATTGGAGGTGGTTTTCTGTTCACCATGTGTTCCGGAACCGACTCTTTCGATATCGCGCTTGCCGCTCAAAATGTCGACATACAAGAAGCTATTTTTGATGGCACCCCTTCAGACCCCAAAGCACAAGAAAAACTCGATTTCAACCAGACATTCGCATTTCAAAACTTTCATATCATCAAAGACCCCATGGTCTATGAATACAGCGATATCGACGGCACAGATCTGCGCACGCAACGTCTGATCACCGAAAAGACCGACCAATTTACCTTATTTGATTTTTCGGCCAAATGGGATGTCGTTCCAACAATGCTTACACAATGTCACGTTGACGTCATTAATGGCTTTATGGGTCAAACTACCGATTTTCATAAAGAATTCATTAAGCCGAATGTCTTAATACTCGGTGAAAACAAAGCGGCAAATACCGCCAAATATGTCCATGGCGAATTTGGGCAAGGCACCTGGACTTTCTACGGGGGCCACGACCCCGAAGATTACCAACACCTTGTTGGAGACCCACCTACAGACTTAAATCTACATCCAAATTCTCCTGGATACCGCCTCATTCTCAATAACATACTTTTTCCTGCTGCTAAAAAGCAAAAACGCAAAACATAGTTTTATTAAGAAATTGCTTCAATTCGCATTTTTTTACTTAAACTTGCAACGCATTTCAAAACACCCCGTTCGGGGTATCTTCAAAATCAGCACTTAAGATCTTATTAATGGATATCAAAACCCTCGAGAGCAAAAAAATCTCAGACCTCCGCGTTATAGCGCAAACTGTTGGCATTGATGCCAGCAACATGAAAAAAAACGAAATCATTGCAGCGCTTACCGCAAACGCGCCTTCTAGCGAAGAAAATAATGCGCCAAAGAAGAGAGGTCGTAAACCAAAAGAGGCGGTCTCAACGTCAACCCAAGACAACACTGAAACGATTACCGAAACTCCTGCCGAAACGATTACCGAAACACCTGCCGAAACTCCTGCTGAAACCAAGCAAGAGAAACCGCGCCATGAACAACAAAATCGTCAACAACGACCTGAGCGTCGCGAGCGACCTGAGCGCCAAGATCAACAAAGCAAATCGGAGCATCAAAATAGACCACAGCGCAACGATCAACAACAGCAACGCAACGATCAACAGCAGCAGCAACGCAACGAACAAGCCCTCAAAGAAGAACAATTTGATTTGGTCGGTATTGTCTCTGCAGAAGGGGTCTTAGAGGTCATTCAAGATGGCTATGGATTTTTGCGTTCCTCTGACTATAACTACTTACCTTCCCCTGATGATGTTTATGTATCACAACATCAAATTAAATCATATGGCCTCAAGACCGGAGATACCGTCAAGGCCACAATTAGACCTCCGCGTGAGGGCGAAAAATTCTTCCCGCTCGTAAAAGTAGAATCGATCAACGGTCGCGACCCGTCATACATCAGAGACCGCGTTCCTTTTCAATACCTGACTCCGCTCTTCCCTTCTGAGAAATTCAAGCTGACAGGTCATGCCCAAGAAACGCTTTCTACGCGCGTCATGGATCTATTTGCCCCCATCGGAAAAGGCCAACGCGGCATGATTGTCGCGCAGCCCAAAACGGGTAAAACCATGCTTTTAAAGGATGTCGCGAATGCCATCGCCGCCAATCATCCTGAAACCTATCTCATTGTTTTACTCATCGACGAACGCCCAGAAGAGGTGACCGATATGGCCCGTTCTGTAAAAGCAGAAGTAATTGCCTCCACTTTCGATGAGCCTGCAGACCGACACGTAAAAGTGGCCAATATGGTCCTTGAAAAAGCCAAGCGTATGGTAGAGTGCGGTCACGACGTCTGCATCCTACTGGACTCCATTACGCGTCTGGCACGTGCCTACAATACGGTATCGCCTGCATCTGGTAAGGTTTTATCAGGAGGTGTTGATGCAAATGCACTCCATAAACCAAAACGCTTTTTTGGTTCGGCCAGAAAAATTGAAAACGGCGGATCCCTATCCATTCTTGCCACTGCGCTTACCGAAACAGGTTCCAAGATGGACGAAGTCATCTTCGAAGAATTCAAAGGCACCGGCAATATGGAGCTCCAACTCGATCGTAAAATTTCAAACCGACGCATCTACCCAGCCATTGACATTACCGCCTCTGGTACGCGCCGTGAAGACCTTCTGGTTGGCAAAGATGTACTTCAGCGCGTTTGGTTGATCCGTAAGTTCATTGCTGACATGAACCCAGTCGAAGCCATGGAGTTTATGAAATCACACATGGAGAACACGCTTTCTAACGAAGAATTTTTGGTGTCAATGAATAGCTAATGAAAAACGGTTGGTTGTACGCTTTGCTTTTTAGCATAGGCTGGATTGCTATTAAAATGACAGCCTTTGCACTCGAATGGCACCTAGATGACATTCAAATCTTTGTATTGCTTAATATGGCCTTCTTGACTGCCGCTATCGCATTGTTTATGTACCGTCAAAAAAGGCAAGAAACCGAAAGCAATATCCTCACTGATATCAAAACTGGTCTCAGCGTCGGGTTGCCTTACACCCTCATTGTCAGCTTTTTCTTGTTCTTTTATTACAGAGATATTTATCCGGAATTCAACCAACACAAATTAGCGGCCTATGCGCAAAGAATGGATTCAGCAAAAGAAATCGCTGCGATCCGAAAGGCAAATAATGCACTTGAAAACAAAACCGACAAAGAGATCGTGCAAATGGCCAGAAAAAACACAGCCATGATGTACAACCCGCAGTTCACCTTGAGTATTAGTTTACTGGCGCTTTTAGTTTACAGCACACTCAATAGTTTACTGATTGCCGTCATTTACCGCAAAGTAATTTTTAGAGACTAGCCAGCAATTGCGCTCCTAAAGCATCGTAATCAATGCCATCAAAATTACCACTCGACATCAGCAGTAACACCTTATTGTGCCAATTCTGAGCGTTGATAAAATCCAAAACAGCGTCGGTTTGCGTACAAACCTGAACACCGCCTCCAAAGCCTTCAGCGACCTCTAAATCTGATAATTCCGGTAATTTCTTATGCGCCACAACTTCTGGACTAAAATAAACCAGCGCTTGATCTGCGCTGCTCATCGCACCATTGTATTGTGGCAAAAAGGCTTTTTGTAAGGAACTAAAAGTATGGAGTTCCATACATGCCACCACCTCTCGGTTCGGATACTGTTGCTTGACGGCTGCGGTAGTTGCTTTGAGTTTGGACGGAGAGTGTGCAAAATCTTTGTACATCACAAAATCAGGTGCTTCAATTACTTTTTGCAGACGCTTTCCTGCTCCAGTGAAATCAGCCATAGCATCCAGAAAAGCAGTTGGCTCAATACCCATTTGTTGGGCGACGCGCATGGCGCCCATGAGGTTTTGAAGATTATGTGCGCCAAAAATACTTAGTGGATAGTTTTTACCTTCAAATTGAAGAACTGTTCCGCCTTCAACCGGCTCAAAAACTGGTGTGGCGTAAGGTATTTTTTGAATATGCGTCGTCTGGTTAGCGAGATCAACAATGATTTGATCTTCTTGATTATAGACCAAAGCACCACCGGATTCGATGAGCTCAATAAACTGTGCAAATTGTGAAACGTAATTTTCAAAAGTTGGAAAGACGTTGATGTGGTCCCAGGCGATACCCGAAAGTAAGGCTATGTTTGGTTGATACAAATGAAATTTTGGACGGCGATCAATTGGCGAGCTCAGGTATTCGTCTCCCTCTAAAATCATAAATTGAGCGGTATCCGATAAACGAACCATGCAATCGTAGCCATCGAGTTGCGCGCCGACCATGTAGTCGACCTCGAGGCCTAATTTAGCCACAGCATGCAGGAGCATGGAGGTAATGGTTGTTTTTCCATGACTACCGCCAATGACAACGCGCGTCTTGTTCTTGCTTTGTTCGTAGAGATACTCAGGGTAGCTGTAAATTGGAATACGGAGTGCCTTGGCTGCAGCAAGTTCTGGGTTATCTTCACGGGCGTGCATACCCAAAATAACAGCAGATAGACCACTGTGAATACGCGTGGCATCCCAGCCAAGGTTCTCTGGTAAAATACCTTGTTTTTGGAGTCTAGAACGCGAAGGCTCAAAGATTTCGTCGTCAGAACCCGTCACCTCTATTCCTTTTCTAGACAAAGCAATAGCGAGGTTGTGCATGGCACTTCCGCCAATGGCAATAAAATGAACTTGCATGTGTATTATTTTTTCAGAACGTTGGCACCAGTGGACTCATTGAACCATACGTATTCTGTACTCACTTGTCCATCTCTTGTAAAATAAGTTTTGCCGTTTTCGTCGGTAGTCTGTTCGTAAACCACGCCATAACCGTTGGCATCAACAACCACTCTTCGGATCACAACCTTTGTAACATATCCTTCCTTATTTTTGATCTGATAGGTTTTTTCTGTCATGGTATTGGAAGGGAACAACACACCATTTTCATCTCTGAGGTAATTTGGAGTAGTTTTCAATTGTACTGTCGAGGCAGCAGTTTGCTGTATTTGCTCATACTGAGTAATGCCTCCGTTGGTCGCAGCATCTTGCTGTACTTGCTTGGTGTAGGCCACTGTCTGACTTCTTTGATTGAGTTCATTGACGTCCTTTTCGGCTTGCACCGCCTGTTGATGCAATTGCAAGTCTTTTTGATTTTGTATGGTATTGAGGCGATTCAACTCGTATTGTTGACGTTCGTCAGCAGCTTTTACTTCAGTTTGTTCTTGATAGTCTTTGGCGTCCTTCCAAGCACTTAAGTTGACATCGTTTTCTTGTTGTCTTGCTGCTGCCGCAGTATTGCGTGCAGTGATGGCGACTTCGGTAGCTTGTGCTGCATTGGCTTTATCTGCTTGAAGAGTGGCTTGGGTCTGGTCTGCTTGTCTTGTGCTGAGTTCGCGCTGTGATCGGGAAAGCTCTAATTGCGCTGTTGTTTCGAAGGAGCCCACAGCTGCATTCTGTTGAGAGAAATAGTTTTGGTATTCTACCTCAGTACGAATTTGTTGTTGGGTTCGATATGGCGCTTCTTCTTTGGCATCTCGGGTTTGACGCAAATCTGAAAAGACCATCGAATTATCAGATGTAACCTCTTGTCCAGGTGCACTTAAACGAATACCCGCAGGTTCGGGCTCAGGGGTATCTATTTGAGTTTGAACTACTGCCGGAGCAAGAATGGTACGCAGAGAATCTGCACTTTTTTGCAAAGTATTGAGTTCATTGACACCTAAGTACGCCACATGACTTTGTGCATTTGCATGAAGTTTTTCTAAGGCTTTCAGGGCGGCTGCGTTATCTTTGGTTTTAACCAAGCCATAAGCCGCTTTTCGTGCAGCATAGTACGCCTCCATGGCACTGATTTTCTCCTTGAGCTCAATCACCTCAGGTTCGTTTTGGCGACTTTTCATCGGGTCTGAATTGAGGATATTTTTGGCCATAGTGTAGAATTGAGGCCCTTTGTTGAAATTCTCATTGGCTTTGGCCAATTGATTTTGATACACCTGCGACATCGAATTGATACCTTCAGTAACGCGCTTCATGCCAGCTTGAAGCTCTTTGGAATAGGTATCCATTAGGCTTTGCTTATGAAAAAGTGCAATTTGTTTGTCCGCTTTCTTATAAGTTTCCAAAGCGATATCGTACTTCTTTTGCAAGTATTGGTCATTGGCCAATTTCAGTGTTTTTTTGAGTTCTGCTTCAGTTAAGAGATCTTGTTTGATGTCTTTGATTTTACGCAATTCGGCATCGACTTGATCTTTCTGTGTGGGCTGAATCTGGAGTGCTTCGTTGTATTTTGAGGCAGCTTCGTCGTAGCGTTTGGCCGTCATAAGGGCAGCCGCGGCCTGCATGGTCTTTTGAAAAGCTAATGATTTGGCTTGGTTTTGTTCAGCCTCAATGCGCGCTTTTGTAACTGCTGCTAGTTCTTGTTCAACGGCAGCATTGCCCGGACGCAAAGCAGAGGCTTCCTTGAGCTTACGCTCTGCTAAATTGAGGTCGTTGGAAGCAAGAGCAAGGCGCGCTTCTTCCAGTAATTCAGTTTGTTTGGCCTTTTGCGCTGCAGCCAACTGTTCTTCTTGTTGCGCTTTTTGAATCTGCTGTTTTTTTTGCAAAGCGCTCACGTCTGAAGGTAAAATGACTAAAATTGAATCTAAGTAAACGATGGCTTTGTCTGGTTGCTGAGCCGCCAATTGTTTGTCTGCCTCTTGCAGTAAACGGTTTTTCGTTTTGAGGTGAACTGCTGCCTGATATGCATCTAGTGCTTTGGTGTCTGCATCGGACTTCACCAATGAAATGTGTTCCAAACGCTGTGCAGATGGAGACCAAACGTATTTATCGGTTGGTGTATTTTTGGCAAAACTGAGGTCGACATCAGGTTTCAATAGGTACAGCGCCGCATCTAGGTTACGACTCAGTGTAAGTCCTGCCGGTTTTTGTGCTTGGCCTTGAAAGGCGGTGAGATCGATGAGGATATATTTGGTAAGGTAACCTCCTTTTGATAGACGCAATTGAATCGGCTGCCCCTGTGTGATTTTCGCCGAAATATAATATTGGCCGCTTTCATTGGACAACACTTTCGTCAGGACGGCATCTTGTTGCATGAGGTCAACGTTAACGCCAAAAACAGGCTTTTGGTCTTGCAAATTGGTGGTGTTCCCTTCGATGACAACTAAAAAATCGCGCTGCGCCAACGAAGCAAACGGAAGCATTATAAGTACAAAAGCGAATAATTTTATCATGGCAATCAAAGGTTTGTCAAATGTTGTTTTCAACGCAAATTGGTACATTTGTTTCAAACACAAATTTGCTAAAAATCAACGAGTAAAAAAAATGCTGCATTTTGAGCAATTGAGCTTCTGGGAACACCAACAGTATTTAGCACACAATACCTTTGTGATTGTAGGTGCAGGGCTTGTTGGCATGTCTACCGCGCTTTCATTAAGAGAGCGGTTCCCCAGTGAAAAAATTTGCATCATTGAAAGGGGCTACTTACCGACCGGTGCCAGCACCAAAAATGCAGGATTCACTTGTTTTGGAAGCCCGACAGAATTACTCGATGACCTCGCGCATATTCCCGAGCAAACCATTTGGGATACAATAGCACTCCGTCTAGAAGGCCTGCGCTTACTTAAGGAACGCGTTGGTGAAAAGGGAATGAACTACCAAAATTGTGGGTCTTGGGACCTCATTTCTGCTACCGAATTGCCTATTGATAACGCAGCTATAGGTTACCTCAACCTTGAATTTGAAAAGCGTTTTGGTCTTCAAGAAGTGTATCGGCAAGATGACCAAAGCATCTGCAAATTTGGCTTCAAAGGCTTCCGTTCTGCTTATTTCAATCCCTATGAAGGTAGCATTGACACCGGTCTACTGATTCATACACTTTATCAAAAATGTATTGCTGCAGATATTCGTTTTTTATTTGCAACAGAAGTACTTTCTTTTGAAAATGACCACAATCAAGTACATATCCACACCAATCGCGGCGATTTAAGCTGCGCAGAACTCTTTTTATGCACCAATGGATTTGCGCAGCCTTATTTTCAAAACGAAATGAAACCAGCCAGGGCTCAAGTTGTAGTCACCAAACCGCTTGCTCACCAACTAAGAGGTACGTTCCATAGTGAGCGCGGTTACTACTATTTTAGGGATATTGGTGACCGTATTTTATTAGGCGGTGGTCGGCATTTGGATTTTGAGGGAGAAACGACCACTAAATTTGAATCAAATGCGCTTATCCACGAAGCCCTTCTGAAAAAACTGAGTACAGAAATACTTCCGGGGGTTCCTTTTGAAATCGAACGTGCCTGGTCAGGAATTATGTGTGTAGGTAATGAAAAAAAACCAATTATTAAATCGCTGAACAAAAACGTGCACGCAGGTGTTCGAATGGGAGGAATGGGCGTGGCAATTGGTTCTGCAGTTGGAAAAGCCCTTAGTAAATTGGTTTAGAGCATGAAGCAAAAAAAACAAACAGAAGCACCGTTTGTCAATCCTATTGACCCCGATAAAATTGCACTGAATCCACATTTATTGCCTTATGCGCACACCGTTGGCGGTGCTGTTATCAAGCCTGAAGACACGGGTAAACTCAAAGGAAGAGCCCTCAGCGCCATGAACCAACAAACCGATATGCAATTGTCTCAGATATATGAACAAATGCAGCTATTGGCCGCCCAAGCACAAAAGATACAAGCCAGAAAAACCATATCTGATTATATCTATCAAACAGAACTGCGTTTTGAACCATTAATCAATCATACCTATCATTTGTACCGTAAAGCAGATCAAAAACTCATGTTGTCCTTGATCGATCAGAACGCTTGGGGAAAATCAGGCAAAGACCTTGAATTTTTGGCCAGTGTTAAATTGCTTGCCGACCATACTTGGGAAATTATTGAGCAGAATCCCGATTTTGATTTTGGCCAATAAATTAGGGCCTAACGTATAAAAATCCAATCATTCGAAGTCGAGCGTGCCGCGTCAAAATGGTAGCCAAGCAAATCAAACGATTTGAGTTGTTCAGGTTCTTTAAGCTGTAGTTGAGCGCACCAACGCAGCATGGTGCCACGCGCCTGTTTCGAAAAAACAGAAACCGCTTTTGGCTTACCGTTATTCAACTCTAAAAATTGTGGCGTGATCATTCGGGCAAGCAATTTAGGGTCTTCTACTACCTTGCTGTATTCTGCACTCGCCAAATTGATAATGCAATCTTCTTTGGAAAGCGTCTTGTTTAAAAAATCTCGAATTGGTTTTTTCCAAAAAGAATAGAGCGATTGGTTTTCCGGAAGCACTGCCGCTTGCGCCATTTCTAAGCGGTAGAGTTCTACACGCGTTTGCGCGCTTAAAACGCCGTACAAACCTGAAAGGATGAAGAGGTTTTCTTGCAGATAAACAAGCTCGTTTTCCTGTAAATTTTCGGCATCAAGTGCCTTAAACGCTTCGCCGATATATGCATAAAGCGCAGGTGCACTTTGGCTTTCATTGCCTTTCTTGCCCCAATTTTGGATGTAGTTATAAGCTTCAAGTGCCTTGTCTGCCGATAATTTCATGCAGAGCTGCACCTCTTTGAGGGACCATTTTTTGAGCTGCTTGATGACCAAATTGGTTTCTTTTTTAAAGACCAACTGCGCAGCTGCAGTCGCGTTGTAAGGGCGCATTAATTTTGCAGGAGACAACAGGATTATCATGAATGCAAAAATAAGACTTCAACAACTGATTTCGATAAATTTTCATAATTTCATAGTGCTAAACTCAACTTATCAACTATGAAACTACGCTACCTTCTCGTATGCTTGTTATTTGCGCAGCAGTTTGCGGCCCAACAAGCAGAATTTTATGGATATTTCAGCCCAGGAACTGCTCAACTAGTGGCAGCGCCAACAGGTGCCGATGCCAATAAAGAAATCATTGTTCCCAACTTCAAAGGCCGTGAATTAGCTGTTCAACTCGGCAGCAATGCGCACCAACCTGATTGGGTCTGGCAACAACATCAAAACGCACAAAAAACGGTTTCAGCAAGTTTGCTGTGGCAAGTTCAAGGTATTGGCAACGGCATTTCACCACCCGATCCAACCGGAGAAGCCGATTCAACTGTGTACATCCAAGGAACCAATGCCGGTAGCGGTGGCTCCTACAAGATTTTTAACAAGTCCACAGGAGCTGCCGTAAGTGGCACGCTCGTGATGGCCTCTACTTTGGGTAGCCCAACTGTTACAGGCCTTGGAGATCCCGTCATTCTCTATTACAAAAGTGCTAAACGCTGGATTATCACCCAATTTTCAACCCAGGCTCAAAAAAAATTGCTCGTATATGTTTCACAAACGAGCAATCCGCAAGGGGCATATCATTTTTACCAATTCACATGCCCAAATTTCCCCGATTACCCAAAATGGAGTATTTGCGAAACAGCCGACGCCTTGTTAGCGACCACCAACGAAGGCGGCCCACCGCGCGTCTATGCCATGAAACTCAGTGCGCTTATCTCTGGTGCCACTTCTCCATTCATTGGCGTTGCCATTGGCTATACCCTCAACGGATTTGGTTTTCAATCGATTACACCTGTAGACCTCGAAGGTGACCTTTCGGCACCACTTGGTCAAAAACCACTTTTTGTGCGTCACCGCGACGATGAAAAGCACACCAACGGCTCACCTGATAGCCCTACCAACGACTGGATAGAAATCTGGGAAATGACCATCAACTGGACGAACAACACTGGAAGCGTTGCTAAAATTCAAGATGTGCCTATCACTGAAATCGATTCCGATCTTTGTGGTCTGACGAGCTTTTCTTGTATTTCACAACCTGGCACCACCGTGAAACTAGACCCCCTTCGCGAATGCGTCATGTACAAAGCACCTATGCGGGTTTTCAACGATCACCAGGCCATGGTCTTATGTTTGGCAACAGATGTCAACGGAAACAACCGCGCAGGTGTGCGTTGGCTAGAACTTCGTCGACCTACAGGCAGCACTGGCAGCTGGAGTTTGTATCAAGAAGGTACTTACGCACCCGGAACCACACTGAATCGCTGGATGCCTGCCATCAATATTGACAAATACGGAAATATCATGATGGCGTATTCAACATCCGGAACCACCGCACCAGATTATCCTTCCATTCAGATGACTGGTCGTAAAGCATGTGATCCACTCGGACAAATGACACTTCCAGAAACCATGATCAAGCAAGGAATGTCGGCAAGAACCTCAAACACCCGTTGGGGTGATTACCATCACATGTGCATCGATGACTTCGATGGCCTGACCTTTTTCTACACCGGTGTCGTCATGAACTCCAACAACAATATTGTCACCAATGTATCTGCCTTTAAAATGAACCCAGACTCACTGGATTTAGCAATCCTAGAGGCCTTTACAACTCAAAATGGTGGTATTTGCGGTTCGAGCACAGAGGTGGCTGTGGTGGTAGAGAATAGAGGTGTCAATGCCATCACTACATTTAACCTAAGCGCTCAGGTTGGAACTGCTGGCGCCATTTCGCAAAATTACAATTCAAGCACCCTGAACAGCTATCAAACCGTTGATACCATCTACATAATGGCAAGTGGCTTACAAGCAGGTGCCAATGTACTTAACCTGCAACTGGCAAATATCAATGGCATCGGCAATGATGAAAACACCTGCAACGACGCATTTAGCATCAGTATCAATGTATTAGGCGCCTCTTCTTTCACCGTGAATCCGATTGTAAGCCAGCAGCCTAGTTGCAATGCGAGTAACGGAATTATTGAACTACAAACAAGTGGTACAGGAGCGCCTTTTACATATAGCATCGCTAACTCACCTAGCCAAAGCACCAATACATTTAGTAATCTTGCCGCTGGAAGCTACAACTATAGCGTTTCGGACAACGCAGGCTGCACGGTTTCAGGTACTGTTACACTTGCAGCCACTGCTTCCATCGGCGCAAATATCTCACAAACTACTTCTATTGCTTGTGCTGGATCCCAGACTGCAACCATTGTGGTGAGCCCAACTGGCGGCACCGCGCCATACAACTTCACTATCAATAACGGCGCTGACCAAGCCAGCAATACGTTTGTCAACCTCGGCGCGGGCACCTATACCATTGGTGTTATTGATGCCAATGGTTGTAACACAACACTCATTTATGTCGTCACGGAACCGGCTGCCTTGAGCGTCAACATGATCCCAACTATGATCAGTTGTAATGGCGCTAACGACGGAATGTTGACCAGCCAAGTCAGTGGCGGAACAAGTCCATATACCTATTCACTCAATGGCGGAACAGCTGTAAATACACCTAATTTCAATAATTTGGCAGCAGGCACCTACATGCTTACAGCAACTGATGCGAATGGCTGTCAGCAAGCTTTTACCTCCACCATTACTGAACCCACCGCACTCGTATTGAATGCCAGTACTACCGTATCCAATGGAAATGACGGCACCATTGCTTTGAGTGCAAGTGGCGGGAATTCACCCTACACCTACTCGATGGATGGGCAAACCTATTACTCAGGCTCATTCTTTGCCAACCTCGCGGTTGGTACTTACACTTGCTACGTGAAAGACAATAACGGCTGCATCACTTCCATAGAGGTCACCGTCAATACATCTGGACTTGCTGAGCTCAGTTTTGCTGCTGCCAACTTGTACCCCAACCCCAATAATGGCAGTTTTGAAATCCAAATTGAAGGTATTCAAGGCCAAGTTATTGAAGCCAAATTATTCAATGTACTCGGGCAACAAATCAGTGTATTTAAACTCTATGCCCAAAATGGAAGCATCAAACAACCACTAGAACTGAGTCCAAAAATTGCCGCCGGCACCTACTACCTCGGTTTATACGATGGGCAACAAGCTGCCGTATTACAATTCATTAAAAAATAGGCCTAGAATTCAAAGGTGGCGAGGTCGATTTCCTCGTCCACCTTTCCTAGGCGTCGCGTGACAACGCGCCTCACCTCGAAAGGGGTTCCGTAATATTGAAAGAACTGTACTGTAAGAATCGCCTTCCCACTCAGTGTTGGCCTATGATTGCCAAAGTAATGGGCTTGAATCGTGTAGGTTCCTCTGGGTGCTTTTCGAATGACATACTCTTCAGGGCCATATCCTTGCGTAAAATCATTGGAAATACGACCGCCGTTTGTTGTATTCTTATAGGAATACATACATTTCTCGCCATTGGGTTCGGTTACCCATAAGTCGACATCGGTATCGTCGGCATCCCAATTGAGTACAACCCGAATATCTACAGGCAATTTAACGCGGAACTCGGACGGTATTTGCTGTGCATCGATTTGCTTCGGGTATTTCACTAATAAATGATTAATTTCATTGAGGGCAATCAAATGAATACCCCAAAAGCGACCATCAAATGGCTGTTTTACCAGTTTCCATAAACAATTTACCGCCAAATTATATTGACCATTTTCAGCCAGCGCCAAAGCATAGTCTCTGTAAGATTGTGGTTCTTCCGGACGCAATTCCAAGACTTCTTTAAGCAACACAAGCGCCAGTTTTTTGGCTTTTAATTCCATTAATTTTTGCGCTACCACACGCATGAGCGCGACATCTTTAAGCTCCATTTCTGCTAAATTTGTCAGGATTCGAATGGCGGTTTTGGCATCGTGTTTGGCGTTAAAAAAGTCCGCTACATCAATAAAAAAAGAAGGTTGCGCCGCATAGGTAGGCTTGAGCTGTAAATATTGGCTGTAGGCATCTTTGAAAGGAACACTGCGTAGTTTTCGAAGATAAGATGTCTTCGGATTCCAGGCTGCAAGTGCAATTGTTGCTTGAGGTACGGCGCTCATTGAATTGCCATTGGCATCATTAACGGTAACATGATAAGTCCCAAAACCAGAACTCAAATCAACTCCGCTTGGCGCCGCACTATTGGACCAAGAAAAAGTCGCGTTAGCACCCATAGCCGTGGCATTCAAATTGAAGTTTGCTCCACTTGGGTTCACTGAGAAATTACTGGTGGGCTCCTCCATATCTTGCGTAGAAGGAGGGGCGATGCTAAAGTTTTGTTCAGAATGCCTTTCTGGTTCTATTTTTTGTTTTTTACGTTTTTTGGGATCCTTCCAATACCATCTCTGATAGGCCTTCCAATCTTTACGAAGCTGCTTTAGATGTGATTTTTGCGGATCTGGATTTTGCTGCTTTTTCTGTTCAGCAAGTGCCTTAAAATACGCTTTCTGCATAGACGGAGGCGGCACAATTTGGTGCTCGAGGTAATCCTCAAGGGCATCGAGTACCAGCAACGAAGTGGCCGAACTGGCTAAACGATACTTGACTCCTAGCGCTAAAATTGCCTTTTGGTTTTTTTGAGGTTGTGTTTCTAAACCTGCTAATTTTGTCAAAGCCCAGCGCTTGACCTCAGATTTACCTGCTGAAATACGGGTGCTTTTTGGCAAATCAATGACGGTTTGAGCGATTACATTTTTGGCATCTAATCCAAACTGAGCAGTCAGTTTTTTACATGTCCGTGGCACACGAATACTCAACATCAATCTTTGTGCAGCTGGGTCGAGTTCCGTGGTATAATACTCCAAGCCGCTGAGCTGCTCTTTAAAGCCAAGAAAACGCAAGTATTGTCGGGTCAATTGCTGTAAAGCTTCCTGGATACTTATTTGCTGAAGATCAATGACGCTACCATTGGTTTGATTGGCAAGATCCTGCAATAAACCTTTATCCAATTTACCACTATTCACAATTGGATAAATTTTTGTCTTTCCTGCTGAGAAATGAAAAGTACCTAAAGATTGAAGACCATCCGTAAACAACAGCACTTCTTTCCCACTCATTTTGCCAAATTCAAGACAAGACAACGCCGACCCGCCGTCGTAATCAAGCTCCTTTATATATGACTTCAGACCTATGGCCTGTCCGTTTTTGATGTCAAAATAGTTCTTCTCAAGTACTTGATGCGCAAAACAGAGTAATTCGATACGGCCACTAGGAATACGGCGAATATATGCCATCAATAAGGCAAGCTCTTTATTTCGTGCCGACGGATTATCTCTTGATGCAGAAGCATCCCAGCAGACAGTTATTGAACGCGGGGCTTTTTTTGGCGCATATTTAAGCGGCAAAGGCATGTTCGTATTGAAATAAACAGCGCCGCCTAGTTGATTGGCTTGGGATTGCATTCTTTGCGACAAGGGCAATTTGATTTGAATACGAAGATCAAGAGGCTTTTTGTAAAAATTGTATTTGCGTAGTACAATAGGTTTACCAGACCTATAACTGATTGCTTTATAACTGAAATGACCGAAGCTATTTTTACTTTGAAGCGGTAGTGAAAAATAAGCGTGGGTTGCATCCTGCACAAGTACTGCACTCACCTCAAAAATGAGTTTTTTTGGTACCCTACTGAGTAATGGAAAAACGCGCATACGAAAAGTGTTGCCTGCAACTTGTTCAATGAGCCCAGGATCTATTCCTTTTCTGACTGTAGCTTCATAGGCGATACGTGCCTTTTTTTTCTCGACGGCTACCGCTGGACGCATTTCTCCGTTCACCTCCAGGGAGAATGCGGTCAGGGTTTGTCCTTGATTTAATAGCAGTTCGAAGTCAGCTTCAAGTGTTTTCGAATACGGATTAGTCACTATAAGTTCGTAACGGGTTCGGGCGTAGCCATTCTCGAGGTAACTTTTAATTTTTAGCGATTGATACTGTAAACGTAAGTTGGTATCGCCTTTAACCTTAAGTGCCGGCACTTGTGTTTGTAGATTGGCTGGAAAATCAGCTTTTCGCTTGCTTTCCTTGTCTGTTTTTAAAGCCTTGTATGGATCTGTAACAGGCTCAGGTTGATTTGTAAGCCACCAACCAAAAGCGATCACCAAAAGAAAAATTAGTCCGGCTAAGAATTTGTTTTTCATATTCATCAAGCGTAATAACGCAATTAAGACGTACACCTAACAAAAAAGCCGCTTTTGAGAGCGGCTTTTTTGAAAAAAAACTTTTGTGATTAAGCGCGAAGACGCTTAGAGAAGTCGAGAAGAATTGGCGTTGCCACACAAAGTGAAGAATAGGTACCAATTAATACACCGACCAACAAAGCAAATAAGAAACCTTTAATTGCAGGACCGCCAAAGATGAACATAATCAAAACAACTACGAATAGTATCATAGAGGTGTTGAACGTTCTTGATAGGGTGCGGTTAAGGGAGCTATTAATGATATCGCCGTGGTTGTCATCGGCTTTGCTCTTGCGTAGGTTTTCACGAATACGGTCAAATACAATCACGGTATCGTTCATGGAGTAACCAATAACGGTAAGAATTGCCGCAATGAAGGCCTGATTGACATCTAGGGTAAAGGGCAAGTATCCGTGTAGCAAAGAGAAAATCGAAATCACAAAAAATGCATCGTGAGCCAAACCTACGATGGCTCCCAAGGAATACTGCCAGTGGCCAAAACGAATAAGGATGTAAGCAAAAATAGCCAACAATGCAAGTGTAATTGCGATTGTAGATGAGGTCCAGAGCTCACTTGAGATCGATGCAGAAATGGCGCGCGATTCCAAAATGTCATAGCTACCCATTTTGTCTTTGCAGGCTTCTAGACCCGCTTTAAGTTGCGCGTTTACTTGATCGGTAGCACCGTCGTTGTTGAGCAAATAGTTCGTTACGATCTCGACGTTGTAATCGTTGGATTTGGTTTTGAGGTCGATAGAAGCGGTTTCACCGTTCTCTACAAATACTTTGCTGAGTTCTTTACGAATGGCTTCAATGTCGGCTTTTTTCTCGAATTTGACCGCGAAGGTACGACCACCAGTGAATTCTACACTTTGCTTGAGGCCACGTGTCGAGAGTGAGATGATACCTGCAATTGTAACGATGATCGAGAAAGCATAGAAGAACTTTCTTTTGCCCATCCAGTCGAAGTTGAAGTTTTGGAACAAACCTTTTGAATACTTGGTGTTGAAACCAACTGTTTTGCCTTTTGACAACCAAGAATGAATGGCTAATTCGGCAATAACCATTGCAGAGAACATGGAGGTAAAAATACCAATGATGAGTGTTGTTGCAAATGATTCAATTTCACCTGTACCAAAGATCTTGAGGATAATGGCTACCAATAAGTGGGTCACGTTCGCATCGATAATTGATGGAAGTGCTTTGCGGAAACCTGTGTTAATAGCCGTTTCGGTGTCGGCGCCAATGGCTTGTTCTTCACGAACACGCTCAAAGATAAGGATGTTGGCATCAACTGCCGTACCGATTGTAAGGACGATACCGGCAATACCAGCAAGGGTAAGGACCGCACCAAAAGAGGCAAGTGATCCGAATATAAACACAACGTTTACAATGAGGGCGATGTTGGCCGCCTGACCCGCTTTGCCGTAATAGAACATCATGTAAAGAAGTACCGCGATAAACGCTACTCCAAAAGAAATCAGACCAGCTTTTGAGTTTTCAGCACCAATAGTAGGACCAACTTTTTGAAGATCTTTGATCACACAAGGTACAGGAAGTGCGCCTCCATTGAGTAAACCAGCGAGGTCTTCTGCTTCTTGGAAAGTAAAACTACCTGAGATTTGGGTGTTGCCGTTTGTGATGGCGTTGATGACACGCGGTGCACTGTATACAACACTATCCATAGAGATCGCAATAATGCGGTCTTTGTTTTCGGTGGTCATGCGGCCCCATTCGTCTGCGCCTTCGTCGGTCATGGAAAGACTTACGATGATACTTCCGTCTGTTTGGTCGTAGTCTACTTTAGCGTTGTTCACGTGCTCGCCGCGAACGCGCGCTTTGCCGTTATCTGGAATACGGCAAGCATAGAGGAAATAAGCAGTTTTCTTGGTTTTGTTGTCAATGCTTTCAGGCTTGGCAGACCACATGAATTTGAGGTCTTGCGGGAAGGCATTTTTGATGTCTTTGCGACGCAAAATGGCATCGACATTCGCTTTTTCTGCCGTATTCACGTAACCGATAGCATAGCCTCCTACTGGTGTTACATACTCGGCAAGACTCTTTTTAGAAGCATTTGAAATAGAACTTTGTGTATTTGTAGCAATGGCTTGAACAGCGGTGTCTGCTACACCTGTGGTGTCTGCCAAAGTATCTGCTTCGAGTGCGAGCTCGTCGATGACGATTTCATTGAGTTTACTGAGGCGAGCAGCTTCTTGCCATTGGGTTTGAATTTGCTCTGGCATGTAAGTTTCATAAAACTCAAGGTTAGCTGTAGAGCGGATTTTGCGCGATACAGTTTCTTCATCTTGAACACCAGGAAGTTCGATATAAAGGCGGTTGGTTGCAAGGTCTCTTTGGATATTTGGTTGGGCTACACCAAATTGGTTGATACGGCGACCAATGATATCTTCGATACCTTTCATGGAAGAAGCGACGAGGTCACGGAGGTAGTTTTCGACTTCGGCGTCAGTGGTTTTAATACCAATTGATTCTCCGCGAATGATGTAGCTTAGTGGAAGCGCACCATTTGCTTTTTTGTAGGCGCTGATGAAAGTGGCAATGAAGTCACCGCCGTCGCGGTTGTAAGTAGCTACAGCACGGTTAAATGGTTTGGTAAATTTAGGGTCGGTGACACTTTTAACATGACCACGAATGAGGTCAGGGTAAGAGATTTCGACGGTTACGCTCATCCCTCCAACGAGGTCTAGACCGAAAGCCAAAGACATTTTTTTCACTTGAGCGAAAGTAGATCCCAATACAGGGTAAACTGGTTTTTCGCCTTTTTCACGAAGGATCTCGTTGAGGAAAGCTGCTTTGGCTAGCTCAACGGCTTCTGGGTTATTAAAATCAACTGGAGTACCGTTTGGTAAAATGGCTTTTCCATCGTTGTTTTTGGCTTCATCGCGAAGCATTTTTACTTTGAGGTCAGCTTCTTTAGCAGCCTTGGTTTCAACGTTGCTGGCTACCCAAGTAAAGGAAAGCTGATAAACGCAAACAGCAGTGAGAAGAATGGACAGGAACCAAAAAAATCCTTTTAAACGCATTTCTTGAATTTTTGAATTTGAATTAAGGTTGCAAATATAGGATTTTGCAACTTGAAATTCAAATAAAATATCTAGCCGCGTTCTGCTAAGGTAATCAGGCCTTTAGCGAATTGAGACCAAGCTTCATCGAGATTTGACTTTTGAAGCACAAGCTGTTCATTGCATCTTTGTATATCTTCCTGATTAAAAAGACGTTGGAGCTGTGAAGCAAACTCAAAAGACTGCGTGGAATACAATTCAAAACCATGTCCATTGGAAGAAAGCCCTTCAGCCAAGCCCCCCACATTCGTACAAAGTACGGCACGTTGTTGGCTTAAAGCGAGCGCCCGAACCCCAGATTGCGTGGCACTTAAATAAGGCAAAACGACTAAATCGGCAGCACTAAAGTAAGTAGCGACATCGGACTCAGGAATGTACGACGAGACAAACTTCCAATTATTGAACGGCAATTTATTCAAGGCCTCATGATATACCGTGGGGTCTCCGTAGACTTCGCCGGCAATTAATAGCTGATAGCTTTCGTCGAGCAGTTCAAATGCGGCTATTAATTCAGAAAGCCCTTTGTAGGGCCGAATAAGACCAAAAAATAAGAGCGTCTTTTTTTGTGGATCCAGGCCCAGCGCTTCACAAGCTTCTTCTTTGGATAGCGTTGTTGGTTTGGCCTCGTATGGAGGATGCGGCAAAACAATTACCTTGGCCTGCGGTTTGAGTGCCAACACCTCGGTTTCAACAGCTGCAGATAGCACAACAAATGCGTCGTAAGCGTTCAAGAAAAGCCGATTGAAGAAGCTATCAAAAAAGCGCTTTTCATGCGGGTTTAAGTTGTGTATGATCGCTATTTTATGGGTCGATTTAGGTAAAAACCAGGTCCAGAATACCATCATTGGCGCCATGAATGTCATCCAGTAAGACGTGACAAACACAGCGGGATTTTCTTTTCTAAAACGCAGGGCAGCAAGCAGATAAGTCAGTGGATTAAAGGTAGAAGCGACACGTTCAAAATGAGTGGTTTGTACGGTAGCATCAAATTGAGAAGAACCCGGAAAAAGGAAGTTTGGGTATTGTTTAATAAAAGTAAAGGCTTTGACCTTTTGTTGCTTTTGTAAAGCTTGTAAAACACACATGCTGAATTTCGAAATGCCACCCCGAAATGGCGCAAGCGCAGAGAAAAAGACCCAAGTTTCCTTTTGTTTGCTCATTGGTTCGGATCTAAATTTTGAGCTTTACAGCGCTCTAAAAAAGCCTTGAGCTCTTTGTCTGTAAGCGCATAACCATCTCGGTACATGACGCGTTTTTTGGTGTTGCCCAGTTTGTCAAAATAGGTCATCCAGCCATGTGGTAGGTCGCGTTGGTAATTTACTTTAGTCATTACCTGACCCGTGTTGTAGTACTCGGTCCAAAGCCCAAAGCGCTGACCTTGTTGGTAAGTGCCTTCCAACTTAGCCTTACCGTTGTAAAAATATTCTTTATAGGCGCCGTCTAACTTGCCATTTGTATAGTGGACCACTTTCTGCACTTGAAGTTTTTGCTCCAAAAACTGACCCTCTTTGAAATAATAAGTGGACTTACCGTGAAGTTGGTCTAGTTTATAATTTTCCGCGCTCATAAGCTCTCCACTAGGCGCATAATTATACCACAAGGAATCTTTTTTCTCACCTCTGTAAAATCCATCGGATAGCAACTGACCGTTCTCAAAGAATAATAAAGCTGCGGTAACACCACCGGGCAGACCATGCTGCAATTCTGCTTTTTTTTGACCAGACTCAAAATAATAAATAAAGGTACCTATGGGTTTGTCGTCCTTGAAGGCTCCCTTGTATTGCATTACGTTCGTACCAGGGTAATTTTTCTGCCAAGGACCTTGTTTGCGACCTTTTGCATCGGTCTGATTGAGCTGGCCCTGAGCCACCTGAATGAAAGTGAAACAAGAAAAAATGAAAACAGCTATTCTCATAGGTATTGACTTAAATGGGCAAGGTTTGGAAGGCGCAAATCGGGTGACTCTTTCACGCGTTCTATTGATTCCACTAAAATGGTGAACATTCCAAGTTTCTTGCCAAATTGGATATCTGTATTGGTGTCACCAACCATTATGGATTTAGAAAAGTCGATTTCAGGAAAACGCATTTGGGCTTCAAGACCCATTTGGGTATGGGGCTTGCGCCTTTGAGGGTTGCCATTTTTGAATTCCGTGGCAGCTAAAACCAAATCGATGTGCAAGCCCGCTTTGGCCAATTCTAGGCACATTTGACGATGAATGTCGTCGAGTTGACCCTGATTTAAAAGGCCCTTTGCAATACATTGTTGATTGGTCACTACAATGACGCGCTCAAATGCTGCTCCTATTTTGGCTGCGTTGTCCAAAAGACCAGGCGTAAAATGAAAGTCGGACCAATCCAATACATAATTGTCAAAGATACGCTCATTGATGACACCATCGCGGTCTAAGAACAGCGTCCAGCCTGGACCTATTTGCAAGACGTTGGTCATTGACTGATTTTGCCGGATATAAGATAATGGTTGCGCGTACTGGAATTTCGGCCGATGAGCTCTGCAATAAACCCAGCCATGAAAAACTGAACACCAATTACCATGGCAACTAAGGCCACATAAAAATCGGTGCGCGTTGACAAGCGCTCTGCGGTGTGGTGTATAAGAAGTTTGTCTATTCCCATGTAGGCAAAGAGACCAAAGCCTAAGACAAACATAAATAAACCAACCGCTCCAAAAAAGTGCATTGGTTTTTTGCCAAATTTGCCCATAAAGGCGACGGTCATGAGGTCCAGTGGGCCATTCAAGAACCGATTGAGTCCAAATTTGGTGACGCCAAATTGACGTGCACGGTGCACCACCACTTTTTCTCCGATTTTATGGAAGCCTGCATATTTTGCAAGAGCAGGAATATAGCGGTGCATATCGCCGTAGAGCTCAATACTTTTGACCACCTCATTTTTATATGCTTTGAGGCCGCAATTGAAATCGTGGAGGTGAATGCCAGTGATACGGCGCGCTGCCCAATTGTAGAGTTTGGTTGGGACCGTTTTTGAAATAGGGTCATGTCTTACTTTTTTCCAGCCAGAGACGACGTCTAGGTCTTCTTGGGTCACCATACGGAACAATTCTGGAATTTCGTCTGGTGAATCTTGTAAATCGGCGTCCATGGTAATAACGACCTCTCCTTGAGCAGCCTCAAACCCCACTTGCAGAGCTGCAGATTTACCATAGTTGCGTTGAAATCGCAAGGCATTGACCGCTTTATTTTGTACGCTCAGCGCGGTGATTACTTCCCATGAGTTGTCTTTACTGCCGTCGTCGATGAACCATATTTCGTAAGAAAAGGAATGGGCATCCATGACGCGCACAATCCAGTCGTGGAGTGCGGGCAGAGACTCTGCTTCGTTGTAAAGCGGTATAACTATTGATAGTTGCATGGGCAGTTTCTTCAGGTCAAAGATACATTTTATTGTCCTGTTTTAATCCAGGTAAGCCGTGTGTTGTCTATTTCTACAATGTAAAAACCATTTGGAAATCCAGTGGTAAGCACATTGGTATTGGTTGCATTGCGTGTTCCTTCGAAGAAAACTTTACCGTCTAATTGATAGATTTTAATGTGATGTTGCGCAGTAAGACCATGGATTGAAAGTTGATCTTGTCCTGGATTTGGATAAAGAGAAAGCACAGGCTCTAGGTCTTGAAGTGCTAAAATAGATTCATTGCTGATGCTAAAATGATCAAACGCCGCCTCGGTGATATTCGGATTGCCAGCGTAGTCTGCAGTGCGCACAAAAAGCTGCATATTATTGGTAAATGGCAGCAGACCTGTTAACGCAATACTTTTATAAGCCCAAGTCATTGGATCGCCTTGCGGCGCTATGACTTCTTCCAATACGACTTGGTCAATGCCATTACTTAGTGTGATCAAAAGCGTATCATCGAAATTGCCTGGCCCGTGAAAACAATAAAAGGAACGCGCGTAGTTCAAATAAGGTGTGCTAAGTCCATCGAGATTAAATACAGGAGAGATCAAGGTTGTAAAACCGTTATCGACATCGTTTTGATCTGGATTTGGGCTACTGCCATTTCCGGTCACCATGCATTCATTAAAACAATCCAATGGCGTATCTTGATCAAGTACGGTATTCGTTGTAGGATTGGGTTTGGCGCGTTCCCACGAACCCGTCTCGGCACTATTGATGGTATTCCAACCAAAATCAAAGGTAAAGTCATCGTAATATCCTTTTTGTAGATAGACAATGAGTTCTTGTGTAGCCGCATTAATTAGAGGTGTACTGCATTTGGTTTGAAAACCCCATTTGCCAACGACCAATTGGTAGTCGTCTTGATAAAAAAGAATGAGGTCCTCTTGGCCAATTCCGTTGGTAATACCAACATGCGTAATTTGCGGGTGTACGAGTTTAATTTGGGCATTGGTTACAGGCAAATTTGTGCCTTCTTCTAAAACTTTTACACTTAGGTTAAAAGGTGGTATTGGCAATAAATTAAAGTTCTGAGTAGTGGTGGTGCCTTCGATCAAACTGACTTGTACGGTTTGTGGATAATAACCGGGTTTGTTTACTTCGACGACATATGTTCCCGAAGTTGCCATTCCTGTTTTGTAGACACCTTGCGCATTGGTTTTTTCGGACATTGCTGCCCCGAGCAAAGAAACACTGACCTGCGCCAATTCTTGGCCACTAACTAAGTCCTTGACTACACCGACTAAAGTTGCAGCAGGCGCATAATTGATTTGTAAAACAAATAAGCCTTCAGTGATGTCTGCCGCTACTGCTTTATTGGAGGCAAAAAAAGGATACACGCCCCAACAGCCATCAAAACCAGGTGTTTGGCCGGGATAGGTGTCAAAACTTCCTAGTTTAATGAGATTGGACGGGTCGTGGGCGTCGTGAACCACAACGCCATCACTGTAGTAACTGGTTACCAAATAAGCACCTTTGACGTGCGTGTTGTGTGGAATGACAGCTGTTCCTTCTTGACTTTGGACGCGATCTAATTCTTGAATTTGCTGAAGATTTGAGATGTCGTAAGCTGCTACAAAAGCACCTGAGATTTCGTCGGTGGTGTATACAGTAGCCCCATCGGCACTGGGCCAAATATTGTGGGTAAATAAGTTTGGCGTTCCTTGTGTAGCGAGCAGTACAGGATTGCTGTGATCGGAGACATCTACAATACAAAAATAACCATCATAAATGTGTGCGGTATAAAGCGTATCGTTTCGTTCAAATCCGTCGTGTACATATGAAATATCGAAGGTGCCAACTTCTATAGGCTGCATGGGGTCTGTATTCAGATCTAAAATAATCACACCGCCTTCTCCCCGATTGGCGCCAAAAATGTACGCGTAACCGTTGCTAGAGGTAAAGCAAGTATGCGCGCTTTGCCAAGGATTGGCTGAAGGCCCGGTGTAAAGCGTGGTTGGTAGATTGGTCGACTGCGGCAAAGGACTCAGGTCAATGATGAGCAAGCCGTCTTCGGCTTCAGTGGTGACGTAAGCGTAGTTCCCATAAACACAGGGGTCTCTCCAGATGGATTCAGATCCGGGCATCCAGAAAACCTCTTGCGGTTGTGCGCCATTGGTAATATCTACAATTGAGGTTCCTTTTGATGTCCCGACAATAGCATATTCATTTCCGAATTCGTCGGTGTAGCCCCAAACATCATTGAGATTGGCGCCATGCAAGGCCTGGTAGTCGATGTGCGACAACGAATCAATGGAAAATTGGCTCCACAAAAAGGAACTGAAAAATGTGCAAAAAACAAAAGCAATAATGCTGAACCTCTTTCTCATTTACTGTCTGATATATTTTTGAGTGTAAGTACCTTGTGGGGTGTCAATTTGAAAAAGATAAGTTCCGGAAGGATACCCACTCATGTTTATGAAACTTTCGGCAAAATCAGCTGTCGCTTTCATGTTCTCTTGATATAAGATCCGCCCCGTAAGATCTACTAATTGTAACCTGGCTTGTCCATTGATTTGTCCGTTTAACTCTACAGTCGTGAGGCCTGCACCCGGATTTGGAAAAATTGCAATGGAAGGCTCATTTTGTAATTCTGGAACATCGAGGGTGAAACCTACCGTGAAATCGTAACGGTGGTAACGTCCAAAATCTCCTGGGAAGAATTCAATATAGCTCCCACCTACCTTGCGCAAACGCATTTGCCCTGAGGTCTCGCCTTCTACCTGAGCCGAGTACCAGAAGGCCAAACCATCTTGATCGGTATCTTCGATAATGATTGAATAGCAACCAGGTGCCAAATCAAACGTGTCTTTGTATTGGGTCGTGTTTTGTAAGTTGGTGCGCTCAAACAAAACATTACCGGCGTGGTCAAGTAATTGATAACTGTTTTCGGTGGCTTTGTTGTTGGTGGTCAGCCAAATAAAGAAAGGACCATCGATGCGCTCAGGTGCGTCGTATTTGACAGTCATTAAGCTGTTTTGATTGTATTGATCTGGTCCGATGATCCCGTTGACGTCGGCAATCCAGGCTGTAAAAGTATAAGAACTGTCTTGCTCATACCACCAATTCATGTCGGTCACCGGAATTTCTACAACCGCTTGCTCCAAAAACCCTAAATTACCGGTCCAATCGTAGACTAAATTTGAACCGTAGTCGAGCCAACAAAAAATACGACAAGATGTGAGGGGTTGTGCACCTGTATTTTTAATGATGATTCTTGGGTTTTGACACGTCGGATTCCATTTCGAATAATACTCATAATTGTTCGGATTCAGGATGTCAACCACTGCCGCATCATTTTGGAAATTAGGTGCTGAATAAGAAATGAGGTCATAAGCTGCGATGTAGTTGCCACCTGCTTGGCCTGGGTCGGTTGTGGGAACGGCATTGATGGCGTAGTCGAGTGTTACGGTATCTCCGGGCGTCACATAAGGCGTCAGTTCGAATTCAAACTCTTTGACCATGTCTCCTGGGCACCATCCTTCTCGGGCATAGGGCCATGTTCCACCCTGTCCGATATTTGGGTTGTCGCCACAAACCATGGCATCCCAGATGCTCCAGTTGAAACGCGGCACCCCATCTACTTTGATTTGATGACTGTTATTGACCCACTCGCAACACGCGTAATCACCCACTTGGCCGTGACCAGACATACGCGTCTTGATTTTAAACATATCAGCCGTATCTGAGAGCACGACAGGTTTTGCTTGCAATATTGCATCTGCAGCCATTTGCCCAAAATTGTAGGACCTGAAGTCGGCCCAGATGGGTTCTCTATTGAGTACATCGCGCGGCGGCGTTCCTTTGATAAAGGCAAATTTAAGATCGATGAGTTCTTGGGTATTGTGTGCAGCGAGGTCAACCAGGCCGTGCAGATATTGCTGGTAGTCCGTAACGTCGTAAATCCAGGTAAAGCCATTTGGACCAAGGTCAAATTGGATGCCGTACGGCGTAATATAACGAGCGATTTCAACGTCGTGGATAATTTCAAATGGCGGGTTGTAAACTGTAAGCGCCTGATTCGAAAAGTTTAATGTCGTTTGAATAGGTGTACTCGTTATCAAAGCACCGTTAAAATCATAACTTTCGGTAGTTCCACTTGGTACCCCGATATATGATTGTATCAATTCAAAATGGTTGTGTAATGGGGCTTGTTCGAAAACAACAATGGGTTCTTTTAATTTAAATTGATTGACGTATTGTGTGGAGAAATTAACTTGATTTGAACCTTGGCCTATTTCAACGACCGGGCGCACATTGAGACCTTGACTAGATACATAAAGATCATTATTTGGCTTAATCATTCCGTATTCAGAAGGCATTAGCGTATGTTCATTTGGACCTAGATCTCTGGCATACTTCACGTTGTCGAAGTCATGATAAAGTACCAAACTATTCCAATTGGGATGGCTGTTGTCAATTTTTTGCTGGTAATAAGCCGCAATTGTACCCTGACTCAGCGCAGCTTTGTAGATTCGGATTTCGTCCAAATTACCTTTCCACGATAAACTTTGGTTGCCGCTGGCCCCAATGATGAGTCGGTGGAAATAGCCCATTTCACGGTTTTTATTGTTACCAGAGAGCCATAGTTGCCCATTTTTGTAAATAAACATTTGACCACTAGCTTGGTCTTTGACAAAGGCCCAATGGTTCCAAACATCATCTATTTCAGTTGAGCTAGCTGCCTGATTAATGCGGTCGTAGCCTGTTTCATCACCGGCATCAAAGTAGATGTTGTTGTTGCTCCAAGGCATATGGATATTGAAGATCCGGCGACCAGCTGTATCGAGCGCCTCCATTAAAGTTGTATTTTGGCCGAGGTTGCTATTTCCTTTGGCCCAAAATTCTATCGTAAATGCGTTTCCAATTTCTTCGTTGGCAAAAGAGGACATCGTGTGGTTTGAACCATTAAGCGCCAACATACCATTGCGACCAGCATAGGCTACTGATAGCGGCATTGTTGTGGTCTCCATGGCAAATTCAACGTTTTGCATAAGCGGCAGGTCGTTATCAACCGATAATTCCACAAGTAAATTCGCTGTGCCATCCCAAATAAAATCTTGGTAAAACACAAAGGTATTCCAACCCGGCAACAACGGCGGGTTAGACATCCCGGGCGCAAAAGAAGCATTGTAAACTTCTGTGAAGTTCGCTTGTTCAAAAGAATTTAGGGCCGTAAGCGTTGTAGGTGCAATTGAGATTAAAGGGTGTAATAACAAGCCACCAGTCGGTATATTGAAACGCAGGGATTTGATGGCTCCTGGCTGAACACCTGCAGCCAGTAATTCTTGAGCAGTGAGAATAAACTGAAAACGGCTGCCTTGTTGGGTAGTTACAAAAGGTAAACTCGAACTTAAACCTCCTGCGTTAATAGCAAAATGAGCAAGACCCGTTGCCGTTTTGGTCATTTCTTGAACGATGTATTGATCGGCTTCTGTATACGGCAACGGCTTGATGTTCACTGTAGCAGGACTGGCCCAATTAGCGAGAAATTGCATGCCATTGACTGCAGTCGAATCAAAAATGCCAGTGTGGTCAAAAACACGCGTGTAAGTGAGGTAATCCCACTCGCCGCAGTCGTATTGATCCCAGGTGGTGAGGGGTGAGCACTTCAGCTTATAGTACATCTGTACTTTTTCGAAGCGCTCGGTATCTAGAGAAGCCGGGAACTGAAAATTGGCCCGACGCGTGGTAATCGAGTCAAAAGTAAAAGTTTGAACCCAAGTGGTATCTTGGGCAAAAAGTTGCAGCTGGGTAAGGCAAAAAAGTAGAATAAGAATGTATTTCATGTTGAGAACTTATAGTAGTCCTCTAAAATACAAACTATTTGAGATTAATTGAAAAACAATTTGAGCGAAAGCCCAAGGGTTTCGCGCAAGGCGGTCCTTTCGATGATGTAATCTAAAAATCCGTGCTCGAGAAGAAATTCACTGGTTTGGAAGCCTTCAGGGAGGTCGCGTCCGATTGTTTCTTTTACAACCCTCGGCCCTGCAAAACCAATGAGCGCACCTGGTTCAGCAATGTTGATGTCGCCGAGCATGGCAAAGGAAGCGGTCACGCCACCAGTGGTTGGATCGGTGAGGTAAGAAATGTAAGGAAGTTGCGCCTCAGCAAGCTGACCGAGCTTACCCGAAACTTTAGCCATTTGCATTAGAGAGAAACCGGCTTCCATCATGCGGGCGCCTCCAGATTTAGAGATGATCATGAAAGCCGCTTTTTCAGCAATAGCAACATCTATGGCTCTAGCGATTTTCTCGCCCATAACCGAACCCATAGACCCGCCAATGAAATTAAAATCCATGGCAGCCACCACTAATTTGTGACCTTCTAAATTACCTTTTGCGGTGCGAATGGCATCTTTGAGACCGGTCGCTTTTTGCGTTGCTACAACCCGATCGGTATATTTCTTGGTATCGACAAAACCAAGTGGGTCGCCAGATTGCAAGTTGGCATCTAGCTCTTCATATTTTTGGTCATCAAAGAGTAAATTGAAATATTCAGCAGCGCCAATACGCTCATGGTGCGAACAACGATCGCAAACGTAGTTGTTGCGCATGAGGTCTTCACTGGTGTAGAGTGTTTTGCAATTTGAGCAACGAACCCACAAGCCTTCGGGCACTTCCATTTTTTCGGAAGTAGACGTTGTGATACCTTCTTTATTTCTTTTAAACCAAGACATAATATTAGTTCAGTGTATTGATATTATTGAGATCGGCAAAGGATTGTTCGAGGCGTTTGACGAAAGTAAGTTCGCCTTCGCGCAACCATTTGCGGGGATCATAGTATTTTTTATTGGGTTGGTCTTCCCCGTCGGGATTTCCAATTTGAGTGCGAAGGTACGCGATTTTGCTTTCAAAATAATCACGGACACCTTCCGTAAATGCAAATTGCATATCGGTATCGATATTCATTTTAACGACGCCATAACCGATGGCTTCACGTATTTCGTCTAGGCTAGAACCCGATCCGCCATGAAAAACAAAATCAACTGGATTCGGACCTGTTTGGAATTTCTCCTGAATATAGGTTTGGGAGTTTTTCAAAATAACGGGCGTCAATTGAACGTTTCCCGGCTTATAAACACCGTGTACATTTCCAAATGAGGCCGCTATGGTGAAGCGCGGAGAAATTTCCATGAGTGCTTGGTAAGCGGCAGCAACTTCTTCTGGCTGGGTATACAACTTGGCGTTGTCTACATCGGTGTTGTCTACGCCGTCTTCTTCACCGCCGGTAATGCCCAACTCGATTTCGAGCGTCATGTCCAATTTTGCCATACGACGCAAATACTGTTGGCAAATTTCAAGGTTTTCGGAAAGTGGTTCTTCACTCAGGTCTATCATGTGCGAGCTGAATAAGGGTTTGCCCGTTTCTTTGTAAAAAGCCTCGCCGGCATCGAGCAGGGCGTCTATCCATGGCAATAATTTTTTGGCGCAGTGGTCGGTGTGTAAAATGACCGTTGCACCGTAGGCCTCGGCCAATTGGTGAACATGGCGCGCTCCTGAAATGGAACCTAGAATTGCTGCTTTTTCAGCTTCGTTAGAAAGACCCTTACCTGCAAAAAACTGCCCGCCACCGTTAGAAAACTGAATAATTACAGGTGCATTGAGCTTAGCCGCTGTTTCCATAACGGCATTCACGGTACTGGTGCTCGTGACGTTGACTGCCGGCAATGCGAATTGCTTTTGTTTGGCAAGTTGAAAAATAGCTTGAACTGTATCGCCCGTAGCGACTCCTGGCTTGATCATGATGGTTGTGTTGTTGTTGATTGATTAGACAAAATTAGAAATTATCTCGGATAAAATATTTTTGAGAATCTTGCGTTATATACCAAACATTTTACTGCCTATGATTAAAAATACCTACTCTTCAAATCCGAATTCAACAACAAATTTACTTCCAAACCCGAGTGTGCTTCTCTTTTTAAAGCAGTACAGCCAATCTGTAGAGGCGCTGAAAGGTAAAAAAGGAAGCTATTTGTTAGCAAAGAATTAATCAAGCGCCGCAAGGCGCTTTTTTTCTGAGTTACTTTTTACAGAGATATTCTAAAATTTGGGTAATCAAAGCAAATGGCAATTCCGTTTTCAAGTCAAACTGAACGGCTCCTTTGGAATATTTGTATCCCTTTTGCTCAAAAATGGTTGCAAAGTGCGCAATGGCTTTGGCTCCCGGATATAATCCGATGTGTTTGGAATAACCCGCATAATGAATGAAGTTTTTTCCGTTGCGCTGAAAAGTCGGAATGCCATAGCCAATTTTTTGGGTCAGGCCCGGGATTTGTTTTTCTATATGGGCATGGAGCGCTTTGAGCTGAACTTGCGTATGAGCGGGGAACTGCGCAATATGTGCTTCTATAGCAGGATGCATTATTGTTCGCAATACGTTTTGAACTGATTGAGGATGGCTTGCCAACCTTGCTGTTGTAGTTCTCTCGGATTTTGGTCTTCGGGTTCAAATCGTTGCAAGACGGTGACAAAATTTTCTGAAATCATAAACTTTACTTCTACTTTTCGGCCATCTTCGAGTTCAGATGCAATAAACGTTGGTTCCTCGATGGCCAGAAAGTTGGCAATTAAATCAAATCCAAAACTGCCGTCCTTAGCCTCCATTCTATAATTCGAAGAACCCCCAACACGGAAATCTACTTTGGCTTTTGGGCAACACCATGACTCGTGGGCGAAATTCCAATTAACAACGTGTTCGGGTTGGGTCCATTTTGCCCAAATTTGTGTGAGAGGTGCTGAAATGTTGGCTGAGACCTCGATATATTGACTGCTTTCCATCTGACAAATATAAATTATCAAACGTTTAATTCGGTAATTTTGAGCCATGCAATTTGAACTTGTTTCGGATTACCAACCTACCGGGGATCAACCCGAAGCCATCAGACAACTTGTGGATGGCCTCAACAGTGGACAGCGTCAGCAAACCCTTCTTGGTGTAACGGGCAGCGGCAAAACATTCACAGTAGCAAACGTCATTGCTAAAGTACAGCGCCCCACGCTCATATTGTCGCACAACAAAACACTTGCAGCTCAACTCTACGGCGAATTCAAGCAGTTTTTCCCAAATAATGCCGTCGAATATTTTGTATCTTATTACGACTACTACCAACCAGAAGCATACATTCCTTCTACCGGGACATTCATAGAAAAAGACCTGCAAATCAACGATGAAATCGAAAAACTTCGCTTGGCCGCCACCTCAGCCCTGCTTTCCGGAAGGCGCGATGTCATTGTGGTGGCCTCGGTGAGTTGCATTTACGGGATTGGTAACCCTACTGAATTTAAAAATAGCATATTACACCTCAAAGTCGGCGATGTGGTGATGCGCAACAAGTTTTTATTCAGGTTGGTCGAAAACTTATATCAGCGCTCGGGCAATGATTTTGAAAGAGGCCAGTTTCGGGTTTCCGGTGATACCGTTGACATTTATTTGGCCTATGCCGACTACGCCTTGCGCATTGGCTTTTGGGCCGACGAAATCGAGCGTATTGCTGCAATAGACCCAGAAACCGGCACCACGCTTGAAACTTTTCAGTCCATCGATATTTTTCCGGCCAACCTATTTGTTTCAAGTCCAGACAACACGCGCCAGGCCATCCTTCAAATTCAAGACGACCTGGTTGAACAAGTCGCCAATTTCAAAGCAGAAGGCAAGCTCGAAGAAGCCAAAAGACTCGAGGAGCGCGTCAATTACGATTTGGAAATGATCCGCGAACTGGGCTATTGTTCAGGCATCGAAAATTATTCCAGGTATTTTGATCGCCGAGAGCCCGGTGAACGCCCTTTTTGCTTGCTTGATTACTTCCCGGAAGATTTTTTAATGGTCATAGATGAAAGCCATGTGACGCTGCCTCAAGTCCGCGGCATGTATGGCGGAGACCGCTCGCGCAAAATCAATCTTGTGGACTACGGCTTTCGCCTACAAGCTGCCATCGATAACCGCCCGTTGCAATTCAATGAATTCGAAGGTTTTTTATCCAATGTCATATACGTATCGGCTACACCCGCCGATTACGAGATGCAGCAGTCCGAAGGCATTGTAGTCGAACAACTCATCCGACCTACAGGCTTGCTCGATCCGATCATTGAAGTACATCCTAGTAAAAATCAAATTGACCACCTCATTGAACAAATTGAACAACGACGCCAACGCGACGAACGTACACTTGTCACTACACTGACCAAACGCATGGCCGAAGAGCTCCAAAAATACCTCGATCGTTTGGGCATTCCTTGTAGGTATATTCATTCTGAAATCGATACAATCGAAAGGGTCGAGATTTTACGTCAACTCCGGCTCGGCGATTTCGATGTTTTGATCGGCGTCAATCTACTTCGGGAAGGCCTCGACTTACCAGAGGTATCTTTGGTAGCCATTCTAGATGCCGATAAAGAAGGTTTCCTGCGCAACGAACGCTCTTTGGTACAAACTGTTGGGCGCGCCGCGCGCAATGTCAATGGAAAAGTGCTCATGTTTGCAGATAAAATCACCGATTCTATGCGCCGTACCATTGACGAAACAGCCCGGCGGCGCCTGGCCCAAGAAGCCTACAACCTTGCTCACAACCAGGTACCTACTGCACTCAATAAGTCCAAAGACAAGATATTAGAAAGCACCAAGGTTGCCGACGGCGATCAAACCACCAGACAAGCCAAGGCGCTTCAAGCCGAGAAAAACACAGAACAAACGCGCCATATTTCACCAAAATTTGAAAGCCCTGAGGCCCTCCAGAAAGAAATCAAAGCGCTCAAAAAAGAAATGGAACGCGCTGCCAAAGACCTCGACTTCATCGAAGCGGCCCGCATCCGCGACCTCATTAAAAACATCGAAAAACAAAACCCATGAATGCACTTAAACAATTTAGATTAGCAGCCATTGCCGAAGGTATATCTTGGCCCGCCCTGCTTTTTACGATGTATTTGAAATATGGCCAAAATATGCCAGAACCCAACCAATGGGTGGGCATGATACACGGCGTTTTATTTATTGCATACTGTTTTTATATTGCCTACTTCTACTTCGAAGAAAAATGGGCGCTTCCAAAATGTATCGTCCTGTTTATCACGGCCTTCCTTCCATTTGGAACTTTTTGGGCGGAAAGAAAATACCTTAGATAGTACACAAATTATATTAGGGAGAATAAGGTTACCCTAAAGAAGTTTAAAAATTGTATTTGCTTTGGTCGAAATTAACTAACTTTCGGTTGAACCAACTGAACTACAACATGCTTAAACTACTTAAACGCCTTTTTTTTTGGCTCCTATTTCTGGTTATCGTGGCTTTGGTAGTCGCTTTGTTTTTGCCGACCACTTTCAATGTAGAACGCAGCGCAATGATATCGCAACCCCGCGACTCCGTTTTCAATTACATCAAGTTTCTTGAAAATCAGGAGGAATTTGGTATCTGGTGGAAAGCCGATCCTCAAATGCAGGTGAGTCATTCGGGTACCGATGGGCAACCGGGCTTCACTACTACTTGGAAAAGTCAAAAAGACGACGTCGGGTCGGGTCAACAAAAAATTATGGCCATCCAACAAGGCCAGCGCATCGACCTCGAACTCAAATTCATTGAGCCGTTTGAGAGCACCAATAAATCCTTCATGAGTACCCAGAAAATTGACACCAACACCACGCGTGTTTCATGGGGTATCAGTGGCGAAATGCCGTATCCGGGTAACCTAATGACCCTCTTCATCGACATGGAAAAACAGCTTGGGACAGACCTTGAAAAAGGACTAAAAAATCTCAAACGCATCCTCGAAAAATAAAGTTGTTAACTTTGTTGAAAATTGAAGCACATGTCAAACCAATTATTGAAAGGAAAAAGAGGCATCATCTTTGGTGCATTAAACAATCAGAGTATTGCATGGAAAGTAGCTCAGCGCGCTCATGAAGAAGGCGCAACTTTCGTACTCACTAACGCCCCCATCGCCATGCGCATGGGTGAAATCAACGAGTTGGCAGCCGAAACAGGCAGCCAAGTCATTCCGGCAGACGCCACAAATATCGCCGACCTCGAAAATCTTGTGACGCAAGCTCAAGAAATTCTTGGCGGTAAAATAGACTTTGTATTGCACTCTATCGGGATGTCTCCAAATGTGCGCAAAGGCAAACACTACACCGAAAACGACTACAATTACTACGGCCAAACCATGGACGTTTCAGCGATGTCTTTGCACAAGACACTTGCCACCCTTTACAAGCACGACGCCATGAACGAATGGGGTTCTGTGGTTGCACTTTCTTACATTGCTGCACAACGTATTTTCCCTGACTACAACGATATGGCCGATGCCAAGTCTTTGCTCGAATCTATTGCTCGCTCTTTTGGTTACCACTACGGCATCAAAAAGAAAGTGCGTGTCAATACCATTTCGCAGTCACCAACGGTTACTACCGCTGGCCAAGGCATCAAAGGCTTTACGGAGTTCATCAATTTCTCTGAGCAAATGTCGCCACTTGGCAATGCAAGCGCTATTGCCTGCGCAGACTACTGCATCAGTATGTTCTCTGACCTCACGAAATACGTCACCATGCAAAACCTCTTCCACGACGGCGGTTTCTCCAATACAGGCGTTACCCAACAAGTCATTGAGCGTTTTGGCGATCAATAAAACGAAATTTCAAATTGAAAACAAAAAAGGCCACTCTCGAGTGGCCTTTTTTATTGGTTATCATGCAACCACACCTCAGAGGCTTCGTTGACGTTGTATAGTACTTTAACTCCCAAATCATGACTAAAAACTTACTTCAAACATTTTTGCTGAGCCTGAGTATATGCTTCACTACTCATTTTACATCTGCTCAAATTGACGTCGTTCCTGCCAGCGCTGCAGGCGTTTGTGACGGTACGGCAACACTCAGTAACTCGGTTTCTATTATTCAATCTTCTGTGACTTGGTATAGCAATGGCGCCGTGTTGGCAAGCAATACCTATCAAATTGGGAATTTATGCCAGGGCTATTACGGTGTTTCTTTCGTGCAGAACAACCCCGCTGGTGGTTTGGATTCTTTGAATTACACGTTTGTAGTTGGTGTTGGTGCCAACCCTTGTTCTACATTAAGCGCCACGATTTCACAAACGCCAGCTTCCACCCCAACATCCAACGACGGCGCCATGACTGGAAATGCCACAGGAGGCAATCCACCCTATATGTATTCTTGGAGCAATGGTGAAAATGTTCAAACCATTTCCAATGTACTTCCGGGATACAATTACTGTTTATATGTGCAGGACATGGCAGGTTGTAGTACTCAAGTATGTGATACCGTTCAAGTTCTCAACCCAACAATGGGCGATACGCTAGTGGTGAACGGTGCCAACTGTGGCCCAACGAATACCACCTTATTTACACAAGAATTAGAAGACTGTAATTTTGATTTCAATGCCTGTGCGAGTGCGAATCTCTACTTCATCACCTTATTGGGCAATGATTCCATCCAAGCGTACTGGCATTTCATCGATACAAATGGACTAATAACAACCTATATCATCAATTATTATGCACCGAATGCCTGGGGGACACTTTGCTACAACTTGCAATTTACTTTGTTTTGCTCTGTAATCAAGTCTTCGAATGTTAAAACAATAATTGTGACTGATGCGGCGCAGCTCGGTGGTATCCAAGAAATTGGCAAGAATCCGTTTAGCATCAACAACCCAATGGGCAGCGAGCTCAGTATAACCTTTGAAAAAGCAACTTCTGGGAGCTTGACTTTGTACAACATGTTTGGGCAAGTTCTTCGCACTCAAAATTTAAACGCTGCTGTCAATAGCAGATTGCAAACCAATGACTTACCAGCAGGGAATTACCTCCTTCAAATTGTTGATGAATCTAAAGTTTACACGCAGAAAGTCATCAAATAATTTGTGCGTTTTTTATTCGTTAAAGCCCTGAAAAATCAGGGCTTTTTTGTTTTTTTTTAGATTTATACCACCCCGATTTTTAAATTTAAGCGTCATATGGTTGTACACAATTTGCGCAAATTCGAATTATTTGAAACTCACAGAGGCTGACATTCAACGCATCATAAAACAAGATGAGCGTTTTTTAATCGAGATCTACAACGGCGTCTTTCCGTTGATGATGTCGGTTGCCGTTCGCTACAAAAACAATCGGGAAGAACAACTCACCGCTATTCATAATTCATTTTTAAAAATGATACGGTCTATCGAACAATTTAATGTCAATAGTTCTTTTGAGGCTTGGATCTTGCGTATTTTACGCAATGAACTCATAGACGACTTCCGCCGCACACACAAAAAATCGGCTTTGCAGTTTACCGAACTTACAGATAAAATTGCAGACCACAATTTTGAGCTCATCCAACTCGAACAGACACCACCAACCGAACTACTGCTCTTGCTCAATGAATTACCGCCAGCATCCAAAGTAGTATTCAATTTATACGCCATAGACGATTTCAATATCAAGCAAATTAGCGAAGCTTTAGAAATTTCAGTAGAAACCGTTAAGTGGCACCTGAAAACAGCACGTAAACAATTGCGTGCGCGCATCTCGAACCTCAAACAACAAAACCATGACATCGAGTAAGCAACAGTTTGATAAGCTGTTCAAACAGAAAATGCAAGCAATGCAATTCGAGCCGACAGACAACGCCGCCTCGAAACTGCTTGAAGACCTCAAGCAAAAGAAAAAACAAGTGCGCACTAAAACTTGGGGTAAACTCAGCATGATTCTAATTGTCATGAATACGCTTGTGGTGTTGCAACTCAACATCCGCTATAACCAAAAACCAGCGCTCTATCAAGCCAGAAACAATTTTGAAAATGTAAACGCTTTCTCCTTTACGAGCGAGCCTATAAATGTGGCATCAAGTGAACAACATATTATTATAGAACAAGAGAAATACTTTAACTTGAATGATTTGTTCGAAACAGTAAACCCGGAGGCGAACACGAAAACAACCGAGACCTGGACCATGCTCTCAAAAATGGCGGCAAAAAATAAAGCGGGCCTTCATATTTATCATTTCAAAACTGCCCCGCCTATTGCTGCCATATTTGAATTTGAGGGCGACGTACTGAGCGATCAAAAAACGTCTGTTTCCGAGACGCTCATTTGTGGCCAAAACAAAGAAAAAACGAAATTAGTAATCGCCCGATCTAGAATTGCTAATTTTCAAGCGGACAGCTTGGCAAAAGATAAGGAAAAGGGTATTTGCAGACCGAATGGTTTTGATGAAGACGCAGTTATTCAATACAATGTCTACGACAAACGCACTTTGTTCAGTAGATTCCAAGCGGAGCAAATTCATTGGGGAATGGTCCGAACTACAAAAATTGCCAAACCTGAAAAACAGGTCAAAGAAAAACAAGAACCCAAAAAACAGGTTCAAGAAAAACAAGTTTCAAAAAAACAGGATCAAGAAAAACAAAAGAAACAAAAACAAAACAACTATACTGCACCAGTTCAAAGACCGCAAGTCCACCAGCATAGTATCCGACAATACGAGGAGCCCGAATACGAAGAATACGATTACTTCGTCAAAAACGACAGCCTGATTTTCATCAGTGAAGGAGTTAATTTTGTGGTCATGATGCAACCTGACGGCACCATATTATCAAAAGCGCAAATTGAAATTACCCAACCGTATGCCTATTATTTGGGAGAAAAGCGCGCCTTTTTTGACCAACAAACTGGAAAAACTTATATGTGCGTGGCAACGCTCTACCATTTCAATTTTTATGAACTAGAACCAGCAAACGGCCAAACGAACTACTTATTTCAATTAGATGACGTTTGGCCGAATCCTGATTTTAAAGTAAATAATGGAAAGTTGAGCTACACTTATAAAGGTAATACGACCGAACGCAGCTTATAAATTTACTCCCCTTCTTTCCAATCGGTTCTCGATCTCGTATAAGGAATATTCGCTTTTTGAAGCGCCTCATGAAGCTTGAGAACGCGCGTCTGATATGCGCTCAGCGCTTCTTTAAATTTGGCGTACTCTTGTTCTACCATCTGGAAATTGGCTTTGTGCGTATTGCTCACGCCGCTTGTGTTTTCGGCAAGCTGATACTCGAGCATACCTAAACGGCCAGTGAAAGTTGGTGCTGTTTCAAATTCGTGCTTGGCGCGCATTTCGTCTCCATAGAGTTGCTCGCGCAATTGGGCTTTAAGCAATTTGAGTTCACGGATTTCCTTCATTAAATTTAAATCGGTGTTCGGATAATTCAAGACGGCCTTTTCGAGTACAGCGAGTTCTTCGTTGAGTTCTTCAAAGCGTTTCTCGGAACCGCTTACTTTGCGGTTGAGCTCCGCAACTTTAGCGCGGAAGGCATCGAGTGCGGGCTGGTCTTTTGCCAGTAAGGTTTGGTTATTGAGCCCTTTGACTACAAACGCGGTATTTGCGACCAATTCTTCGACCTTGCCATTGTGTACCATGACCACTTTTAGGTAGTAGTTACCCGGCACCACGAGCGGGCCACGGCCACCGTTTCCAACCGGATTGGTACTGGCCTTGCGCAAATTCCATTGCTGGCGCTGCAAGCCCTTTTGCGGACTGCTGCTCATGCGGCGAATCTCGGTGCCATTAGCATCAGAAATGATCCAAATGAGCTGCGCATTTTCGTCGAGAACTTCTGCCTTTAGCGCTTCAAAACTCGGATAGCTGACGTCTTTTTTATCTTTTTCCAACTCTTTTTCTTTGGCCTGACGATCGCTTTTCAAGGAGCTTGGTACCTCTTTGAGATAAAGCGTAAAGGTGGCGCCATAACTTGGGTTTTTGGCAGACCACATGTTGTGCCCTTGAAAACCGGTACCTTCCAAACCGAGCGGATCGGCTTCAATGTACAGAAGTGCGTCTTTTACAGGGAACAAATGTGCTTTTTTATCGAGGTTTTCTTTGTTTAAGCTGCGCAATGGGCTGTAATTATCTAATACATAGAACCCGCGGCCAAAAGTAGCGGCAACCAAATCGACTTCGCGCTCCTGGATATCGAGGTCGTATACTGCCGTAGTTGGCAAACCAGCTAATTTAGTCCAGTTGAGGCCACCATCTGTGGTAAAATAAGCGCCGAACTCAGTTCCAACGAACAACAGATTTTCAACTACAGGGTCTTGTTTAAGACAATAAACAGTACCGCGCGTTGGCAAATTAGCTGCAATGTTGGTCCAGGTCTTGCCTTTATCTGAGGACTTTAATAAATACGGCTTGAAATCGCCTTGGCGCTGCGCATTGAAACAGGCATAAACCACATTTTCTTGGTGTAAAGATGCCGTGAGCATGTTTACCCTGGTATTGATCGGAATGCCGGGAAACGTTTGGTATTTAGTCCAGGTTTGACCGTCGTTTTCGGAAACCTGAATGAGGCCGTCGTCGGTACCAACGTACAATAAACCTTTTTTCTTAGGTGATTCGTCGAGTGCCACCACATTGCCGTAAACCGTAGTGGAGGCATTTTTCATAACGGCGTCGATGGTCCAGACTTGGCCCATGACTTCAATTTCGTTGCGATCGATTTGTTGCGTTAAATCAGGGCTTATAGTTTGCCAGTCATCACCGCGGTTTGTGGATTTAAACAACTTGTTGGCCGCAAAATAGAGCGTACTTGCATCGTGTTTTGATACGATAAGCGGTGCATCCCAGTTCCAACGATAACCTGGCTCTCCTGCAGCCGGCATAGGCTGAATCGGCACTTTTTCACCAGACGCTCTGTCATAACGCACCAGCCATCCGTATTGGGCCTGCGCATACGTGATGTTCGGGTTGGACCAATCGGTTGCCGATTCGAAACCATCGCCGCCATTGGTAATGAACCAGTCGGTATTGAGGATGCCAGACACGTTCGGCGTGGCCGAAGGGCCGCCCATGGAGTTGTTGTCTTGGGTGCCGCCATAAATATTGTAAAATGGCGAGGCGTTGTCGGTCACGACTTTATAGAACTGAATGATCGGTAAATTACCAAAAAAGCTCCATTCTTTGGCGTGCGTGTAGGTTTCGTATAAACCGCCGTCGCAACCCACTAACCAGTGGTTGGTGTTGTTGGGATCAATCCAAATGCAGTGGTTGTCAACGTGTTTGTTGCGCTCACCTGTCGGGACAAACGTTTTACCACCGTCGGTGCTGTGGTGCATATAGGTATCCATCGCAAAGACTTTGTTGACGTCTTTTGGATCGCAGAAAATTTCTTGATAGTAGTTGCCACTTGTTGAGAATCCACCTTGCTTGGCCCAGCTTTCGCCTTTGTTGTTGGAGCGGTACACACCACCTTTTTCGTAGCGTGCCTCAACAATGGCATAGACAACATTGGCATCGGCAGGCGAAACAGCCAAGCCCACGCGGCCCATATCGGTTTTTGGTAATCCGCTATTGATTTCTTTCCAAGTAAGGCCACCGTCTGTCGACTTGTATAGTCCGGACTCTGGGCCGCCACCAATGTAGGTATACTCGTGACGGCGACGCTGATGCGCCGATGCATATAAAATATCAGGATTGGTCGGGTCAATAGCGATTTCGGCTATTCCGGTGTGCTCCGAGACAAATAAGGTGCGTGTCCAGGTCTGGCCGCCGTCTGTACTTTTATAAACCCCGCGCTCGCCGCCACTACTCCATAGCGGCCCATAGGCAGCTACCCAAACAATATTTTCGTTGGTCGGATGCACAATTATTTTACCGATGTGTTCCGAGTTTTTGAGTCCCATATTGGTAAAAGACTTACCCCCATCAACAGACTTGTAAACGCCATCGCCGTAAGAGACTGAACGCTGGTTGTTATTCTCACCTGAACCTACCCAAACCGTATTTGGATTGCTAGGTGCGAGGGTAATGCAACCTATCGAATAAGAACCGTAATGATCAAAAATGGGTTCAAAGGTAATGCCATGGTTTTGCGTCAACCAAACGCCACCAGAAGCAGCGGCAATATACCAAGTATCTTTGTTTGTGGGGTGCACCGCAAGATCGGCAACACGACCTGAGGTCAATGCGGGGCCTACCATTCGAAACGACAACGCACCTACAGTGCCGGCGTCAAAAGGCGGCTTTTCAGCTGGCGTAGTTGTTTTCTTTTGCGCAAAAGTGGCACTGGCTAATAAGAGGGAAAACCCTAGAAGAAGTCTCATATCCTAAATTTTTGCTAAAAATACATTAAATTCGTGCAACCTCAAACCCTAAAATAGCGTCCTATTCAGTTAGGTCTAAGCCCTTCTACTATGTCTAAATTGCTACTTTTTTCCGCCTTCTTGTTTTTGATCCAAATGGCTTCGGCACAAGTTTTAGTCGATTCTCCACTTTACCAACAACTCAAAGGATCTGGTCAGCTCGGTACGGTCAACACCACCGCAAATACGTCCATACAATTGCCTGTGGCTCCTGTAAAGCCGGCCACCTACAACAAAGCAAACGCCTGTGACTGCTACATCACTCCAGATTCAACTTACACTTTGGCGATGCAACCCAACGACGACGGCTCAACCGGACTCATTCCGATTCCCTTTACTTTTAATTTGTACGGCCAATCTTACAACGCCATTTACATCAACAACAACGGTAACGTCACCTTTACCGGTCCTTTGTCTACCTTCTCGGCAACGGCTTTTCCATCGGTCGGCAACGGCATCGTTGCGCCATTTTGGGCCGATGTCGATACGCGCAACGGCAATGGTCAGGTGGTTTATAAGATAACACCAACAGCTGTTTATGTCAATTGGGTTGCGGTCGGTTACTATGCCTTTCATGGCGATAAACTCAATACCTTTCAATTGATTATCACCAACGGCTCCGACCCCGTCATTGACGGCGGAAACGTTGCATTCTGTTACCAAAACATGGACTGGACCACCGGCGATGCCTCGCAAGGTGTCAATGGTTTTGGCGGGGTTCCGGCCACCTGCGGTGCCAACAAAGGCGACGGTGTAGCTTATTTCTTGATCTCGCGTTTTGACCACGCCGGCAATGATTTTGACGGCGCCCTAGGCAATCCTGACGGCATCGATTGGCTCGACTTCAAAAGCTTTGCTTTTGACGCATCAAACGGCGGAAACATTCCACCGATCCCGGAAGGCATTGCCTCTTGTGATACCTTCAAAATTTGCGCCCTCGGAGACTCCGCCGATTTCAGCATCAACTTTTTATCACCTGAAACAAGCCAAAGCACCAGCATCACCTATACAAATGGTGGTCTTACCTCGCTGCAACAAATTTCCAATACACCCGGCAACACCGCAAATATTGTCCTTAGAGCTGTCGGCTCCTTGGCCTTAATGGGCACTTACAACATCACAGTTACTGCCACCGACAACAACCTCCCCACTCCGGGCGTTACCGCACTTACTTTTGTGGTCGTCATCGACACTATCGTCAACAACCTCGACTCCGCAATGCTTGTTGTAGCCAACTCCTGCGGTAGCATTGACCTGAGTGTATCCAACGGCCCCTATGACAGCTACCTCTGGGACGACTTCACCGTTACACCAACCAGCAGCATCAACACCGATCAGATCTACGGGGTAACCGTCAGTAAAAATGGCTGTTACAAGCACATCTCGGATACTTTTGACATCATCAATCCGCTCCCGATTAACCTGCAAGGCCCGTTGGCATTTTGTCCGCCTGATACCGCTGTAACACTCACTATTCCGAATTCAAGCGCATATTCAACGGTCAGCTGGGGCTTAGGTAACCCCGCACTGAATGCCCAGTTCACCAATGTATTGGGTGCAGGCACCTACACCATCAACTTACTCGACTCTGCCGGTTTGTGTAGCACAGACACCACCTTTACCGTTTTTGGAACAAGTTCTTCTACCATTTTTAACGATACGCTCACTTGTCAAAATACCTTTCAGGTGCAAGGCACGGTTTCTCCTGGTGGGCTCTGGACAGCTTCTTCGGCCAACATCAGCTTCAGTAGTACCACTGCACTCAATCCATTGATTTCGATCAGTGCGCCAGGCACCTATACCGTTTCTTTCACCGACAACGTTTGTCAGCAAACGCTGAGCGCAACCCTGACGCTCCCGCCCAACCCGCAAATTTTTGAAGATACAGCCTTGTGTCAACTGAATTATCAGGTGAGTGGCACAACTGCCGACCTTGGTGGTGGTATCTGGAGTTACACCTCGAACAATCCGCAAGCGTCCTTGCTTTTTTCACCGAATGCCAGTTCACTCAACCCAACAATAAACGCGAGCGAATCAGGTATTTTCACACTCACCTTTACCGACAACGTTTGTAACCACAGCGCCACAAGCACACTTGAATTGTATGCGCAACCTTACATTTATCTAGACAGCATTGGTTGTAATTACCAAACCCAAGTAACCGGAACGCTTTCTGCCCTGGGTGGTACCTGGAGTTGCCCAGACAGCACCATCGCTTTTTCGAATACCACCGCAGAAAACCCTTTAATTATGGCCAACTACGCCGGCGTTTACCCGATTAGTTTCACGGACAGCGCTTGCGGCATTACCCTTACTGAGTTCATTGAGTTCCCGCCTTATGTATATGTGCAACTGCTCGATACCAATATCTGCCAAGGCTCTAGTTTTTCTTTAGACCCTTACACACTCAATGTACCCAAAGACAGCACGCTCACTGTATGGACCCTCCAAGGTGCCTACAACCCCGTTACGCTCGGGGCTTGGCAAGACGGCAACACCGACGACCCGCGCGTCATAAGCGCAGTTGGCAATTACATTTACACGATTAGCAATGTGTGCTATACCTACACAGATACCGCCACCATTGGTTTTAAACCTTGCGATGTCATTGCGCCAAATATCATCGTATTATCGTCTACAAATGGCAATAGCGCCTTTTTTGTGCAATACAGCGGTATTTCGGACTTTGAGTGCACTATTGTCAACCGCTGGGGCAACACCATTTACCAATATACGGACCCAGCTGGTTCTTGGTCTGGCCTGACTCAAAACGGAGATAAAGTAGAAGAAGGAACCTACTTTTATATCATCAAGGCAACCTACGAAGGCGGAATACCTATCGAGAAACACGGTTTTGTCGAGGTGAAGTATTAACTTTGCCACATGAAAACTGCTCGCGTACGTTATTTAGGTGAACTCCGAACAGAGTGTACACACCTCGGTTCAGGTACCAAAATCATCACTGACGCACCCCTAGACAACCACGGCAAGGCCGAGGCGTTTTCTCCTACTGACCTCGTTGCCACTTCTTTGGCCTCTTGTGTCATGACCATCATGGGCATTTATTGCCTATCCCACAACATTCCATTCATCTCCGCAGAGGCCACGATCGAAAAACACATGGCTTCCGATCCACGTCGAATTTCTAAGATCGTCCTCGATATGGACCTCAGCGCAAACAATTGGGATGAGCGCACCAAACAAAAAGTCATTGCAGCCGGCAAAGCATGTCCGGTGGCACGTACCCTCGAGGGCAATGTAAGCCTCGAACTTAATATCCACTAATGGAAGAAAAAAACTACCACAACGAGCGCGCCGCTCGAAAAGATGCAAAAGAACGTACTTACCAACGCAAAGAAAGAACGGATATCATTTTTGGTGTTCATGCCGTTATAGAAGCCATTAAAGCAGACCGAGAACTCAATAAAATTCTCATTCAAAAAGGCATTAACAAAGCCATTTTCGAAGAATTAAGGGCTTCGTTAACCGGTAAAAATTACTTTTTACAGTATGTACCCAATCAAAAATTAGATTCCCTCACCGCAGGCAACCACCAAGGTGTCATTGCCATGGTTCCTCCAATTGCCTATCAAGAAATTGAAACGCTTGTCGATCAATGGCTCGAGGAAGGTAAAAAACCGAGTGTGTTGGTCTTGGACCGCATCACCGACGTTCGCAACTTTGGCGCCATTGTACGCAGCGCCGAATGCATGGGCATCGACGCCGTCCTGATACCGAGCAAAGGCTCTGCACTTGCAACCTCAGATGCCATGAAAGCTTCTGCTGGCGCCCTCAATCGGATTCCGATCTGCAAGACCGAGCAACTCAAGCAATCGTTATTTTATTTGCAACAATCCGGATTGCGTATTGTCGCTTGTACTGAAAAAGCTTTGGTACCATTGCATGAAACCAACCTCCGCGGAAGTGTGGCAATCATCATGGGTTCCGAAGAATCAGGTATTACCCAAGACCTCATCAATTTAGCCGACATCAGTTGTAAAATTCCGATGAAAGGTGCTATTTCTTCTCTAAATGTTGGAGTAGCCGCCGGAATGGTGCTCTACGAGAAAATTCGCCAAGAATTAGTGGGCTAACAACAATTTTGGCAGTATTTCAGGAAGCACCTGAAGTGCCGAAATGCAGTTTTCGTAGTTGTATTGGTTTTTTCCAGAGGGGTCAAACCAAACGGCTTTCATGCCCGCACGTAAAGCACCAGCGACATCGACGTGATAGTCGTCACCAATCATGACCGATTTTTCGGCATGTGCACCTGCTTGATTCAAGGCATATTTAAAAATCGCCAAGTCTGGCTTGTTTTTACCGACGAACTCAGAGCACACAACTACATCAAAAAATGCGCGCATGCCGCAGTTTTCAAGTTTGACAAACTGCACTTCTTGAAATCCATTAGTAATGATATGCAGCTTGTAGCCCATTTGTTGTAGTTGCTGCAGTGTTTCAATGGCTTGTGGAAACAGCGCCGTTTGCAATGGAGAAATAGCCACATAAGCGTCAGATAAGCGGCGCACCAAAGCTTCATCTTGTATTTTGAACTGCTTTAAGGTAGCCCGAAAGCGCTCGTATCTGAGCTCGTCTTTTTTAATAATGCCTTTGCCGTAAAGCTTCCAAAGATGCGCGTTCTGATAGACGTATTGCTTGTGAAAATGCGCAAACCCACCAATTTGTGCTTCGAGTTCTTCATCAATGAACAATTGACGCAACGCGTTCTCTGAGTTGGTATCGAAGTCCCAGAGGGTGCGGTCGAGGTCAAAAAAAAGGTGTTGCTCAGAAAACGGCATAACTCAAAAAAGTCAGCAATAAAGCATTTCCCGCCAGTCCGATCAATACATAAATAAAAGCGCTCGGAAATTTACCGTAGAACTTGGCCACGACGTAACTCCCGATAGGCACTGAAAAGAGCAAAGGCCCAAATAAAGTGATGCCATAAAAACCAAAGCGCCATTTTATTTTTATGATCAGTTTTTTAGTGCGCGTTACTTTGTTGTAATTGATCGGCTCAGTACCTGCCGCGAGCGCTGCAGCTCTTTTTTTAGCCCTTTGGCGATGAGAAATACGCATCACGACCTCGCTGCCGTAATAAAAAAGGGCAGAAGCTGTAGCGGCTCCTAAAAACGAAGCCAACCAAGTATGATGAAAAGCCAATTGAAAACCAGGCCCAGGAATGGTTGACACCATAAATTTGATCATGGCCAAACCGTAAATACTCCAGAATCCTACCCAGTTCATCATGTGTTGTTTTTGTGTTGTTAAATTTTAATTCCGTATGCGAGGTCACCGGCATCGCCAAGACCCGGTACTATATATGATTTTGCCGTCAGTTCGTCGTCGATGGCAGCTACCCAAATTTGGGTATTGGCAGGCAGCTTTTGCCTTACAAACGCCAACGCTTCTGGCGTAGCAATGGCGCTTAAGATATGAATTTGTTTGGGCGTGCCGTGTTTGCGCAAGGCTTCGTAAACGGCAACCATGGAGCTTCCGGTGGCTAGCATCGGATCTGAGATGAGCCATATTTTCTGGTCAATGTGCGGTGCGGCCAAGTACTCGACTTCTATCTCGAAAACCTCCGGAGAGCTGTGTTTGCGGTAGGCAGAGATATAAGCGCTGTCGGCATGGTCAAAATAACGCAAAACACCTTCGTGCATGGCCAAACCAGCGCGCAAAATGGTAAACAATACAGGCTGCTCTGCAGGATGGCTTACGAGCGCTTCTCCGAGCGGGGTTTGAACCGTGGTTTGGACCGCAGGCAAAGTTTTGGAGAGTTCGTAGCTGAGTATTTCTGCAATGCGCATAAGGTTATGCCGAAAACGCAGGCGGTCATCTTGGACGCCAACCGCCCTGATTTCAGAGAGGTATTGGCCAAGAATGGAGCTTTGGAGTCCGATATGATGTACCATCGCGATTTTTCTTTAAAATTACGTATTATTGGGCATTCAAATTTTTAATTTTCGCCTTTTCATGAAAGATTCTCGTAAGGTCCTGTTCTTGATCATCATAGCTGCGCTAGGCTACTTTGTAGACATTTATGACCTCGTTTTGTTCGGTGTGGTCAAGGCTGAAAGTTTAGCAAGTATCATGCCCACAGCCAACGCTGACACAATTGCGGCCACGGGTAAATATTTGTTCAATATCCAAATGCTCGGTATGCTCTTAGGCGGATTGCTTTGGGGTATTTTAGGGGATAAAAAAGGCCGTTTGAAAGTACTGTTTGGCTCCATTCTACTTTATTCATTGGCCAATATTGCCAATGCTTTTGTAACTGATGTGCCGAGTTATGCGCTGATCCGTTTGTTGGCAGGCATTGGGCTTGCCGGTGAACTCGGTGCGGGTATCACCCTGATTTCAGAACTAATGCCCAAAGAAACCCGCGGCTACGGCACCATGATTGTCGTCACTTTTGGTGCTTTGGGTGCGGTTGCAGCCTCTTTAGTGGGTGCAAAAGGCCAGCTTGTAGGTGCTTGGATAGGTGAATGGACTGACTGGTTTCCAGAAAACTGGCAAGTGGTGTATCTGATTGGCGGTGTAATGGGCTTGCTCTTGCTCTTCTTGAGAGTCGGCGCCTTGGAATCTGGCTTTTTTCAACAAATGAACCACAATACCGCTATCCAAAAAGGCCAACTCAAACTCATTTTTGGCAAAAAAGAAAACCTGATTAAATACCTACACTGCATCAGTATTGGCATTCCTATATGGTATACCGTGGGTTTACTAGTGATGAACTCTGCAGACAACTTTGGGCCTTGGCTAGGCCTTTATGACATTTCAAATGGAAAAGCGGTCATGTACTGTTACATTGGTCTGAGCGCTGGCGATTTACTGGCTGGCTTCTTGAGCCAATGGTGGAAGAGTCGCAAAAAAGTAGTCCAACTCTATTTGGTCTTCTCATTGCTCGTAACCATCGCGTTCTTGGGCGTCTTTCACCAATTTAACATCTCGAGTAACACTTATTATTTCCTCTGTTTTTTACTTGGGGCAGGTACCGGTTATTGGGCTATTTTTGTGACCATTGCAGCCGAGCAATTCGGTACCAATATTCGCTCGACCGCCGCAAATACGATTCCCAATTTTGTGCGGGGCTCCGTAAATATCGTCGTTTTATTTTTTGGTTTTTTGGTCAGTATGGGCATCAACGACGGGGTTTCTGCCACAGTTGTGGGTTGTTTCTTTATAGCGCTAGCATTGTATAGCATGAGCCAACTTAAAGAAACCTTCGGCAAAGACCTCAATTATTTCGAGGTTTCCTAAATGGTTTAGTATTAAATCTTTTGGGAGTAATTCTCGAAGTCCTCGATGAGCTCTTGATCTACTTGCTTGGCAACGGTAATCGGAATATAATCCACTACTACGTTTGTTTTGTCAAGCCCGAAATCTTCAGCTGGGCTTAGACCGGTAGACTTCACGAAACGATAAGCGCGAACACACAATTTTTGGAATGGCGTCAGTTGGTTATCCATGGCCACACGTGAATTCAGTACAATAAACTTGAAATCTACTTGATCCAATTTACCGCGCACACTTTGAAAGACGCTTTGGCCACTTAGTTCACCCTTTTCAATCATTTTACAATAAATCTTGCGCATCATGTACTCAATGCGGTGTTCCTCTTTAAAGCCCATTTGAAGGGTCACATAATAACAACGCTTGTCGATGATCTGATGTACCGAATAATGAACGCCCCACGGCTCATTGAGGATATCAAGGTGTAAAAACCAAATAGTCCCGGCCTTGCGTGGCTTTTTAAAGAACAAAGAATGATAGACTGTTAAATCTAATTTATTGGCAGAATTAGAGCGCGTCGGGAAGACCAAATTTGTTGCCTCAAAATCGATATTTGCGTCGTCGCGAACGGCGTTGATTAGCGGAATAACAGAATTCATAGGTAAGTATTCCGTAATACTGGTGCGCAGTTGCTTGGCTTTGAAATAAAGAAATAATAGTAAAAAGAAACCGATAGACAGTACCAATGTAAACCAACCACCAGAAATAATTTTTCCCATATTAGAGATGAGGAATATCATCTCAATACTGATGAAAATAAAGAAAATCGTACTGAAAACAACCCTTAATTTAGGATATCTGATAAACATCAGGGTAGCCATGAGTATGGAGGTCATCACCATATTGATGGTAATTGCCAATCCGTAGGAATGCTCCATTTCGCTGGATCGCTTGAATATGGCTATGACCACCAAGCAACCAATCATTAAAAACCAATTGATAAACGGAATGTATATCTGACCTTGATGCTCAGAAGGATATTTCACCTTTAAGTTGGTCCAAAGCTTAAGCTTGATGGCTTCGTTCATGAGGGTAAATACACCTGTAATGAGCGCTTGAGAAGCGATAATGGTGGCGGCTGTGGCTATAACGACTGCAAACGGAATTAAGTTTTTAGGCACCATTGCATAAAACACCGTTTGCTTGGCACCCAAAGCAAAATCCGGAGATAAGCACAAGGCGGCTTGTCCGAAATAATTTAAGACTAATAAAATGGAGACCAAGCCCCAGCTCAAGCGAATATTTCCTTTTCCGCAGTGGCCTAGATCCGAATACAGCGCCTCTGCACCAGTAGTGCACAAGAATACAGAACCAAGAACGGCAAAGCCGCCGTCGACATTTGCGACCAAATTGTATGCATACCATGGATTCAAGGCTTGAAGAACAGAAGTATTGTGTACAACATTAATCAAACCCAGATAACCCAGAAAAGCAAACCATATGATCATAACTGGGCCGAACATTTTGCCTATGGCCGCCGTTCCAAATTGTTGAATCACGAATAATATCACGATTATGGTCACTACGATTGGAATAATGGGCATTTCGGGAAAGATATTATTGACTCCTTCAACAGCCGATGATATAGAGATCGCTGGCGTAATAAAACCATCGGCCATAAGAGTAGCACACCCGATGAGAGCAGGTATGATGATCCACTTGATTCTTTTTTTCTTCAGTAACGCAAAAAGCGCAAAAATCCCACCTTCGCCGTTGTTATCAGCATTCAGCGCAAAATGAATGTACTTCACGGTGGCCAATAAAATGAGCGTCCAAATAACACTAGATAACGCACCTAATATAAATGGCTCAGAAATCTGCTTTCCACCATCGGTAATCGCTTGAAAAACATAGAGTGGCGAGGTGCCAATGTCTCCGAATACAATACCAAGTGTGATCAAAAATCCTGCAAGGGAAATCTTCTGAGTGGAGACGTGTGCCATAGAAAACAAAAAAATTTCGTCGAAGTTATGTCTTTCTCACATTTCTACGCAAACATTTCGTTAAAATATTTATCTTTGTACCCCGATTCCAAATCGGATAGTCTGCTGCCCACGTGGTGAAATTGGTAGACACGCCATCTTGAGGGGGTGGTGCCAACAGGTGTGCTGGTTCGAATCCAGTCGTGGGCACATTGATCAAAGCATCTTGCCGAAGGCAGGATGCTTTTTTCTTTTCAACGAGTCCAAAATGAAATTTTGAGGGAGTGAAAAAAGAAAAAAGTATCCATTTTGCGCAGCAAAAAGATGCTTTGATCCACTATAAAGCAAAGACTGGTTCACCGAACGCAGCGAGGTAATCTATTTTATCCGTTATTTTACTGAGCTCTCCTAGAATAATTCCTGGATTTCTATTCCCCTTCATTCCATATGATGAAATTTGAAAATAAGCTATTTTTAATTTGTACGGAATTTTTCCGTACTTTTCAACTCAAATTGATGAATGTCATATTTATGTCACAAAATGCACGCTTTGATGCCCGACTCAGTTTAACTCAAAAAGAACTTCTTGAGAAAGCAGCTCATCTTGGCGGTTATCGCAGTCTTTCTGATTTCGTTCTTAAAGTTGCAGAGGATAAAGCCAATGAAATTATTGAACATTACGAACTCGTCAAATTAAGTGTCGCTGATGCTGAGGTTTTTTATAGCGCTTTAATCGATGACCAGCAACCCAATGATTATTTACAAAAAGCAGCAGAGGAAAGCGCAATTTACTTTCAATGGAAGCGAAAGTAGTCGTTCTTGGCCCTCAGCACAAAGCGTCTAAAAAAAACTTCAAATGTGGCAACGACATTCTTGACAAATACCTTGCCCTTTTTGCCCTTCAAGACCAACAAAAAAAATTGAGTGTCTGCTTTGTGCTCGAATCACTAACTGGGGAAATAATTGGCTATTACACGCTAAGTGCAAGTAGCATTGACGCAAAAAACACCAACGATCAGCGCTTTATGCCATTTAAAACCAATTATCGAACCCTACCTATTATTTTAATTGGTCGTTTTGCAATTGAAGAGAACTATAAAAAATTGGGTTTCGGAAAAAAATTACTTACTGATGCGCTCAAGAGATGTACGTTGCAAGCAACGCAAATTGGGGCCTGCGCTGTTCTTGTAGAACCCAAAGACGTAAATGCACGGGAATTTTATTTAAAATTTGGTTTCAAAATCCTACCCGACCAAAACAAACTGTTTATGACCATGCAACAGCTCAGTCAGATTTTCATTGGATTTCACTAAATTTATGTCCATAAAAACAGCCAACATGAAACGCCCATTCTTTCCTCTTTTTATCCTGACCCTTGGTCTTGCTGCTTGCAGCGAAACTGCAAAACCAAAATCTCCAGAACCCAGCTCTATTGTGGCCACTGACGAAAGCACCAAAGAATTACAAGAAAGCCTCAAAGACGTTGCCGAAGAAGAAAAACGCTTGGCTCAAGAAGCCAAAGCCAATATGACCACCATGGAATTCTCCGAACTCAGCCACGAGTTTGGCAAAGTGATGGAAGATACCAAGCACCTTTACAATTTTGTGGTCAAGAACACCGGCAAAAAACCCTTGTATATTCAAGACGTCAAGGCTTCTTGCGGTTGCACCACCCCAAAAAAGCCAGAAAAAGCAATTGCACCTGGCAAATCGGATATCATTGCTGTTGAATTCCACCCAAAAGTGGGGCAACTCGGCCGCCAAGACAAAACAGTCACTGTAATGGCCAACACAGAGCCCAATATGGTGGTTCTGAAAATTGGAGCCGACGTCTTTAAAAACCCAGAAACCGAGGGGCGCATTGCCACTAATTAATATGAAACTACACGTACTCAATACCGGATTCTTTAAACTCGATGGCGGCGCCATGTTCGGGGTGGTTCCTAAAACCATTTGGCAAAAAACCAATCCGGCCGATCCCGACAACATGTGTACCTGGGCCATGCGCTCGTTGCTCATCGAAGACGGCCAGCACCTGATTTTAGTCGATACCGGAATCGGCGACAAACAATCCGAAAAATTCTTCTCGCACTACCACTTGCATGGTTCTGATAGCCTGCACGGCAACTTAGCGCGCCTGGGCTTTCATGCCTCAGACATCACCGACGTCATCTTGACCCACTTGCACTTTGACCACTGCGGTGGCGCAATTGCTTTTGATACGCAAAAAGAGGCCTACCGCACGGTTTTCCCCAACGCAACGTACTGGAGTTCTGAAAACCATTGGCTTTGGGCCACCCAACCCAACCCCAGAGAGAAGGCCTCCTTTCTTTCTGAGAACATCCTTCCTATTCAAGAAAGCGGACAACTTCAATTTGTGGAACGCACTGGGCTGCTGACCAAAAACGCACTCCCCGGCATCGATCTTTCTTTCTTCGATGGCCACACCGAAAGCATGATGCTTCCGCAAATCCAGTACAAAGGCAAAACGTTGGTCTTCATGGCCGACCTCCTTCCAAGTACCGGGCACATTCCGCTTCCCTACGTCATGGGCTACGATACCCGCCCTTTGCAAACCCTTACCGAAAAAGAACGCTTCCTCAATGAAGCCGCCACCAACGAATATGTACTCTTTTTAGAACACGACGCCGTCCACGAATGCTGTACGGTTCAGCACACCGAAAAGGGCGTCCGTCTCAAAGACACCTTTGCTTTTGCTGACCTCTAAAACGCACCCATGAAAACGCCAGCCGAAATTGTACAAGGCCTTATGCTGGCTAACGACGCTTTTAGCCAACTACTCGGTATGGAAATCAAAGCCCTAGACCTCGGCTACTGCCAGCTGAGCTGCCCAGTAACAGCCCAAACCACCAATGGCTTCGGCATCGCCCACGGGGGGCTCTCCTACTCTTTAGCAGATTCCGCATTGGCATTTGCTGCCAACTCCAGAGGGCACCAGTGCATGAGCATTGACACCCAAATAGCCCATTTGGCAAAGGTCAAGCTCGGCGATACCCTCACGGCAACCTGCACCGAGATCCACCGCGGCAAACGCACCGGTGTCTATGAAGTACGCATTGAGAATCAGGACCATAAGCTGGTGGCTTTTTTCAAAGGAACCGTTTTTGTCTCGGATCAAATCTGGTGAAGCACTTTTTTTTCGATTTTTTCTGGCTTTCACTTGCTTTATTTCAAAAAATACCTAACTTTGTATCCGCTTTAACGAAAGCATTACACAATTCTCTAAAGCAACTGTCGTTGCTCACGCAAGTGAAAGAAATTGGTTTGGTAGTTCAGTTGGTTAGAATACCTGCCTGTCACGCAGGGGGTCGCGGGTTCGAGTCCCGTCCAGACCGCAAAACGCTTCGTTAAAGACAAGTCCTATATGGCTGTAGGAATTAGAAAACCCTAGAATGTATCAATGTTCTAGGGTTTTTGCTTTTATGGAGTTTTTGGTCCGATTTCAAAACCGTGGACGGAACCGTGGACGGATTTCCAAATTTTTTCTTTCGTTTTCGGAAAAATAAATTGTTAATAACTTTTCATTTTGCAGTTCGGGTAGGACCTCAAAAATGGACCTAAAATTGGGTCTCATTTGAAACCTAATTTTCATCGTAAAAATCCCTCTCCAAAAACCTCAAAATTTCTTCTCTTGCTACTTTACCGACCCGAGGGACATCGATCAAATTCGTTTTTTCTATCAATTCCATGAGATCAGCTCTTTTGTAAACGCCGTTTTGCTTTAACGCATTTTGAGTGCCTACTGAAAAGTAATCGAAAAAACGCATGTTTTCTTTTGCTTCATCTGACATCAACTCATAAACAAAATCATACATCGGATGGTCCTCGCTTAACAAAACACTTATATTACATCTATTTGTAAATTCGATGAGCGTGTCTTCATCGTAAACACCCAAACTCAAGAATTTCCGTCGGGTTACGTAAGCAAAATTTAACAGGAAGGGTAATTTGCCCTCATTGACGTGTTTCTGGTAAAAGAAAAACACTTCCTTTTCTACATCATTCTTCCACAAAAAATCAGCATACATACTCGAAACGAATTTCATTGGATGATTTTCTACGTAGTCTATGAGCTTCTCTACGGAAGTAATATTCTTTACAATGAGAAGTGGCCTGATGATTTCTGGAATCGGATATTTAAATCTTGACATGGTGTATTTTTTGCCAAGATTAAACATAAAACCCTTTATTTAAAAGGGATTCGGTATAAGTACCTTGATTTTTAGTACTTATACCCGTTTCCCATTAGTACATGTACTAATTAGTAAACAACTCTTCCAAATCCATTCCCAAATACGCTAAAATCTCATCTCTTGACTTCTTACCAATTTGATGAACCCCAACTAAACCTGTCTGACGGACTAATTCGATGAGCTCTTCCCTGCTCGCCACACCTGCCTGCCGCAAACCATTCTTAATTCTTTCTGAGAAGTTGTTATAAAAATGATCAATGGCATCGGGTTCTTCGTCAATAATGGATTTAAAATAATCGTATTGTGGATGACCTTTATCCATCAGGTGGGTTGTTAAATGGATTCTTGCATAGGCTTTGAGCGACTCTTCATCTACAATACCCTTATCTATAAAATTTCTTTGCCGAGAAGGATAGAAATGTTCCAAGAATGGCTTTTTGCCATCATTAAGGTGTAATTGATAAAAGAGAAACACCCTGCGCTCTGCTAATTCACGCCACAGAAAACCGTAATATACACCCATGTCGTATCTGAGCGGATGCTTTTCAACGTAGTTGATCAAATCTTGCTCTGTTTGAATATCGTTTTTGAGCAATATTGGCCAAATCACTTCGGGCACTGGAAATCTAAATCCTGACATATTCACTTTTTTGGAGCGCAAATTTGAAATGAAGAATCTTTGTAAGCAATTTGCTCTGCTGCATTTTAGCGCAATTCCCATAATAATTAGAACAATTTCTAATTTATGTTTCGGTGCTCGCACCGAATTGTTTTGCAAATACTTATCTGTAATTTTATGGTATGAGTAATATCGACGAAACCTACAGCAAACACCGCTACGAAATCAATATTATAGAGTGTGCCTATGAAGTAGTTCAAAGAATGAAAGCCGTCAATAAACGGCCAAAAAATCAAATTAGCGTTGAAGAATATGCTTTTCGACTGCGAGAGGCGATTCAAGCATATAAATGGTCCATTGATTTTGATACGAGCGCTTCTGAGGTTGCCAGAAAACAAGCCTGTGTTATCTCCCCTACTCATCCAGCTTTTGACTTTTGGTTGGCATTACATTTAAGCGTTGAAGAGGTCGATGAAATTCCGATGTTCCTGGATGCCTATTTCTATGGAGAGTTTGGAGAAATCGATAATTTTATTGGTCACGTTCAATATTTTGTGCGCAAGATCATGAAAAAGATCGTTTTCTTTGATATTGAAGCGCAGAAAATAGAAATTACAAAGTGGGTTAGAGAGAAGCGTGCAGCGCTCAAAAAAAGTGAGACTGATGAAAAACCTCCAATCAATATCAATATTGAGCAATTGAATTTTTTCAAAAATGAAACCTCCATTGATATTCAAATTACAAATCAATTAACGTTTTTGCTGCAACATTTAAATTTTCAGCAGTTTAATGAATTCGTTAATATCTATCAAGAGACAACTAAAGAAACAAAAAATCCAGAAGAGGATGAAGTTGAAAATGAAGTTCAAACGAATTTAAACGAGCCTAATACTGATCGAATTCCATTGACGCTTAAGTATCCTGAGGTTCTGGATTACTTTTTGCAATTAAGAAAACATAAAGATAATGAGCACATTAAAAAGAAGGATATTGAAAACCTTATCAAGGCCAACTTTGAGTTTCGTGGTATGAAGCCAAGCGGAAAGAAAAAACATCTTGATGTCAATATAGAAAAGCAAATATTGAATCATTTTATTTTCAACTTCTACAGTAAATATGACTTTTCATCTTACAGTAATAAAGCAAAGTTTTATTGTCAATTCATGATTGATAACTTCTTGCTTTTTAAGCACGATAATCTCACAACTCTTAGAAGAAATTTTTCCCGAAAAAGCACTGGATATTATCCTTTCACTTAACTAACTCATGATGTTCGTCATGATGTTTCTCATGATGTCTATGAGGAATTGACCAACGTAACATAGTCCATTGCCCAACTTTGTACTCATAACTTTAATTCTAATTATTATGAGTAACAATTTACTGGTCACCTTGACCATCTCCGATCTTCGGAGCCTCATCGCAGACGTACTCGATGAGAAGTTAAAGCCTGCGATGGCACAGGAAAATACGAAAGCTGACCCTTCAGCGCTATACAGCCGCTTAGAGGTGGCCGATGTCTTCGGGGTTACAACAACCACCATAGACAAGTGGCGAAGGTTTAAAATCCTGCCTCCTGAGGTTAAAATCGCCTCACGGGTGTATTTCTACAAAGAGCAAATTGTGGAATGCATCAAGCGCAGACAACGCAACCCGCAACAATTTAGGAATCTTTAAATCGGTGGGTATGGCGAACAACTTCAAAAGAAAATGTAAATGTGGTTGCGGCGAAGTCTTCGAGACCAGAAGAAGGGATAAGTTTTACTCGGATAAAAGTCATCAAGTGAGCAATAATAATCAAGTGCAGTACGACCGGTATCGCAAATTGCTTCCGATTCAAACTATGGAGCGGCAATCATACAATCTGTACCTAAGCGTACTTGGCAATGAGGAAAGCGTGACCTGTTCAGGCGATTTCTTACGGGGAAAAGGCATCAAATTAGGTTTATTCAATCATTATGAAATCATTGATGGCCGAAAAGAATCAGCCCTGTTCGACATCATAATTATACCCGACAGGCATCGCAAAGACATGTACACGATTCAAAAAATTAAATCATGACAAACTTCCCAGAAATCGGCACCTTCGACGTGCTTGGACACGGCTCTGACTTTGGCATTTTACAAGCAGAAAATGGCAAATTGAAAAACGACAAACTCATCTTAATGATCGTATTAGGAGTTGTTATCGTTGGAGGAGCTATCTATATTGCAAATCAAAACCAGCAAATGAAAATCATCAAGGCCGACTTACAAAAACGAGAAAAACCGACTGTTTAGGTCGGTTTTTCTTTTATTGATAAGGTTGGGGATACAAGTAATTCAACAAATCATTCGTGAATAATTGTTTTACCTTCTTTCTTGATTGGCTTGTTGGTGCCTGGTTTGACAGGTACCCAACTTGATACATTCGTCACACAAAAGTCTTCACCAACATTTGCATCAAACCATACATCATAACTAAAATTATAGGTCCCGAGATTTCCCGAGCAATCATTCTTAATAGTTAGAGTGTAAAGAAAGTCCCCGTTGGCATCCGTCAGAATTTCATCATCAGTAATAACACCACAATTACAAGGCTTGTTTTTTTCACAACTGACCAAGGCAGTAGAAAGAGTTAAAAGTAGAGGGAGAAATAGTGTTTTTTTCATCGTGTTTGTTTTTTTTGAAATTGTAGTTCTTACTTAATAAACGGCGTCAATTCTGCCTTGATTTTTTCGTACTCCTCTTGAGTGATTAATCCCAAGTCAAGTTTGTCTTTGGCTTTTTTCAATGCTTCCAATGCTTGATCACTTGTCATTCCAAAAGATTTGATCTCACCCACTTGGATTGCATCTTCTATGTTTAAAAAGTAATTATCGACACCTGTCATTCCTTTAGTTTGAAAATTTGCCTTGTAACCAGCACGTGATGTACCCGTAATTCGAATCTTTTTGATTTCAGCTGATGTATTGATTGCCTCTGCTCCAACTACATAAACCGTTCCTGCAATATCCATTTTTTGAATGGTAACAAACTTACCATTTGTTCCAGAAGGATTTCCAAATTGTACTTTATCCCCAACCTTATAAACACTGCCATCTTTCGAGACATAACTCTCATATTGACCCTTTGTAACGGAGCTATTTTGGATATCTGTAAATTTTACTTCTTGAGCAAAGCCATAGAAAGAAAATAAGGTCATCATAGATGACACACATAGGTTTTTAACGCTTTTCATAGTTTTTATTTTTGTTTGTTTCCGTAATAAGTGAAGTAATTATTGGGGGTGTTTAGATTTGATAAAACAATCATATACTCATGCTCATACCCTTTCTTTTTACCGGTTTGAGGTTGAATATTTAACATAAAGGTTTGAACACCATCAGTGTAATAGATGGCAGCATCATTTGTACTAGGTTTCCTCGTGAACTTCTGTATTTTTTCTTCTTCACCAACCCATCCTCGGGTTATGACAGTAGAGTCAGTTATTTCAAACGAACCTTTGGCTTTAAATAAAATACCAGTAGCAAATCCAACTTCGTAGTTATAGATTTGACCAAACAGCGTATTGCCATAAGACAACAACAATAGACATAGAAATTTTTTCATCATTAGTTTTTGAGAGCAAACTAATCTAAACACTCCGACAACTCAAGTCAATCTATCTCATTAGCACAAATTCCCCTGACAACTCAGGTCAATAATTTGCAAGACCGCCATAAATTGGGGTTATTTGTCCAAAAAACCGCAAATGTTAAACCAACATAAGATCCTGAGGGTGTTGCAACTCATTACTTACCTCCAGGAAACACCGCACAAATCCATAGAGCAACTTTCCACTTTTTTGGAGACCACCGAACGTACCGTCTATCGCTATCTGGACCTACTACGTGAATGCGGTTTTGACTTACATAAAGACGCCAACCAACGCTTCTATATCGAAAAAGAGAAAGGCGACGGCGTTCACTTCACCAACGAAGAAGCCCAGTTTCTCAAACAACTTGTTCTGGCTACCGGAAGCAAATCAAAACTCAAAGACGCAGTACTGAGCAAAATCTACACAGGCTCCGAACTTTCAATGGTTGCCTCTCACCTCATCAATGCCAAAAACGGCAAAATTGTCGAGCGCCTCACCCGTGCCATGCTCAATAAAGAACAAGTGCTCCTCAAGAAATACCAATCCATCAACACCGAAACGATATCAGACAGAATTGTAGAACCATTCGGATTTACGGAAAACTATCAAACGGTTATGGCATATGAACCTGCATCTGAAAAGAACAAAACATACAACATTGACCGTATTGGATCAGTAGAATACCTGAACCAAAATTTCCAACACGAAGCCAAACACGAACAACAGGTCATGGACGTCTTTGGCTTTGCTTACAATGGGCAGAAATATCCTGTGAAATTGGAAATGAGCATGAAGGAATATTTGCTTCTCAAAGCTCAGTACCCGTTGATTGCACCGTTCGTGAAATATGAGTCAGGGAAAGATAAGTATGTGTTGGAGGTTGAGGTGAATGATTTGAGGCCGCTTGAGGGGTTTGATGATTTAAAATAAGAGCAGATTATTCGTAGTTTTATAATTGAATAATTTGAATTATTAGATGAACCTAGCGCAAATAGAAAACAACCTCAAACTACTTGTTTACTCATTGGATAAAGAAACCTTTATCTACAACTTATTAGAATCATACTACCTTCCAAAAGCATCCATTTCACGACTGCAGAAAGGAAGTTTGAATTTGAGCAAAGTCCCAGGTGAAGTGTCTTGGAAGAAAAAACTATTCTTCAAAGAAGAACTAAAAAACGATTTACACCTTACCATTTCATCCTTAAAAGATGAACTAAAACACAATCAACGATTTGTAATTGTAACAGATTATAAAACGCTGTTGGCTATTGATACACTAACAAAAGATCAGTTAGATATTCCAATAACTGATTTGCCAAAATACTATGATTTCTTCTTGCCTTGGGCAGGAATGGAAAAAGCAACTCATGCCGCTGAAAATCCTGCTGATGTTAAAGCAGCAGAGAAGATGGCGAAGTTGTTTGATGAAATAAAAAAAGATAATCCTGATACATCGGCAGAGTTCATACACAACCTAAATATTTTCTTTTCACGTTTGTTGTTTTGTTACTTTGCGGAGGACACCAATATATTTGAGGATAACCAATTCTCTCACGCAGTTGAATCTCATACACGTGCGGATGGTTCAGATTTAGATGCTTACCTAAATAGATTATTTTGGGTGTTGAACACTCCAAATGATAAACGTGGAGATATTCCCAATTACCTCAATGCCTTTCCTTATGTGAATGGTGGTTTATTCAGAGAAGAAATCCCTTGTCCGAAGTTTACATCCAAATCAAGACAACTACTCATAGATTCAGGAGATAGCAACGATTGGTCCACCATCAATCCTGATATCTTTGGTTCCATGTTTCAGGCGGTTATTTCTCCTGAGCATAGAGGTGGCTTAGGAGCGCACTATACATCTGTTCCAAACATTATGAAGGTCATTGAACCTTTGTTTCTAAATGAACTGAAAGAAGCGTTTGAAGATGCTATTGGGAATGAGAAAAAATTAAAGGAATTACTTCACCGAATTTCTAAAATCAAACTCTTTGATCCTGCGTGTGGTAGTGGAAACTTCCTCATCATCGCTTACAAGGAGTTGAGAAGATTGGAAATGCAAATTTTAAAAGAATTAGGTGGGTTTGCTTTCTCAGGCATTCACCTCAATAATTTCTATGGAATAGAATTGGATGATTTTGCTCACGAGATTGCCAAACTTTCTTTGTGGCTGGCAGAACACCAAATGAATGTGGAATTCTTTAATGAATTTGGTCGTACCAACCCGACTTTACCATTACAAGAAGCAGGACAAATTGTCTGCGGAAATGCGTGTCGTTTGGACTGGGAAAAGGTATGTCGAATAAAAGAGGAGGATGAGATATACATTTTTGGCAACCCTCCATATTTAGGATCAAGTATACAAAATTACTCCCAGAAAGAGGATATGAGTATTGTCTTAAAGAGTTTTAAAATTTATAAAAACCTTGACTATATTGCTTGTTGGTTTTACAAAGCAAGTCATTTCATAAAAGGACGAAACGCTTCATTTGCATTTGTGTCCACGAATTCCATATGTCAAGGAGAGCAGATTAACCTTCTGTGGCCAAGAATTTATTCAATGGATCTTGCAATTCAATTTGCATATACATCCTTTAAATGGAGGAATAATGCAAAGCAAAACGCAGGAGTTTCTGTAATCATTGTCGGGGTTCGAAACATAAATAATCTTTCACAAAAATTTCTGTTCACAGACAATCAAAAAATTCTTGTCAGCAACATTAATTCATATTTACTTCCATTAAAGGAAATTAAAATTGAAAAAAAGTCCAAGTCGATTTCTGGTCTTCCTGAAATGACTTATGGAAATAAAGCTGTTTATGGTGAGCCATTAATTTTAGTTAATCAAGAGAAGGAAAGAATTACACACATATACCCTAATTCAGAATCCTTATTTAAAAAATTTCTTGGTGCGAAAGAATTAATGGATAACACCTTTAGATGGGTTCTTTGGCTGAATAGTTCTAACATCAATTTTGCGGCAGATATTCCTGAAATTAAAGAGCGTATTGAAGAAGTAAAACAACTAAGGCTAAGAAGTAGTGACCAGGGCGCAAGAAAACTTGCTGAAGTCCCCTATCAATTTAGGGACATACTGCAGACTAAAACGTCTTCAATTGTTATTCCATTAACTACGTCAGAAAAAAGAAAATATATCCCAATTGATTTCAGAGGAGCTGACACTATTTTATCCAACGCAATGAGTGTTATTTATGATGCCTCACCTTGGTTGTTTAGTGTTCTTAATTCACAGATGCATATGGTTTGGGTACGAATTACATCTGGAAAATTAGAAGACCGTATTCGTTATTCATCCTCACTTTGTTTTAATACCTTCCCATTTCCGAGGATTCCTAGTCAAAGAATAGACGAACTCACCCATTGTACCTTCCGAATTTTAGAAGAGCGGGAAAAACACCCTGAAAAAACATTTGCTCAACTTTATGACCCTGATAAAATGCCCGAAGGTTTAAAAGAAGCGCACCGTTTAAATGATGAAGCGGTGGAGCGTTGTTACCGCAGTACACCTTTCAATAGTGATGAAGAACGTTTGGAGTACCTTTTCAAATTGTATGAAAAGATGATCCAAGAAGAAAAGGAGAAAGGAACATTGTTCGAAGCAGAAAAAAAGACACGTAAAAAGAAATGAAAGCTACACTGAATAAATTGTTGTCGCTCTCTACCGAAAACGAAGTAGTAGAATTTAAAGAAGCGAAAAACCAATATGACAAAGATAAATTGGGTAAGTATTTCTCTGCTTTGAGTAATGAAGCCAATTTGAAGGGGAAATCTCAAGCATGGTTGGTCTTTGGTGTCAAGGATGACAAAACGGTTGTCGGTACTTCTATCAATAATCAGCAGATTAATGATTACAAGTTAGAAATTTCAAAACATACAAGTCCCAACTTATCCTTCGTCGAAGTACATAAAATTGATTACAGTGGTAAGATTGTTTTATTGCTTGAAATTCCACCTGCTCCACAAGGCAATCCCGTTTCATGGAAAAGTTTTTGGTACGGTCGTGATGGTGAAAGTTTGGGAGGATTAAACTTGGTTGAATTAGAAACCATTCGCAATCAAAATAGATCTATTGATTGGTCTGCACAAATTGTTGAAGGTGCTTCACTTTTTGATTTATCAGAAGATGCTATACGCAAAGCACGTCTCATGTTTGAAACTAAAAATCCCAACCTTAAGGAAGAAATAGCTACTTGGGATGATGAAACCCTTCTAAATAAGGCAAAAATTACAATTCAAAGTAAAATAACAAATACAGCTATTTTGCTTTTGGGTAAACCAGAATCAGAGCATTTTATAACACCAGCCGCTGCAAAGATTTCATGGATTCTCAAGGACAAGGACGGTATAGAAAAGGATTATGAACATTTTTCATGTCCCCTTTTCTACAATGCAAATATCATTTATAGCAGAATTAGGAATTTGAAGTATCGTTATATGCAGCAAGACTCTCTTTTTCCAGAAGAAGTGGATCAATACGACCCATATATCATTCGAGAGGCCTTAAATAATTGCATTGTGCATCAAGACTATTCCTTTGGTGGTAAAATCAATATCATTGAAAAAGAGGATGGCGAATTAACATTTACCAATATGGGTTCATTCATTCCTATGTCTATTGAGAAAGTTATCAATACAGATTCTCCTGAATCTAAATATAGAAATCCCTTTCTTGCTAATGCAATGGTCAACCTAAATATGATTGACACCATCGGAAGTGGTATCAAAAGAATGTTTGTAATACAAAAGAACAAATTCTTTCCCCTGCCAGATTATGACATATCTAATAATATCGTACAGGTAAAAATAACTGGTAAAGTATTGGATTTGAAATACGCTCGTAAAATTGCGCAAATGCCATCTTTATCATTAAATGAGATTATTCTTCTAGACAAAGTTGCTAAACACAAACCCTTAATTGATGGTGAAATTACTACGTTAAAGTCTAAGAAATTGATAGAAGGCAGAAAACCTAACTTTCACATTTCATCGGATGTAGCAAATGCCACCAATACAAAAGCTGATTATATAAAACAAAGAGGTATTGATGATTCATATTGTCAAAAAATCATTCTTGATTATTTAGACAAATTTGGAGAAGGGAAAAAATCAGATTTCGAAAATATTCTTTTGGATAAACTACCAGATGTTTTAGACATCGAGCAAAAGAAAAATAAAATTAAAAACAACCTCCAATATCTTCGCAAACAAGGTATTCTTGAGCCTTTTGGGAAGTTATGGAGAATGTCTAATCCCAAAAAGTTTTAGACATTTTAGATAAGTTTTAGACATTTTTTAGACATTATGCCAGATATAGTACACGTAGAATATAAACAAACGGGGCAAAGTAAAAGCACCAACCAATATGGCATGCGTGAAATGCAAGAAAAAGCATTTGAAGCACGTGATGCCCAATACTTGTTATTGAAAGCCCCTCCTGCATCAGGTAAGTCGAGAGCCTTGATGTTTTTGGCTTTGGATAAATTGAGTAATCAAGGGATCAAGAAAATTATCGTAGCAGTTCCCGAACGTTCCATTGGTAGTTCTTTTGCCAAAACAGATTTGAAAAAGTTTGGGTTCTTCGCTAATTGGGAACCAAATGACAACTACAATTTGTGTACGCCAGGTAGTGATGGAAGTAGCAGTAAAGTGCAAGCCTTTCATAATTTTATGAAAGAGCCAAAAGAGCAAATTCTTATTTGTACCCATGCAACATTACGCTTCGCTTGTGAAGGTTTGGAAGAAACTGCCTTTAATGATTGTTTGTTGGCGATAGATGAATTTCACCATGTTTCAGCTGATGTAAACAATCGTTTGGGAGATATCATCCGTAACATCATGCAAAAGTCAACAGCGCACTTAATCGCCATGACAGGTTCTTATTTTAGAGGTGATAGTGTTCCTGTGTTGCATCCTGATGATGAAGCTAAGTTTACAAAGGTTACCTACAACTACTACCAACAGTTGAATGGCTATGACTTCCTGAAATCTTTGGGTATCGGTTATCATTTTTACCAAGGGAAATACACTGATTCCATTATGGAAGTATTAGACCTTAACAAAAAAACCATTCTTCATATTCCAAATGTCAATTCAGGGGAATCTACCAAAGACAAACACAACGAAGTTGATTACATCCTTGACCAAATAGGAACTATTGAAAAACAGGACCACGAGACAGGCGTTATTTATGTCAAGAAACATTCGGACGGTAAAATCTTGAAAGTTGCCGATTTAGTTGAAGATACACCTCGTGATAGAGATAGAATTGTTGCATACTTGAGGGAGATTAAATCTGTTGATGATATGGATTTGATCATTGCCCTTGGCATGGCAAAAGAAGGTTTTGACTGGCCTTATTGTGAACACGCATTAACAGTTGGTTACAGAGGTTCATTAACAGAAATCATTCAAATCATTGGTCGTGCTACAAGAGATAGTTCAAATAAAGTACACGCTCAATTTACCAACCTAATTGCTCAACCTGATGCACACGATGATGAAGTGAAATTGTCCGTAAACAATATGTTGAAAGCAATTACAGCATCTTTGTTAATGGAGCAAGTGTTAGCACCTAATTGGAAGTTCAAAACCAAACTTTCCGATGATGATGTTGCAAAACCAGGTGAAATCAAAATCAGAGGATTGAAAGAACCAAGTTCAAAACGTGTAAAGGAAATTTTAGAATCAGATTTGAATGACTTGAAGGCAACTATCTTACAAGATGATACAATGTTGAAGGCAATGCCTGGCAATGTAGATCCCGAAGTAATCAATAAAGTACTGATTCCAAAAATCATTCGTACCAAATATCCTGACCTCACAGCAGAGGAAGTGGAAGAAGTGCGTCAAAATGTGGTTGTAGATTCAGTAATTAAGAATGGGGAAATAAAAGAGGTTGAAGACAAGCGCTTCATTCGTATGGCAGGAAAGTTTGTAAATATAGACGACATCCACATTGATTTGATAGATAGAGTCAATCCATTCCAAAAAGCCTTTGAAATCCTCTCTAAATCAGTTACAACCAAAGTTCTTAAAATCATTCAAGAAACCATTGAAGCTACACGCATTAAAATGGATTTTGAAGAAGCAAGAATTTTATGGCCCAAGGTACTGGAGTTCGTTCAAACATTCAAACGTGAACCCAACATAGATGCCAATGACCCATTAGAAAAGAGAATGGCGGAATGTGTGATATACTTGAAAGAAGAAAAACGCAAAAGATTAGCACAACAAAATGATGGAGGACAAGGATAAAATATTGGATGAGATTTTCAGCAATGACCCACTTGGTTTACTCAATGTCAAACCAAAGACCTCGAATATCAAAACTGCTGATGAACGATTGAGTGCATCTTTTGAAGAAATCAATGATTTTATTTCCAAAAACGAAAGAGAGCCAGCTCCCAACCCTTCTAATATTTCGGAATATCAATTGTATTCACGTTTAAAGAATTTGCGTGAAGATGAAAACAAAATACTTGCATTAGAACCACAGGACAAGTACGGTTTATTGAAAGTAGAGAAAAAAGAAATCAATTCTATTGATGATATTTTCAACGATGATTTGTTAGGCATTTTTGATGATGGAGAAGCACAGAGTTTATTTGAGTTCAAACATACACCAAGAGAAATAGCAAGGGCAGAAGCAGATTTTGTAGCACGTCGTAAACCTTGTAAAAACTTTAAAGATTATGAAAGCAATTTTGTGAATGTTCATAGTGATTTAAGACAAGGAAAGAGAAAAATAATACCATTTCATTACGATTTACTCCGAGAAGGGAATTACTATGTGCATAACGGATTATTACTCTTTTTGGAATCAGTTCAATGGGAAAAACAAGTTCAAAAATTTGAAAGCGGTATTCATAATCGACCTGATGGAAGAACTAAAGTGATATTTGAAAATGGAACTTCATCAAATATGATGTTTCAATCACTGTATAAAGCGCTTCACTTCAAAGGCAAAGCGATAACAGAGAATGCAGATACTACTAACGAGGAATTTTATGAAAACCTTTCAGACGTTACGGATGAAGATAAAGAAGCAGGTTACATTTATGTATTGAGTTCAAAATCTACAGATCCAAAAATCAGTGAGATAAAAAACTTGTTCAAGATAGGTTACTCTACCACACCTGTGGAAACACGTATCAAAAATGCCGAGAAAGAACCAACTTATTTGATGGCACCTGTTCAAATTGAAGCAGAATATAAAACCTTTAATATGAACACTCAAAAGTTAGAGCAACTACTTCATAATTTTTTCGGGTCATCTTGTTTGAATATTGATATTTGGGATGAAAACCTTCGTCGTAGAATGCCACAAGAGTGGTTTGTTGTACCATTACCTATAATAGATCAAGCAATTGAAATGATAATTTCCGAGGAGATAATTCATTATAAATACGATCAAGAATTGGAAGTGATTATATTAAAAGATTAGTTATGGCCAACTGCACAAGATGTGGCGAATACACAAAATATGAAGGAGGACTTTGTTTGTCGTGTTATAAATCACAATCCGAACAAAAGTCTTCACCAAAACTTAACAGCTCATCACCTGATCATCATGGGCTAAACGATAAAGACAAGAATTATCGATACAACATGATTAAAGGCCGAATAGCCGAAACGCTAATTCAAGAATTATTTCTTTCCTTGGGATATAATGTATTTAGATACGGTATGGAAAATACGATTCCAGGAATAATGGAACTTTTAAAAGGAGTCAAAAGTGAGGTTGCGGAGGAAATAAAAAGAATGCCCGATTTCGTAATTCAAAATCCAAAAACAGCAGAAGTATTTTTTATCGAAGTCAAATTTAGATCTAGTGAAAATTTCAACTTAAAAGATTTACCAAAAGGATACCCATACGACAATGCATTTATAATTCTTGTATCTAAAAAACACATTAAGTGCATCACAGTTGATGAACTAAAAGGTGGTAAAGAAATCAGTCCTACCTCAACCAACTATTTGGGCTCTCGAAAAGAATTCGACCTTGATAAAAAAGTTATTATTGACTTTTGCAATTTTGCCGTACAATTTTTTGAAAACGTTTAGAATTGATATATGTTAACCTACCAACAATACGAGAAAGCAGTCTATGATTGGCTTATGGCCAAACAAAAGGCAGATCGAAATTTTGCATTTTCCACTCGTCTTAAAGCAAATAAAGGCTCAGAATTGGATTACTTTATAGGTACAGAGAAATCGGGATATTTCGGCTTTACTTTATGGGATATACCCGTCTCGTATCCTGGATCTTCAGCCGACCTGATTGACTTCTTTTTTGAACAAAAAGAGGCGGGTTTCAAATATTTTATTGAATTTGGCCAAACTTTAAACCCAGAAGGGAAACAAAATGAATCAGCACTTAAACTAATTCAAAGAATTAGAAATCATGTTTCCAATGTTGGGCCAATTATTTCGGAGTCAAAAGGTGACAGAAAAGACTTCAATTTTAAAATTGGCACATCTAAACAATATTATTCTGCGCTTGATGAGTTGTTTAACGATCTGAATAAAAGTATTGATCTATTATTGCCAATTGTAGATGAATGCATCGAAACAGAAAAGTCATTCAATCCACATTTCAGTGCTAATCGAATAAGTCCACTTGAGTTTATGGATAACCAAATTAAATTGGAGAATAGAATTAAAAAATATATGCAATTCCCAACTGAAATAACTGAATCGGATGATGATATTTTTCCAGTTCTGACCTCTATTTCAAAAACAAACAATTTTTCTATCCACCCCCTCAACCAAATCCTCTACGGACCTCCAGGAACTGGGAAGACATTTTCCACAATCGATGTAGTGGTTGATATAAACGAACCTAACAACAACTTTTCGAGATCCGAGAAAAAGGCAAAGTTTGATCAATTGGTAAACGATGGCCGTGCGGTTTTTACTACCTTTCATCAGTCGATGTCTTATGAGG
>VFQT010000220.1_pt1 | contig 92032 bp, 82 predicted proteins | sample 3512381 | NCBI WGS metagenome assembly VFQT01 (sample SAMN10412376, study PRJNA504923) | tailings metagenome | isolation source: Relicate 2 Philex TSF3 active mining site | place: Philippines: Tuba, Benguet | collected 2017-08-29
GGAACAAACGAATCACCTGACCATCGAGCGCTGCACAAGTGTACGGTGTACCGTTAGCCGCCGTATCAAGCCGCGCAGGAACAGCCTTTGCATGTCCATCGGCGTAGTTGACATTCACAAAACCGTTATGCCGGGCAGCTACAGGACTGTAGAATGCACCGCATGCGAAATCCGGTGGCCGGTTAACCGGTTGAATAGTCGGGACTCCATCAGAGATGAATGCAGTTTCTGCGATAAAGTCCAGACTTGCCTGCGTCTTTACTGCCCTTCCTGCGCCAAAAAAGTTCGATGGTGCGCCTTGTTCAACCACTGCGTAGTTGAAGTTATAGCTTAGGAATCTGTACGGAGGGCTTGCCGGACAAAGCCCAGGTGCTCCCATCGCAGCCCGAATATTGTTCCAACCTCGTTGAATGTCGACTATGCCCGTTGCTGAAGGGCACACCATAATCTGGCTGTTCTTCTGATAAGGAGTCAAGGCATCATAAAAAGTGAAAACACAAGGCGGATTGCCCCCCATGTTGACATACAGACTCAAGGGGTACGTTTCATCATAATCCTGAACGTACATCATTCCGGCAATGCCGGATTGCTTCAGATTCGAAAGACAGGATGCTTGACGCGCTTTTTCTCGAGCTTGTGCAAAGACAGGGAATAAGATAGCAGCCAGGATTGCGATAATCGCAATCACCACGAGTAACTCAATCAGGGTAAAACCGCGTTTGCCACGTTGCATAGCGACCTCCAATAAGTATTTAGTTCTGCGCTGCAGACCATCGTCTGCATTGCGACCAAAATACCACGCATTTGCAATTACTGGGATGACAACTCGATATTGACCGTTTAATCATTCATTTGGATGAAATTGACATTTCATGGATGCGACATTTCGGTTGTTGGACACTCAGACCGCTCAATGTCAGGACTCACTAAGTCGTTTCTGAGCGGTCCCACCATACATTGCATGAATCGTATTCAGGAGCTGTGGAAGTCGATCAGCAAATGGACTTTCAACACATGCCTTGCGTATAGCATCAGCATCAATGTTGGCAGCGCTGTTCCCAGGGAACCAATGATTTGCGTGACCAAAAAGGTTGTATCTGGACTTTGCCCATTCCGTCAGATCTAAAGGCGCACCAAATGTATACAAGCGGAGAATCTCAAGCACATGTACACCACCCGGTAGCACTTCCCAGTCTTTCGGGATGCCATGCTGCCAATGAGACATCCAATCAGGTCCATGAAATGCAGTCAGACGCGCATTGAGTTTTTCGAGCACAGGGGCAATCGCAGAGGCTGCATTTTCGTAGTGCTCAAGCGATGCAATGTGGGCATCGAAGTCCGAAGGACGCGCCGCACCGATGCTCAATGTGTGTATCTGCGGGTGAGACAAGCAAAACAAATTGTTGAATGCCATCGGCGTAAGTGGCTCACAAAGGTCCGTCAGCTGCTGTGGCGGATCGTACAGCCGTCCTCCCTTATCAGATGGGCTGATAATGAATACACCCATATCCTGCCGTGTAGCTTCGCATACGGCATCCCAGTTCAGTTGGTTAATCCAGTACCAATGAAGATTCACATAATCGAACTCACCGGTGGCGCAGGCACGCGTGATGACGTCACATGGGGCATGCGTCGAAAATCCAACATTGCGAATACGACCCTGCTTTTGATACTCACGAACGACTGACAGACAGCCGCCGGGTTCCAGCACCTGATCAAGGAGGTCATCGGTGTTGACTCCATGGAATGCGAACAAGTCGACGTAGTCCATTTGTAAGTATGACATTGACGTTTCAAATGTCTCTCTGAACTTGCCGGCATCCATCGGAGCAATCTTGGTCTGCAGGATTAACTTTGAGCGATCAAGCTTTGGTAGCACCCAACCCAGCTGCATCTCACTGCTTCCGTAGCCACGTGCTGTCTCAATATGGTTGATTCCCAGTTCCAGACTTCGATAAATGGTCGCTTCAAGATTTTCCTGATTCTCAGAAGGTATCTCGGATGGATCTACATCCTGCCACTTGTACTGGTATCGCATCCCACCACATGAGAAAACAGGCATTTCAAGCTCTGTACGACCAAATCGACGTCGTGGCATGTTATGAACCATATTCTTCAATCCATCACTCTCAATAGAAACGTTTTGCAGTGTATCGTTGCATGTCTCATAATCAATCACGCTTTAATCGACGGACACCTCTTATAAGACAGGTCTAATGTTGCTACATCGGTCGAGAAACTACAGAATGGCCACTATTCGAGACGTTGCCCGGGAGTCGGGCGTGTCGGTAACAACCGTTTCCACGGTTCTCAACAATGCTCCACGTCCCGTTAGTGAAGGGACCCGTGCAAGAGTTCTGGACGTTGCTCGCCGCCTCCACTATGTCCCTACAGCAAGTGCGATTCGCCTTGTCAAAGGCAGAAGCCACGTTATCGGTTTGGCCTTTCCAAATGTAGAAACAAGCCTGGTGACCAACTACAATGCAGCCAAAGTGCTGGCTGGTGCTCTCTCGGTCGCAGCGGATGAAGGATACGTCATTCAGCTAAACCCACAGCCTTGGGTCGGCGGCGCGGATGGCGTTGCACAAGTGAAAGCGACCGGAGTTGATGGTGTTTTGCTGCTTTGGCCAAGCAAGACATCAGATCAAACGGAAGCCCTCGCGCAAAATGGAATCCCGGTGGTCGTCATCGCCGCACCTGCAAACAGCGCATCAGCGTTGACAACCAGTGTTGATGTTGGAAATGTTCTGGGTGGTCGGATGGCTGCTGAGCATCTCATTAGGCTCGGGCACCGACATGCAGTTTACGTGGCCGGAGCACTGGGCCAGGAATCCGTCCATCAACGTTACCGAGGGTTTTGCGATGTGTTTGTCGAGCAGAAGTTTCCAAAACCGGAAATGATTGGTTTTTCTTTCGATTCCAAAACTATAGAGCAAGCCATTGATGCCTACATTGGTCAAAACAAACGAACTACTGCGTACTTTGCAACGAATGACAGTCTGGCGCTTAGCGTGATTCGGGTAGCACAGGACCATGGGCTTCAAACGCCAAAAGATATCAGTGTCATCGGCTTTGATGACGCACCATTTGCTCAGCACACGTCTCCAACGCTGACTACATTTGTCGTCCCAATGGAAGCGATTGCCGAAACAGCGATGCGACAGCTGATTCAGCTTATCTGTGGTGCCCCTATTGACAAGGTCACCTTTCCACCAACATTGGTTCCTAGGGAATCCACTGGTACCGCGCGATACATCGAAGAACGATAGATTCCCCGCGCTTCTTTTGGGCGCCTCGGTAGGCTAAAGCTTGATGCCAAACGAGAGGACGTTCATAGAGGATGCTCCTTCGTCCGTTACATGGCGTAACTCGACATAACCCTTTTTTCCAACGGGTAGACCAAGAGACATTGTTTGAATCCAGCTCTCTTTGCGGTTAGCCCCGATAATTCGACCAGCTCCGATGGATACCCATCCTGGAAGATTATCCGTGAAACGCAGGCGTAGTTCGCCGATTGGAAATGCAACACTTGTTCCATCGGATTCGACCTCCGGGAGTGCAAGTACAAGTCCTGCTCCATCAACATCCGGGGCCAGTCGCACGGTGAAACCCGCCTGTAATGCAACGGGCGTCTGAGTCCGTAAGGTCCCCGGCGTATACCGGTCAAAGGCAAACGGCGTCAACTTACTCGTAAATCCCGCGGCAACAAAAGGCTGTGGCCCCTTCTGAGCCAATGCGGCAGTGGACACACAAAAACCGGCAACCGTACATAAAAGAAACTTACGTAACATCTGACATCCTCCAACATAGTTATTGGGTGACATCACTTGAAACTGCAGAGCGTCACTGTGGATGTACGCGAGTCTCATTGATTAAGTTCAGGAGCAACGTGAGCCAACTACCCAAGTAGACCAACTTCTTACGAGAGCTGATGCTCCTGTTTCAATGCATTCAGCAAGGCATCACAAGCCGTATCCAACAAATCATAAACATAGCTATAGCGACCGTCGTAATAAGGGTCAGGAACTATGTCCTCAACGGGGTCAGCCACAAAGGACATCATAGGTCGAAGAACCGGCCATTCCGTGTCGTTTTCCTCGATAAGTAATGCCTCGACGCGTTCAAAGTTCGCATGATCCATTGTGATGATGTAATCAAATGCCCGGAAGTCAGCTGTCTCAAGTTGACGCGCCCGTTGTCCGGTGTAGTTGATTCCGTTTACATCCAATATCTGCCGTGTGCCTCGATGAGGTGGTTCACCTACATGCCAGGCACCGAGTCCCGCGGAGTCAACACTAATTACATCGTCAAGACCAGCCTGAGCGACTTTATGTCGCATCAAGGCTTCTGCCATTGGGGACCTGCAAATGTTACCCAGACAGACAAAAAGAACACGTACCATAGGTGAAGTCTATCACTGTAGATCCAACGGACTCGGTGCCGTGAGAGTGACATCGCCTGAAACGGTAACTACCGACACGCTTGTAAGTGGTTCGGATCCAAGTTGACCTTCGTAATGGCCAGGAACCGGATGATTGAATGCATCGGGGAGCGTCACACTGCCAGTTCTTGAAACGACTTTCGCTTGAATACCCGAGCCATCAAGCACTGCAAGCGTACAATCTCCTGATACAGAGTGTATTGACAATGACTGTGGAACGATAGAACCATGTAAGGTTACATCGGAACAACCAGTCGCAGAATCCACCTTTACCGCACCTGACACTCCGGCAATATCTGTCCTGATATCGCCCGAAACCGATGCCATGGTTAGCGAATCAGCGTTGAGTTTGTCTACAAACTGATCACCCGATGATGAGCTCGTATCGATTGATGTGGCATCGACAGAATCGAGGTGGATGTCACCGGAGCCGGTTACCAGACTTACTGCGGTGCCATTTGTCTTCGAGAGTCTGACATCCCCACTGGATGACTTCACATTGATATTCCCCACAACTCCGTGAAGGGTTACATCACCTGATGTTGTCTCAAGCGTAACTGTATCTGCCAGAACGCTGCCAAGGTCTATATCGCCAGAGTTGGTTGCCGCGACCAACGATGTTGACCGAACACCTTCGACCCGGATACGTCCCGTTGGTGACATCAGCGTCATTCGAACTCGTACCTTTGGGATGAGGATGACGATATCAACCCCAACCTTACGCGAGCGCTCTGGACCGGTGCATCCAACGATGATGACATCATCAATGATCTCTGCAGCAACCGTAAGACTTTCGAGGAGTCCAGCCGCCAGGCCATGATCGGATTCCCAAACGTTGATACTGGCTGCAATGCGCAATTGCTCATTGTCTGTCGGTTGTATGACAATGTCTCCAAAGGGATTCCGCACGCGAAGGGTCATGCCGGCGGACACCGAAAGAGTTGCTTCAAAGGCATCGGTAAGGGTTGGATCAGTTGCACCAAGCAATCGGTTGACATCGGAGCGAAGGACTTCATCAATGCCATCGGTGACGGAGCGCGCCACCCTGCGGGTTTGTCGCTTAACTTCACGCGCATGGCGTTTTGCTTCCGATGCCATGCGGGCGGGATCAAGTCCACTTAGTGCATCAAACACAGAACGCATCCCTGGGAGTGCTTTGACGGCATCTGCGAGGTCGTCCAATGGGCTAACCGACTTACCTGCATCGGAGACCTTCTCATCTGCGGCAGCAAGCTGATCAGCTACGGCAGCAACCTTTTCTCGCGCTGCGGCAATCTTGGATTTGGCTCTTGCAATCACCTCAGCCTCGAGGTCACTTACCACATCTGTCGCGTCGGTCGGTGATGAAACGTTTTCTCCGCTTTCTGAATCTACTTGCTCAGCGTTAGGCTCCTGCGGCTCCGTAACAGAGTCCGACGTCGCAGACGGAACATCAGGCTTTGTTGCCGATGCCTCAAGCAATTTCAATGCATCCTCGGCGGATATCGTGCCTTCCTGCAGCATTTTGAGTATGAGTAAGCGTTCCTGTGATGCCATTAGTCTCTCCATACGCCCTTACAAAAGCGCATCCAACAAATTCAGTGCTCTATCCGGTGAAATCTCGCCAACTGCCAATCGCTTCAGGATGGCAAGGCGCGAGTCGGGTGGATTTGCGGACTGTTGAGTCATATCCAAGCGCTCTTCAACAGCATCAACTAGCTGATCGATGCGATTTCTGACCGTTGGGTAGCTGACACCGAGGAGTGCTTCTATGTCCCTGATGACACCCCGGCAACGAACAAATGTCAGCAGAAAGTCAAGCTGATCACGATCCAACCCCATCAACCAGTGAGCACGTATAGATCCTTTCATCTCAATGCCACAACACGTACAGGTAACGGAGGTAACCTGAAGTCCCCCATAACACAATGGACATTTTAGATTTTCAATCACAACTCAACATATCATTAATTTTCTCATTTTTTTTGATGGGTATTCATTAATTATATTGATGTCATTGCAATCGGAACGATTCCATTACCAATTCGGTAGAATTAAGCATGTTAATCACACCAGCCGTTTATGCAGTACAAGCATCTCAGCCAGTCGGAACGCCATCACAGCTCATTTCAAAGCGTGCTCCTGAATTCACACTTATGGACCAAGCAGACCGAAAGGTTTCGCTGAAGGACTTCAAGGGCAAGTGGCTGGTGATTGCGTTCTATCCCGTGGATATGACCAGTGGTTGTACGCTTCAGAATCGTTCCTATACAAAGGCAATCGATGGCATAAAAGCGCTTGGTGCTAACGTTGTTACGATTAGTGGTCAGGACACTGCATCGAAGCGTCAATTCTGCGAAAAGGAGGGTCTTACGCACACATTGCTCTCGGACACCGATGGCTCCATAATTCGTGCCTATCGCGTACTACGTGACGGCGGAGACCCTGCAAAACCAATTGCGAAACGCATTACCTTCTACATCAACCCTGACGGTAAAATCGTTGCAGTAGATACCAAGATAAAGCCCGCGACCGCTGCTGAGGATACATTGGCGATTCTCGAGCTCCTGGGTGCAAAGAAGGAAGAAAAGTGAAGACATTACTATCAGCAACCCTGGTCGCATTATTGGCCGTAGCCGTTCAGGCAGCACCACCCACACTCGGTGTAGGAACTCCTGCCTCTGTCAAAGCGGAGGTCGCAAAACATAAAGGTAAAGTCGTCATATTGAACTTCTGGGCGACTTGGTGCGGTCCATGTAAGGCCGAATTTCCAGATATGGTAGCGACGGCCAAGAAAAAAGGCGCAGACTTGATTACGGTTGCAATTGATGACCGTTCTGATTCGGCAAAAGCTGCCAAGTTTCTGGAATCTAATGGTGTAGCAAAGTTTGCCTATATCAACAAGGATGGCTCCGAGTTCGACCCTGGTTACTTGAAGTGGTTATCGCCAACCAGTGATAGTGGCTCCGTGGCAATCCCACTAACATTTGTGTTTTCAAAATCTGGAAAGCTCGTTCAGCAGGCTGTGGGTGCACAGAGTGAAGCCGAGTTCACCAAGATGATTGACAAGGCATCCAAGGCAAAGTAAAGAGCCAGAAGTAAGTGAAGTGTGCTGCGGCTTGCAATCAAGCAGTTGCACTCTAATCTACAATATCTGGAAAGCTCGTTCAGCAGGCTGTGGGTGCACAGAGTGAAGCCGAGTTCACCAAGATGATTGACAAGGCATCCAAGGCAAAGTAAAGAGCCAGAAGTAAGTGAAGTGTGCTGCGGCTTGCAATCCAGGTCGAGGCACAAAAATAAAACGCCCCCGCTGAAAGTGTCGGCGGGGGCGAAATATGTTTAGACGACGCTAAACCCTATCCGTGATAGCGTTTCATCACGATAACAGCATTGTGTCCGCCAAAGCCAGAGTTGTTACTCACTGCGACTTCGACCTGCTGTGTCCGAGCTACATTCGGAACGTAGTCAAGATCACAATCCGGATCAGGATTATCGTAGTTAATCGTTGGAGGCAGCTGTCCACTGTGTAGAGCAAGCGCCGCGGCAACGGCTTCGATTCCACCGGCCCCACCCAGAAGGTGTCCCGTCATCGATTTTGTGCTGGAAACCGCAAGCTTGTAAGCATGGTCTCCAAAAACCTTTTTCAAGGCAGCGGTTTCATTCTTGTCATTGAGCGGAGTTGACGTCCCATGCGCATTAATGTAACCAACCTCTTCAGGCTGTACACCGGCATCAGTTAGAGCGGCGACCATCGCACGGGCAACGCCCTCACCACCTGCAGCAGGCTGTGTCATGTGATACGCATCACCAGACATACCATAACCGGCGAGCTCACAATAGATACGTGCTCCGCGGGCTTCAGCGTGTTCGAGACTTTCCAGAACAACGACTCCCGCGCCCTCTCCAATTACGAAGCCATCACGCCCCGCCTCAAATGGACGGGACGCCTTGGTGGGGTTGTCGTTGTACTTCGACGTCATTGCCTTCATGTTGCCGAATCCAGCAACGCCGACTTGCGTGACTGCTGCCTCGGTACCACCGCAGATCATGACATCCGCAGCGCCACGGCGGATAATTTCAAGCGAATCACCGAGTGCATGCGCGCCAGTTGCACACGCAGTAACGACCGTAGAGTTTGGCCCCTTGGCACCAGTGATAATCGATATATGCCCAGAGGCCATATCAGCAATCATCATCGGTATCAGGAATGGAGAAATTTTGGATGGTCCGCTTTCAACCAGTACCCTGCACTGGTCTTCGAGCGTTCGCAGTCCGCCAATTCCACTTCCGACCAACACTCCAACGCGTTCTGCATTTGTCGATGTAATTTTGAGCCCGGCATCTTCAATCGCATCGAGGGCAGCCGCTACACCGAATTGGACGAAACGGTCCATTCTGCGACTTTCTTTGCGATCGATCCATTTGGTTACATCAAAACCTTTGACTTCAGCTGCAATTTGAACATCGAAGTCAGTAGGGTCAAAATGCGTAATTCTCCCTATTCCGGACACACCGGCAATAAGAGAATTCCAATAGTCAGCCTTACCCACACCAACGGGCGAGACGACACCAATACCAGTTACGACAATACGCTTGTTTTGCATTTTACTTTTCTCCCCCGGCAACGCCTAATGTCCGCCACCAGGGGAGCCAGACGATTTGTTACGACTTGGAGTCGATGTACGAGACGGCGTCCTGAACCTTGACGATTTTCTCGGCATCCTCATCAGGGATATCAACACCAAATTCGGTCTCAATGCCCATCACGAGCTCAACCATATCAAGCGAGTCAGCGCCCAAATCATCGATGAAAGCAGCCTCGAGCGTAACCTCGTCCTCGCTTACTTCCAACTTCTCGACAACAACCTTCTTCACACGATCGAATGTAGACATAGCTATATCCCTTCCCTAATCCGAATCAGACTGTTAACCCACCATCCACGGTGAGCACCTGACCCGTAATATACGATGCAGACGGAGACGCAAAAAACGCCACAGCCGCACCGACATCTTCTGCTTGACCGAATCGCCCCAGGGGAATCATCTTGAGCAGCTGCTCACGTGCTTCACCCTCGAACGCATCAGTCATTTGTGTATCAATAAATCCGGGAGCGACCACGTTAACAGTAATGCCACGTGATGCCAATTCCTTTGCGAGAGAACGTGAGAACCCTATCAAACCCGCTTTACTGGCGGAATAGTTTGTTTGTCCTGCACTCCCACGAAGTCCGTTCACCGATGCAATATTTACTATACGTCCACTCTTCTGGCGAAGCATTATCTTGCTAGCCGCCCGAGAGCAGAGAAATGCCCCCTTGAGGTTGGCATCGATAACACTGTCCCACTGCTCGGTGGACATCCGGAGGAGCAATGTGTCCCTGGTAATGCCTGCATTATTGACCAGAATGTCGACACGCCCAAAGGAATCCATGGTCGTTTTGAACAGCGATTCCACGCTTGATTCATCGGATATATCTGCAACCACAGCCAACGACTTTACACCAAGTGCTGTACATTCAGCGGCTACGGCTTCTGCATCGGCAATATTTGTCCTTGCGGTGATGACGACATCGGCTCCGGCAGCAGCAAGCGCCACGGCGATCCCACGTCCGATACCGCGACCGCCACGCCCTGCACCGGTGACGACAGCAACGCGTCCAGCTAATGCATTACTCATGATGTCCCTCCAACCAGCGCATCAAGTCCAGCAGAATCACCGACACTCTGGACATTTACACCGGGTAATGTGCGCTTCACGAGGCCGGCCAAAACAGAACCTGATCCAAACTCGGTGAAACATTCTGAACCCGCTTGATTTAGCAGTCGCAGTGTCTCCGTCCAACGTACGGGACCGGCAACCTGTTCAACCAACGCTGCCTTGATGGCATCAGGATCAGCAATCCAATCAGCGGTGACATTGGCAACCACACGAAGACGAGGTGCTGAGAACGCTGTAGCCTTGAGCACAGCGTCCATCTCGGCTGCCGCAGCAAGCATCAACGGAGAATGAAACCCGCCACTCACGGCGAGCTTTATCACTTTTTTAGCACCGAGGTCCTTTAGTGGCTGGCTGATCGCATCGATCGCATCTGAGACGCCCGAAATAACCACTTGACCGGGGCAGTTATCGTTAGCAGCAACGACTGCCAGACCGGATTCTACACAGACCTTTGTAATGACATCTGCATCCAAACCAAGCACGGCCGCCATTGCACCGGGATTTGCGGCCGCAGCAGTAGCCATCGCCTTGCCCCGGGCCTTGACAAGCTTGACTCCCGTTTCAACATCGAAGACGCCGGCAACGCATAGCGCCGCGTATTCGCCTACGGAATGCCCGGCAACCAGATCGGCACGATAACCACGCTCGGCTGCGGCAGAAAATGCCGCAACCGACACAGCAAACAACGCCGGTTGAGCAACGGAAGTGTCCTTTAGATCATCAGCGGTTCCGTTGAAACAAATGTCAAGTAATCCCCCACCGAATGCCGCTTCACATGCATCCAATGTGGACTTTGCAGCAGCGCTGACATCATAAAGTGACTTTCCCATCCCGGGAGCTTGAGACCCCTGTCCGGGGAATATCGCCGCGTTCATCATGGGTTAACCTGCCCCCAGCGCATCACATTTGCTCCCCACGTTAACCCCGCACCAAAGCCCACTGAAACGACAATATCACCCTCCTTGAGGCGTCCGGATCGAACTGCCTCAGTGAGTGCAATCGGGATACTTGCAGCGGATGTATTGCCATAGCGGTCAACATTAATGAAAACTTTTTCCAACGGAAGACCCATACGGTCCGCTGCGGACTTGATAATCCTGATGTTCGCCTGATGCGGAACCAACAAGTCGATATCCGATGATGACAACCCTGCAGCTTCGAGAGCAGACAAAGCGGCCTCACCCATTATCTCAACAGCAAAAGCATAAACAGCCTTGCCATCCATGTGCAGAAACTGGCGCTTCGTACCAACTGTTTCTGAAGTCAATGGTTCACGAGCTCCACCCGCAGGAACCTGAAGAAGGCACGCTCCAGCTCCATTTGATGCAATCTTCGCACCAAGTATTCCATCACCCGGGCTGCATCGTTCGAGAACGGCCGCTCCTGCACCATCACCAAACAGTACACACGATGCGCGATCAGTCCAGTCCACGACACGACTCATGGCTTCCGCGCCAACGACGAGAATACGCCGGCAGCGTCCTGTCGCAATGAACTGATGTGCGATGTCAAGACCGTAAACAAAGCCGGAGCACGCTGCGGAAATGTCAAAAGCAGGGATGTGGGCTGCGCCCAACTCTGCCTGAACATAAGTGGCGGTAGCCGGCAGCATATTTGTGTCACCCGTACACGTGGAGAGCACAATCATCTCGATGTCATCGATAGTGATGCCTGCGCTTCTCAACGCATCACGACAAGCCTGAACGGCAAGATCTCCGGTTGATTGATTTTCGGCTACGATGCGCCGCTCACGTATTCCGGTACGCGTCACAATCCATTCATCCGTTGTATCCACAACAGATTCAAGGTCTTTGTTTGTGACGATTCTTGTTGGGACATCCATCCCCATGCCAGCGATACGCGCTCCAAAGGTCACGACTATGCGCCACCTGACATGATGCGCCCGGCATCCACGAGTTTTTCAACCACACCGCTACGACCAGCACGGACAGCTGCTCTGATAGCATTCATCATCGTGTAAGCATTGCTGCGCCCGTGGGCAATGATGGAGATGCCTTTGATGCCAATCAGTGGAGCACCACCTATTTCAGCGTAGTCAACACGCTTTGCAACTCTTCGCACTGCTTCGTGCAGAATCGGTTGATCTGGATTTTCAGCGATGACATCTTTGAGAACGGAGATAGCCACTGATGCCATCCCCTCAACGCCCTTCACCAGGACATTGCCATCGAAGCCATCACAGACAACGACATCGATGACGCCATCAAGGACATGATTACCCTCTGTGCACCCGATGAAGTTGATAGGCGCGGCTTCCAATGCCGCGCGAACTGCTTTCGTCAGCTGATTGCCCTTTGTGTCTTCTTCGCCATTGGAGAGAAGCGCGACGCTGGGGTTGGTTCGACCGAACACGCGTTCAGCGTAAACGGATCCGAGGATGCCAAACTGAACCAAGTGGCTGAGCTGACAGTCAACATTCGCCCCGGCATCCATCAGTAATGTTGGCCGACCCGTAGCAGTGGGCATCGGCGCAGCGATTGCCGGGCGCGAAACACCATCAATGCGACCAATGTACTGAATCGCAGCCACAAGGCACGCCCCTGTGTTACCGGCCGAAACCGTGGCAGCAGCACGACCTTCCGCTACGAGCTTCGCTGCAACCACTAATGATGCATCAGGCTTCGAACGAACAGACTGCATCGGGTGGTCACACATCCCGATTTCTTCGGAAGTGTGAACAATCTCAATTGAAGGGTGCTCGTCAGCACCTTCAGCAGCCAGAACATCGCGAATGGCGGCCTCGTCCCCAACGAGGAGCAGCTTGACGTTTTCACTGTCAGCACTGCCATCCCGTAGGAACTGGACCGCACCACGAACGACTACACCGGCACCATGATCGCCCCCCATCGCATCGACGGAGAGAGTTATCGCTTCAAGAGACACTGTGATGACCTAACCGATTAGCCGTTAACTTCGGCCTTTGGCGTCAGCCACTGGCGACCATTGTAGTAACCACAGCTGGAGCAGATATGGTGGGCACGTGCCGCAGCGCCACAGCGCTTGCAGGTCGTGAGGGTTGGAGACGTGAGTTTGTAGTGCGTTCGGCGCTTCGCTTGGCGGGTCGACGAATGGCGGCGCTTGGGCAGTGGCATGGCTATGCAATTCCTTTACATTGTGTAAGGTGCACCATTATTTGACGCACCTTCCAAGTTGGAGAGTCTATCGTGAACGGGGCAAGAGTGCTACTCTGATGTTGAATTTGCTTCCAGTAATGCGGCTAAACCAGCAAATGGACGTTGCGTATCCGTAGGAAGTGCTTCTTCAGCAGGTTCCGTTGAATACGTGGCATGCCCCTCACAGTCATCTCCGCAGAAGGGTTGAAGAGGCTCCGCGAGGATCAGGCTTTGCCGAAGCAGCTCGGCAACGTCCAGGACCGTTCCATCAATAACAGGCGCCGTGACATTTTGATCAACCGCGATGACATCCTCGTGACGCGTCGCAGTGTTGTCGGAGACCAGGTCATACTCTTCTTCCAGTATGACGGACAGCGACTCTTCATAAGGATTGAGGCACCTCGCACACGGCAGGAGTACATTCGCAGTAGCCTTGCCACGCAAAATAAGGACTGCCCCTGAGTTTGTGAGAGATATCTTTCCGTCAACCGTTCCAGCTACCGGGACATCACCGGTTTCAGGGTCAAAGCAGCCAATCGCCGGAATAGAAATCTGATGCACGTAGTGCATGCCGATTGTCCGCAGTACCTCCGCGATATCAATCTGGAACGACTCCGGTACCGGGACTCCATTCGATGAGACCATCGGTTGCGCGGGCACAGTCCGTCGTGCATTCGCACTTGGAGACCTCTTTTCGGGTCGTGGTGGCTTCTCGTTGCCAAGGTAATTCAAACGGGATGGCTTCATAGTGCTCCTAGTACGGTTCCACACGTTTACGGGTTCCACAAATGTCACAGCGAACGGCTGAATTTATCGGTTGGTACGTCCCGAGGTTCGCTGGTCAAGCTGTGCCCGCCCTTTTTGGATAGATGACTTGACGCTAGCAATGCGATGTCCAAAGTCATCGTGAATCATCCCAACCGCTGACTCCAGACTGTTCAGGACATCTGATGCATAGCCATCGGCACCGGCTCGCATTTGTTCGCTCTCCAGTCGTGCTCCATCACCGATACGCGCCGCTTCCTCTTCGGCTAACCGGATAATTTCACGTGCTTGCTCCTGTGACATCCGTACAACCTCAGACTTCGAAACCAGGGCCTCTGCTTCGAGCCGGGCACGTTCCAAAATTCGTTGCGCTTCCGCACGTGCGGCATCGACTACATTGCCTGCCTCCGCCAATGCAGCCGCCTTCGTTTGCTCGGCTTCATTGCGCGCAGACCCCACACGTGAGTCAGCTTCATGGTGTGCAGCCCCGATGATTTCATCCCGCTTTTCGCGAATCACCACGGCTTCCTTCATTTCACTTGGAAGTGAACCGCGGATTTTATTCACTATCATCATGAACTCATCCACGTCAATGCGGACAAATCCAAGAATACTCTTCGCATCCTCAACCATATGCTCGAGGCGTTCAAGCTCACGCAACGTTACTATCGGATCCATTTGCTCTGCTTCCTCAGGACACAACTATGGTATGTGCCAATGCACGTACTCTATCGCCAATGCGTCACTTTTTGCAGTCACTGGCCTCAAAGCGATGGCGAAGTGCATCCGCAACCACGGATGGAACCAATGGACTACAGTCACCGCCAACACGGACCATCTCCTTGACAATGGATGATGACAAGAACTGATACTCAGCACTGGTCATCAGGAACATCGTTTCCACTGTTGGATCAAGATGCCGGTTTGCGAGTGCCATTTGAAATTCATATTCAAAGTCCGAAATGGCACGCAGTCCCTTTACGAGAACCGATGCACCATGTTGCTTTGCAAACGCCACCAGCATCCCGTCAAAGCTCTCAACGTCTACATTGTGGAGATCGCTGACGGCATCCTCGATGAGCGCTACGCGTTCATCAGCCGTGAACAGGGGTGCCTTCCCAGCATTGCGCCCCACTCCCACAATGACTCTGTCAAAAATGCCTGCTGCACGACGGATTACATCCAAATGTCCATTTGTTACCGGGTCAAACGACCCCGGATAGACCGCAATGCGTCGTCCATTCATGCCACAGCCCCCATATCCACACATTCAGTATATTCTTCGATACGTTGTAACAGGTTACGATATTCCACTCTGTCAGAGTTTTGCAGAACATCACGGATGTCATCAGAAGCCGCGCTGCTCAGACCTGCATCGGTGACGAGGTTTGTCACTCGCAGCTGAGGAAGGCCGCTCTGCTTTATTCCAATCACATCACCCGGCCCCCGTAGCCGTAAGTCTTCCGTGGCTATTACAAATCCATCTGTTGTGGATGTCATAACTGCCAAACGTTGTAAACCAATTTCTGTCGGATTCGCTGATTTGATGAGGATACAAAAGCTCTGTTGGTCACCACGGCCAACACGACCGCGGAGTTGGTGAAGCTGGGCGAGACCAAACTGATCAGCAGATTCGATGACGATTGCATTTGCCCGTGGAACATCAACACCGACTTCGATCACAGTTGTCGCAAGCAACACATCTATGTCACCTTTGCGGAAGGCATCCATGACCTGTATCCGGTCTTCTTCGCGTAGCTGACCGTGCATCATGCCTAGCCGGATACCCTTCAGCCAACCCTGTGACAGGTCTTTAAGCAGACCGATGACAGAATCAGATGCATCGTCGCCATCCTGAGAAATCGCAGGACACACCACATAGGCCTGTCCACCATCGGAAACAACTTTGCGGACTCCCTCATAGACCTTACTTCGTTGCTCCTGACCGCGTACATGTGTCCGTATTGGCTTGCGTCCGTTCGGCAGCGATTTTATTGTGGAGACATCGACATCGCCGACCGTCACTTGTGTCAAAGTTCTCGGTATTGGCGTTGCGCTCATCAGGAGCACATGGCAGATTCCGTCGATGGGCTTCGTCATCAGTGCATTGCGCTGGTTGACTCCAAAGCGATGCTGTTCATCCACGACGCTGAGTGCAAGTCTTGGAAGCCTGACACCGTCCTCAAGGATTGCATGCGTCGCGACAATCACCATCGGCTCGCCGGCGGCCAGCTGTTCAAGAATCGGACGTCGCTGCTTTTCGGCAACATTTCCACTTAGAAACTCAACGCGAAATCCATGTGGCTCGAGCAGCCCTCGCAGGACCACAAGCTGTTGTCTTGCCAGCACTTCTGTCGGTGCGAGAAAGGCTCCCTGGTACCCGTTGGCAAGCGTTGCGAGCAGACCGGCCGCCGCGACTACGGTTTTCCCGCAACCGACATCGCCCTGAAGCAGGCGCAGCATCCCTGCCGGCTTTCCGAGTCCCTCTACTATTTCCTGAACAACTGCTTCCTGCCCGGGAGTCAGCGAAAACGGCAGTGCGTTCAGAAATGCACTGTACACACTTGGTGGGAGACTCACGACCGGAGCACATTTGTCGGCGAGCAGGAGCCTCCGGCGCTGTAGGACGCCGTGAAGTATGAGCAGTTCTTCATATGCGAATCGACGACGGGCGGCCTCGAACAGCCTCTCCGACTCGGGAACATGCATGTCCTTGATGGCGGTCATGATGTGTGGCAGCTGGTGCTTCGCCCGAAGATTTCCCGGGAGATAGTCCACCATCGTTGGCGTATAACCCGACAGCGCCGCTTCTACCCATTCTCGAAGGTTTGTCTGTGACAGGCCATCGGTCAGACCATAAACAGGCACCAGCCCGAGGTCCAGAGCATGGCTCCCGGATCCAGGCGCAATCACTGTGATGTCAGGATTCTGTAGGCTGACCTTCCCATAGCCACGTTTGACTTTGCCAAATAGCGTAATCCGCATCCCGGCAATACGGGCCTGCTGTGCCGGAGAATAAACTCTCCTGAACCAAACGGCCTCCCCTTGGTCTCCTGCATCATCACAAAAAGTGAGCTTAGTCAGCGTGAGGTCTCGCCGTACCTGGCGTTCGGAAAACGATTCGGCGGTACCCGTAACGTAGGCGGCTTCGCCATCGGAGCAGGCTGCCAACAACGATGTCTTTGTTCGGTCCTCAAATCTCCGTGGAAACATCAGAAGCAGGTCTTCTACGGTTTCGACACCTAACTTGGCCAGCAATCGGACTGACTTTGGTCCAATGCCTTTGATAACGCTTACAGAATCTTGCAAACCCACGTGCGCATCGTACATCCAAAAATTCTGTCAACAGACGTGATAATTGGTAGAAATGCGCAACCTTAAATCCTTTGCCGCTTTGCTGGCATGTGCCATCCCCGTTATTTCGGTATCCGCTGTTGCCTCCGTCAGCCAAGCTGACCAGCGGCTCACCCTTGAGCAGCTTTATCCCGAAAAGTCGCTTTTGGGTCGTGGGGCAAGTGGGATGCGGTGGAGCAACGACGGGTCTCAGTTGATCTATCAGTGGTCGCCCTATCAGGCTGGCCTCAGGACATCCGTTGGCGCAGACATCTATCTGTACACACGAAGCACTGGCAAAACGACCAGAGTGACATCCCCGGAAATGTTCGCAGCCGTCGATCGTGACATCGCAAAAGTCATTGAGCAGCTTGCGGAGGAACAAAAGGTTCTTGAATCACGCAAGAACCTGACGGAAAAAGAACGCAAAGTGCTCGAGGATGCCGACAAGGAAAAGGACAAGTCCCGCAAAGAGCCGCGTAAGTCGTATCCGGGTGTATCCGAAGCCGTCCTGTCAGATTCCGGTAGTGAGCTTCTCCTAACGTATAAGGGCGATATATACCGTCTGTCGTTGTCAGCCGGGGCAAAACCGGTACGGCTGACGCGTACAGCGGATGTCGAAGCAGATGTCCGCTGGACTCCGGGTAATAAGGGGTTTACATTCCGGCGCGGCGAGCACATTTATCGCCGGATTTTTGGGGATGTCATCGAAGCTCAGATATCGCCGGTTTTGCCTGATGGCCTGAAAGTTGAACAGTATTGGCTGTCAAAAGATGGTTCGAGGATTGGAGTTCTGTCTAGTAAGCGTACCGGACCTCCTGCCAAAAACGTTAGTTATATTGTTTACCGAGATCGCTTTGCCGAGGCGAGGACAACGCCACGAGACACCGGTGATGACCCGGACCGTAATGAATCCTATGTTTTTGTGGCTGATACGGATCCCGATACAGATATCTCCAAGGGCGATGGCAAGCCGTGGCAGATCTATAAAAAGAATGCTGGAGAGGCTGGCGACATTGCAATCAGTAATGAGCCATTTACCGCCGATGGCAAAAAGTTTGTCTTTGTCGCCTGGAAACGCGACAAGAAGGAGCTGACTGTCAATGTCGCCACTCCCGACGACCGAAAAGTTAGGGCGGTATTCACAGACACGCATAACGGAGAGCATCGGTCTCCAAGTTTGTCTGACCCGTTCTTTTCCCCAGACGGCAAGCAAATCTGTGTGATGCTGGAGAAGAGTGGCTTCCGTCATGCATGGCTGATTGATCCAGAGCGTGAAGGAGCAACGCAGCTGACGAAGGGTGATTTTGAGGTCTACCCGCTTCAATACACCAAGGATGGTTCGACGCTGATTGTCCGGTCATCAAAGGAAGATGCGGCACGCATGGACCTTTACCGCGTCCCTCTTGCATCCGGGGAACTCCAACGCTGGACAAGCGAGGATGGTCGCCACCGAAATGTTGCCTTATCGGCGGATGGTTCGCAGTACGCGGCTATACACGTAAGTTGGACCCAGCTTCCGGAACTGGTTGTATCCGGTACGGGTGGGCGTGAGCGTCGCTTGACGAGTAGTCACTCCAAGGATGCGGCCGGAGTCTACCAAAAGGTGCCAACGACACGATTTACCTACACAAATCGTCACGGGTTGCCTGTACACGGCACATTGATGCTTCCAAAGGGCACAAAACCCGGTACACAGCTGCCCCTCCTCGTGTACGTCTATGGCGGTCCTCTAGGCGAAGACCATCAGGTCACAGATGGCCAGACGGACAGGTTTGGCATTTACGTCACCGAAACGCTTGGATACGCGTACGCAACGATAGATCCACGCGGTACCAGTGGACATGGTGCCGTATTCGGTAAGGCTAATTATGAACAACCGGGTGTACCTCAGGTAGAGGACCTCGTCGATGGCGTGAAGTATCTCCAAGGCAAGTATGCGATTGATGCCAAAAAAGTTGGCATTCATGGCTGGAGTTTTGGTGGCTTCCAGACCCAGATGTGCTTGTATACGGCTCCCGAGACATTTACGTTGGGAATCGCGGGAGCTGGTCCAACAGAATGGCAAAATTACAATAACTGGTATGTTGGTGGAGTCATTGGTGCTAACAAAAAGGCGGAAGAACTGGATCAATACAGTCTGACCAAGCTTGCTAAGAACCTAAAATCGCCCCTGATGTTGCTACATGGGCTTGAAGATACCAATGTTTTGGCACAGGACACCATCAAGGTGTATCGAGAACTGCTCAAAGCTGATAAGGGTCACTTAGTGGAACTCGTTCTGGATCCTACCGGCGGACATGGGCTTGGCGGCGATATCAGCCAGCGTCAACGGATGCAGATATACGCCGGTTTTTTGGAGCGGCACTGGGGCCGCATTCAGCAGTAGTAATGTAAGTCAGCGAAAGGACAGGAATGACCAATGCCAAGAGTTGAGAGTTCGGCGATAATCCCGGCATCCCGGGACAAAGTACTAGCCGTTGCACAGAATAATGAAGCATTCCCGGAGTTCATGGAAGATGTTTCATCCGTCACTGTGCTGGAACGGTCCGATGATGGCCTCCGGGTAGTCAGTGACTGGGTTGGTATCGTTCCTAAGTTCGGAGCCAAAGTCAAGTGGACGGAAGAGGACATTTGGGACCTTGATGCCGGCACGTGTACATTCCGGCAGCTGAAGGGCGACTATGACCAGTTTGAGGGCGTTTGGACATTTACAGCGGTAGATGAAAATACAACGCGCTTTGACTGCCAGATTGACTATCAGCTTGAAATCCCGTTGGTTGGTCCGTTGATCAAGGCGATTATATTCAAGACGATGCAGAATAATGTCAATGCCACGGCACAGGCGATGGCAGAGCGCTGCGCCTAGAAAAAACGGGTTTGTGTTACTAATTAGTGGTTAAGAAGTATTGATGCATCAGGTATAGCGGTGTATTGCTATCAAGGCGCTTGACCTTGCCGGTACTACCATCGTATACTTGCCCAAAGCATCGTCCGGGCGCACAGTGTGACGCCCCAACAACGCGTGAAGGTATCCAATATGGCGATCTCCCATCGATGGGCACAGTTGGTTTGTGGCGGCACAGTGGCTGCGACCGCGCTAGTCGGCGTTTCTGCCGCGGCCGCGTCTGACTGGCCTGAGCTCCGTGGTAATGCACAGCGTACTGGCGTCTCTTCCGAGACGGTAGCTCCTCCACTTGCGCTACTCTGGCGCTTTACGGGTGGCTATCAGAATGCGAACACCAGTGCAGCGGTTGTTTCAGGTAAGACGGCGTACTTCGTCACTAAGGGCAATGGTACTCAGGGTGGCTTTTTGTACGCTTTGGACATTGACACGGGTGCTAAGCGCTGGTCATTCCCTCAAGGCGAGAACGGGCTTCCTCAAAGCCACGTATTTTCTGCGACGCCGACCGTGGCGAATGGCAAAGTATATGTAGGTGCATCCGATGGCGCGATGTACGTCATCGATGCTGCTACTGGTCAGGAAGTCATCAAGTTCAACACGGGTCGACCTGTGAACTCATCGGCGATCCTGGCTGACAATATTCTGTACTTCGGCTCCAACAGCGGCACGTTCTATGCGCTAAACCCGGAGACAGGTGAGATAGCTCCAGGCTGGCGTAAGAACTACGATGCTGGCGATGCGGTGAACTCTGCCCCTCTGATTGCTGACACGATGGTAATTGTGCAGTCGGCAGATAATACACTCCATGGCATTAAGCGTGCGACTGGTATTCCAAAGTGGAAATATCGTCTGCCATATGGTGCGAATCCCAACACACTGACCTACGGTGATGGTAGTTTGTACATCCCATCCGGGCGAAGGCTGTTCGCGATTCTTCCTGCGAGCGGTGCACTCCGCTGGGCGACCGAGCTCCCGGAAGACATCATGGGTGCCCCGGTGTCCGTAAATGGAACGGTCTATGTTGCCTGTCGTGATGACCAGGGCGCTGGTGCCAGACTTTACGCAGTCAAGGCGGCAAATGGGCGTGGTGAATGGGATGGTCCTGCGCGCATACCGAACACGATTTCCTCTGCACCAGTTGTAGCCGGGAACTTTATCTTTGCTGCAGGTAACCGCGGAACACTTACGGCGGTTGACCGTGAATCTGGAAATGTAAAGTGGAACTACCGGATGGAAGCGAGTAGCAATCGCCCGGCGGTGACAGCAAGCAATTTCCAAGGGCAGGATGTATCAACTGCGAATCAGGCGGCGGCTAACCGTGATGTCACTGTCGTCGCTCCGTTGACCATATCCGATGGAACGCTTCTTGTGGTTTCAAACGATGGAACACTGTCAGCGTTCCGCGCAGATGCCCCAGACACAACCGGTCCCGTTTCGACAGACCAGTTCCCGCGCACGGGAACCAGCATCAGTGGACGCCCACCATTTACAGCGGCCGTCAAGTTTGCTGACTTCGGCAGTGGCGTTAACGTAGACTCTCTCAAGGCATCCTTGGATGGCAAGCCTATTGAAGTTGGCTACGATGCACTAAAGGGCTGGGCATATTTCCAGACACAATCGACTGGGAAAATGGTTGATCCACCGTTGTCTAACGGTCGTCATGTGATTACATTCACAGTTTCCGACTATGCCGGTAATGAAACGGCATCGACGTGGTCCTTTGTCGTTGACAATAACCTTGCGCCGACCGCAAAGTCGGCTCCTGTGGCCCCGAAGAAAACTGACATAAAACCTGGTGGCGGCACCGGAACCGATGGTAAGGGAAGAACGCGTCCTGGCGCAGCGCCCGGTTCGACCGGAGCTGGTCCTGGTCGCCCAGTAGGTGGACCCTCCGGATTCCCAGGACGACGACGCGGGAACTAATCGACTCCAAAATCGTACTCTAACCTAATCATGAAGGCGGACTCCCATTTGGGAGCCCGTCTTCATTGCATTTGGAGCCAGCGTATGAACATAAATGTTGAAGACGACCCTATCACTTTTGCCAACTTTATTCGCCTCAGTCGGGCAGAACTCCCGCCCCCACTCGCGACGCGTTTCGTCCCATATCTGGCAAAAGTGACGAACCACAAAGATCTTCCTCAGGAATCCCTTACAACGGCGCAACGCACGCGCATGGATGAAGCATGGACCACTCCGGTTACAGATAAAGAGTTGACTAGCTGTAGTCGGAGAGGCGTTTACGTGACTTGGACAACGCTTGACGAAAGACCTCACCTTGTCCGCAATTCCCCGCTGATGCCAGCATTTCTGTTTGCACGTGGAGACATCCGTGCCGCATCCAGGCGGTGTATCGCCATTGTAGGAACACGGAATGCAAGTCAATATGCTGAGCGTCAGACGCACAAATTCGCCAAGTATTTGGTTGAGCGGGGCGTTGTTATTGTCAGTGGCGGTGCTGCTGGCATCGACACCTATTCACACAAAGCAGCAATCGATGCCCGTGTTGCAACCATCGCCGTGATGGGCACAGGACTGCTTCGGGATTTCCCCGCCAACAACGCAGACCTTTTTGATACTATCGTCGATTGCGGAGGACTCCTGCTGAGTGAATACGCCCCCATCAGTCAGAGTAAAGCCTGGAAGTTCCCTGAGCGTAATCGAATCATTGCAGCCCTGTCTCAGCTCACACTTGTTGTCGAGGCGGGTCTGAAATCAGGTGCCCTAATTACCGCTTCCTTTGCCGGGACTTTTGGGCGGGATATCTGCGTCATTCCGGGTCCATTGGATGATGGAAACAACGAAGGCGGGCATGAGCTTATCCGCGATGGTGCAACGCTGGTTGTACATCCCCGACAGCTTCTTCCAGAGAGCCCAGGACTGTTTGATACAGGTTACGTATCCGAGCATCGAATCGTTCAGGCACGTATCGCATTGACGGAATCCGAACAACGACTGATGCACCTTATTCCCATTGAAGGTGTTCACCCTAGTGTCCTGGGAGAGTTATCGATACTCCCGCTCGCTGAAACAAATGCTCTCCTAACCATACTGGAGCTAAAAGGAGCGATTACACGCACACCACAAGGGACACTGAGGCCAGTCTAGGATGCCGGGGTACAATGAATCGGAGGTTTACAATGGCCACTCAAAAAAAGAAGCCGGCACTCTCGGGCGAGGCAGCTCGCCTCCTTGAGCAGTACCGAAGTGCATCCAATGGTATCAAGCCTGTCGGCGCTGCCACGCAAAGTAATGGTGGAGGTGCCGCAGGAAAAGGTAGTGCTCCTGCCGGTGGAGCCTCGCAAATGCGTAGAAGCGGCACGCGCGGTAAATGACGAAAATCCCCTGATACTCTGACAATCAGGGGATTATATTTTCCAGACAATCCGTCAAATCACTTACTAGTCAGACGGATTGAAGACTTGTTTGGCTAATGATGTCCTGACATCCAAGCCACTTCTTGGCATCACGAAGTCCATACAACGTCAATCCACTATGCCGAAGTAACAATGCGGCCGTATGGACATCTCCAATTGCCCGTAATCCCGGTGCATACCGCTCTCCATCCCAGTAAGCATCACCTGATGTGTCAGCAAGCAAAAAGTCTGCCTGGACATCCCCTGTAAGCTGATTCCCCACCACTGCAGCAGCAAAGACCACAAGCGGTGCGTTGTCACCAATTCCTATGAGTCGCACGCTTTGATGAGTTGACTGAGCCTTTCCCCAGGCATCAATGATGGCTGCCACCTTCTGTCCGATGACGGGTCGATTGTATGTTGAATGAAAGGCTTTCCACGGATCAGTTCCCGCTCCAATGGCCGCCACATCGATACTGATCACCGACGTTGCAGTACTTGCCGTTGCACGTGCCAGCTGGGTTGCCTGTGCACCGACAGCGATAATGGCATCCCCTCCACTCGTTGCCTTCTGTACAACTGGCGGGACTACTGCGAGGGATGTTTGGAGCCACAGTGTTGCGTCTTTCATCCATTTGGATGATCCAAGAACTCCTCTGGCAATGAATTGCTTGCGGTGCGCTATGGCCTCAGCACGAAGTGCATTGACAACTGCCTTCTCATTTGGCAGGCCAACGTTCCGCTTAGATGAGAACACGCGAAGACGGTCTGGATCGAGCGATGTCGGCTTCTCAGTGACATCTGCATCCTTACGGCCTTGCAGCCAGCGGCACATCCACTTCGTCATCGCCTCACGACTTTCACGATTGTAGTTATGTCCATAAGGGAACTGATCCCATGCGACAGAGCTTGCAGCACCGTAGAGCTGATACACGTTACGTATCGCCGGTCCTTCCACGGTTGGTGTGGTCTTCGACCAGTCACCCAGACACGAAACCAGAAACTGAGGTTTTGGTGCGAATAATGCGGCTATTTCCACATTGTCTGTATCGACACGTAATCCGGGAGCATTCTCACAAAGACAGCCACCCTGCATGGTGGTTGAGACCATGTTGACGGGCACGGAACATTGAATCCGTTTGTCTACAGCAGCGAGGAGGAATGCCTGCGAGCCGCCACCCGATGCTCCAGTTACACCCAATCGTTTTCGATCAACATCCGGTCGGCTTTCCAAATAGTCCAGTACGCGAATGCTGTTCCAAGTCTGGAATCCAAGCAGATTGACACTCCACATCCAATCTGTGGTCGTACCAGCCATTCCATGCCCCGCTTGAAGCGTGTCATTGTAACCGACCATGTCGTATGCGAAGACAAGAAAACCCTGTCGCGCCAGGGATACGGCGAGCTGGACCAGATCCGCTTTGCCAGCGGCCAGGCGTTCTCCCGGTGCATTCCGCGGGACGTCAGCCTCTCGCGTCCGTCGCCCTTCCGTCCAGTGTCCATGTGGATTTGCAATCGCAGGAAATGGCCCACCGGACAGTGGTCGGTAAACATTTCCACACAGCCAAAATCCATCAAGTGTTTGAATCGCGACATTCTCAATCTGTACGCCATCAGATTCAAACTTTGCCGTTACGATGGGATTGAGGTCACATTTTCGCCGTCCGGGTAACAATCCACAGGCGAGGTGAATACGCAAGCGTAACGCCTCTGCACGCGACTCCCATTCCTGTTTTCGTTCAGGTTTCTGGAAAAGATGAAACGTATCCAAATCCCGTGGCTTGTCCATTGTGGCTCTCCTGGTTACAAGATAGGTTGTGCGGCTCCGAAACACGTCTTCAAATGTTTGAGGCTGTTAACTGCGATGGTGTTCGCATCCGGTGTGTAATCAAACACTTCAACGCTAATCCAGCCATCAAATTGCGTCTCAGTCAGCGCTTCTGCAATGGCGGTGAAATCGGTTGTCCCATCGCCCGGCCCGCGTCTGTTTGCATCATTAGCATGAAGATGACAACAAAAATCACCGTATTGCCCGATGAGCCCTGTCGGTCCAAGCTGCTCTGAACACATCGACTTGACGTCAAGCATCATCCCAATGTTTGGATGCTCGCAAGCCTTGACAAGTGAATAAGCATCGCTTTGTGTGAGGATGAAGTCGGCTTCTGGACCGGGGAGCGCTTCTGGACACAGGCGGATATTGGTACCAACGAGTGACTCTGCTACAGTAAGCAGCGTTTCGGTAGTGCGCTTGATGGCACCTGTGACATCACCATTTTCCAATGTCCGTGCTTTCGGAGACCCGAGAACCATGACATCGGCTCCGACATCGACTGCCAGCTCAGCCAGTGCATTCAGATATTCTGCCGAAGACGCCCGAACCGCACGGTTGCTTGTATGGATATGCAGTCCAGGTGGCGAAACGAGTAGCCAATGAAGCGCGGTGATTGTCAATCCATGATCTGCAGCGACGTTTGAAATCCATTGACGGGTACCTTTGCTAACGTCCCGGCAGTCACTGGCAAATGTAAACGGTGCCAACTCGATTCCCGTGTAACCCGCAGCATGCGCCGCTGCGCAGACGCGCGGCCAATTTTCTGCCGAGCCGGCATCCGGTCCCCACGTCTCGTTACAGATCGAAAAACCGCGAAGTTTCATTCGGGGAGCGGCTTTCCACGGGTTTCAGGCGCGATGGCAATTCCTACGAGTCCAACGATGTAAACGAAGGCAACTACGCCTGCTGCCGCACGGAACCCACTCCCCGGGATACCGGAGTCAAGTGACTTTGCCAGCTGTCCGAGGACAAGAGGGGCAGCCGCTGCGACGATGCGTGCACAGTTGTAGCAAAACCCGATTCCCGTTGCACGGAGGCGTGTTGGAAAGAGTTCCGGGAAGTAAACCGCGTACGCAGCAAAGGGGGCCAGGGTAAAGAGTCCAAGGATGAACGCCCATATGAATGATGTCGATGAGCCATCGAGGTAGCGAAACGTCCCCTGCACCGCGAGAAACGCAAGGATAAAGGCACCAACCAATGCGGGACGGCGTCCGACGCGCTCACTGATAGCTGTAAATGCCAGCATCCCGATAAATGCACCTGCCTGCTGTGTCATCGAGAGGTAAGCCTTGAAATGCGCCAGTTCCTTGCCCTTTAGCGGACTTACAAAGCCAACAAGATCCATCAGCCAGAAGCCGATACCCCAGAGGGCTCCAACTCCAGCGATGGCCAGGAGTGTGCCAGCAATGGTGTTTCGGCGTAGGGTTGCATCGCTGAACAATGCAACAATTGACCCTGTGGAAAGACCTTCCCGCTCAGACTTCTCCTTTGATTCAGCCCACGTCTCAGGCTCTTTGACAACCCTGCGGATGACAAACACCAGAACGGCTGGAAATGCTCCTACAAAGAATGCTGTTCGCCAATAGTCAGGACCAATATTACTTAGGAAGAGGGTGATGACGGCTGCCATCGCGTTTCCGACGGCCGAAAGGGCCTGTAGTACACCGAGGGCCATTGCGCGCGATCGGGATGGAAAGACTTCAGCGACAAGCGCAGCTCCGGCAGCAAACTCGCCTCCAACGCCAAGTGCCGTCATGAAACGACAGAAGCCGTATTGGTATGGGTTTGTAACAAAGCCATTTAGACCAGTGAAGACAGCATAAATGAGGATGGTTGCAGCCATCGTCTTTGCCCGTCCAAAGCGGTCACCAATCGCGCCAAAGAGAAACCCGCCGACAGCCCATCCGATAAGGAAGGTCGATGTCATATAGCCACCAAGCTTGGTAGCTTCTTCTTTAGTGGCATCGGGACCGAGGAGCGCCATCATCGATGGCTGGCGGACCATGTTGAAGAGATTCTGGTCCATGGTGTCGAACAGCCAACCGAGACTCGAGATAATGAGGACTATCCAAGCGTAGCGCGGGACGCCCTTCCACCACGGTTGTTGAACATCAGGGGTACTCATTGGGCAAGGGTTACCTTTGGTGGTTTGGCGTACGTTTTTGCGACCGCGGCGATGTTGGCCTGGGTTGCATCACCGGTGTGGAAATAGACTCTGTAAGCAAACGTCACAGACTTCCCCTTCGGAGTGATCAGCTGACCGGCTGTACGGTCGTTCTTTTTGGCTGAATCGAAGTCATGCAATCCGAACGGATTCACGGCAAAGAGTCCGTAAGTACGTGCGTGCCAAGTCGTTGGATGACGCAGGTTTTGAGGACTGTCGAATATGGCAACACCCACTGGTTTCCCGCCAATCACTCCTGAATTGTCAACCCAGGCACTGGCTTTGCCCCAAAGGGCTCCCTGTTTGAGGCCCTCTGCATTGATCATCGTGCCCGTCTTATCACCCTTGATGATTTCAGGGACACGCATAGCAAACGTGCCTTCCTTGGTATCTCCCCACTTTAAGTCTTCAGTGGTAGGTGTAACGGTAATCAAAAAGTCAAGAAACAACCCGTTTGCAATAGGCGTAAATGTTAGGGACCGTGTATCCTTCGCGATGGTCTTCCCTTCGGGATCATTCCAGTCAGTGGTGCTGGTCAGCTGTGCCTGAACCGGTCCTCCGGCGAGGAGAGGGAAGTTAGTGTGGACGGTCTTCCCGATGCGATGTTTTTCATCACCAGCTTCTGTCCAAAAGTCAATACCGTTGATATCTCCGTGTGTAAACCACAATCCACGGTGATGTGGATGGTCTTCAGCTTCATCGGTGCCCTTCTCGACTGGCCACCGACGTGTCATGTACGTGTCATCGCCAAACGGAAGGATTGGATAGAGATAAGGCTTGGTTGGGCCTGTCGAGACATCGTAGCGGGCGAGGAGATTTCCGCCGCGCTTAACTTCGGCATCCGCTCCGCTGAGGGTAACGGTTAGCTCGGGAGCATCCGGATTTGTGACCGGTGTGGCTACAAAAAGCTTTGACTCTCCGGCTCCGAGATTGTTGACCAGAAAGGTAACTTTGACTTTGTCTTTACCGATGGCATCAAATTGCGCCGGGATTCCCTGAGCCCCTTTTGGTGCTTTTGGGAGTTTTTTGAGCGCTGCCTTTGTAACAACGATAGAGACAGGGTACGGGCTCGTAACGGGGGCATCGGCGGTAACGCGCACAGGCACATTTTGTGCCTGTGCGGTTGCCATTATCGCCATCGCCGCCGACAGACTGACAGCAACTTTGGTCATGAATGACACCTATATCTTTGACGGGACGGCAAAACCGGAGCGATAAGGTCTTGTAAGCATTGTTGCGGCTTCAGCATCACCAACGATGCCTTCCTTTTTCGGATCAATATTGATGACCCGTCCAAGGCGGCCCATTGCGTTCGCCGTATCAACGCCATTTGCCTTTAGATGCTCACGGTAGCGCCCAACAGCCTCCGCACCGTGTTTATTGCTTGCAAGGAATCCCGTCAGTTCTTTTGCAGGTACGGCAGGTTCTCCGAGGCGATAGGAGATGTTTCCGAGGTGACAGAGTGCACTCGAAAGATGCCCCTCGACAATTGGAGCATTGAGGTCTGAAACACTGCGGTTTCGAACAGCTTTGACAAAGTTACCAAAGTGGTCTCCGCCTCCGGAGAACTTCTTTACTTCATTGCCAGCCTTGTCAAAGGCAAGCGCTAATGCATAGTTACTGGAAAATACGACGTAGCCTTCCGTTCCGTAAACGATATTGCCAATAGCTACGCCAGTGAACTCGGGAGTGTCGAGACCACGTACCTCGAATACCAGTGTTTGGTCGCCGTAATCAAATGTAGAGACCACTGTGTTCGGCGTCTCGCCCTGATCGGAGTAGCCAAACCTGCCACCCACAGTGTGAACCTTCGTCGGCAAAGTGGACTTACCGAGTGCCCAACGGGCGATGTCCATCTGGTGGATACCCTGGTTACCAAGGTCACCGGCACCATAGTCCCAGTGCCAGTGCCAATTGTACAGGTAGCGATTGTTATTGAAGGCGCGCTTGGGAGCCGGACCAAGCCAAATGTCGTAGTCGACTTCCGCCGGAGCGACAGAATCAGCCATCATCCCAATCGACTTGCGCGGCTTGTAACAAAGTCCACGGGAGACTTCTACCTTGCCGATCTTTCCGCTGTGAATGTAAGCAATCGCATCCTTAATCGCTTTATGCGAGCGACTTTGCGTTCCGGTTTGACAAATCTTGTTGTAACGGGCCATTGCTTCTGAAAGACGTCGACCTTCGCTAACATTGTGGCTGACTGGCTTCTCGATGTAGGCATCTTTTCCAGCCTGCATCGCCCATATACCGGCAAGCGAATGCCAATGAATCGGGAGTGCTGCGGAAACAGCATCGACATCCTTGTCTTCGTACAACTTGCGAAGATCCTGATAAACCTTTGGTTTCTTTCCAGTCTTCGTCGCAACCGCTGCGGCAGCCTTTTCGGCAGTTCTTAGGTCGACATCGCAAATCGCCACGACTTCGGCATTTTGATTCGAGACGTAACCATCCACATGTGCCTTGCCTCGGCCATTGAGACCGATTACACCTATCCGCAGCTTATCGGCGGATGACTTCCTATTCGAAGTCCTGGCCATTGCCCCGGTTGGCACCGCTACTGTTGCGGCAGTCAATGCGGCTAAAAAGAATGAATCAGAGAGAAACTCACGGCGGCTGGATGATGACATGGTGTTTCACAACCTCAATTTGAAACGGAATTGGATAACAGATTTCTACGTCGGGGAGGCACATTCCTTGGCTTGTTAAGGAGTTATGCCTGCATCACTTGGCGAATGACATGTCCGTGGACATCGGTAAGACGACGCTGCGCGCCGTTATGGTAGTAAGTCAGTTTGGTGTGGTCGATCCCACATAGCGCCAAAACCGTCGCATGGAAGTCGTAGATTGTGGCGATATCGGTTACGGACTTATGACCAAGCTCATCTGTCGCACCATAAGATGCCCCACCCTTCACGCCCGCTCCCATCATCCAGACTGTAAATGCATCCGGATTATGGTCACGCCCGGCAGCCCCGATTTGATGTGTCGGCATCCGACCAAACTCAGTTGTCCAAAGGACAAGTGTGTCATCCAGAAGCCCCCGGCTCTTCATGTCAGCGAGAAGCCCAGCGGTCGGACGGTCTAAGATTGGTACGTGGCGCTCGTAATCTGCCTTCAGCGTTTTGTGGGCATCCCAGTTCAGGAGCCCATCGACACCGCTGGCACATGCACCGCAATAGAGCTGAACAAACCGAACACCACGCTCGAGCAGCCTGCGGGACAGCAGGGCATTTCGGGCATATGCGGCTTCAAGTGGATTCGATGAGTTGGTCCCGTAAAGGGCGTGTGTTGCTGGTGTTTCCTTACGCAAGTCGGTCGCTTCTGGTGCAGCAAGCTGCATTTTCGCGGCAAGTGCATATGACTTCATGCGTGCCGCGACATCGGAGTCACCCCCTAGGGATGCATTGAAGTGTCTATCGAGACGCTCCAACTCTCGTCGAAGCCGTGCATCGGATGTGTTTGACGATCCAGACCCCATGTTCGCAAGAGGCTTTTCTGCATTGAACGCGGTTCCCTGAAATGCCGCCGGTAAAAATCCCGCCCCCCAGTTTGCCGGGCCATTGGGAGGAAGCCCGCGAACATCCGGTATTGAGACATAGGTTGGCAGGTTGTCCGTCAGATTGCCCATCGCCATCGAAAGCCATGCACCCATGCTTGGGAAGCCATCTAAAACGAAGCCGGTGTTGATCTGGAGTAAGCCAGGGCCATGCGTAGAGGATCGTGCCGTCATGCTATGGATAAATGCCATGTCATCCGCGTGGCGGGCGAGGTTTGGCAGCATCGATGACAACATCTTGCCGCTGCGACCAGAGGGCCGAAATTCCCACGGTGGTCGCATGATTTTGCCATTGCCACCTTGAAATGACTTTACTCCTGTAAGTCCCGGCATCTCTTCGCCGTTCCGTTTGAACAGCTCCGGCTTGTAGTCCCAGAGATCAATATGTGATGCTGCACCGGGGCAAACAATCTGCAGCACCCGTTTCACTCGCGCCGGCTTGTGTCCCTTTACCCCGGCATCCCGCATAAACAACGAGGCAAGGGCCATCGCAGGCGTCCCATGAACCATCGAACCAAATGGATTTGACATATTCTCTTCCTAATAGGAGATAAACGCACTACTGTTGAGCAAGACCCTTGCAACGGCTTCATTGCCACCAGCCTTGTGGATGTCACGGATGACAGACGCTTCGACAGAGTCCGGACTCCGCCCCATGAGGCGTTTGAAGATATCCAGTGGGCCAACAGCCTTTGCCCCAACCAGACGGGCCTGTTCATTCACGAACTTCCCATTCCAGAGAGCAAGCGCCTGAAGTGCCGTAGTGGTTGCTTCACGTTTTGGTGTCCTGACAGATGACTCCGGGCAGTCGAAGGCACCGAGAAAACCATCCCTTACACCACGTGCGGCGATGCTGTAAATGCCACGTCGCCACGTTTCCTTTCCGGGCAGCTCAATGTCTGTAAAGCGCGCGACATTGACGACATCGTAGCCGTAAAGGCGGTACCCGGGACCGTACATCGTCCTGTCAAGATTTCCACAAGTAGACAGAATGGCATCACGTACCATTTCAGCCTCCATCCGGCGAATGGGCATCCGCCACAAGTAGACGTTTCCCGCATCCTTTCGCATTGCAGCCGGACTGGCAAAGCTGGACCGGCCGTAGGCATCCGAACTAAGGATGTAGCGGTGCAGTTTCTTGACAGACCAGCCGTTATTTATGAACCATGATGCAAGATGATCCAGCAATGCCGGATGACTCGGTTCACCACCCATATTCCCAAAGTCACTTGGACCTGGAACCAGTCCACGACCAAAGTGTTGTTGCCAAATGCGATTCACCATGACGCGGGCGACTGTCGGATGCTTGCCATTTGTCAGCCACTTTGCAAACGCAAGGCGGCGGTCTGCTTCTGATGCCTGCTCCAGCCCACACGCGCCGGCAGCAAATTCCATGGTTTTGGGTGCGGCTGGAGCAACGACTTCTTTGCGTTGCATCACATCCCCACGGGCCAACAGATACGTAGGCTCGGGCTCTGTAAAGCGACCTGTATACGCGGCAGTCGGGCTTGACTGAACGGGATCTTTTGCGAGCAGACGCTTCCAAACTCCTTCAGCTTCATCAAGGGAGGTTTGCGTGCCAATGTCAAGATTTTTCCGAATCTCATCCGGATGGACGTAAGTCACACCGGGTTGTCTCCCGGCATGAGTGGCCACAACATCCCACGCTTTGCCATCTGATGAAATGGAAATGGAGTATGACGTCGGAACGCGATCATCAAATCTTGGCACAAGTCCGGCATCCCGGCTCCATACAACCCGATTCACCTTCGTAGGCTTGGGAAACGTCAGGGTGACGGTTCCACGTCCCTTGACTGCGGATATCCAGCTATTTGGATTTCCGAACCGTCCATCGTTGATGTGCTCCACCTTATGCTCGGAAAAGCCAACCAATGTCGAGTCGGGTACTGCAATGACGCCATCGGAGGCAAGTGAAACAATGCGGTCTCCGTTCAAGACCTGCAGCTCATCGATACACGGCTCGTGCCCATCGTTGGTGGACATCACCTCAAATCGAACTGCCTTAACCTCGCGGTCTGTGAAAGTTTCCTCATTCCACTGACTGTTGAGTGCGGGACGCCCAGTGCCGCCCTGCGACTTCACCCGGCCGATAAAGCGCAGCATTTGAACCTGATTGTGCGCGTTTACAGCTTGATGCAACCAATCCGATGATTTATGGGACATCTTTATGGATGCCCGTGGCAGGTCGGTTTCTCCGTGATGAACGCCTGAAAAGAGCGCTTCAAGCGCGTAAAAATCGCGTTGCGAAATCGGGTCGAACTTGTGATCGTGGCAACGTGCGCATCCGATAGTCAATCCCATCACCGATGCTCCAACCGTTGCTACGATGTCTTCCAAATCATTTGCACGTTGCTGTCGCGTTGCCTCTTCGACTTGGCTTGGGACGGTGTCATGGATACCAGCGACGAGAAAGCCAGTCGCAGGAAGAATTTCGGGGTTGCCCTTTCCGATAACATCGCCAGCAAGCTGCTCTTGAATGAAATCCGAGTATGGCTTGTCGTTGTTGAAGGCTTTGATGACATAGTCACGATAGGGCCAGGCATTGGGACGGATATGGTTTTGCTCATAGCCATGAGATTCACCAAACCGTGCAACATCCAGCCAAAGACGTGCCATCCGCTCTCCGTATGCAGGCGATGCAAGTAAGCGATCAATCACGTTCCGGCGTGCATTCACACTGTTGTCGGAAATGAATGCAGCTGTCTCGGCAGCAGTAGGAGGCAGTCCCGTGAGATCCACCGTAACCCGCCGCAACCACACCGATTTTGTAGCAGGCGGATTGGCTGCGATTCCCTTCGATTTGAGGCCACTCAGGATGAACGCATCGACGGGGTGCTTTACGCCAGCGACAGTTGGAACCGGCGGATTAGCAACGGGGCGCAGCGACCACAATGCGGGCGCAGATGACTTCACAGGCAGCAAAGTCCGAAGTGCTGCCTCTTCATCTTTAGTCAGACGCCGGTTTAGCGGCATCGAGCCGGCGTTCAAGACCCTTTCGAGGCGTCCGCTGGTAACAGCTACCTTTATCCCGGCATCCGTCGAGAGGTCAACACTTCCAGCAGGGTTTGTCTTGCCATGACAGGAAATGCAGGCTCCTCCAAGGACTTTTCGTGGCTTCTGGGATGGAAGCTGTTCGGCCTTCACGGGGACAAATATCCCTAAGCCGATTGGTAGCGCCGTTATCGCCATCATCACCATCGACGACCGCATTCCTGGCATTCAGACACCTCGTAAAACTAGTTGCTTTATTCTACAGGACATCAGGTAGCCTCTGGTGAACTAACGCGCATGCATCTCGTGTGGAAAACCAAGCACACGGTTGACGCTTCCATTCTCCCATCACAGCAGCCGAAGCGCATCGACCTCCCATCACCTCCCGTTCGCCCCATCTTCAATGCACCTACTCTCGATGCCGACATGCGCATCGTGGATGGCGTACGTTTACCGGATGGCGGCTACATTCTTGCGACGACAACCGGGCCGGTTCTCGTGCGTGGCGACTATTGGCATCCGCTTACGGGCGCCGACGGTGTCCCCCGCGTCGATATGACGTGTGTCCTACTCGGAAGAGATGGCGCAATCTGGGGCGGAACGGAAGAAGGAGTTTGGCGCCACTACAACGGGCGGTTCAACTACTTCTGGGGCAAGCGCTGGCTCGTCGACAATAAGGTTACGGGCTTGTCCGAGACATCGGATGGCAAGGTTATCGTTCACACGCCCAAAGGATTATCGCAGCTTTGGCAAGACCAGGTTGCGCTTTCGGTACTTGCCGACCACTTTGAGAAAATAACGCTGCAAAGACATGACCGGGGCGGTTACATCACCGGATGCGGGCTCAAAAAACAGGGAGATCCAAGCGCTGGTGTCATTCCTGAGGCATCGGACAATGATGGCCTCTGGACGGCGCTTGCGGTGGCCGCGTTCGCATTCAAGGCTGCGGCGACGGGCAATCCTGAGGATAAGCGTCGGTGCATGCGACATTTGGATGCTATTCTCGAGCTGGAGCGCCTAACGGGTATCCCCGGATTTCCAGCCCGCGCAATTATGACGGAAGCAGAGCGTCAGGCAGGCGTGCTTGGATTTGATGCCAACGAGACGGTTCGCCTTGAAGGTGAAACCACCAAAATCTGGTTCAAATCTCCGGTAGACCCGAACATTTGGTGTAAAGGCGATACCTCATCGGATGAAATCGATGGACACTACTACGCTTGGTTTATTGTCGACTTTGTATTCAATGATCCTGCCATTCGAAAGAAAATCGCGCCAGTTGTCAAGCGTGTCACCGATCATCTGATCTCACATAACCACCGGATGTTTGGGCATCACGGCAAACGTACCCTCTGGGGTGAGTGGAACCCCGAGTCCATTAATGGGTCACTCCAGTGGTTTGAAGAGCGCGGCCTGAATTCGATGGAGTACATCACGTACCTTGCCATCGCGCACCGAATCACAGGCGACAAAAAGTACCTCGATGTCCGTGAGGAGTTCATCCGTAAGCATCACTATGACTTGAATTCTCTCCTGTATCGTGATGGCTCTGCTTGGTATCAGGTCAACCACTCGGATGATGAGCTCGCCATGACGATATGGATGCCAATGATTCTCTGCGAGACGGATCCGTGGCGTAAGCAGCTTTGGATTCGAAACATGATGGCGGCTTGGGATGGCACAAAGGGGAGCCGTGGCATCAAGGCAGAGCGCTCACCTTTCTACATTGCGCATATTATGGCGCTGACTGGCGATACCGATGCTGCTGGGACTTTGACAGATGTCCTTGGGCACTGGCCACTTGACTTGGTGAACCACACCATCAAGAACTCACACCGCCACGATGTTCAATTAATGATGCATCAGAGTCGTGGAACTGAGATGTTCCTGACGAAGACGTTGCCGCTTGAGGAGCAGCGTGTGATGCGCTGGAACGGGTCACCGTTCGAGCCAGATCATAATGGGGATGGCCGATCAGAAGAGGATGGAATCGCATTCCTTCTTCCTTACTGGATGGGCGTCTACTACGGGTTTATCCATGCCACAGACTAGAGGTTTTGCTGCAACGGAAGGCACCGATATCTTTCCGTTCCATAACTTGCACAACCACAGTGCGGGAATCACAGTTCTTCCGGACAAAACCCTGCTAGTTGTGTTCTACCGTGGCTCGGGTGAGCGGACGGCGGATGATGTCGCAATATGGGCATCCCGGCGTGACCGGAGTGGAAAGTGGTGTGAAGCGGTCGTTATCGCCGATACACCCGGTTTCCCGGACACGAACCCGGTCATCACCACCGCCCCGAATGGCGAAGTCCAACTTTACTATGGGACGCAGCTGGATAACAACTGGGAAAGTACGCTTCTCAAACAACGGATAGGTCGTATCAAGGGAAGTTCGGGCTGCCGTATAGAGTGGACGCGGGATCAGGTTGTTCACCTAAAACCTGATGAAGATGCTTTTCGGCGTCAGTATCTGCCTGGCCTTAGAACGGTTTATGCCGGCGCAACTCCGGCGGATGTATTTCCTAAGTATTACGCGATCCAAGAAGAACGCAGCCAAAAGCGCCTGAATATTCGTTTGGGCTGGATGGGTCGGTGTACGCCAATTTGGGTTGGTTCTCAGCTCTATCTGCCTCTTTATCATGATGGCTTTGATGTCGGATTGGTAGCCATGTCCAGTGATGGCGGAACTACATTCACTGCTGGTGGCCCAATTGTTGGGCGTGCTGCTGTTCAGCCAAGTTTGGTTCGTCTTGCCGATGGCAGCTGGATGGCGTACAACCGCAACAACGGTCCTGGGCCGATGCGCATTCTTGCCGCAAAGAGTGTGGATGGCTGTAAATCTTGGTCGCTTGCGACGGAGATGACGCTGCCGAATCCGGGTGTTTCTGTAGCGGTCGACCGCCACGCAGATGGAACACTGGTACTGGTGGGTAACGACACCGAGGAGGGCCGGCACTCCCTTGCATTGTGGTGCAGTCGCGATGAGGGCCGATCCTGGTCGACAGCAACAACGATTGAAGCTGCGCCAGCAGGATCTGATTGGTCATTTCACTACCCTAATATGGTTCGGTTACCGAGCGGTAACTTGGGACTGGTTTACTCCAGGTACGCGAAAGCGGGCCAAACAATACGCTTTTTTGAACTGACTCAAAAACACCTACAAGACTAAGATTTTGCCGAAAAAAGCCCCGCCGGGAAACTCCAGCGGGGCTTTATTTATGTGTTGACTAGTGCGCTTCAGGATAGGAACCAAGAACCGTCACAAACATACTCTGCTCCTCGAGATGCTTGAGCGCTCTCCGGACCCTGTCTTCCTTGATATGCCCTGTGAAGTCCAGAAAGAAGACATATTCCCAAGGCAGCTGCTTGGTCGGGCGGGACTCAATCAACGTCAGATTGATGTCATGTGCATCAAGTGCCGCCATCGCACGCATCAGCGCGCCTGCCCGGTGCTGAACGGAAAAGTAAATACTGGTTTTGTCGCGACCGCTTGGCTGTGGCTGATTTTCACCGATAACCAGAAACCGTGTACGATTGTGTGCAGAGTCTTCTATATGTGCTGCTACAATGCCAAGTCCATGGATTTCAGCGGCGATATCTGTCGTTATACATGCAGCATCGAGGTCCTCGGCAGCCAGCTGGGCTGAGCGCGCATTTGATGTCGTTTCGACAATCTCGATGCGTTGAAGGTTGTCACGCAACCAATTTCGACACTGCGCAGATGCCTGCGGGTGTGCATAAAGTCGCTTCACAGAAGTGATGTCATCCGATTTTGTTGCCAGATAATGCGAGACCTGTACATAAACTTCGGCACAGATACGTGCCTTGCCCTGCGCAAAGAGGTCAAGCGTAAGAGGAACAATGCCCTCGGTGCTGTTTTCCACCGGAACAACACCGTAATCGGCCTCGCCTCGTTCGACCTTGGCAAAAACATCACCGATAGTTTGTACAGGAATAAACTCGGCACTATTGCCAAACTTATCCCGGGCAGCACGGTGGCTGAATGTTCCTTCTGGTCCGAGGTAAGCAATGCGCATCGATGCTTCGAGAGCGCGACTAGCCGAAATGATTTCGCGATAGATTGCCTTTACCGCATCCCCTGAAAACGGACCGGGGTTGTTTGCGAGGAGACGATCAAAAATTTGTACTTCCCGCTCCGGTGCAAAAAACTGTCCGGCGGTGCGGGTTTTTCCTAAGCCAATCTCCTGCGCTAACTTCCCCCGATCTGAGAGAAGAATAAGGATTTGGTTATCGATTGCATCGATTTTCTGACGTAATTCGCTAATTGACATGAAGGCATTCCCACTCTTTACGAGTGTTGGATTTTATCACCGGGCCCGTTGGTTGAACTGAGCCGGGGGCTAACTTCCCGATGATTTGATAGGATGGACGGGAATTAAGTATGCCAGACTGGTTTAAACGTAGTAAGTCACCTGATGTACCAGAAGGTGCGTTTGTCAAATGCACAGGCTGTAACGCCATTCTGGTAACTAAGGATTTCGAACGCGACAATAAGGTTTGTCCGCGTTGCGGGTTTCATCACCCTCTCACTGCTGATGAGCGTGTTACGATGCTTGTCGATGAAGATTCATTCATCGAATTCGGCAATGAGATAGCGGCCACTGACCCCCTCACCTTTCCAGGCTATGCACAAAAGCTGACGGCTGGACATTCCGATGAGGCTGGTCGCAACGATGGCTTGGTTACAGGCCGTGCATCGATTTCTTCACGCCCTGTCGTTTTAGCTATCTCTGATTTTCAATGGGGTCGTCTTGCCGGCACCATGGGTTCCGTGTTTGGTGAGAAGTTCGCCATCGCAGCGGACATCGCCCTTGCAGAGAATCGTCCCCTGATTACGTTCTGTGCAAGCGGTGGAGCCAGAATGCAGGAAGGACTTGTCTCCCTCATGCAAATGGCAAAAACCAGCCATGCCGTTGCAAAGCTTCGTGATGCCAACATCCCTTATATTGTTGTCCTGACGCACCCGAGCACCGGCGGTGCGGTTGCTAGCTATGCATCTTTGGGTGATGTCATATTTGCAGAACCAGGAGCAACGGTTGCCCTTTCTGGTGAGCGTGTCGCAGCACAGGCGCAAACGCAGAAAGTGCCTGCTAACTACCGAACATCAGAGTTCGCTCTCGAGCACGGGATGATTGACCGCGTTGTCCACCGTAGGGACATGCAGTCATTCATCACCCGAACACTGCTATTCATGCAATCACCAATCAAGTAGGACAAACCATGGAAGATATGACCATCATCGAGTTTGAAACCTTCCTGGTTGAACTTGATAAAAACATCGCGAAGTTGAAATCCGTCGCTGCCCGTGAGGGTGACACTGCGGCATCCAATGAAGCCAAGCAACTCACCAAAGAGCGCGCGCAGCTGGTTGAAAAGTTCTTCCGAAAGCTGACAGCGTGGGACAAAGTCCTTCTCGCCCGCCACAAGGACCGGCCATACACGCTTGACTATGTTGCCGCGCTCTGCGATGACTTCCTCGAACTTCACGGTGACCGTGCATTTGGGGATGACGGTGCCGTTGTAGGTGGTTTCGCACGGCTGTCTGGTCGTTCTCTAATGCTGATTGGTCAGCAGAAGGGACGTGACCTCAAGGAACGCCAGCGACGAAATTTTGGCTACATGAAGCCGGAAGGATATCGCAAGGCTCTGCGGCTCATGGAACTGGCTGAGCGATTCAGCCGACCAGTCCTGACATTTATTGATACCCCTGGTGCGGATCCCAATGTGCCTTCTGAACAACGCGGAATCAGCGAAGCCATCGCAAGAAACTTACGTGAAATGAGTGTTCTCAAGACGCCGACCGTCGCGGTTGTCGTCGGGGAAGGCGGGTCTGGTGGAGCACTTGGCCTCGCAGTAGCAGACCGAGTCCTAATGCTCGAGCATAGTTTTTATTCTGTGATTGCTCCTGAAGGATGTGCGTCAATTCTGTACCGTGATGCCACCCGTGGAGCGGATGCGGCTAAAGCCATGCGAGTAACGGCACAGGATGCCCTTGAGCTTGGTCTGATCGATGAGATCATTCCAGAGCCGCTGGGTGGTGCACATCTGGATATCGCAATGACAGCAGAAAACCTTGATAAGTGCGTTGGTAAGCACCTTGATGAACTGGCTGGACTGTGTACCAGTGACTTACTTGAACAGCGCGGTAAGCGTCTCCGTGCACTTGGAAAGTTCGAAAATAGCGTTGAACGCTGGAGAACTGCCGGATAAATCCCGAAATCTTGACTACGTTCCTTCTGGGAATGTAGAATGCGACGTCGTCGGATTGTGAGAATCCCATTGCACAGTACCGGGTAGGCCGGTTTCCGACGCAGGAGGCAACGTATCAATAACCGTGATCCACGCGGATTCTTCCGCGAGCGTGACTTAGGTCCACGCATCAATGAGCGCATTCGAGTGCGTGAAATCCGTGTCGTCGATGCAGACGGCAACCAGATGGGTGTCATGACACCCCGCGAGGCATTGGACATCGCTCGAGAGCGTGGTCTGGACCTGATTGAGGTTGCAGCGAATGCAGTGCCGCCAGTTTGCCGGATTATGGATTACGGCAAGTTTAAGTACGAACAAGGCAAGCGCGACCGTGACAATGCTAAGAAGCAACGTCAATCGGAAATGAAGGCCATCACGCTGCGCCCTGTTACCGATACCCATGACCTTAACATCAAGATTCGAAACATACTCAAGTTTCTCGGTGGTGGCGACAAAGTCAAGGTAACAGTACGCTTCAAGTCCCGTGAGCTTTCACACCCTGAGTTTGCACTCGAGAACCTTCGTAAGATTACGGAAGCGGTCATTGCTGAGGGCATGGGTCTTCTTGAACGAGAGCCACTCACTGAAGGCAAGCAGATGATCATGATTCTCGCTCCTAGCCGTGAGGCAATCCGCAAAGCGACCATCGAGCGTGAGCGTCAGGCTGCGGAAAAGGCTGCAAGAGCCGAGCGCCGCGGTACCCCGGATGCCGATGGCAACTACCCTGATGCCGATGAAGACGACGATGATGAAGACATCGACGAAGACGGCACTGATGAGGATGATGACGACGAGGACGACGACGCTTAATCTAAGTACGAGTCTTACCGTTATTCACGAGCCCCATGGAAGCATGGGGCTCTGTTTATGAGGTGCCTGGCTTTTCTCTACACCGAGGCATGAACTGGTCCGTCATCATCCAACCGACCGATGCAACGATGCAAAGGCCTCCGAGGCCATACCAAACAACACTCCAACCATAACCAGCCACTAGCTCGGCTATACCCCTGCCAGCAAGAATTCCTGCGATAGAACCAACACCATCAATGATGCTTGTCGTCGATGCAACATTTCTCCGACCTCCAAGACTTGCAGCAACCTCACCAAGCAATGTTGCATAGGCTCCGCCAAGCGTAACTCCTATAGCAATCAGACACATCAGCAAAATGGTCAGCGAACTCGCTGCAAGCGGAATAGACATCAGACCTATAGCAGCTATGATGAGAAAGTATGTAAACGCTGTTGGACGAGTCCTACCTGGAACACGATAATAAACCTTTCCCAAATAAAGCGTGCCAGCTGCTGCCCCCAGCGGAACGACGGCACTCAGGATGGATGCCCCTCCAGCTCGAAGAAGGCCGGTGTTTACCAGATACGTTGGCATCCACTCGAGTAATGCCTCCCGTGAGAGGCTAAGTGCAACGCTAAGACCGAGTGCCCCCCAGAATGCTCCCTGTATCGACAGTGAAGCGTCGGCGGTGATGCGTCCCGGTTCGGTGTGGTCCGAATCATCAACAAAATCGACAGAGTCGCGTATGCGCGGGGCGATTGCCAGAATGCCCCCCATGCACAGAATGACAAGAAAAGCGACCGTGAAGAAACTCCATCTCCAAGGAATTCCGGCGCTGATCAATGCACCATGGGAGAATCTTGCCACAGCATCCCCAAGAATCCAACTCATGGAGCAATAACCAAGCACCCTGTTACGATTTGCGACGGATTCCGTGGATGTGACCCACTTCGACAGGGATGGCCATCCAAGTGTCTGTGCTGCCCGATGTGCCACTGAGCCAACAAACCAGCTGGCATACCCACCCGTTGCCACGATGACAGTTGTCAGAGCAACGAGTAGACCACCAATGACATATGGCTTGGAAGGCTGCTCACGGTCAATCCACTTCCCAACAGTCAATTTGCAGACAGCGGCAGCCAGCATCCCGATGGAGACAATGTTGCCGACCATCCGTAAGGCATCTGCTAGCGTTACCCCGTTAGCAGTTAGTTCCGTAAGCCAGACGGGACGTACAACACTAAGTCCGACCCTGCATAAATAGAACGCGAAGTAGCCAATCGCAAAAACGATGGTCAGGACGCGCGGGTGGAGCTCTTTGCGCAAGGTTCCTAGCCGGTTACGAGTGCTGGAACATGGTTGATGTTCGGCACAAGGTGTGTTGGCAGGTAAGGCGCCAGCTGGTCAACCGTGTGTGAGCCTTCTGTAACCGCGATGACCCACGTACAACCTGCTGCCTGTCCTTCCTGTATATCGGATGGCGTATCGCCAACCTTTGCTACGGTTTGAACATCCTTGACTCCGGTACGCGCCATGGCCTCAAATACTAAGTCCTTATGAGGACGACCGTGAGCGACTTCATCGCTGGCAACGGTTGCATCGAGGAGCTCTGCCCATCCGAGGCGCTCAACAATCGCATCCACAATGGGCCGAGCAAAGCCGGTGTCCAGCGCTACCTTTATTCCAGCTTTGCGCAAGGTGGAAAACACCGCCTCTGCTCCATCGATTGCTGCGACCTCAGGACTGGTACGGTAATACTCGACCATCGCACTTTCAAAGTCGGCATAGACTTTGGAAACCACAATACCCTCGTGCCCGCGAATCAATCGACGAATGGCATCGGGCTTTGGAAGCCCCATGACCTCATTTACATCATCAAAGGTGACTTTGACTCCATACCCAGCCAGTGCTGTTCGCAGGGCACGGTTGACAACCCCTTCACCATCCTGAACCGTGGTTCCCGCCATATCGAACACAACCAGTTTGCACGCCATTACATCAGCCCCTGTAGTACATTGCGGACATTCTCGTCCCCAACCCCCATCGATAGCGTCATCCCTGCTCCACCAAAGCCATTTACGACTGTCACGTTGGATATTGGAGTTTCAACCAACCAAGGTCCATTCGGATTTTTCAAGTAGACGCCGGTCCACCGCTCGGCGATTACGCTCGTCGGAACGGCGAAGAAGGTCCTCAGGTAATCGAGAATCAGGTCGTCAACTTTAGTTTCCGAGAATGGCATCACCTGATCACCATATTCATGCGAATCCCCAATGGTGATGGCATCTGTTTTTGTCTGCGAAAGGAGGACATGAATGCCATTTGCCAGTTGCTCTGGCCACTCCGTTGCGTAGCGCGCCTTTAATGAAGGCAATGTTGGGCAGGAAGAAAAGCTTTCGTAATGCGTCAGCGTCAAGCCGGCAGCAAGCATCGGCCCGAGGTCGAAACCCGTAAGAGGTTCTGTCCGCATCATCTGGAGCTTACATGGAATCAGACCAGCCTTATCGAGAATCTCCGGATAAAGGTTTCGGATGTCATGACCAGAACAGACAAACGTGTGGGTTGCAATTATGGTCTCACCCGTGGAGAGCGTGATTTTTCCGTCATCTGTGATGCCAACAGCCGTCTTCCCAAACAACAGCGTAACGCCATACTCACGTGACAAGTACTCTGGTATCTCTCGGATGACTACGCGTGGGTCGACCTGGAGCTCCGATCCGCTATAGAGTCCACCCCGAAGACCTTGTTGAACCAGACAGGGCGACATGTTGAGACATTCGGCCCCATCTACCCACTTGACAAGTTCATCATCAACTTCAGCCAGATATTCGTGAACGACCTGTGCTTCGTCATCGTGGTAGCAGACGTGTAAAGAACCCGTCTCCCGGTGCCAGATGCCGCTGTCCTTTAGGAGACTATGCCAGATGTCCCGGCTCTTAGTCGCGACATCACGGCGGTAGCCGACGGGCTGTCCAACCGGCCATAGCATCCCAAAGTTCCGTATCGATGCCCCTTGTGCGTAGATATTCCGTTCGATGACGGCTACTTTTCCCTTGGGTCCCAAGTGTCTGGCTGCGGCGTAGGCGTGCGCAAGACCGATGACTCCTCCACCGATGACAACGACATCAAACGTAGACATCAGGCGACCTTGACCTTACGATCTGCCTTTATCTGCATCATCCAGAAAACAAAAGCAACAATGGCGCCCGCGACAGCGGTAAATGCTAAAAAGCTGAATGCTTTATCCCAGCCCTTTGTGGACATTTCCGCGATTTTCTGCCCGGAGTAATAGCCAGCCAGATAGCCAAAGCCATCAATGATGCCACTTGCCGTTGCCCCGCCCCTGCGTCCGCCAAACATCAGGGCCACTGCACCAGCGAGATAGGAATACGGAGCAAGGAGTGTAAAGCCGATGGCCGCGACGATCCATACAGCGAATGTACTGCCAGTCTGTTGGGATGCAAGGAAGAATAAAAGGCCCGCAGAGCAGACGAGTCCCGCAAAGAGAATCAGTCCTTTACCGACGTGACCAAGCTTGTCACCAAAGATACCTGCAAGGATGACGGCCACACCGCCCAGCGCCGGGAACCACGCCGATTGGCTGGCGGCCTGATCTTTGGTCATTCCGATTTGTTCGACGAAATACGTTGGTGACCACTCATTAAACGTGTCCCGGCAGAGCGTCAGGACAAAAGAAAGCATACAAACGCACCAGAATGCCGGTGACTTGACAAGAGGAAGAACAGTTTCTATAACGCTAGCTTTGCCGACATCCCCTGCATCCTCGCCATAAACACTTAGCGGATCTGTTGGAGGGACATAGTCCTTCGGTTTGTCGCGCAAAAAGATCGCAGAAACGACTGCAACGCCGCCAACCAATCCGGCAGCGATGAAATAGAGGGTTTGCCATGCGATTCCACGACTGAATATTTCACCGTATACGCGACGTGCCAGAGCATCCCCGAAGAGATATGAGAGCGAAAGAATGCCAACAGCTACTCCATAGCGTGTGTATGGAAACCACTTGGATGCCATGTTCATCATGCCTGGCCAGCCGAGGGATTGTAGGAGGCGGTTCAGAACCCATGCCGTGGTGAAGATTGGGAGCGTCGCCCCGGAGGCGAACAGTACTGTGGCAAGCACGGCGCCGGCCATACCGACCAGCATGTTTGTTCGCCCACCAAGGCGGTCACCGATAGCGCCTGCGATGAACTTCCCGAAGGCATAACTCAGCGTTCCCCAGGTAGCGATCACACCAAGGGCTTGCTTAGCGGCATCCTTTGTCATCCCGTGAGCGACGAGGTCATCGATAATCGATGGCTTTGCCACGCTGAAGTTTGCCCGGCAGAAGTAATAGCCAGTGTAGCCAAGAACCAATAGGACAAGGGTGATGATTTGCCCTCTTGTCCACTTTGCTCCAGCGGTGTCTTTGGTCTTCATTCAATACTCCTGAGGGGATGACAATGGTGTCAGACGGGATTACTTGGGCTCTCCTAGAGGCGTTGTATATGCACAGGTAATTCCGCCATCCACCAGGAAGGTTGCTCCTGTAACAAAGCTCGCTTCATCGGATGCCAGGAAGAGCACTGCATTTGCGATTTCCTTCGCTTCGCCAAAGCGTCCCATCGGAACGTGCACCAGCCGGCGCTGACGCTTCTCTTCCGTATCGAGGTACTTCATGAGGAGCTCAGTACGCAGCGGTCCAGGGCAGAGGGCATTGACGCGGATGTTCTCACGGGCATGAATCGCAGCGAGTTCCTTGGACATTGAGAGGACTGCACCTTTAGAGCTGGTGTATGCCAGCTGCGGTGTGGCAGCACCCAGAACGGCGACAAACGATGCGGTATTGATAATGGTTCCACCGCCGTTACGGCGCAGGGCAGGGATTCCGTACTTGCAGCCCAAAAAGACACCCTTGACGTTTACATCGAAGGTAAGGTCCCAGACATCTTCTTCCGTCGTTACCGCATCGTCATCCTGTGCATGGGAGATACCAGCATTGTTAAAGAGAATGTCGAGCTTACCGTAGGTTTCTTCGGCGGTGTCAACCATGAGCTTCGCATCGGCGGCTTTACTGACATCAACCTTGATGGCGATGGCCTCGCCACCGGCAGCCTTTACCAATGCAACGGTTTCCTCGGCACCTACAATACCAAGGTCTGCAACGACGATTTTTGCTCCTTCTGCAGCAAAACGCAGACAGGTTTCCCGGCCAATTCCACTTCCACCACCGGTGACGATGGCAACTTTACCCTCAAGACGCATTATTTATCTTCCTTACTGACTCTATGTTATTCTTCGTCATCCATTGTTAAGCGACGACCTACTGGCGGTCGCAGTCCTACAAATGTAGAGCGACCCAATGCATATCAGGCGCGTTCGAAGTAGCGCTGTCGCTCCCAGTTGGTGACAACCGCATCGAACTTCTCCTGCTCTACCTGTACAAAACGGAGGTAGTGCGCATGGACATCCGGGCCAAGTGCTTCCTTTGCAAAGGCACTGTTCGCAAAGGCATCGATGGCTTCATACGATGTCTTTGGAATCTGTGGAAGCTCTCGTGCTGCGTAGACATCTCCATCGAATGCGGCCGGAGGCTCGATTTTGTTTCGGATGCCATCGAGGCCGGATGCAATGGATGCCGCGTAGGCAACGTATGGATTGGCATCGGCGCCGGGAAGCCGGCACTCGACCCGAAGGCTGGAATCGCTCCCGACGACGCGGAAGCCAGCGGTGCGGTTATCAGCGCTCCATGCCAACGATGTCGGTGCCCAGGACCGGGATTGATAGCGTTTATAGCTTGCCGGATATGGCGCATAGCAAACGGCCATTTCACGGGCATGCTTGATCCATCCGCCCAGGAACCAGCGGAACTCATCAGAGCCGACCACTGGTCCAAATGGGTTGTCTCCTTTGAACAACGATGTTCGATCACCTTTGTTCCAGAGGCTTAGGTGGAGGTGAGCACTTGACCCGGTGTGGTCGTGATGCCATTTCGCCATAAAGGTCAGCGAGCGATTTTGTGCTGCAGCGACTTCCTTTGCTGCATGTTTGTAGAGCAGGTTTCTGTCGGCTTGCTCAAGGACCTCGCTAAATTTCAGGTTGAGCTCCTGCTGACCAAAACCTGCTTCTCCCTTTGTGAACTCTACGGGAACACCGCTGGCAGTGAGGACGTTTCGCAGGCGGGCCATGATTGGTTCATGACGCGTGCCCTTGAGAATGTGGTAATCCTCCTGGTAGCGACCGCTTGGGGTGAGCTCATGAAAGCCTTTCTTTTCGGCCTCATCAAATGATTCATCAAACAGCGTGAGTTCGTACTCGGAGCCGCCTTTTGCGTAGTAGCCCATCGCCGCGGCCTTTGCCAGCTGGTCACGAAGCATTTGACGCGGGGACACCGGGACAGGCTTGTGGGTTCGTGGATCAAGTAGATCGCACAACACAATCGCCGTCTTGTCTTCCCATGCGGCAACGCGAAGCGTCGCAGGGTCAATCACAGCATGTAAATCCCCGTAGCCGCGCTCCCAATTTGCAAAGTCGTAGCCAGATACTGGATCCATTTCCATGTCACATGCAAGGACATAGTCACAAATGTGCCAACCGCTTTCGGCAACATTGGAAAGGAAGTAATCCACCGGGGTTCGCTTGCCAAGGAGGCGGCCGTAAAAGTCCGGAATAACGATAAGTACTGTCTCGATCGTCCCATGAAGTGCTGCATCTGCGAGGGACTCAAGTGTCAAGCGACCATGATTGGACATAGATGTCTCCTATACTGTGCGAACAAAAACAGTCTTTAGCTCGGTGTAAGCATCGAGTGCTGACTTTCCAAGGTCACGTCCGATACCACTTTCCTTAAAGCCGCCAAATGGAAGTTCGGTATGAACACTATTGCTGCAGTTGATGGAAAGAACACCCGATTCTACGGCTCGTGCAACACGCAGGGCTTTAGACATGTCCCGTGTCCAGACAGACCCTGAGAGGCCAAATCGTGTGGAATTCGCCAGACGAATGGCATCGGATTCATCACTAAACGGAACCAGAATCGTGACCGGCCCAAAGACCTCATCCTGGAAGATTTCACTATCATCCCCGGCTCCCTCAAGGACTGTCGGCGGATAAAAAGCCCCCGGAGCATCATCAGGTGGCATGACTCCACCAGTCAACAATGTCGCTCCAGCAGCGACTGCCCGTTGGACAAAGCCGTGTACCGTTGCACGGTGCTCCCGAGAAATCAGGCATCCCATTTCTGCATCAGCGTTGTTCATGACGCCGACCTTGGTCGCGGCTACGTTTGCCACAAATTTAGCCTTGAAGTCATCGTAGATGCTTGCCTCGACAAGATAGCGACTCCGTGCGCAGCAATCCTGGCCCGCATTACCCAGGAATGACATACACGATCCCGCAGCAGCATCCAAATCTGCATCCGCGAACACGATACTTGGAGACTTACCGCCGAGTTCGAGTGTGACGCGCTTCAGTGTCGGCGTTCCAGCCGAAAGTACTGACTTACCGGCGCTCGTTGATCCAGTAAAGCTGACTTTCCTGACATCCGGATGCGAAGACAATGCCTTTCCAGCATCATCGCCGCCCGTCACTACCGTAAGTACTCCTGCAGGAAGACCCGCATCGGAAGCGATTCCTGCAAGTAACAAAGCGGTCAATGGTGTTGCGGGAGCTGGCTTGAGAATTGCTACGTTACCAGCGGCAAGACACGGAGCTAATTTCCATGTAGCGATCAGGAGCGGAAAATTCCAAGGGACAATCAAGCCACAAACGCCAATCGGCTCACGAAAGGTCATCCCGATGCCATCGGTGCGATTCGTGATAGTCTCACCTGTTTGTAAAGAAATAGCTCCGGCAAAGTACTCAAAGACCCGGGCCGCAGCGCCAACTTCCCATTCGGCATCGCCGAGCGGCTTCCCGGCATTCCGTGCTTCAACCGTTGCCAGTTCAGCGATGTTTGCCCGCAAGCGGGATGCAATCGCCAAGAGAACTGCGGCGCGCTCCGACGGGGACTTACCGGACCAGATACGGGATGAAAAGGCAGACTTAGCAGAAGCAACTGCCAGGTCGACATCCGATGAGCTACACTCCGCAACGTTGGCGAGTACTTTGTCGGTTGCTGGCTCGATGATCTCTCTTGTTGCACCATTCGCAGCAGCAACAAAACCATTCGGACCAAACCAGACGTTTTCTTGTATCACGATCGACTCCTGATGTTTCCCATCAACAAACTAACGAGAAAACTCTCCTTAATAATAACAGGCTGATGCCCTAAAAGACATTCACCAGACGCGTTCCAATATCCAGTTTCATGCCGGAGCGTAAATGAAAAACCGAATAAACACCTTTCGCAGATAAGTGCTAAAAAGAAAAGCGCCTCCGATAAACGGGGCGCTTTCATTATCTTGGCCTACTCTCTAGTCTTCACGGAACACAGCGGTTGCATTTGGCGTGATTGACCGCTTCCACGCAACAGTCGTACCTGGTGCACGCCATGATTGCGATGGCCCCTTGAACCACTTAGCGTGCCCATCGGCCAATACGTAAACCGAGCCGCCATTGTGTCTGAATCTGGCTGCACAGTAATTGTCAGCCCATCCAATCAGGCGTCCGGACAACGTGGGAAACCCGGATTCAACGGCCGCGCATGCGGTCGTGACGTCATCCCCGCCAGAGTTGCCAACAAAGCCGGCACCTTCCATGGCTAAAACGACCCCGGCAGGACCATCTACATTTGCCAGAGTCTGGATTCCATTTGGAAACCACCCTAGATTCAGTGCACTTCGGTGCATCGTCGGCATCAAGTTGGAGTTATTGGTGTAGCTGAACGATTTGGAGAAGAATGCTGACTTGTCTCCGGTAAAGCGCTGAAACGGAACTGGATCACCGGTTGCCAGCTGAAGATTTTGTGGGGATTGGCTAATACTTGGACATGTCCAGAGACCCGCGTCTTTACGTCCGACAAGGTTAGCACCGGTCGCACCGGCCCCAGCCTTCATGTACGGGTCTGTAAGGTCCTGCCATGATACAGCCGCCGTCATTCCTACAAGAACGTAGCTTCCAAGTGGGAATGTCTCGTCGTAGTCCTGTGCGTACATCAGGACACCAAGACCAATTTGTTTCATATTTGAAACACAGGTCGCCTGTCGTGCCTTCTCTCTTGCCTGTGCAAAGACAGGGAAAAGGATGGCTGCTAGAATGGCGATGATGGCAATCACCACCAATAGTTCGATAAGCGTGAAGCCCTTCGAAACTTGATTACGAATCGATTTCATGATCGGGTGTTGTACTCCAACTTCCGCAGATAATGTTATAATACTCAGGTCAGCCCAAGAGGAACTTTTCCATGGGAGGGCGGGCCATCCGCCACCTACCATGAATAAGAAAATTATTGTACTCGGTTCAGGTCCGATACGCATCGGCCAAGGCATCGAATTCGATTACTGCTCCGTCCATTGTGTATGGGCGATTCGCGAAGCAGGGCACGAAGCGATCATCATCAACAACAATCCTGAGACAGTGTCGACGGACTTTGATACCAGCGATCGTCTGTACTTTGAGCCGCTTACTGCAGAAGATGTCCTGAATATCATCGAACGCGAAGCGCCAATCGAAGGGGTTGTGGTCCAGTTTGGCGGCCAAACCGCCATTAATCTTGCGCGCTCCCTCGCAGATGCCGGTGTACGGATTCTGGGTTCATCCGCCGACTCGATTGATCTTGCTGAAGACCGGCACCAGTTTGAAGCGCTACTGCGTAAACTAAACATCCCCAAGCCCGAAGGCCGTGCCGTTACTACCACTGAAGCAGCCGTTACCGTAGCGAACGAGATTGGATATCCCTGTCTGGTCCGGCCATCGTATGTTCTGGGCGGTCGAGCGATGGAAATCGTCTACACCGAAGATGAGCTGGTCAATTACATGACTTATGCAGTCGATGTGTCGCCGAAGGCGCCGATTCTGGTCGATCGATACATCGTTGGACGTGAGCTTGAAGTTGACTGCATCTCCGATGGCGTTACGTGTCTCCTCCCGGGAATCATGGAGCATATTGAGCGGGCTGGTGTTCACTCAGGTGACTCAATGGCCGTGTATCCACCACAGAATGTCTCGGACATCACAAAGCAAAAGGTAGTTGACTATGCTGTCCGAATCGCAAAAGAGATGAAAGTTGTCGGGCTGATGAACATTCAGTTCGTCTGTGATGGCGACGAGCCGTATGTCATCGAGGTCAATCCGCGCAGCTCGCGTACAGTCCCCTACCTGTCGAAGATCACTGGAATCCCGATGGTAAAGGTTGCGACCCGCTGTATTTTGGGAGAAGCATTAGCGGACATGGGTTTCCCGGAAGGTCTTTACCCAGCGCAAAAGAACCCGGCAGTGAAAGCTCCTGTCTTCTCATTCCAAAAATTGGTTGGCGTTGATAACGCCCTCGGTCCGGAAATGAAGTCAACCGGCGAAGTGCTTGGTCAGGATGTCACATACCCAGGTGCGCTCTACAAAGCGATGGTGGGTGCGGGACTACGGCTGCCTATTACAGGGACTGTGCTCTTTACCGTGGCAAATGCGGATAAGGAAGAAGCCGTCCCTATCGCGCAAGAGTTTGCGGCAATGGGTTATCCCCTTCAGGCAACCGCTGGAACGGCTGCATACTTTGCAGCGAATGGTCTGCATGTTGATACCGTTGCAAAGATCAGAGAATCACACGACAACCTCGTTACCCGCATCCATTCGGGACAAGTCGGCCTCGTCATCAACACGCTCTCCAAAGACAAGCGGATCGAGGAAGAAGGTCAGCTCATTCGCCGAGCTACCGTCGAACGCTCTGTTCCTTGTATGACATCCCTAGATACCGCCGCAGCGTTACTACTTGCGCTGAAGGCACGGGCCAATGGCTCATTTGGGGTGATGACTGTTGATGAATACCTGACGGCTTAGTACACCTCAGGCAAAACACACATGGCAAAAGCCACGATCTCAGAATTTTTATGAATCCAGAAATCGTGGCTTTATAGTTACCGGGAGTAATCAGCCCTTGATGGCACTGACGATTGCTACTGCATCTATTCCGTATGCAGCGAGCAACTCGGCTGTTCTTCCGGACTGAGGCATCTCACGAATTGCCAGATGAGCAAATCGCTTTGGTGCCACTCCGTTAGCCGTCAATGTTGCAAGAACAGCATCTGCTATTCCGCCTTCGACCCAGTGGTCCTCTGCAACTACAATCAGAGGAGTCTCACGGACTGCCTTGAGGAGAACTTCCGTATCGATAGGCTTGATGGAATAGAGATCAATAACACGTACGTTTACGCCTTCGGCAGCGAGCACGTCTGCAGCCTTGATGGCTTCATGCAATGTGATACCGGCTGCGATTACAGTTGCATCGTTGCCTTCACGTACGGTGTACGAACCACCCAGCTTGACCTCGGTACCCTTGGCGTAAAGAACAGGCGTCGCTTCACGTGTGGCACGCATGTACGAGATACCCTTTGTATCGGCCATAAGTGGGATCAGCGCAGCGGCTGTGGTCGCATCAGATGGGTACAAAACAGTTGAACCGAACACAGAGCGCATCATGGCAATGTCTTCCAATGCCATTTGGCTTGGACCATCTTCTCCGATCGATACGCCGGCATGTGTTCCCACAAGTCGAAGCGATGCCCGACTGACGGCAGCCATTCTGATTTGATCGTATGCCCGGCAGAAGAATGCAGCAAATGTGGCTGCAAATGCTACCTTGCCCTGTACATCGAGGCCTTGAGCAACGCCGACCATAATCTGCTCAGCGATGTAGCACTGGAAATGTCGTTCAGGGAAGGCTTTGCCGAAGAACTCGAGATAGGTCGAGTTGCCTACCTCGGCATCCACTGCAAAGCAGTTCGCTCGGCTGGCTCCTAAAGCGGCCAATGCATCACCGAATGCTTTGCGGACGGCTACACTTTGTCCAACTGCGTAATCAGGCAGGTTCAACGGCTGATCAGCGACAACGTTCTGCGTAGGTTCGTCTACAGGTAGCTGAGGCTTGACAATGAGTCCGCTTGGATTTCCGAGCTCTGCAAGCGCCTTTTCAGCATCAGCAGCAGAGAGTGCCTTACCGTGCCATCCCGGAGCTCCGGACAGGAAAGAAACTCCCCCGCCCTTTTCGGTTTTAGCCAGAATCGCAACCGGGCTACCAGTATGTGCAACCGCTGCAGCGAGTGCATCGTTGATGGCTTCAACGCAGTGGCCATCCACTTCAATCGCATGCCACCCGAAAGCTTCCACGCGGGCACGGTACTTGGAGATATCGTGACCAAGCGCTGTTTCACCGCGTTGTCCAAGCTTATTAATGTCGATGACTGCAATCAGGTTATCTAGGCCTTCCTGGGCTGCGACGGCCATTGCTTCATAAACGGACCCCTCAGCCATTTCAGAATCGCCGAGGATACACCATGTCCGATAACTTAGCTTTTCGATTTTGCGAGCGGCAATTGCTACACCAACGGCGATGCCAAGTCCCTGTCCGAGGGAGCCTGTAGCGGCATCAACGTGCGGGATCAAAGGTGTGGGGTGCCCCTCATATATGGAGCCGAACTTCCGAACGGAAAGGAGATCTTCCTCTGATATGGCATCTGCTGCGCGGTACATCGCGTACAGCACGGGACATGCATGTCCCTTGCTGAAGATGAGGTGGTCATTGGAAGGATGATTAGGATTTGCGTAGTCGTAGCGCAGGTAACTGGCTTGGAGGACAGCCATGACATCCGCGATAGACATACCCGATGTTGGGTGACCGCTACCTGCAGCAGTGGTGCAGCGAATGGAGTCAGCGCGTAGCTGGGCGGCCAGATTTTTCCACAACAAAACGGTTTGTGATTCAGGCATTATCAACAGGAAAACCTTTCAGAGATTCCCGGCATTCTATCGTGGTGAGAATGTCGGGACTTACCGAAGAGGGTTTAACTATTCTGCGTCTTTGACAGCTGCAAGTACCTTTGCTGCATGTCCATCCACCTTTACCTTGGGAAAGACTGCCTTGACGATGCCATCCTTGCCGATCACAAAGGTTGTCCGTTCGATTCCCATGTACTTTTTGCCATAGTTCATCTTCTCGACCCACACGCCGAATGCTTCGCACACAGCACCATCCGGGTCGGAGAGCAACGGAAAATTCAACGAAAACTTACCGGAAAATTTCGCGTGGCTTGCTTCTGAGTCCTTTGAGACACCGAATATCACCGCCCCGGCGGCGGCAAAGTCGGCTTCAAGGTCTCTGAAGTCACACGCTTCCCGAGTGCATCCCGGTGTGTCATCCTTCGGGTAAAAGTACAACACGATTGCCTTTTCTCCCAAGTAATCCTTAGATGAGACCGTAGTTGCGTCTCCGGTTCGAAGTGAAAACTCAGGGGATGTTTCCCCGACGATAGGTCTTGCCATTGATTACTCCTTACAATTGCACATTGCTTTCCTGATAACACTGAAGTGACAACGTTGGTTCGCAAATTCTCGGTTGATTCCGATGATTATGAGAATCTATCTGCATTTTCTTATCTACCGTCGATTTTCATCCTGCCATTCCGTCTCTGAAACGCCGGCCGAGTGATTGGAAAATCGAGCTAGTGTAAAGAGCAAGTCGCTGCACCTATTTAAGAAGACAAGAACTTTCGTATCGCTGGAGTCAGTCAACGTTCGCACAGCAACCCGCTCTGCACGTCGGATAACTGTTCTGGCTCCATGGAGAGCGGAAGCACACATCGTTCCGCCGGGCAGTATAAACGCCCGAAGCTCAGGCAGCTGTTCTGTACAGAGGTCAATCACAGACTCACACCAATCGATATCCGCCTGGTTCAACCGTGGGACATCCCAAGTTGTCGTTTCCCGAGGGGATGCAATATCGCCGCCAGCAACAAACAATCTTCGCTGCACCGCGATGATTTTGTCACTCATCCATGAATCGAGAACATCATTTACATCAAGATGGGCATTCGCAACGCCCAGCCATGCATTTGCCTCGTCGATTGCACCTAGGAGATCAATCCTTGCATCCGCTTTTGAAACGCGCTGACCGTCAAAGAGATCGGTTTCACCAGCATCTCCCGTTTTCGTATAAATCCTCATAAAAAACTCTATCCAACACATTGCTGTGACCGCAAGATTTGCTTAACTGAACAGCGGGCATCCCTAAGCGTCTAGGTACACGAGTCTGAGCCTGCTTACTGGTACACTGAAGCGGCTATAACTATTTCCGGGAACACTTATGAAACCAGCGACCATTGTCTTCACGTTTTCTTCAATCCTGATGGCAGGAGGCGTGCATGCCCAGTTGCCAGTACCTGCCCCCGTCCAGATCTCTGAGCCATTAACGCTCCAAAAGGCAATCAAGATCGCTGTGAGTCGGCAGCCTTCCCTTGGCGCGGCTACGGCGACCCGACAGGCAAGCGAGGCTCGCCTCCGGCAAACACAGTCGGCCTATCAGCCAAGAGTAACTCCGACGTATACATTCCAGCAGCTGGATTCCACCGGTATTGTTAACCAGATTCTGCCTGGAGGAATCGTACAGCCCGTTCAGCAATCCCGTTCGGTAACTACCCGCCAGGAAGACCTCTCGCTATCGCTACGCTTGTTTGACACCGGCACGCGCGACATGAATGCGCGTCAAAGCCGCCAATCTCTACGTAGCAGCGAGCTCGCAGAAGCAAACATCCGCCAAACCGTGATTGGTAATGTTGCAGAGAACTTCTATGCTGCACTGCGTACGCAGGCATTAGTGGATGTTGCACGTTCGCAGGTTGAGCGCACGAAGAACACCCTTGACTTGGTCACTGCTCAAATCCAAGCTGATGTCGCTGCGAGAAAGGACGACCTACAACCTCGCGCTGACTATCTCAATGCGCAGGTAACGCTTCTACAAGCAGAAAACAATGCGCAAATCGCACTGACGCAGCTGCGCACAGCGATGGGCATTACCGAAAATATTCCATTGGAGCTGTCAAAGGTTGAGATGCCCGCAACTGATCGAAAGCTCACCGCCGAGGTTCCTGTTCAACAGGGCCTAACATCTCCGGAAGTCATCGCACAGATAGTGAAAAAAGCCTTTGAAACCAGGCCAGACATAAAGCAAGCGGAGATGACCGCTGAAATATCAGCAACTACCGTCCGAATCGCGAAGATTTCAGCTGGGGTCAATGTAACCGCCGATATCGCAGCACGTTACCAGTTCGATGCAGCCAACGACCCATTGCGCTCTATCGGTAACAATCAGCAGGTCACACTGTCGGCGACTTATCCACTCTTCGATGGTGGAAATGTGCGTAATGGTGTACGTGCCGCGGAGGCGCAACAGCGCTCTCAAGAGTACAACGTCCAGTCGCAACGACAAAATGTAGCCCTTGAAGTCGAACAGGCTATCCGTAACCTAGAGCAAGCGCGCCTCAGCCTCCCGGCGACACAGGCAGCGTTAGAAGCAGCCCAAAATGCTTTTGAAAAGGCTGTTGAGAGCAAAAAAGAGGGCGTAGGCACCATCGTCGAAATCATCACCGCGCAAACCGCACTTGTCCAATCCCAGACAAACGCAGTTCAGGCGATCTTTAACTACTATTCGGCAGATGCGCGTTTGGCACGCGTTCTTGGACAATCTGAGCGTATAGCCCAATAACCCGCTTGGATAATCCGAATCCGTGAAACCTTCACAAACCAATAAATCATCACTGTTCTCTATAGACCTTCGCTCGCTGGCTGCAACACGCATTGCAGCCGGCGTTTACTTATTTTGCGATGTCATCCAACGAATGGGTGATGCGACTGCACACTACTCTGATGCCGGCGTCTTCCCACTGGCAGCGCTACGCGAGTGGTGGGATGGCAAGCTTTGGTGGATGCTTACCGTGCATTCGCTTGACTCCGGTTCCTCGTGGCCAATGTTCGTGTTTGCTATCCAGTTGATATTCGCACTGTTGATGATTGTCGGATTTCAGTCACGATTTGCAGTCACTGTCTCCTGGATACTTCTTGTCTCAGTGCAAAACCGTAACCCACTTGTCCTTCACGGTGGCGACCAAATGCTGCGTGCCACGATGTTCTGGTTGATGTTCCTGCCTGTCGGTGCCCGATGGTCTCTTGACGGATCAAATGCCCTGCGCCGCGCGTATGGACAACCGGTACAGGAATCTCTGACATCGATTGCGACCGCAGGACTACTCCTTCAGACAACCACTGTCTATCTCTCCACTGCCCTGCTAAAACATTCCAAGGAGTGGTGGGCCGAAGGTTCGGCGATGTACTACGCGTTGAACATCGGTCAGTTCAGATTGCCATTGGGAGCTATGGCCAAAGAGTTCCCCCCCATCATCCTTCGCATTTCAACGTGGCTGACATTGTTGTTCGAGATTCTTGCGCCACTGGTTGTCTTTTCAAAGACTCCGCTTGTTCGTAACCTGACGATCCTTGCTGCGTTTGTCTTCCACCTTGTATTCATTGCGCTGCTTATGGATGTCGGCCCCATCAGCTTTGCGAGCTGCATCCTGTGGCTACCGTTTATTCCGGGCAATGCCTGGGATCTTTGCTCCAAAAACAAAGTGCTTCTAAACCTGAAGTCGCTCGCATCAGGCATTGTCAACCCAATCGTTGCTTGGCGCGAAAACCGCGTTACAACTTGGGTACGGCGCGAAAAGCCACTTCCAATCGTTCAGACATCTGTCATTGGTCAGGTAATGGCGGCACTTTCGCTCGTCTACATTCTTCATTGGAACGCATTCAACCTTAACCCAGCGTTGAAACAATGGTTCGTACCTGTCGCAAATACGTTGAGGTTAGATCAGTACTGGGGGATGTTTGCACCAAAGCCTATGGCGGATGATGGTTGGTTTTCGATGGCTGCCACCCTTGACGATGGTAGACGCATTGACTTGTTTCAGGATGGTCGTCCGCACTCGTTTGAACGTCCGGCTGATGTCGTCCACATGCATAAAACAGCACGTTGGGCGAAGTACTGGATGAATCTATGGATGGAAAAGCACGGTAAGTTCCGAAAATACGGCGTTGCGTATATGCGCGATCAGTACCAGGCAAAACACCCGGAGCGTGAAATTAAGCAATTAAGCTTTTACTACCACTTGGATGTCACTCCGGCTCCCGGGCAACGACGTGCACCTGTTCAACCAACTCTGATTTGGACAGAGACGTATGTCAATGCAACGGCGCCGCCCCTTGCACCGATGAACGACTGATGGAGCACCTGTGCTGTACATAGATTGTTCAGCCCGTCGCCGCTTGTACACTCAAATCTCTGCCAGATATCTGAGGACGAAACATCAGAGATATTTCCTCTCCAGCATTGAAGCTGACTAAGGCAGCACACTGACTTAGCCCATTACCCGCCGCACAGACCTTGACAATGCTCTCAAGTAACAAAACTAAGTAACCGTATCAAGAGATTTCTGCAGCGACTCCCGTGGTAATCCTCCACCCGCGTCCACGTAAGGTCCCCAGCAGCAATCAGTTACTACGTGAAATCCGGATAGACGATTGCTTGAATAGCGGTGGCACGCCCCGTAGCCTCATCACAATCGATAATCGCAGCGTGGATGTGTGCTACTCCATCAGCAAGCGGTACCGGAGGTCCAAATCCGGTCTTCATCCGCTGGATAGATCCAGCTACATTTTGGCCAAGAATAGAATCTCGGACTCCACACATGCCAACATCAGACAGGAATGCTGTTCCTCCCGGTAACAAACGGGCATCCGATGTCTGCACATGTGTGTGAGTGCCAATCAGTGCAGTTATGCGACCATCAAGAAACCATGCCAGCGCCGCTTTCTCACTGGTAACTTCTGCATGCATATCAACAATCGTTACGTTTGCTTTAGAGCGAATACATTCGAAAGCGCGCTCAGTCGCAGTAAATGGACAGTCAGCGGGCGACATGTGCACGCGTCCGATGGTATTGATAACACCAACGACGACACCAGACTTTGAGCGGTACATACCGAACCCGCGTCCGGGCACGCCGATTGGAAAGTTCACAGGGCGCAGAACGCGTTGCTCCTGATCAAACCACTCATAACTGGCTTCTCGTGCAAAAGCATGATTGCCGAGTGTAACAACATCGACGCCAGCTGAGAGGAGGTCTTCCTGAATGCGACCGGTTATGCCACGACCGGCAGCTGCATTCTCTCCATTAGCTATGACAAAGTCAACTGCATAGTCCTTGACCAACCCGGGGAGATGTTGACAGACCGCATCTCGGCCGGGCTTACCGACGATGTCGCCAAGGAATAGAATTCTCAACGTTTACGGTTCCGCGGTGTAAGCATCGGGTCAGTCTATCAACTGATTCCATCACTGTGCTAAGTTAGCAGGGTTGGTTATCTACGAAAAACATTGAGTAGCGAAACGGCGGCAATAACACTCCCAGCAACACGATTGAAGTCAAAGCGATTAATGCGCTTAGCTGGCATCACTTCGATGACATCCCCGTCCTGTAGCATCATCGCAGCATCGGTGTCACGGTCCAAGTCTGCAACTCCACTCACAAGCTTTCCATCTAATGACAGGCGTCTAACAACAACGGACTTTCTATTCGCACCGTCCAATAAGCCACCCACCTGACCAATTGCCTGGATGAGCGTCAACGGTGATGTGAGCGAGACGCTGCCTGCGTTACGCACTGCCCCGGTGATGGTTGCTTCAGCCTTTCGAATACGCTTAGGGACAATCACGGTGTCGCCATCCAGTAGCAGAATGTCATTCGTGAGGTTCCCGCTCAGGAGCGATTCGGCATCGACATTGACCTCCTGAGTGCCTCTTCGAACCGAGACGCGTTTGGGGTCACCACTGGACGTCACACCACCAGCCTGCTGGAGTGCCTGTGATAACGTTGTCCGGTTGCTCAGCGCAATGATTCCCGCCTTAGGATCTTTGATTTCACCGATAACGCGTGCAACACCGGCCAGCTGCTCCACCGACAAAAGGTAAACCCTGTCAGACGCTTCCAGGACGGGATTGACATCCGCCCCTGCGGCCTGTCCGGACAGGAACTTTCGATAATCGACAACGATCAGGACGCCACTACGGTCAAGGTGCACGCGGCTAGTGTCACTGGATGGTTGCAGTCCGGCTAAATCCAATACATCGGATAATCGCATCCCCTTTTTTATTGGCAGACTGCCAGGGCGGATGACAGCCCCGCCAACGATAACTTCCTTTGTCGTACGACCAATAATGTCAACTACGACATCCGGTCGCTTCAAAAGTTGAAGCTGAATAATCCGCGCCGTTATGCGCTCGGATGCAAATACCGTGGATGTGCCTGCGAGTGCTAACTGCCCTAGCCTTGGGGCGGTGATATTCCCATCAGTATCCACCAAGTATGTACCTGACAGGTTCTCAGCACCGGCAACACGGATACGCACCGTATCTCCGACTTCCACTGGACCGGGATAGAGCTGCAATACCTGCACAGATTCCTGGTGCGCTGATTGGGGGCTTGGGAATGGTTGTGCCGGGATGCTTGTCATCACGAATAAGCCCACAACTGGCATCGTCAACTTGACATTCATCTCAAATCACTTCTCCGTCGAATCAAAGCAAACGGGTAGACTGTATTCTGCATGAATACCTCAGATACACCGAATGATACTGTCGCACACGTACGTACCGCTTTGCAAACCGTAATTGACCCAGATCTTGGGAGAGACCTTGTTTCATTAGGAATGATAAAGGACATTGTCGTTGATGATGGAATAGCAAAATTCACGGTTGTACTCACAACGCCCGCCTGTCCACTTAAGGATTTCCTGGAGGGACAGTGTCGGGATGCTGCAATGACTGTACCGGGCATCACTGCGGTCAACATTTCAATGACATCAAAAGTCGTCAGCAAGCGCCCGATGGGTGGAGCGATCCTGCCGGAAGTCAAACATGTGATTGCGATCGCGAGTGGAAAAGGCGGCGTAGGTAAGTCAACCGTTTGTGCAAATCTCGCCATTGCGCTGGCTCAGGCTGGTGCCGCGGTTGGCATCATGGACGCCGACGTTTACGGTCCAACGATTCCGATGTTGATGGGTGTCGACGACGAGGTACTTGAGCAAACAACGTACGAGGGCCCGGACGGTAATCCTATAAAGAAGCTATTACCCGTGTATCGCCACGGAGTTAACATTGTGTCGATGGGATTTCTCATCGAACCAGGGCAACCTGTGGTGTGGCGCGGTCCGATGTTGGGAAAGGTTGTCAATCAGTTCCTTGGCGATGTGGCCTGGGGGCCGCTGGATTACCTTCTGGTGGATTTACCACCAGGTACCGGCGATGTAACGATGAGCCTTTGCGAGGCAATTCCGCTGACGGGTGCCGTCATTGTGACCACTCCACAGGATGTTGCAGCATCTATTGCGGTCAAGAGTCTGCGCGCATTTCAGCGCTTTAACGTGCCTATTCTTGGAATCGTCGAGAACATGGCATACTTTGTTGCACCTGACACAGGTAAGCATTACCAAATCTTTGGACATGGTGGCGGACAGGCTGCGGCAGAGGAGCTCAAAGTGCCATTCCTTGGAGAGCTCCCGCTGGACATGCCGATGCGCCGCGCGGGAGATGAAGGCGACCCTATCCTGACGACACATCCAGAGAGCGAACAGTCCATCTACTTGAAAGAGATTGCTGGTAAGCTTGCCCGCCAGATAAGTATTGAGAGCCGCAAGTTCCGGCCATTAACCGTCGTCTGATGGATGACTGTCTGTCAGTGGTTTTCTACGGAGTAGATCATCAGCAATGGATGTGGCAATATCCTTTGCGTCATTGTCGGCCTCTTGTGTTGCTACCTGAACATCGGAGGCTGCCGGCTTGACGCCGCGGATGTAATACGCCTCTGCTACCTTGCCAACCGCGACAGTTCCAGACCAGGCTATAACGCCTTTTAGGACGACGCCTGCGCCGGCAGGTACCCAACCAGCCGCTTGTCGTGCGACGGTTCGCCACCCGAATGCTGCGCCAACGGTTGATAGAATTTCCTTGACCTGAGTGGTAATTCCCGGCCTCTGTCCGTAGATAGCACCAAGCCGTAAGACCATCATTGTCTGGTTTTTTGTGAGGACGATCAGATCGGCGAACGACGATGCGGGCAAAAATGGTGCCGTTATCGGCAGGATACCGGGGATTGCCGAAAGCATTGCAAACTGCAGGTTGGCAAGGGCCACACTCTTGACGACCCAGGTTGCAGCGGCACTCCTTAGGCCAGGAAAGCGACGCCCGAGGGCAACGGAGAGGTCTGGTCGCAGCTCCATCATACGGGCTGCACACGTCTCAAATGTACCTGTATACGAAATGCTGGCAGCGTCACGCATTCCCAGACGATTACTGTCGGCACTAACATACAATCGAAAAGCGAATAACCGTGCCGTTGTGGAATCCGGAGGCTCAGGGAAGTGCGTAACGTACGGACTACCACCCTCGTCACCGCAAAGCATCTGTATCACGGTCTGGGACGTGGCTAAATCGCCGATGACAGCAATCCTAGCCTCACGCATTGCTTCGGTGGTCACTACCCGGGGGCTGACTTCAGACACAATCCTCCACCACGACATTGCAGTGCCTGCGGCATCCGTCCAGAGGATTCCCATGATTTGTTACCGACCTAATGACATGTATGGAGACCTTGAGATGTCCATTAGTTCTCTTACCAACGGCAACATCCCTGGGTCTGCGTCGTAGAGCCATTCGTTCAACGCGACAGGATCAATGTCTTCGCGTTCACTCTCCATTAGCCTGCGGACAATGCCCTTATCACACCGTCGTGCCAAGTCATCAATGGTGGCAATGTCTGGATGGAGCGAAGTCCTGCGGTCCCACCGTTGCTTTCCATCGGATTCCTCATTGCTATCAAATGCAAAGCACCACGTGTAAAACAGTTGGTAGACAGTGGAGTTTACAGATTCCCAGGGAACGCTTGGACGTTCGGCTTCAAACCAGGCGTGGAGTCGGTCCTTAGCTTCTTTGAGGCTCATCGGTTCAACATTTTCCGATCGGAACATGTTGTACAAAGTGTCGAGGACGGCCTTTCGGTCGACGTAAGGCACATGCCTGAAATTAAGATCCCTTAGGACGGTTCGATAACGCTCAGCAAGCGGTGAAAATGTCAGCGGTTGTGGCAAGGATTTGGCAAGATCTTCATATGCTTCCGCCCATGTCAGACCCATTGCAGCAGACAACGTGGTTGGGCACACAATAAACCCGGCTGATTCATCCGGAACCAATCGAATTTCGCGTCCATAGCGGCTAAGAAAAGCAGCAAAAGTTCCGCAGCCAAACTGCGATTCGAGAAAGCCAGGACATGCTGCTTCCACAGCCATCCTCAAATCTCTGAGTGCCACTGGCACGTTACCGCAGGAATCCATCGCATCTGCGATCAACCGTGGTGGATCGGCAACAACACTTGTACCTGATGCAGCCCTTGGATTTACCCACTGCCGGTCTACGATGTCATCGTAGTAAATGAAGCCATCACATGCCTTAGCCAGATAGGCACTAGAGTTTGCACGTACCCCGAGTCCAAGAACATGGCGTCCAAGCTCGCGCAGCTTCATCACCAGTGGAGTGAAGTCGCTATCGCCAGACACAATTGCCACATGAGTGATTTCAGAGTGTCTTAATGCCGTTTCCATAGCATCGATAGCAATACGGATATCGGCACCATTTTTACCCCGCTGCGTCAGATGAAACGTCTGGACTGGTTCTGTGGCGTTATCCAGCAAGTCACTTCTGTAATCACGACAGTATCCCCAGTCAGCATAAGCTCGCTTGACGATTATGCGACCATTGGTGCTATCGAGAATCGCCTGCAGCATACGGTGGATGTCTACACGGGATGGCTCAAACTGTTCCTCGATGCTTCGACGGATGTTGTCGAAGTCAATGAAAACAGCTACTTTGACATCTTGCGTGGATCGTTCCATTACTGTGTTGCGTGCTTCTTAGTCTTGTTACGGAACTTTGCGAACGAAAGTTCGCCACGTCCAAAGATACCCTGAGGTCGGACAAGCATCATCACTATAAGCAGCAAAGCGTACGTGACCAATCGGTACTGATTGAACTGTGCACCAAGCGAGGAGCGAAGAATTTCCGGCAGAGCTGTCAAGACGACTGCACTCAGGATTGAGCCCGTAACAGACCCGAGTCCACCAAGAACAACAATCGTGACGAAGTCGAATGAGCGAACGAAGTTGAAGCTGCTGATAAGAATCGTTTGCTCATAGTGAGCAAAGAGTGCGCCGCCAACCCCGGCAAAGAACGACCCAATGACAAAGGCGTTAACTTTTGTTCGGGTGGTATCTATTCCCACAGCCTGTGCTGCAACTTCATCCTCACGTACAGCGAGGTACTGCAATCCCGAGATCGAGAATCGTAGGTTTCGTGCAAAGAGAATTACAGCAATCGCAACGCCAAACACCCAGAAGAAATTGGTGATCGCTGGGACAGAGACGCCAATATCAAGATTGCCACTGAATCCGCGGGGTCCCCCAACCGCATCGTTGTTTTCCACGATAACGCGGATGATTTCACCGAATCCCAATGTCACAATCGCCAGATAGTCACCTCGAAGGCGCAGGCTGGGAAGTCCGACTATGTAGCCAATAAGCGCAGCTGCAAGGCCACCGGCGAGCATCGATGCAACCATCGGCCCCGCACCAACAGCAAGGGACATCCAACCGGTACCAATCTGCCCATCTTTTGGCAGATGCCCAAAGATGTCATTGTGACCATAGACAGTCAGCGCAGCACCGACATAGGCACCAACGGCCTGAAAGCCAGCATGACCGATTGAAAACTGCCCCGTGAATCCGTTAATGAGATTCAACGACACCGCCATTATTACGGCAATCCCCGATAGCATCAGGACACGGTAGACAAGGTCATCCATGTAAATAGGTAGCATCACAGACAGGGTTGCCAGTACTCCGATAACTGCCAAAGCGATGACATAGTTGATTGGTTTTGTCATCTCAGACTTTCTCCGGCGTGTTCTTACCAAGCAGTCCTGCAGGACGAATCAGGAGGACAAGAATGAGAATCAGGAATGCCACAGCATCCGTCCAGCGGCTCGGGTCAAAGTCCGTTGCACCAAACTTGATGTGCGGTGCGCCTTTGATAAACGACTCCGAGATTCCCATGAGCAACCCGCCGAGCATCGCCCCCGGTATTGAACCGATGCCGCCAACAACGGCAGCCACGAATGCCTTGAGGCCCATCTGAACGCCCATCAGGGGGAGCAGACTCTTGAAGGTCAATCCACCAAACAATACACCGCCTGCCGCCGCGAGTGCTGCACCGATGCTAAATGTAAACGCGATGACATTGTCCGTTGGGATACCCATAAGACCGGCAGCATCAAAGTCATGCGAAACTGCACGCATCGCCTTACCCATTTTGGTTTTCTGGACGATGTACCAAAGGACGGCAACCAAAACTGCTGAGACCACTACCATCACAAGCTGGTGCTTCGAAATGGTGATGCCACCTGCTTGGATCGTTGAGTCCGGTCCAGATGGAAGAATCTCAGGATAAAACTTTGGATTCACTCCAAACACAAAAGGCAGCTGAGCGGCTCCTTCGATGAACAATGAGACGCCAATCGCAGTGATCAGTGCTGTAAGCCTCGGAGCGCGACGTAGTGGCCGGTAGGCAAAGCGTTCAATCACAAGACCAAGGAGTACACAGGCAGCCATTGCTATCAGCAACACTGGCAGCAGCTGTACAAGACCCGCAAAAACGGTCTTTTGCGCATTCACTTTTAGCCACCCGCAGGCGTAGAAACCCACAAAAGAGCCCACCATGAATACATCCGAGTGCGCAAAGTTGATGAGCCTTAACACGCCATAGACCATGGTGTAGCCCAGAGCGATCAGGACATAAACGCTGCCAAGCTGGATGCCATTGATTAGTATTTGGAGGAACTGGTCCATAAATGGTTAACGGGCAGAGGTAGACACCACTGCCCGCATTGCCTTTCTAGTTCTTAGGTTCGATAGTCTTCGTGTAGACGAACTTATCGCCCTTGATCTGTACAACGACACCCGATTTGTTCGCGTTGCGATTTTCATCGAGCGTAATCCGTCCGGTTACCGCATCGTAGTCTTTCGTCTCAGCCAATGCCTGACGAACCTTGGCGCGCTCAAACGAACCAGCTCGCTTAATGGCATCAGCGAGAATCATCATCGCATCGTAGCCCTGTGCCACAAGCGCGGCTGGCTCCTTGCCCTTGGCTTTTTTGTACGCTGCGACAAAGTCCTGAACCCGCTTGGATGTCTCGCTTGCCGAGTAATGCGTTGAGAAGTATGCACCCTCGAGCGCACCGCCTGGTCCGCCAGCACCCTTTACAAGCTCAGACGAATCCCAGCCATCACCACCCATGAGTGGCGCTTTGATGCCGATTTCACGTGCTTGTCGCGCAATCGTTCCGACTTCACCGTAGTAGCCTGGAATGAAGACTCCATCTGCATTCGCAGTCTTCACCTGACCAAGCTGAGAGCGGAAGTCAGAATCAGATGCCTTATAGCTGACATCTGTAGCAATCTTCCCGCCCATTTCAGTGAATTCCTTGATGAATGCATCCGCAAGCCCAACAGAATAGTCCTGGGATGGGTCACGAAGAACAGCAACATTCGTAAGTTTCAGCTCATCTTTGGCAAACTTCGCCATGATGTAGCCTTGGAAGGGATCAATAAAGCAGACACGGAAGATATAGTCGCCAACTTTGGTCACATCCGGGTTTGTAGAGGACGGCGAAATCATCGGGATACCCGCACGCTGATATTCAGGTGCTGCGGTCTTGGAGCGGCTGGATGCTACTTCGCCAAGAACGGCAACGACATCGGCATCCGATGCAAACTTTACAGCAACTGTCTTTGCTTCTTCAGGCTTCGACTGGTCATCCTGAAGCTCAACAGAAACAGGATACTTCTTGCCAGCAACATCGATACCACCGGCCGCGTTTATCTCTGCAACTGCGTACTGAATACCTGCATCGGATTCCTGACCAAATGTAGCCGTCTCGCCAGTCATCGATGAATATTCGCCGACTTTGATTGTCTTGACATCAAGGTTCTGTGTTGCCTTACTGGATGTTTCACCGGCAGCCCCGCCATCCTTAGGCGCTTTGCACCCACCGACACCGATAGACACAAGCGTCGCAACTGCGAGAGCGGACATCCACCCGACACGTACCGTATTGTTCATATCCGTAACTCCTGAAACCAAACTCGGCTTATGCACTAATGTGTGCAAGAGCATCTTCCAGAGACTCCATAATCACCAGAACCGTACTCAGCCCGGTGATCTCAAACACTTTTCGCTGTGATGCCCGAGGCACCGTCAAAACATAAAACCCCTGCTCGGTGAGTAAACGCTTATGTACAGCAACCAACATCCCAAGTCCCGTTGAGTCTATATAAGAGACATCTGAGAGATCGATTACCAACCGTACAGCGCCGGAATCAATGACTCTGTCCAAGTGTTCCCGGACCCGCATGGCCTGATCGATGTCAAGTTCTCCCGTCAATCGGACGACAGGAACATCGGATGTGGTTTGTACTTCAATGCTGATTTCAGCCATGCGTCATGCTTTCCGTGCGAATTGCACCGTATGCAGTGTGATTCCCGCTAGTATACCAAGTGCTACAAGTGTGAAGAACAACCCTAAGCGAAAACTCGCCGGATGATATTTGACCCGCCCGGTTCCACTAAGCCTGATTTGTCCGGGTGCTTCATTTGGCAATCTGCTTAGCGTCCCAGGATCAACAATCTCCCAGCCAGCTTCACGCATAACTTTCAAGGCTACATGGTGACCGTCACCCTTGGATGACACAAACCATCCATTTACGATCCGTGACTGCTCCCAACTCTTTACCCGCTTATGTTGTGTCAGGTCCGTAACCAGATTGCTACCTTGCACTAGCTGCGTAACACCCAGATCTGCCAGGAGATTCCTGTCTTCAATCGGCTTCGCACCCGTCCAGCCTTGCATTGACATCGATGACTTGGGCGCCACTGGCTCATACCCGCCAATGCTAACCACACCCCATGTCCCAGGAATATTCGGGATTCCAGACATCAGAAACTCGCGTACCCGTTTTTCCGCTTGAACACCAACAAACGTCTTTGGATTCGCAAATGTCAACCAGACCGATCGGTCATTCTGCGTATAGATGACTGCATCAGCATGGGGCCTGTAATGATCTGCCGCAGCCTTCCAGACATCGGAAGAGACCAACGGATACCAGGTCGGAGATACGTACAATAATGTTGCGACATTTGCCAATCCGAGCACCGCACCGACAATCCGTCCACTCCTCGATGTCCCGATAGTGGAGAGGACTCCTCCAATCACAAGGGGTACTCCTATATGCACAAAATGGAGAAACCGTGCAGGGTCGTGAAACGCTTTCGCCCCCGGAACAAACCGAAAGACGAAAGGGTAAAGCCCGCCCTGTATACCGGTAGAAAGCCACCAACCGACAGTGCATAAAGCAAGCGATGCCAGAATCAGGATCCGCAGGCGGTGTTTGACCATCAACAGAGGTAATCCCATCAACATCACAATTACAGGTGCCATCACTCCGAAGTAGGCCGATATTTCCCACGTGTTCCCTGCCCAACGAAATCCTGAAGGTGAGTATGGATCTCCTCCGGGATGCACATGTGTCATGTATGCAGACAATCCGGAAATCGGCACACGAAAACGGTTCGCTTGTGCCATCGACATATGGTCCCTGCCACTCCAACCAGCTATCTCCACCATTGGCAATAGATAAGCAGCAGATAGCAAGACAATCGCAACGGCTGCAATACAGAGCCACCTAAGCGTCCTCCACGAGCGGCACTTGCAGGCAACAATGGCAATGCATATGAGTGCATCCATCCAGGTAATCTGAGCATGCCCGGCACAAACGGACAGACTTCCACTGACAACCACATACATCGAAGTCTTCAATCCCGGTCGCCGAAGACAACTCAATACCGCGACTAGGATCCATGGACTCCAAGCGATAGCCTGAACCATATTTGGGAATTGCGCCTTTGTTAACAGCACACTTGAGAATGCGAACGTACCAGCTGCAGCCATCGAAGCAAAAATCGATAATCCGAGGCGCCTGGCCAGAGTATGCATCCCGAGTGCGGCAATCGGTGTATGTATGACCGGAATGAGCCCGGCTACGTGCCAGGCTGGGAGCACAGCATTCAGCCAAACTGGCGGATAGAGCAGCCAACCCTGTGGGTTTCCTACATGTGGCACGCCTCCCAGAATCGTGTGATTCCACAGCAACAGCTTCCCTTCCCTCAGTGCTTCGGCAATGTTTCCGAATTGGGGGATGAAGTACAGTGCGAGGTCGCCGAAGAACACTGACTTAACGCCGACCACAACCGGCCAAAAAAGTACCAACGTTATCAGCGTCCAGAGCATCATCATCACACCAAGTTCACGAAGGTTTCGGTGCTCTGGTACAGGATGCATTTCAACGATGCTACCACCCTGCCTCCTGATCAGTGGTTTTGCCGGAGGTACACTGGAAAACGTGCAGACTCATTTAGCCATCATCGGTGGAACCGGCATCACTGCTGAAATCCTGACGAAAACTCACAGCCACGAAGTTGTAACTACGCGTTTTGGATCAGCCGATGTGACCCTCGGAGAAATCGGTGACATCCCGGCTGTATTTCTCCATCGACACGGTGTCGGCCACAAAGTCCCACCACACGGAATATGTCATCGTGCGAATATCGCAGCATTGGCTAAGCTTGGTACGAAGGCAATTTATGCGACAACAGCAGTAGGCTCTCTCAATACAGAGATTCATCCTGGCGAGATTGTGCTCATTGATGACCTAATCGACATCACGAGAAACCAAGCTGAGCGAACGTTTTTCGCCAATGATGTCGTCCACACGGATGTAACTCCCCCTTACAGTCAGCAACTTCGTAAGGCATTTATCGATGCAGCATCAACACTTGGCTATCCAATCAGAGACCGGGGGACGTATGTCTGCACGGATGGTCCTCGCTTTGAAACGCCAGCTGAAATCCGGATGATGGCCCGACTGGGTGGTGATGTTGTCGGCATGACGGGTGCAAACGAGGCGATGCTTGCTATTGAGGCAGGGATGCATTATTGCGGAGCATCGGTTGTAACAAACTACGGGGCGGGCCTGACGGATGCGGCTATTGCACACGAAAGCGTCCACGACATCGTTGTAGGCGTAGCCCCTTCGCTGCAGAAAATACTTGTCAATGCCGTCGGTAATCTCGACCCAGCTTCATTGCCCGTACGAGGAACAGGCAAATTTGCTCCGTGAAGCGTGTTTACCGACCAGCCGCTTTTCTTACAGCTGCAATCGTCTCAGGCGTAACGGCACGCTCAAAGGATCGGAAACCAGCTAGCCCAAAACCATGTTTGTCGGCGAGGTCCCACATTGTCGATGCCTGCTCCACACTGACGGTTTTGCCGAGCGTAAACGATTCATAGCGCTGGTCAAGTGCCAACGTCATTGTCTCCGACATACAGGCATAAGCCGTTCCGGCAGGAAAACCAAAACTGAACTCTCCGGTCTTGTCGATGCCATGTTTATCTGTCTTCGTACAGGTCATATGGCCCGGAACCTGAACGATTCCACCCTCAATCACTAGCACATCAGGACGTTCCTTTGCCACACGCACCGAAACATCCCGGGGACGTGCGACATCGCATACAACCGCGCCAGACTTCAAATCTGATGGCTGGATAACAGCATCAACCGCAGAAGTTACTGTCACGATTACGTCGGCATCCTTCAGACCTGTTGACGTGTCCGATGAGACATCCACCACTTTACAAACTGCCCGAAGCTCTTGTGCCAGCGGTTCGAGCTTTGCCGCATCACGACCAAGTAGTGTCATCTTTCGGCACTTCGATGCCAGAAGCGTGGCGCTGGTGCGACCAATGCTGCCCGCTGCACCGACTATTGCTACGTGTGCCTCTTCGATCGGAACTCCCATAAGGTCAGCACCCTTTATCGCTCCCTCGACAGCCGTTGCCACGGTATAACTATTACCCGTCGTTACAGCCATATTGACGCGCTTAGCGAGAGTGATGCCTCCATCCCCTGCCACCGATGTCAAGGCTCCGAGGCCTATGACTTTCGCACCAAGGCCATCAGCGAGGGCGACACACTGCTCAAGGTTCTTGTAGACGAACTCAGGTTCGGATGTCAGAAGCTTTCGAGGGCCTAGCGTACACCCGATAAACCATCCCTCAGCCTCAACACCGGTCTTGGATTTGATACCAGTGATGTGAGACACGACCATCGGCTTCACATAAGCCATCGCGTTCTCAACCATCGGAGCCGGAAAGTACTTAGCGATGGGAAATTTCTTGGCGACATCGGCACGAACATCAATGGCATGGATGATGAAAGCAAAGCGTTCCATTATTATTTTGTTCCTTTAACCGGCGCCTGTAGCTCGACGATATTGATATCCCATGAAAGTTTAGAAAGCACCGCCTCGTACCCGGCACGGTCAAGAAGCTTGCCATCGTTCAGGGCCACGCACATTGCTTCCATAACGTTTGTACCAAATGAACGACCATCGAACGATGGGGTCGTCGTAATCAGGCGCTTTACACCTCGGTCGCGAAGCTCTTGCTGATCCTGTTCTGTCGTCGTGTTCGTAAGAATCGTTTTGTCCCTAAGTATCCCGCTTTCAGCGGTCGGGAGATGCCGCCGGATGTAGTGGAAGTCTCCGGCAATGATGTCAGCCCACGCATACCACTTTTGATGCGCAGGAATAATCTGATTCTGCTTCTCGCCCATCGGGTAGAGAACGGACAGCGGCATATGTACGATTAGCGGGAGAAGCATTCCTGCAACGATGCGATGCAGCTTTGCGCCTTTGATTGGGATTGGAAGGCCCAATGAAAACATCAAATCCCCGAAAACAATCTCGCCACCTTGCTCGGCAAGCGCTTCGCTCATTCCAAAACGGTCGACTCCAGCAACCATTAATGTCCTGGAGTGGGCGAAATCGACAATGCCCTCCGACGCCAACCGGCGGACGACGGCACGCTCCAAGGTGTTCTTCAGTCCGCTGCCATCGAGAACAGGTGTCTTCAAAGCAGGGGCGAGGAGCCGCTTCGCTGCCGCGAACTCATAGCGCTTATCGCCTACATAGAGGTAACGGTCCATCCCGCCGAAACCAAAGGCATCCACTGTCCCATCCAGCTCTCCAAGGCGCTGCATAAAGCGCTTTTCATCGCCATCAACGCCCTGTCTCGAGATGGTGAATGATTCGCCAAGAAACGTCGTCTGAACCGTTTTGTCCCTTGCGGATGACCCAAGCGAAATGGAAATTACATGTTTCATGCGTGCGGAATACCTGCTCGTCGCATTGTAGCATGGGCCGATGTCAGGGCTGGACGGCGATAAGATACCATCGATGTCTACACATGATGCGCCGGATTCGACTCCGTTGATTGTGACAAAAGAGACCTTTCGCCTTGCAGGTGGCATCACCTTGGAGTCGGGGGTGACACTTCCAGTAGTGGATGTTGCATATGAACGGTACGGTGAGCTAAGTGCGGATAGACGCAATGTCGTACTGATTGCACATGGAATAACCGGTTCCAGTCATGCCGCGGGAAAGTATGCACCGACAAATCGTTCAACTGGTTATTGGGATGACCTTATCGGTCCTGGGAAGGCTATTGATACAAACCGCTGGTGTGTGATCGCGCCTAATTTTCTCGGTGGATGTCGCGGAACGACGGGGTCTCTGTCCATAAATCCAGGTACAGGAAAACAGTACGGACCTGACTTCCCACAGATAACCATTCGGGACATGGTTTCTACACAAAAAGTGTTTCTTGAGCAGTGTTTTGGTGTCTCGGAAGTTGCCTGCGTGGCGGGTGGCTCAATGGGAGGTTTTCAAGCACTTGAGTGGGCCGCGATGTATCCGAATGCGGTACGCGGCATCATACCCGTAGCCACTGCTTTGACACCTAACCCTCGTGCGATTGCCTATAACCACTGTGCTCGGACTGCCATCCGCCTGGATCCTGCGTTTAACAGTGGCAACTATGCGGATAGCGGTGCGGACCCCGAAAGAGGTTTAGCGCTTGCAAGGATGATAGGGACGATCTCTTACCTATCGGACGCATCGTTTCAGGATATGTTCCATGATGGCTGTGACCCTCTTTACTCACGGGATATCAGTCCGCGTTCGGACTTTCTCGTCGAGGATTACCTCAATGATGAGGGTGAAAAGCTTAACAAGCGCTTTGATGCAAATACGTACATTTTGATTTCGCGAGCATTAGACAGCCACGGATTAGCGAGGGACCGGGCTTCACTGGATGATGTATTTAGTACGATCACGGCACGGATTTTAGCGATTGGCTTTTCTTCCGATGACCTCTTCCCGCCTCGTCAGACAATTGAGATTGCGGAACGGGCCCAACGTGGGGGCAATGTGCATGCAGATGCGGTCATCCTGGACTCCGACTACGGGCATGATGCGTTTTTGGTCCATCAGAGGATGATGATTCCGGCGATCAGTCGTTTTATGGCGTCGCTGTGATGTCAAGTGTCGCAAGCACCTTTGTAACAGCCTGAATCACGTCATCTTCCGTTCCTGAATTGTCAATTACGATATCTGACTTAATCGCCTTATCATTTACCGGTATCTGACTATTTAGGATGTGTTTGACTTCCTCTTCAGACAACCGGGATTGGTAGCGCAAGTAGTGTCTGTCAATCAATCTTTGCGTTTGTACTTCAGGTTTACATGTAACGCAGATCGTCCCGTCGAACCATGCCTCAAGGCCGCCCTCAAAAAGAAGCGGGACTTCGTATAGCTCAAGCTTTGCGACGGTGGATGCGTGGTTTTGCTCAATCCGTGCTCGCATGCGTTCTCGGATGTACGGATGCATAATCTGGCCAAGCAGCGCGCGTCGGTCACCATCAGCAAAAATCAATCTTCCAAGCATTGCCCGATCAAGCTGCCCTTGACTATCGATGGCATCGGGAAAAGCCGACCGAACTTTCCGATTCACATCCGGATCATTCAGAACATCCTTTGCGTCCTCATCCGCGGAATAGCAAGTGACCCCAAGTGCCTTGAACGCGTTAACCACGGCTGATTTCCCACAGGCGATTCCGCCGGTAACTGCCCAGATTGCCATTTGGTTCAATCTAGCACGGTGGTTTGAGAGCGGCAAGAAAAAGACCCCGGATCACTCCAGGGTCTTTCATTTTTGCCAACCCTATCGAGGATTATGCCTCTTCGGTCTCTGCATCCGCTTCGACATCGGTGTCTGTGTCAACATCATCGATATCGATGTTATCGAGGTCCTCATCGTCTTCATCACGGCGACGTGGCGCACGCTTCTTCTCAGACTTGCGTGCAGTAGCGAACATATCGCCAAACATGTCTCCGAGGGTTGTACCGAAGTCGGCGCCAGGGCGGAGGAAGGAGCGGATATCTCCACCATCATCGTCTCCACGACGGCGCTTGTCCTTCTTGCCACGGCGTCCGCCTGCATCTTCTTCGACTGCAGGAGCAGGAACGAATGCATCGGCTGGGTCACGTGCTTGCAGAGCACGCAGGGACAAGGTCAGGCGGCGCTCTTCAGGACGTACATCGATAACCTTGACGGTAACCGTTTGTCCGGATTCTACGACATCGGATGCCTTTGCCATACGGCGGTGTGAGCTCTCGGAGTTCGGGATGATTCCTTCGAGTCCACCTTCGAGGAGAACGAATGCACCGAAAGGTACGATTCGGGTAACTTCACCCTCGATAACGTCATTGACGTGGAACTGCTCGCCGGCGGATTCCCATGGATCTGGCATAACTTGGCGCATACCAAGCGATACACGACCCTGATCCGGGCTCAGGCGAAGGACCTTGACTTTGACTTCCTGTCCGACCTTAACAACATCGGACGGATGCTTGATACGGGTCCAGGACATTTCGGAAACGTGGAGAAGACCATCAATTCCGCCGAGGTCAACAAAGGCTCCGTAGTCTGTTACGCGGCGGATAATACCGGTTCGCTCCTGGCCTTCGGCGAGGGATTCGAGGGTATCAACCTTCTGCTTTTCGCGCTCCTCTTCGGTTGCTTTGCGGTGCGAAAGAACGACTTTACGACCATGGCGGTCAACTTCAAGGACCTTGAGGGGAACGCTCTGACCAACGAACTTGTCGAGGTTCTTGAGCTTGCCGTTACCTACATGGGATGCAGGGACGAATCCACGGATTCCGAGGTCTACGACGAGTCCGCCGCGAACACGGTCGGTGACCATCGCCTTGATGGTTTCCTGCGTCTCGAGTGCAATCTGCACGCGGTCCCAGGACTTTTCGAAGTCGGCGCGCTTCTTGGAAAGAAGCAGCTGGCCATCCTCGTTTTCCTTCATCACGTAGACGTCGATTGTGTCGCCTACGGAGACGATGTCTTCGAGATTTGCAACAGGCTCACGTGAGAGCTCATCCGGGCGGATAAGGCCTTCGGACTTCGTTCCTACATCAACCAACACACCTTCACGTGCGTCGATATGGACAACAGTTCCCTGAACCACAACACCTGGCCGAACATCGGACCCAGTGTCACCGATCTCACGGGCAGAGCCCGGAACCGTAATCTCATCAAGCGGTGGCATCTGATCAGCGGCGTGCGCCGCGGTAGCTGCGAGTGCAGCCTGGTCAATGCCTGTTGTTTCCTCGGACATACAGATATAACGCTATTCACTGCCTGACTTTCCATTCCACGTCAAGCAGGATCCCTTCCAAATTTTCCAACATCAGCCTAACGCTGACAGTCGGGACAGTAGGTCGTCCCACGGCCCCCAATGCTGGTTTTCACCAGCAGGCCACCGCACCGAGGACAGGGTTTACCCTTTCCTCCGTACACTCTTGGTTCATACGTACCCGGATTTCCATCCAAGTCAACATATTCACCACGCGATCCACCGCAGCAAACCGCATATCCCAATGTTTCGGCAATGGACACTGCGAGCGCATCGCACTCCGCAATCTCCAAACCCGATGCCTGCCGTGTCGGAGCGATTCTCGCGGCGAACAATGCCTCATCCGCGTAGATGTTCCCAACTCCGGCAACAATCTTCTGATCCAGCAGGACGGACTTTATCAACCCACGCTTTCCGGCGAGCCGACCAGCCAATACCTCTCCAGACCAACTTTCATCAAGAGGCTCAGGGCCCATCTCTGCTACATCGGAAACTTGTCTGTAATCCGATGCAACATCAATATGCCAATCACCCCAAGTCCACATATCCGTGTAGACGAGCGCATATCCTGAACTCAAGCCAACACGCACACACTCATACTTTTGAAGCGAAGCATCGACCGGCAATTTCCGGATACTCCCCTTCATGTTCAAGTGCACCACCAAGTGAAATACCGATAAATCGGCACTTCCCATAGCAATCAGAAGATACTTCCCCCGACGGTTAACATCCTTGACAGAAGCACCCACCAACCGGTCCACAAACGCGGACGCATCATCCCGCTTGAGCACACGCTCATCAGCGATGCGGACGGAAGTAATGTGCTGTCCAGATGTTGCCTTTGCCAATCCGCGGCGAAGCGTTTCAACCTCAGGCATTTCCGGCAACAGCATAACCTCACCCACACAACGGAGGGCTTCACCTTCTTATTCAGGCTATCTTATGTCAATGTTGGGATAAACGTCAAGGGGGCGGATGCCTAACTTAATTCGGTAATTGGTACTAGCCCCCATTGCAACCGTAGCCTGTCACGGAGCTCCAGCAACGTTCCATCCGCAATCGCCGCCCGAATCTGCTTCATTAGCCGCGCATAGAACGCCAGGTTGTGAATCGATGCCAAATTTGCAAACAGGATCTCATTACAGCGATGCAGGTGCCTCAAATATGCTGCACTGTGACGTTTGCATGTCAGGCAGTCGCACTCAGGATCAATCGGGCTTGTGTCTTCAGCAAATCGTGCATTACTGACATGTCGACGACCCTGACTTGTAAAAACGGTACCGTTTCGAGCCATCCGGGTTGGGAGCACGCAATCAAACATGTCCATCCCTGCAATCACAGCCTCGAGGATATCTTCTGGCATACCAACTCCCATCAAATACCGAGGTTTGTCCTTCGGCAGCAATGGGGCTGTATTTCTCGTGATGCGATACATCTCCGCTGGAGGCTCTCCAACACTTACCCCACCGATGGCAACTCCGGCAAAGTCCAGCGATGACATAAACGCTGCACTCTCTGCCCTCAGAGCTTCATCAGTTCCCCCCTGCACTATTCCGAAGAGATTGTGTCCCGTACTGTCTCCACCAAGCTCGGCGTGCCTGTCACGACAGCGAATGGCCCAGCGATGCGTTCTCTCCATCGACAATCGGACATACTCTTCGGTTGATGGGTACGGCGTACATTCATCAAACGCCATAATGACATCTGCGCCAAGCTGATGCTCAATGTCCATCACCCGCTCAGGCGTAAAGTCATGCTTTGAACCATCAAGTGGAGACCGAAACGCCACCCCACTCTCGGAGATCTTGCGCAAATCCTTCAGCGAATAGACCTGAAAACCACCGCTGTCGGTAAGCATCGCACCGGACCACCCGATGAAATTTGGGAGTCCCCCTAACCGCTCAACCCGCTCACTGCCCGGACGCAGGTACAAATGAAAGGTATTACCAAGAATAAGCTTATAGTCAAGCTGTTCGATGTTTTCAAACAGCATCGCCTTAACGGTCCCCTGTGTTCCAACTGGCATGAACACTGGCGTCTCTACCGTGGCACGAGGAAGCGTCAGCACTCCAAGACGGGCACCACAATCTGATGCTGTCTTGGTGATACTAAATGTAAGCGCTGAACTCAATTCTGAACCTCAAAAATCTCGATATCGCGACTGGAAAAAACCCGCTTCATCCCAAGTGGATTCTCTGGAAACGCAGGAGATGCCGTTTGTGCGGCAAGCGTACCATTGGACCAGCGAACCGGTATGTACTGAGGGGATCCATCTGCCTTTAGCAATGCGGCACCTGAGCCGTCTGCCAGCGGTCCATCCGCAAGCTTGTTTGGATACAAAACATAGCGAATATGGTTTTCCCGGAGCATTTCCTGGCGGGCATCATCACTAGTAGATGCATCGAAGAAGCGTAACGTTGCTGTGATTTTTGCCCCATAGTTAATGGTCTCAGACCAATGACCATCAAAAACTGTCAACCCAGCGAGTGCAGGCACATAGACAGACAAGTGAGGCATCAAAGCAACCCCGGGGAAGCGCAAGTGACTTGTCGGATCTGGTCCGACCAAAACTGCATCCGATGGCTTCCCGTGCACTGCCAGCCACTGTAGCGCGTCGTTTTCACTTGTTGTGAGATACGGACGCATCTGTGTTGAACCCGCATTCGCAGGAAGGCGGGACATCGCCTCCTGAACCCAAAACACATTTGTCGGCAACGCCAGCAGCACGGTGGTCCCGATGAGTATCTTTGGAAAGTCACCTGAGAGGCGTTTTGCAAGCAAGCTGACACCCGCGACCGCGAGCATAGCGAGTGGTATCTGAGCCCCCATAAGCATCTTCCGCTGAAATGCAAACGGAAGCTGACTCGAAAGCAATGCACCAATAAACCACGCGGCAAGCATGAGACGTTGAATCGAACGCGACTTGATGGCATCGACAACAGCAACCATTGCTAACGGAAACGCGATTCCAAAGCCAAGAAGCACCCAGTGGAGGGCTGCTGTCCGCGTGTCCGTATCAGCCCTCGCGGCAAACAGAGGGTCAACGCGCGTTGCATAAAAGACTGCACCAGTGGTCGGAAGTGCGATAACTCCGGCACCAGCAGCGAGAAGCCAAGCCTTTATGTGGAATCGCTTTTGTACAATATCATTTGCTATACGAATACAGATCACCGCAAGAGCAACATGAAGAACATCGTAGCTGTGGATGTTCCCCAGGAGTGCTGTGCCAACTCCGGCAATAATCGCATCTTTGGTTGCGAGTGACACCTCAGCTTTTATCCAGCTGCTGATTGCGATAACGATGAGTGCAAGCGCAGGTGCGAATAACGGCGAGTAAACAGACACCTGAAAGACAGAAATCTCGGGTTGAAACAAATCTATCGGCTGGCCGGTAAACCCGCGTGCAGTGCTGAATCCACCAAACAGATATCCAAACCCTGATGACAAACATGTAAACACCAACGCCAGGTGTTGATGCCTTTTATCTGTGAACACCGTTCTGGACAGGTCGGCGATGGCAAAGACCAGCCCGGCGACTCCGACAAGGCGCCCAAAATGGTAAGCTGCTGCCCCTCCAGTGAGTTTACTCAGCCCTCCGATAATCAAAAACCAAATGTTAAAGAGCACGCTCTTTTGTGGCTCGATACAAAATAGGTTTTCCTGAAAGAACTGCCCCTGTGCGACCTGCTTCATCCAAGAAAGATAGACCGCTGAGTCATCGATGTTATGGAGCATCCACGTGTAGACATGGCCACCGGGAGTCGATGTAGCAGCAACAATGTAGGGAAGGCTGGAAAGTAACATCAATCCAATGGCTATAACCATTGTGAATCGATGTTGCTTCAGACGATGGACCATTTGAACCCTAATCTGTGAATGCCGTAATCGTTACGCGGTGGCGACGATACTCGCCCGGCTCGATTGTCATCAGGCGGCCGGCTTCGCGCTCTGCGGCACGCCCTAGGACTTTACACGTCCCAGGTTCGATGCCACAAACGTACTCACCCTCACCCGTCATTTTCCATTGGGTGAAGTGTGGCAGCTCGCGCGTGTTCCAGCTGATTTTCACACCAAAACGAAGGCGTTGGTTGTATAACTCCGCTGTCACATCACCCTGTGGCATCTCGTGGTAAAAGCACTGCTCTTCATATCCGTGGACTGGAGCAAGAAATGTGCGCGCATCAGCAATCCCTGTTGCCGCGACAGCATCACGCGGGCTGGTCTCAGTACCATCAGGTAAGCGCAAAACCGTATCTTCGCTCAGCAATGGCCAGCCAAAGTTCAAGTGATACAGCAACATTAACGGACTCGGTTTGAATCCGGCATTATGTACGGTGTCGGTAACGGTGAGGCAGGACTTGCCAATCGGAGTGCTAATCACTCGGCGAAGCCGAAGATTATCTCCAAAGACCGTCGATTCACGCATCGTCCCCTCGACAAAGACTGTCGCCTCATCTTCATCTTCCCAGTCTGTCCAAGCGCCTGTTTCCGCTGCCGGGATATGCGACAATCGACCATGAATGCCAAGTGACTCATCGCCGTCGATATTGGCAGCCCCCGCGTTAGCAAGCCCACATCCGGTCAAAAGCCCACCGTGAAATGTCTGCAGCCAGCCACGTCCCTCGGGAACGAATGCATGCGGATGCCCCCAACCTGTGGAAGACACCCATGCAAAGGGCATCCCGTTATAGGTTGCTGCAGAAATGTCCATACCGCGGGAAAACATCACGGTAAAGTCAAGCCCACCTCCGGATCGAACCCGTGCAGCCTTGATTCCACCTTCAACACCTTCGTCGTACGTGAATCGTTCAACGCCAGCGACCTGAGTAAAGTCACCCACGTACGCTGCGACTTGCCGCTTGGTTAGTTCTCTACCGTATAGCTGCATCAGACTCCTCCAATGCTGGCACAGGCCAGCCATCCTCACACGCAAGTGCCATCACGGCAGCTGCCATCTCCGCCGCACGCCGTCCATGCCCCGCACCGCGGGAAACGACACTCCCCTGTATCAATAACTCAACATCAAAGTGCGCCGACCGGCCATCGCCGGAACCGGATACGACTCTGTATTCCGGCAAGCACCGATAGCGGGCTTGCGTCCGCATCTGTAAATCAGATTTCGCATCCGGGAGACCATCCCCAGCCAGAACATCGGCAAGCTGTAACCCAAGCGCACTACCCAAGTACGTGTCAAGGACATCCCAACCACATCGTAAGTAGATGACCGCAGCGACGGCCTCGAACAGCTCTTCCGCGATGCGGTCATCGGATGTGCGGCCATCTTCAATCTCGGACTTTCCCGCGATAACCAATGTGGTCAAGCCGAGCCGTCGCGCAGCGGCTGCAAGGGATGTCCGATTTACCATCACCTGCTCGCGGCGGTTGAGATCCTTTGCTGCGCCATCCTCTGATGTCCCAGCGAACAATTTCGCCGCCGTCCATAAACGGACAACGGCATCACCCAAGTACTCAAGACGCTCATAGCTCGGCAGAACATCCGATGACGCGCTTCTATGCGTAAAAGCCTGACGGAGAAGAGGGTCGCCCTCGGCGATACCCCACTTCTCCGCAAAGACATCTATCAGGGGCCTGGTATCAGTCAACGAGCGCGTCCACTGCCTCCCGTATACGGCGAAGCCCATCATTGATCGCATCCATGCTGGTCGCGTATGAGAATCTCACGAAGTCCGGTGTCCCAAATCCGCTACCAGGAACCACTGCGACCCCCTTGGATTCAAGCAAGTAATCGGCAACGTCATCTCCCGATGTCAGTTCCTTACCCGCTGGCGTTTTCTTGCCATACAGACCGCTGATATTTGGGAACACGTAAAACGCTCCTTGCGGAACCAGGCATTTGAAACCAGGAACGGAGTTAAGTCCAGCGACAATGACATCTCTGCGGGCTCTGAACGCAGCACGCCATTCCACTAGAAACTCCTGAGGACCATCTAGGGCAGCAACACCCGCGTATTGCGCAATGGATGTTGGATTCGAAGTGACCTGATCCTGAATACGTCCCATCGCTGCAACCAGGGCCTTGTCACCCGCAACGTAGCCAAGGCGCCAACCGGTCATGGAATAGGCCTTTGACATCCCGTTACAGGTCAGCGTCCACTTGGCAATCTCTGGAGAAAGTGCAGCTACCGAAATGAAGTCACCATCGTAGACGAGCTTTTCGTATATTTCATCCGAAATGATATAGATCCCCTTGGATACCGCGAGCTCGGCAACTTCCCGAATGCGATCAATCGGCCACATCGCGCCGGTCGGGTTACTCGGAGAGTTGATAACGATTACTTTGGTTCGTTCTGTGATTGCCGCTTCGATGGACTCAAGCGTCGGGACAAAGTTGTTGTCATCTGATGCCTGAACAATAACCGGCACTCCTCCAGCAAGCTTGACCTGCTCCGGGTACGAAACCCAATAGGGCGCTGGAATGACGACTTCATCGCCATCGTCCACGAGAACCTGAAAAATGTTGTAAAGGCTATGCTTGCCGCCGCACGACACGATGACTTCAGCAGCGGAGAAGGTCAGACCGTTATCACGCTGTAGCTTGTTAATGATGGCATTCTTTAGAGCCGGAATACCTGCACTGGGTGTGTACTTGGTAAAGCCTTTAGCCAGCGCATCGATGGCGGCGGCCTTAATGTGATCAGGTGTGTCAAAATCCGGCTCACCAGCACCAAAAGCTACGACATTGATGCCATCCGCTTTCATCTGATTCGCCTTGGCGGTGATGGCGAGAGTTGGCGATGGTGCGCAGGCCTGCGCGCGGCGGGATAGTGGAGTCATACAGTCCTAATTGTAGCCCGTAGTACACGCCCGGGCAATCCCGCTTGGCATCCCGAAAAACCACCCCTCCATGGTAATCTAGGCAAGTAGTGCACCTTATAAATAGAACCGGAATTGTTGACCATGCGTGACATCCTGATTTCCCCTCTCAGCAGCGCTTTTGATGGCAACCCGTTTGGCGGGTATCGAACATTGGCAGAAGCCGCAATGGACTGGCGGATGTGGGTTATGCTGGCAATCGCCATCGTCGTTTCAACCACTGTGCATGAAGCCGCGCACGCATTTGTTGCGGACAAACTTGGAGATCCTACGCCACGGGAAGCCGGCCGAGTGACCCTCAACCCTCTTCGACACTTTGATGCCGTTGGTGCAATCCTGATGGGTGTGGCGATCTGGACAGGCCTGCCAATTGGCTGGGGTAAGACCGTTCCCGTAGATGGAACCAAGCTACGCGAGCCAAAGCGGACATCGATGGCCTTGGTCGCAGCCGCGGGTCCAGTAGCAAACATCACTGCTGCGGTGATTTTCGCCGGGATGCTCCGCATCTTCTTAGCCAGCGGATACGCGACATTCAATGAGTGGACAATGATGGCCCTGATCACACTTGTCATCAGTGTCGGTCTCAACGTCGCTCAATTTGTCTTTAATCTGATTCCCGTGCATCCAATGGATGCCTGTACCGTCCTCGCCAGCTGCCTCCCTGAGAGCATCGGAGTTCCCTTTCTCGCATTTATGCAGAAGTGGGGTGCGGTTGTGATGATCGCTCTTGTGTACACCCACGTTTTGGATGGCATTCTAATGCCACTGATCGTGACGATATTCCGCCACCTGATTGGTTTCTGATATGACCGCGTCTCCTATGAAACGTCTCCTCTCCGGAATGCAGCCGACTGGCTCCGGACGCCTCCATCTGGGTAACTACGAAGGCGCTTTGAAACCTTGGATAGCACTTCAGGGCAAGTACGAAATGTACTGCTTTATTGCTGACTGGCATGCACTAACCACTATGGCAGGCTCGCCTGACAGCATCGCCGATCAATCGCGCGAAGTTGCTTTGGATTACCTTTCGGCTGGACTTGACCCAAATCAGGTAGCGATTTTCCGCCAAAGCGCGGTTCCGCAGCATGCTGAGCTTGCGGTTCTCCTCGGGATGCTTACGCCGGTCAGCTGGCTGGAACGCGTTCCGACGTACAAGGAAAAACGGGAGCATGTCGAGCGTCAGGAAGGCGGCTCGGATGCAAGCGTAAGCTTTGGTCTGCTCGGCTATCCGGTATTACAGGCGGCAGATATCCTCCTTTACCGGGCGCACGTGGTCCCAGTTGGAAAAGACCAAGCGGCTCACCTCGAGCTGACGCGTGAGATTGCACGCCGGTTCAACCATCTGTATTCCACGGATGTCTTCCCAGAGCCGCAGGCCTTGATTCAGGAGATGACCGGGACGCTTCCTGGCCTCGATGCAGATGCAGAAGGCAAGCTCAGAAAAATGTCCAAGTCCTATGGAAACTGCATTTACATGACAGATTCAGAGGATGATGTGGCAGCGCGCCTTAAGGGCGCCTTCACAACGCCGACGAAAATGCGCAAGACAGATCCCGGTATCCCGGAAGGCTGTTCGGTATGTTTGCTGCGCAAGCTCTACGATGCTGAGAACTACACGACGCAATGGGATGAATGCCGCTCGGGTGAGCGCGGCTGCGTGCAGTCTAAGCGTGAGACAACAGATATCGTAAATGCGATGCTCGAGCCGATTCGGGAGCGCCGGAAGCTGTATTCAAGCGACCCGGCAGAACTCGACCGTATCTTGAAGGATGGTGCTAACCGCGCATCGGCGATGGCTGAAGCCACCATGCAAATCGTCCGTGAGACCATGAAGTTCATTTAGACAATGGAGTTTGGAATGAAGAAGATTATCTTAGCCACAATGGTGGGTTTGAGCCTCACATCCGTCAGTCACGCCCAGTCTTCGACACTGGCCGGCATTTCGTTCAAGCACAGCGCAAGCCCAAAGCAGACAACCAAGCTGCTACCACCAGACAAAGACAAGCAAGGCAAGCCCATCATCGCTGGCTATCAGAAGCATTCGATTACCTTTGCAGGCGGTAGCGGCGCCAATGTGACATCCATGCTGTACACGCCGGGAAATCAACCCGATGGAAAACGCCATGCAGCGGTGATTCTGGTACATGGGCTGGGCGGGAACAAAGACCAACTGGCAATGCTTGCGGTGATGTTGGCACAAAAGGGTTATGCGGCACTCTGCATTGATGCTGCAGGACATGGAGACCGGCCTAAGATTGGTGGAGCACAGGAGAATGCTTTAGGTGTAGCGCCATTCAAGGCGATGATTGCCCAAACCGTTCAGGATCTGCGCTGTGCTGTAGATGTGCTTTCGGCACGAAAAGATGTCGATACATCCCGTATTGGTTACGTTGGAGCATCACTGGGAGGCATTATCGGCTCACGCTTCCTCGCGGATGAACCTCGCATCGCATGTGCAACCATCCTTGCCGCGGGCGGAAACCTGGGTCAGCTCCTGGCAACATCACAGATTGAAGGTGCCAAAAAGCTGCGCGCAGGTAAGAAAATCGACCCTGTCGCCATTCAAAAGGAGCTGAACGAAGTCGATCCAGCAAAGCATATTGGACGTGCAAAGCCCCGCCCGATGCTCTATCTGCATGGGGACAAGGACGATGTGGTTCCGGTTGTCAACAATGATGCATTGTTCAAAGCAACCAAACAACCAAAGGAACGTGTTCTGATGCCTGGAGGCCATGTCCCCAATCCGTTCGAGCTGATTTCAAAGACGGTTGCGTTTTTTGACAAAAATCTCAACGGGGCGGCAGCAAAGTGATCGAACAGGTTCGTCTAGGCAACACGGATCTCAACGTATCCAAGCTGTCATTTGGTGCAGCTCCGCTGGGTGGTGCGTATGGTGAGTTCACACAAAAGGATGCCGATACCGCGGTACGTACAGCGCTTGACTACGGGATAACCACCTTCGATACCAGCCCCTACTACGGTAAGGGACGGAGCGAAGAAGTCCTTGGTCAGGCACTCAAAGGAATCAACCGCGAAGCATTCACGGTCATCACAAAATGCGGTCGCTATGATGTCGCATCGTTTGACTTTTCCGCAGACCGCGTTCGTCGCAGCGTCGATGAAAGCCTTACCCGCCTAAAGCTCGACCATATTGACTTGCTGTTGTGCCATGACATCGAATTTGATGACCCGGAAACGGTCATTTTCGAAACACTTCCTGCTTTGCGTGATGTTGTCAAGTCCGGGAAAGTACGTGCACTCGGTGTGAGCGGATTGCCTCTTGGTATTTTCCGTACGGTTCTGGATGAGACACCTCTCGATGCGATTTTGTCGTATTCACATGCTTGTTTGAATGATGACAGCCTGGCAGAAATGATGCCGTACTTCGATGCAAAGCAGGTTGGTGTCGTGGCAGCATCGCCTCTCAGCATGGGACTGCTTACACATGCAGGTCCACCGGATTGGCATCCGGCTACTCCCGAGCTCCGTGATGCTGTTTCGCGCGCAGTACATTACTGTGAAGAACGCGATTTGGATTTGTCAGACATCGCGATTTCGTGGAGCTATCGCCTGAAGGGGCCAGCATCGCTACTGGTTGGCATGAACAATCCTGCCACAGTCCACGCAAACGTCAAAGCGGCACAACGCGAGTATGACCCAGAGACCATCCATAAGATTCGTAGTTTCTTCGATGACGTACAACGCCTAAGTTGGCCGAGTGGACGCTGGGGCGACCCGGAGCCAGCACGGCTACCGTAGTATGAAGTCTAGATGGCGGGGCTGGTTACAGCCCCGTTTTGCTTTTTAGTCAATTCGGCCCAGCGCAAGACGTCCACGGCAAGAATACCTCCGATCACAGCCGGGATGTACAAGCCTTTGAAAAAGCAGACCGAGGACCAGAATGCACAGGTCAGGAAGAGTGTTGAAACCAGTGGAGCTACAATCTGTCTCCTGAATGCGAACGTCCATACAATACTTGCAAGCGTTCCAGTCATCACCCATCCACCGAAGTTCTGCAACGGAACATCGTAGTAGGCGCTTCCATACTGATAGGTCCAGAAGCCGAGCTTTACTGCAGCCGGATCCAAGAGCAAGTCAATAGCCATTAAGTAGATGCCACAGAAAAGAAAGAACAGAGGATGCTTGCGGAGTGTCGAAAGCCTTGCGGGAGCCCCGATCACCAGCGGAACCCAGGCAAACGGCACAGTCCAAGGGACGAGTCCCGAAACGCGACCACCAATCATGTCGCCATATACAAACCGGGAATACGGAAAGCCTGTCAGAATGCTGGTCGCTTCGATTCCAAGGGCAAAAACAGATAGCGCGACAAGCGTAACAGCAATCCGTTTGTCGATTCCCGCTTTGAAAACGGCAAATAATGTCGGGGCTGCAAAGCCAAGAATCGCAATCGATGACACCCACGACATCTGGGGTGTCAAAGGTACTTTTCCGACAAAGAACCCCACTATCAGCAGGATTGTTGCGGTTATCTTGACGGATAGAGACACCTAACTTGCCTGAGACGCATTAAACAGAGTCAGGCACTCAACGATTCTTGCCGGTGGACTTCCAGTGCGTGCTTCGATTATCGAGATGGCTGGGATGAGTCGGGTTTGCCACTTGGCTGGAGCGCCAACATTAATGGAGCTGAGATGGTGCTCGATAAAGGGATTTTTCATCCGACGCAGTGTCAGATTGGCATATGCCGATGCTTCATCGGCAGACACTGGCGGAACTATACTCGGAATCAACTCATCAAAAAGCATTGCTTCAAGATATGGACCAAGTTCCGGGTGCTCCAACGATTCTCTGACTGTCGCGATACCGTACTTCGCCGGTGCAATCGTCGCCATCGCCGTGTGCAATCCATTGAGGAGCCGGACCTTACGGAGCTGGTAGTTTTCGATGCTTGGGGCGATGACGATTCCGCCCTCGGCCGCGGTTGCAAGGTGATCCACCGATGGTCCGACAGGGCCTTTGAGCGCCCAAAATGTGTGAGGCTCCACAACTGCGGCGAGAGGCTCAGAAGCTGATGGTGTGCATATTCGATCGACCAATGTGTCGGAGAACGCCACATGGATTTTTACCCAATCGATAAATCCATGCTCGCGTTGCATTCGGTCTGCAACATCGATGACCATCTCCCGCAGCCGCATGCCATTGTCAGCAATCAACTCACAAGGCAGGACACTTATCTCGGCATCCGGGCAGGCGTTGTAACGCGCGAACAACCAACGCTCCAGCTTTGCCGGAAAGGATGCAGGTACATCGGAAAGGTCATCGGATCCGTTGTCCGAAAGCTTGAACCCGGACTCGCTGACATTACTTGAGACAATTGTAATCGATTGATCAGCTGCCGTTTCGAGGACATCTGAGAAGTCTCCACTCGCCTTGAATGCCATATCAACCACGGACAGCGTCTGTTTGGCATCGATAACCGAACCGCTCTCATCAAGTCCACGAATATACAAAGGCACAACGCCATTCGCAGCACGGAGGCAATCAACACGGTCATCTCCAGCAGGGGTGCTGGAGACCAGTGTCATTTTGAAGCCCGCTCGACTCGCAAAGTCCATCAGGAAGCCCCTGAGGAATACGCCAGTGCCAAACACTAACATCCGTGGAGACTGCATTAGTTGATCACTCCATCCTTGAAGATGGCAATCTCCCGGCAGCCGTTCTTCTCTGCGCAGGTCTGCTCTTCACCCGATGCGATGCGTATCACCTTTTCAAGGAGCTCATCCGCGAGAGAATCTATCGTTATTCCTTCGTCGACCAGTCTCCCGGCATTGAAGTCGATCCATCCCTTCTTACGGTTTGCAAGATCACTGTTCGTTGCAATCTTCATGGTTGGGGCGCAGGTTCCAAAGGGAGTCCCCCGTCCGGTAGTAAAGAGAACAATCTGGGCCCCTGTCGCGGCCAGCGTTGTACAGGAAACGACATCTGCCCCGGGTCCGTACGCAAGTGCAATTCCACCACCAGCATCGACCGGCAGTGGCTGACCATAGTCGAGCACGTGCGTGACAGGCGCCTTGGCGCCACCTTTCTGGATACAGCCAAGGCTTTTTTCTTCGAGAGTCGTGATGCCTCCCGCTTTGTTACCAGGTGCGGGGTTCTCGGAGATGGGTTCGTTGTACTTACGGAAGTAATCCTTGAAGCGATTGATCATGCTCTCAATCTCTCCAAATGTCTGCTCATCGGCAGCACGCTCCATAAGGAGCTTTTCAGCTCCGAACATCTCAGGGACTTCCGTCAGGACGCTCGTCCCACCCCACCCTGCGAGACGATCTGACAGTACTCCAACGAGTGGATTCGCCGTCAGACCACTAAAGCCATCTGAGCCACCGCATTTCATCCCGAGAACAAGCTTACTAATCGGAACTTCTGTACGGACGTCACCTTTTACTACATCCGCAAGCTCGGTCAGCAGACGCAAACCTTCGGCGATTTCATCATCGAATTCCTGTGCAGCAAACGATCGGATTCGATTCGGGTCGGCATTACGGAATGCAGCAATCTGGTCTTTGAGCTGATTGTTCTCGCATCCAAGACCCATTAGCAGGACCGCTGCGCAGTTTGGATGCGCGGCGAGTGCCGCAATGAGCTGGCGGGTTTGACCGAGATCGCTACCGATCTGTGCGCAGCCATATGGGTGTGTGAATGCATAAACGCCATCCAGATGCCCGCCGTTTGCCTTTGACAACAAAGCATTGCCTTCACGCGCAACGCGTTCGGCAATCTTGTTGATGCAACCAACGGTACACAGTATCCAGATTTCCTGGCGGATCCCGACGCGACCATCCGCACGGACGTAGCCCTTGAATGTTGGCATCGGACCTGAGGCTGCCGGGGATGGCGTCGGGCCGCTAAATGTGTATGCTTCGTTTGCACCTAGAGCTGTTCGAGCGTTGTGAGTATGAACCCATTCACCTTCCGCGATATCTTCGGTGGCGATCGCGAATGGCTGACCGTATTTGATGATCGGCGTTCCGGCCTTGATTGGATGCAGGGCGACTTTATGACCGCTCATCACGCTTGATAGCGTGGTGATGTCCTTATCCAGTCCCCCAAGATGTGTTCCAGCAGCGATTGCTGGCGACAGCAACACCGCAACATCATCCGCAGCATTGATTTGTAACGCTCTGGCTTCCATACGTCCCACTTCCATCCCCGCCGTTCAGACAAACATCAACACAATCAGAAGGCTTGTCGCCTAGTGCATATCCAGTCCACCGGAGATATCGATGGAGCCGCCGGTGATGTAACCGGCTTTGTCCGATGCCAGATAGATCACGAGGTCTGCGACTTCCTGAGCGGTACTCATCCTTCCAAGAAGGAGCTTAGCCTTGAACGCTTCCGCTTCGGCATCCCCTGAAACAGCACGACGTGCTGCAAAATTCGCCGCCATCATGTCAGTGTCGACCGCGGCCGGACACACGCAGCAAACTCGGATTTTTGGCGCGAGGGCAATGGCAGCGGACTTGGTCATGTGGACCATCCCGGCTTTCGAGAGGCCATAAATCGTCTGTGTCGGTCGTCCACTACGGCCAGCGGCACTCGCAACGTTGACAACGACTCCACCCGTTTCATTCTTGAGCATTTCAGCCGCAGCTGCCTGAAGAGCGAAGAATGCCCCTTTAAGGTTTATGTCCATGAGGAGGTCATAGGTTTCTTCCGTGACATCAAGCATCGGCTCAAGGCGGAAAATACCCGCATTGTTTACCAGTACATCGATACGGCCGTACTTTGCTGCGACATCTGCAATCGCCGCTCGGACACTGGCTACATTTCCCATGTCCATATAAACGAAGTCGCAACCTGTCGTTGCTGCCACTTCCTTAACCCGCTCGAGGTTGATATCAGCAAGGACGACCGTATCGCCGTTTCCAGCCATCGTGGCACCAAGGGCTTGACCAATCCCACCAGCTCCACCCGTTACAATTACAACTCTTCCCATAAGATATTCCTCACTGACCAGTGTCCATGGCGGACAAGTGAAATGTTTGAAAAGCGGCTACCATCGTCTCTGTCACATACTCTGTGCGGACTTAGACTAGCGAACACTATCGGCATCGGTGTACGCAGCAACCGAGCGCAAAAATGTAATCGATGACCGGAGCAGCATCCGGATTCGCATTGGATTTCTGTAGAGAAGGTCACCGATATCCGGGAGGGTAAGCAGCGCCGCAAAGTGAGACAGACCATCGGCATCGGATGTAACCGTGACCGTATCGGAAATGGCGGGCACCTGGCTTCGAAGCGCAACCAGCCAGGCATCCAATTCGAGTGCCACGACTGTAAGGTAGCCTTCACGGGCATCATCGAGGAGATCCATCCCCTGTTCGAGGTGGACGATGACGCGGGCGATGCTTGGCTGCTTGAGGCCGCTCACGTTAGTTTTGACCTGCAGACTGTGAAACAGCATCCGTGTAGCGAGCGCGCAGCTCGCGCACGAGCTGACCAATTTGCCCAACCTCTTCCGGACGAAGGACGGGCGCCATTTCTTCAGCCAGCTTTGTAAGGACTTCGATTGCAACCCGTGCTTCTCGGAGATTTTTCGCGGGCAAATGGGTCATCGGGTCCGGGGCCAGCCCCAGACGTACGACAGCGATCTGCTGCATCATCATCAGTTGTTCGCTGAGGACGTGGTATACGCTGGGAATGCCTACCTCAGGATCCAGCATCGACTCGGACTCCGGACTAGGGGGAAGAACATCAGCATTTGCCTGAGTTGATGCCTGCATCGGGGCGACGGGCTGTGCTACCGGTGGCGGAGGGGCTGCCTTTTTAACGCTTGGCGGTGTCCAAATGCCGCTTGGCTTATCGCTCGGGCCGGATGCGGGTGGAGTGGTTCTGGGAGGTGTAAGCTTTACAGGTTCTCCGCTTCCGCGGCGGTCCCGAAATGTAAACCCACCCGATTGTTCTTCATCAGACACGCTGTCCACCACCTTTTGCGTTACATCGCTGACCGATTCTAACCCCGTAGTAATCCCAGTGCAATCCGCTTGTGTCACCTAAATGCAAATGTCAGAACCGGCCGTAACTCCAGCTGATCGCATTACCATTTTCATATGGCCACACCCCGTGGAAAGGTCGCGGATTGCCGTCTCAAACAACAGAAAGCATCCTTGATAGATGCCGCCCGACACATGAGTTCATTGACCAACGCGGCACTTCGATGGGCACCTCAAACCAAAATGCAA
>VFQT010000221.1_pt1 | contig 91941 bp, 78 predicted proteins | sample 3512381 | NCBI WGS metagenome assembly VFQT01 (sample SAMN10412376, study PRJNA504923) | tailings metagenome | isolation source: Relicate 2 Philex TSF3 active mining site | place: Philippines: Tuba, Benguet | collected 2017-08-29
CGGCCTTGCGCTTCTCCGGGGCGACGCACACCACCTTGCGGGCCGTCATCAAGGCGGGCAGCGTCAGGGTGATGGCGTAGGGCGGCACGGTTTCCAACGACGAGAAATGTCCCTCCTTCACCTGCTGCATCTTGCAGGCGTCATCCAGGCGGACGGCTTTGACCCACTCGGAGTCGTCCAACCGGGCCACATGCGGGTCGTTGAAGGCCAGATGGCCGTTCTCGCCCACTCCCAGGCAGCACAAGTCGATGGCCTGCGATTGGAGCAACGCCGTGTAGCGGGCGCACTCCACGTGGGGCAGATCGCAATCGCCGTGGATGTAGTGGAACGCCTTCGGCTTCACCAGCGATTCGACGCGCTGCTTCATGTAGTGACGAAAGCTGGCCGGATGGTCGGCCGAGATGCCCAGGTACTCGTCCATGTGGAACAGCGTGACCTTGGACCAGTCGATGCCGCCCAAGGCCACGAGGTTCTTCAGGAATTGGATCTGCGAATTGCCGGTGGCCAGGATGGCCGCGGCCGAACCGTTGCGGGCGATCGTGTCGGCGAGGTAGTTGCGGACATCCAAAGCCACATACGCGGCCAGGTCGGGTTGGCTGGCGAAGACGTGGACGTCCAGGGCATCGGCCTTGAACGAACGGACGGGGGCATGCGAATCGCTCATTGAATTGCGCGAACCATGGCCTGAGCGCCGCCCGAGGACAAGGCCTTGCCGAGATGGCCCTGTCAGGCGCCTTCCACCGCCGCAGCCAGCAGCGAGGCCTCGGTCCACTGGTCGGCCGGTCGCAGGGCCACCATGCGCCCCCGATGGAACACCCCGATGGTGTCGCAAACCCCGAGCAACTCCGGCAGGTAGGAACTGGCCATCACCACCGCCTTTCCGCGGGAGGCCGCGGCGTCGATCTGACGGTAGATGTGCACCTTGCTGCCCACGTCGATCCCGCGGGTCGGCTCATCCAAGAGCAGCACCTGGGAGTCGTGATACATCAGGCGCCCGAAGGCCACCTTCTGCTGATTGCCTCCGGAAAGCTCATGGACCGACTGCGAGTGACTGTGCGCCCGGATGTCCAGCGGGCCCATCCAGTCGCGCGCCTCCCGGTGCTCCGAGGGCGGATGCCAGAATCCCCAACGCACCAACGACCCCGGCCGGGTGATGAACAGATTTTCGGCGATGCTTCGGGCCAGGAGCAACCCGTCCTCCTTGCGGTTTTCGCTCAGGAAGCCAAGGCCGCTCTCCCACCGCTGGCGAGGCGTGTGCGCCGAGATGTCCGACTCCCCCAGAGTCACCGTGCCGGACCGGAGGGCATCGAGCCCGAAGGCCGCCCGCAAGGTCTCCGATCGGCCGGCCCCCACGAGACCGAACAGCCCCAACACCTCGCCGCTCCTGAGGCTGAAGCTCACCTCGGTCGGCTTCTCCACGCCCTGCAAGGCCTGGACCTGGAACACGCTGCGGCCGAGGGATCGGGGGCTGCGCGGATACAGATCCTGGACCTCGCGGCCCACCATGATCCGGATGAGTTCCGGATTGGAGATCTCCGGAAGATTCCCCGAGGCCACGCTGGCCCCGTCGCGGAGCACCGTGAAGCGCGAGCACACCCGCCGCGATTCCTCCAGGAAATGCGAGACGTACAGCAGGCTGACCCCCTCCCCGCGCAGCCGGTCCAGCACCGCGAAAAGATGTTCGGTATCGGCCCGGGTCAGGCTCGAGGTGGGTTCATCGAGGATGAGCACCCGGGGTCGGGATCGCAGCGCCCGGGCGATCTCCACCAACTGCTGCTGGGCGATGGGCAGCTCCCCGGAGATCGCATCGAGCGGGATCGATTCGGCCCCCAGATGCCGGAGGGCCTCGGCAGCCACCTGACGCTGTCGGGATCGGGCCACCCATCCCCAGGCCGAGGGTTCCTCGCCCAGGGTGATGTTCTCGGCGACCGTCAGATGCGGCGCCAGATTGAGCTCCTGGTGGATCATCGCCACCCCGGCGCGCTGGGCGGCGATGGGGTCTTCGGGCCGATAGTCGATCCCGTCCAGCGTCATGGAGCCCGCATCGGCAGCGTGGACCCCGCTCAGGATTTTGAGGAGCGTGCTCTTGCCGGCTCCGTTCTCGCCGATGAGCGCCAAGGCCTCTCCGGGACCGAGCAACAGGCTCACCCCTCGCAGTGCCTGCGTGGCACCGAAGGATTTGGTGATTCCATTGAGTTCGAGTCGCTTAGGCACGGTCGGCAGCACGACTCTCCGGTGCCGGCCGCGGGCAAGTCCATCGACCGTAGGGGCCCGGGGAAATCGTCGCGACCAAACTAGCGATCCGATCCCGATGGCTTCAAGCTCCGGCCTGTGTCCGAGATCAACTCCACGGAACCCGTCCCGGGTTCGGCCCCGGGTCAGATCGCACCTTGCCCCACCGATCGGCCGACCCATCCCGGTCGACTGGGACTCAACCGCGATGGGTATCGCGGCGAGCGCATCGAGGCCCGGCGCGTCGTGCAGGAAATCCGCTCCTGGGCCCGACACCACGGCTTCACCGAGCAGACCTCCGTCTTCGGCGACCATGAGCTCGTCTTCTTGTCGCGCCTGGGCCGCCCCGGCCCCCGGGTCTACCTCTCGGCCGGAATCCACGGAGACGAGCCGGCCGGTCTCATCGCCATTCGCGATCTGATCCGCGACAACCCCTGGCCTGAAACCCTCAATCTGGGCATCTGCCCCTGCCTCAATCCCCAGGGCTGCGACTCGGGGACCCGCGAAAACGCCGCCGGACACGACCTGAACCGGGACTACCGCCACCCCCGATCCACCGAAGTCCGGCTCCATCTGGAGTGGCTCTCGAGTCAACCACCCTGGGATGTCTCGCTCTGCCTCCACGAAGACTGGGAGTCGCATGGATTCTACCTCTACGAATTGAATCCCGCCTCCCGGCCTTCGCTGGCCGGCCCGATCCTCGAAACGGTGGGAGCCCTGTGCCCCATCGACCCCTCGTCCTGGATCGACGGCAAACCGACCAACGCCCCGGGCCTCATCCGCCCGGAGGTGGATCCGCGACACCGCCCCGACTGGCCCGAATCGTTCTGGTTGCTCCAGAACGGTTGCCCCCACGGCTACACGCTCGAAGCCCCCTCCGACTGGCCCCTGCCCGTTCGTGCAGAGGCGCTGCGGCAGGCGGTGCAGGTGGCGGCCCACCGATTGGCCCTCGGGTTCTGAACGGCACACTCCAGCCCCGACGGGCCTCTTTTCTTCGACACCCCCGCCACGAACCCCGCAGACTTCGCCCTCATGCATCTGTCCCGGCTGAAACTGCGCGACTTCCGGAATTACGTCCGGTTGGACGCCGAATTCGGTCCCGGCTGTCATGTCCTCCTGGGCAACAACGCCCAGGGCAAGACCAACATCCTCGAGGCCGTCTACCTGCTGGCCACGCTCCGATCATTCCGGGGATGCGGTGGCGCCCAGATGATCCGCCAGGGAGCCAAGGGCTACTTCGTGGGCGGATCGGTGGTGGGACAGGGTGTCAGCGAGATCAAGGCCTACTGGTCGCCGCGGGAACGCAAGCTGTCGCTCAACGAGCGGCCCATCCGCCGATTGGCCGATTACTTCGGCGTCCTGCGGGCGGTGGTCTTCTGTTCCGAGGATCTGGCCCTGGTCAAGGGTCCGGCCCAGGGACGGCGGCGCTTTCTCGACCTTCTCCTGGCCCAGACCGTGCCCGGTTACCTGACCCTTCTGATGCGCTATGCCAAGGCGCTGCGCTCCCGCAATGCCCTGCTCAAGCAGGCCCTGATCGATCTGGTCGAATTGGACGGCTTCACGCTGGAACTGGTCCAGGCGGGTGAGGCGCTGATCGCGGCGCGGCGCGAGTTCGTCCCGGCGCTGGCGCCCAGAGTGCAATCGGCCTTCCGGCGCATCGCCGCCGAGAGCGACGCGTTGTCGCTGCATTACCAACCCGGGGTCGCCGGTGACTTCGCCGTGGCGCTGTCGCAATCGCGCACCCGGGAGCGCGCCCTCAAGACCACCGTGGTGGGCCCCCACCGCGATGACCTGACCCTGCTGGTCAACGACCGGGCCGCCGCCCCATTCACCAGCGAGGGGCAGAAACGGACGCTGGCCATCGCCCTGAAACTGGCGCAGGCCGAACACCTCGCCGAAGTGCACGGCACTCCGCCGCTGCTGCTGATCGACGATGTGATGGGAGAACTCGATGCGCGTCGGCGAGCCGCCTTCGTGCCGCTACTGCAGCACTCCTTTCGAGCCGGAGGTCAGGTCTTCATGACCTGCACCGAAGAGAATTGGCCCCGTCAACTCGGCTGCGACCTGCAGCGCTGGAAAGTCGAACAAGGGCATCTGGCGCGCGGTGCGGAATAACCCCGCCCCGACCAACCCGCCATGGCCCCATCCCGGGCCGCCCCGGCCTCAACGGGCCTTGGGAGCCCCGGTGGGCGGCAGGATCGGCGCCATCAGGGAGTTGGTCTTCGACCCGGGCTTGGAAACCGTGTTGGTCCCGGTCGCCGACGCCTCCTCCGGCGGGGTGATGTCCCCATTGCCCACGCGGCGGGTCGCCCGAACGACCGCCACGTCGCCGGTCCCATCGACTCCCAGCATCGGGCGCCCGGTGCGGGCGATGTAGTTGTGGCGGAGGGCCACGGTGCCGTCCTGGTCGATGCGGTGGTGCAGGAAATCGTCGGCCCCGTACTGATGGAGCACATGCAGGCGGTTGTGGGCATCCATGGCCATCGAGGGCGGGTTGAATGACACCACCGTTCCGAGCGGGATCACCCGGTACGTCACGGTCGCCTCCGGATTGGTGATCACGGCGAAGATGCGAGCCCGCTTGAGGTAGTTGGCCTGTACGATCGCATAGCGTCGGCGCTGCCCTTCGATACCGCTGACACCGAACTCCCGCTCCCACAGCACCACCCCGTGCATGATCTCGAACTCGATCGGAGCTGTCGCCACATGAGTCTCACCCGGACCGGTCACGACGGTGGCCGACACCTGGTATCGCCCGACCTGCTCCAACTGGAAGAGGGGCGTGAGATCGAAGCGCAACGTGGCGCGCGCCCCCGTCTTCAGCGTGAAGGCTCCGGTCTCGTCCAGTTCGGCCTTCCGCTGGACCACCGCGCCACTGACATTCTCGACACTGAAACGGAGCCAATCGGCCCGCTCTCCCAGACGGAGCGGCCCCCCCGTGAAATTGGCGATCCGGAGGATGACCTCGGAAGTCTCTCCCGCTAGGAACTTGTCCTGTTCGAACTCCAACTTCACATCCACCTGAGCCCGGAGAGCCAGAGTCAACAGGAACAGCGAGAGCCAAGACGGGATGCGGTGCACGGAGATCACTGTACGAGGCTCGCTGCCAAATGGAAAGGGTGCGAAGCGAGGGGTGCTCCACCCCGGATGCCCGGAGGCGGACCGGTCAGCGCCCTCGATGGAGATCATTGACCCCGCCCGGCAGGCGATGCAACGCCCTCACCTCGTCCGCGCTCAACGCGCGGTCGAACACCGCCAGATCATCCATCCACCCCGTGTAGCCCAGGCCCAGCATCATCACCGCCTCGTCCGGGTTCCACGAATAGGTGTGGCGACGTTCGGTCAGTCCCCCCACCGGTTCCCCATCGAGGTAGAGCGCCACCCGACCGTCGGGCTGGCCGGTGTTGAAGTTCTCGCAGGTGAAGACCACCTGATGCCACTCCTCGCGCCGGAACGGCGGTCGGGACACCACCACCAGCGGCTTGTCGGACAAGGGCATCTTGCCCCAATCCCGCCCCTCGGGGTTCCAGACCTTCTTGTCGGCATAGGTCCCCAGGCGCAGATGCTTGGGCTGATCTTCGGGAGTGAATTCCACGAACACCGCGGCATCGTCCCAGGCCTTCGCCGTGATCTGGATCACATCGGCATATTCCTTCGGGATGTCGATCTCGGGCGTGGTCCTGAGCCAGAAACTGACCGTCGCGGACCACCTGGTGGGCTTCCACGGAAAATTGCCCGGCACCCGGAAACCCACCACCTGGGAGATCTTCCGCTCGAAACGCAGCGCGCCACCATGACGCCCGGCCTGCGGATCGATCCAGACGGCCCCATTGGTGGGAAGGCCAGCCTCGGTCTTGCGGGGGGCTTCCCACTGCGGCCCGGTCTGGAACCGACGCTCACCGGCCCCGACCACCGCGTCCGGCGACCGGTCGAACGGAGCATGGAACACCAGGGACGAGGCCATTCGAGAGGGAGCCTTGCCAAGGGTGCAGCCGGTCAGCAACGCGACCGCGGCCAGCAGAAACAGGGTGCGCATGGCCTCAGCATGCCCGTGTTCCATGCGACTGGGAACCCTCTTCCTCTCCCTCTTGGGTCCCTCGTTCGCCTAAGCCCGAGTTGCGTCGGGCGGGGTTTGCTGTTTCCTACGGACGTGGATTTGTTCAACCGGCCCGATGGGCTTCAGGACATTCGGGACAAGGTGATCGCCGGCCGGCGCCTGACGCCCGATGACGGATTGCGCCTGTTCCAGACCCGGGACCTCAACGCACTGGCGTCCCTCGCCGACTTCGCCAACCAGCGACGCAACGGACGCAGGGCCTCCTACATCCTCAACCGGTACATCAATTATTCGAACTATTGCATCCTTAGTTGCCAGTTCTGTGCGTTCAGCCGCAAGAAGCGGGACAATGACGGCTTCCAACTGACCGAAGAGCAGATGGTGGCCAAGGCCCGCGAAGCGCTGGCCCTCGGCATCACCGAATTGCACATCGTCGGAGGATTGCATCCCTCCCTGCCGTTCTCCCACTACACCGGCTTCCTGAGGGCGCTCAAGGCGCTGGACCCGCGCCTGCAACTCAAGTGTTTCACCGCGGTGGAAATCCTGCATCTGGCCTGGTTGGCCAAGAAGAGCGTGCGCGACACCCTCCTTGAACTGAAGGAGGCCGGGCTCGAATCCCTCACCGGGGGCGGAGCCGAGATCTTCCGCAAGGAAGTCCGAAGCCGCATCGCCACCGGCAAGGAAAGTGGCGCCGAATACCTCGAGGTCCACGGCATCTGGCACGACCTCGGCGGGCGCAGCACCTGCACCATGCTCTACGGCCATGTGGAGTCGCTGGAAGACCGGATCGACCACCTCGAACAACTCCGCCGCCAGCAGGACCTCAGCCGCGGATTCACCGGCTTCATCCCCCTGCCCTACCAACCCGAGAACAACGGCATTCCCGTGCCACACGCACCGAGCGGTTTCGACCAGTTGCGGACCATCGCCGTGTCGCGCCTATACCTCGACAACATCGACCACATCACCGCCTATTGGGTCGGCATGGGACTGAAGATGGCCCAGATCGCCCTGAGTCACGGAGCCGACGACCTGCACGGGACCATCCTCGAGGAACACATCTTCCACATGGCCGGGGCCAAATCGCCGCAGATGACGGCCGAGGCCGATCTGGTGCGGGCGATCCGCGAAGCCGGCCGCGAACCGGTCCAGCGCAACACCTTCTACGAAACGATCCGCGTCTGGGGAGCCCGACCCGAGACCGACGCGGCCCATGCGACCCATGCGGCCGACCGCGCGACGCCCCAAGCCACCGCCGCCGGTAGCCTCGGCTGAGTCGGGCCGAGTCGGGCCGAGTTGGGCTGGCCTGCCCCTGCCGATTGGCACATTCTCCGGACATGCCGGTCACGCTGTCGGAGCTCCAGGCCCGGGAACACCAGTTCCTGGCCCCGTTTGCGCAGAAAAGCGGTGAGAGCCGCGGTCGGGTCCATGTCGAGGCCGCACCGACCTGGCGCACCGAATTCCAGCGCGACCGCGACCGGGTGATCCACAGTCGGGCCTTCCGACGACTGGAGTACAAGACGCAGGTGTTCCTCAACGGCTCGGGCGACCACTTGCGCACCCGACTGACCCACACGATGGAAGTGGCGGCCATCAGCCGCAACATCGCCCGGGCCCTGCGTCTCAATGAAGACCTGGCCGAGACCATCGCGCTGGCCCACGATCTCGGACACTCCCCCATCGGCCACAAGGGCGAATCCATGCTCGATCGCCTCATGAAGGATCACGGGGGCTTCGAGCACAATCGGCAAAGCCTCCGGGTGGTCGAGGAGCTGGAGCGCAAGTATCCGCGCTTCCCCGGCCTGAACTTGAGTTGGGAAGTCCGCGAGGGTCTCGCCAAGCACGGGGTGGCCTTCGAATCCATCGACGGGGCCCGTCGACGCCAGCACCACCAGACGTCGCTCGAAGCCCAGATCGCCAACCTGGCCGACGAGATCGCCTACTACAGCCACGACCTCGACGACGGGCTCGACAGCGACCTGCTCGACGAAAAGAAGCTCCTCAAAGAAGTCCGTGTCTGGGCCAAGGCCGCACGGGCCGTGAAGCGTCAATTCGGAGAACTGCCCGCCGAGAGCCGTCGCTACTACACCATCCGCCAGATCATCGACCAACAGGTCATCGATGTCGTCCAGACCACCGAGGCCCATATCGAGGCCGCGGGGGTGGGTTCCGCCGACGACGTCCGCACCCATCGCAAGGCCTTGGTGCAGTACAGCCCGGAACGCCGGATCGAGAATCTGGAACTCCGGAAATACCTCTACCGCAACCTCTACTACCACCCGGTCGTCGCCGAGCCCAACAACCGGGCCATCCGGATGCTCAGCGAGGTCTTCCAAACCTACATCGCCCATCCCAAGGAACTGGGATTGGCGGCCCGCAAACGCATCCCGGTCGATGGCCTGCACCGCGCCGTCTGCGATTACGTGGCCAGCATGACCGACCGCTATCTGATCCAGGAGCACCACCGGTTGTTCGGGCTGCACCTCGGGTGACTCGCCCGATGCCGGCCCCGCCCCCCGGATCGACCTCAAGTTCCCCGGGCCAGGATCTCGCGCAACGAGGTCTTGAGGATCTTGCCGGTCGCATTCCGCGGCAATGCAGGCAGAACGATCGCGCGGCGCGGCACCTTGTAGTCGGCGAGATTCTCTTTGAGGAACGCGTTCAGGGCGTGTTCGTCGAGACTCCGACCCTCGTCCATCGCCACGAACGCCACGGCCCGTTCGCCCCGCCGATCGCACGGTTCGCCCACCACGGCGGCCTCGCGAATGCCGGGAAACCGATAGAGCACTTCCTCGATCTCCCGCGGGTACACGTTCATGCCGTTGGGCTTGAGCATGTCCTTCTTGCGGTCGGTGATCACAAACCACCCGTCGGGACGCCGATGGCCGATGTCGCCGGTCAGCAGCCATCCACGGCGCAGGGTCTCGGCGGTCTTCTCCGGCGCATTCCAGTAACCGAGCATGACATTGCCGCCCCGAACGCAGATCTCCCCATCCACGCCGTCTCCGAGGCACTGCCCCTGATCGTCCTGCACCGAGACCTCCACTCCCGGGATCGGGATGCCGATGGTGCCGGGTTGGGAATTCCGGGGCGGGTTCACGGTGACCACCGGACTGGCCTCGCTCAGTCCGTACCCCTCGATGAGCGGCACCTGGGGATGCCGGGCATTGAAGCCGTTGAGGATCTCCAGCGGCAGCGGGCCCGCGCCACTGACGCACAGGCGCAGCGAGGTGAATTCGACGCCCGCCGGAATTTGCGATAGCGCCCGGAAGAGGGCGGCCATCGCCGGCAACACGGTCCCCTGATTCTGGAGGATCTCCGAGATCATGTGCTTGGGCGATTGGAGTCCCTTCACCGCCACCACCGACGCCCCGCTGAGCAACGGCAGCAGGAGCCCCACGGTCAGCATGAAGCTGTGGAACATGGGCAAGAGGACGATCAACCGGTCTTCGGTCGCCAACTCGAGGAACACCCGGCACGACGCGACATTCTCCAGCAGATTGCGGTGCGACAGCATGGCCCCTTTCGGATGCCCCGTGGTGCCGCTGGTGTAGATCAACACCGCGAGATCATCGCCTCCGCGGGCCGGGGCGGGAACGACGTCCGCGGCCGTCGGCAGGGTTTCCGCGTCGATCACCTGCATCGAAGGCCGCAAAGCCCGCAATTCCGGAAGCCCGGCATGGCTCGACTCGGCGATCACCCACTCGATGCCCGCATCCTCCAGCATGTAGGCCACCTCGGCGGGCTTGAGGAAGTTGTTGATCGGCACCAGCACCGCATCGGCCGCCAGCACGCCGAACAGGGCTCCCACGAACTCCGGACAGTTCTTCAACCAGACGGCCACCCGATCCCCGGGCCGCACGCCGTTTCGCCGCAACAGGCCGGCCGTCCCGAGCACCTGATCCCGATAGTGCCCATAGGTGTAGCGGGCCTCTCCCCAATACAGGGCCGTCTTGTCCGGGCAGGTCCGGGCCATCGAGAGGAAGGCGCTGGCGAGATGAGTCATGGCATCTGAACGGGTTGGAGGACGAGTGGAGGCGGACGAACTCGCGGCGGGCGGTTCAACGACGGGCGAAGATCCGATTGGCCTCGGCCAACGTCTCCTTGGAACCGATGTCATACCAGATGCCAGGAACACTCCAGGTCATCACCGGCATGCGCGGGTAAAGCCACTGGACCAGGCGACCCGGCTGATCGGGATTGTTGCCCTCGGCCAGATATTGACGGATCGAAGGCAGGGATTGGCGCGGATAGTAGTAGAGGGCGATGCCGATCAACGTGCTGGCCGGCTCGGAGGGCTTTTCCACGAAACTGGTGATCCGGCCCTGGGTGTCGACATCGACCACCCCGTACTTGCGGGCCTGTTCGAGACTGCCCACGTCGTAGACCCCGAGCACCGGCCCGTTCTGCGAACGGCAGTACTCCCCGAACCCCCGGAGGCTCTGGTTGAAGAGATTGTCACCGGCCACCACGATCAGATCGTCGTCGAGTTGGTGCCGCTCGAGCACGAGATTCAGATCACCGATGGCCCCAAGCTTGTTGGAATCGTCGGTCGAACCGTCGTTGATCACCGAAAAGCGGAACGGGTGCTGGGAGGCCTCGCGGTAGGCCGACGACCACTGCGAAAAGTGGCCGGCGAACTTGGCGTTGCTCACCACGAACACCTCGTCGATGCCACCGATGGGGGCGAGGTTGTCCATGACGTAATCGATCATGGGCTTGCCCGCGACCGGCAACAGCGGCTTGGGCTGGGTCAGCGTCAGCGGATACAGCCGCGTGGCATAGCCTGCGGCGAGGATGAGCACCTTCATGGATGCGCCGAAACTACACGAAGTCCCCGGCCATCTCCAACTCCAGAAGGCGACACCGAGTCATTTCATCCGGGGCGACACCCGATCGTGACCGCCAGTCCGTCACACCCCGTATGCGACCGGAAAGCGCCCCAGGTCGTCTTGGGCACCCTCCGGCCTCGTCCGACGCTTCGCGCCGCTCGCGGCACCGGGTTTTAGGCCTTTTCCTCAAGCCCGGACGCCGAGCCCGAGATTCTCGCGGCAATAGCGGATACTCTTCTCGAGTTCGTCGCGCTGACGGGCCTTGTCGCCGCCATCGTACTGGTCCATGGACTGACCGCGGCGGGCCAAGGCGAGGAAGCGGACGAACTCGGCGGCGGATTTCTTGGGAAACGCCTCCCAGAAGGAATCCTGATAGTAGGGGAATTCCACGGCGAACCCGCCGATGGTCTCGATGTTCACCGCCACGCCGGGACAGAGTTGGGCATACCGGTCGAAGTACCGGTTCAGATCGACACAACCGCCGTCACCCATCGCCGTCCACTGGACCTTGCAGCCCTTGTCGGTCTGCCAGATGCGCGAATCGCGCAGGCTGGTGGTGATGGCATAGCGCCCGAGCTTCTCGAGGCTCTCCAAGGGATCCTCGAGGGTCCATGCGGCGTTGCCCGAGTCCATGTTGGCTCCGACGAAATCGCGGCCGGCTCCCTCGATCAGGCTGATCAACTCATCGGCCGTCATGTCGCCGGCATGGTTCTCGACCGACACCTTCACCCCCAGATCCAGAGCCTGATTGCGGCAGGCCTTGAGCACCTGGATGGTGTCGGCGATGCGCGCCTCGATGCCGCCCGGCGTCTTGCGATCGTCCCGCGAACCGAGCACCACCCGGAAAGCCGGTGAACCCACCGCCTTGGACAGTCGCAAGCCGAGCGACAAGTGCTCCTCGGCGGTGCCCCAATCCTTTTTGAACGACTTGGAGGTCGGGCAGATGCTCCAGGAACCCAGCAGGATCTCCACGCCCTTGTCGGCGGCATAGCGGCGCAGTTCCGTGGCGTTCGAGATCTCCAGCGAACCCAGCGACGGCAGGTCGGTGATGAAGAGGGTGTCGAGCTTCAGTCCGGCGGCGTAGTCCACCAGCGCACGCCCTTTCCAGCCCCAGCCGCGGACGGCGAAATTGTCGATGCCCAGTTTGATGCGGTTGCCCGAGGCATCCCGGCGGGCCGCGACGGCGGCGGCGGCAGCGGAAACCCCGAAGGCGGAAGCGCCGGCCACGGCGGCGGCGGTGAGGAAGGAGCGGCGGTTCATGGTGTGCCGAAGAGTTTCCATGGAGAGCCCGCTTTGGCCAGATCGGAAACGAGCCCCGACCACCCCGCGTTGCGGCCGGGATGTTCGATTCGTAAGCCGACGCCGGGGGAATGGATTCTTACGCCAGACGCAGCGCACACCGGGAGCAAGCCAGTGGGAACCCGGGCGAGCTCCCCCCACCTGGCACCCGCGGCTCAGGGCGTCTGCGCCCCCACCGGAGGCACCGCCTCGGGCTTCAGTCCATAGGCCTCGGCCAAGTGCCGGGCCATACGGGCCTCCGCCCCGGATCTTCCGAACCACCACCCCAAGTATGCGGTATTCACGCCGCACCATCCGGCCCACAGGAACGCCCAGAGGAACCAGGTGACCGGCGCCAACTGGTCCCAGAGTCCGGCGGCGCACCAAAGCACCAGCGATCCCCAGACCGCACAGAAATGCAGCGTGTACACCGAGAAGAACGAACCCGGACGTTCCAGGCTGAAGCCGCTGATTTTCACCGAGGCGTGGGGGTAGAAGTAATCGGCCTCCAATTCGGAGGCCACCAGAGCGCGTGTACCCAGCAGGACATTGATCCGCGCCTCGAGCGCCCGTGCGTGGACCCGGGCGAAGTCGCAGAAATGGAGGAAGAACGACGCGCTGACGCCGGTGCTGACCAATCCGAAGCAGACCACGAGCAGACCGGTCCAGCGCCCCCAGAAGATCAGCCCCAGACTGGTGAGCGTGGAGAGGAGCAACAATCCGAAGAACTTGCGATTGTAGGCATATTGCATCGCCCGCATCCGCTCGAGCTGACGGGTCAGGGCATCGTATTCGAGGCGGATGCGATCGGCAGGCGCGAGTTCAACCGGACTGATCGGGAGTACGGATTGCGGGGTCATGCAGGATTGGGAGTTCACAGGTCCATCATCGGTCTTCGGCTGTGGGAAGCTCATTCCAGAGAGGCCGTTGACTCGGGGGCGGGAGGCGATCCCTTGACCGCCTTGAACATGGCGAGGCAGCGCCCTCGCTGCACGTCATGTTGGACCACCGGAGGGGCATAGCCGCAGCGGGACAGCAACAGCCGACGGGTCCAAGGCTCATGGATGCAGTCCGCCGGGGAATCCCTCAGCTCCGGAATCCAACGCCGGACGAAGGTTCCGTCAGGATCGCATTTCTGCCCCTGGGTCACCGGGTTGAAGATCCGGAAGTAAGGGGCCGCGTCGGTTCCGCAACCCGCGCTCCACTGCCAACCGCCATTGTTGGCGGCTAGATCGCCATCCACCAGGGCCCGCATGAAATAGCGCTCGCCCCGTTGCCACGAAACCATCAGGTCCTTGGTGAGGAACATGGCCACGATCATGCGAAGCCGATTGTGCATCCACCCGGTGGCATTGAGACACCGCATCGCGGCATCGACGATAGGATACCCCGTCTGGCCGTGGCACCAGGCTTCGAACTGCGCATCGGTACCCTCCCACTGGAGTTGGTCGTATTCCGAGCGGAAGGCACGCGACGCCACGCGCGGGTGATTGGCCAGGATCTGGATATAGAACTCGCGCCAGATCAGCTCGCTGAGCCAGGTGTCGCACGATTTCTGGGCGGCGGCGGCCGTGGCCTGTGAACGCACCGAAGCCCATCGGTGGAGCACCGTCCGGACGCCCACGGTTCCAAAGCGCAGATGGGGGGACAACTGGGAGGTGCCCGAGGGCTCCAAGAGCACGTTGCGGCCGTGGTCGTAGTCGAAGACCCGGGATTCGAGGAACCGATCCAAGGCCGCCAGCCCCGCGCGCTCGCCGGCCTCGAAGAGGGTCTGGGTCAGCGGATGGCCCAATCCATCCCCGCTTCCGGGCAGGGGCAACGAAGGCAACGCAGCCACCGCAGACTTGGGTCCCCCGATGCGGGGCACGGGCGTGGCGATCGGCAACGCCTTCCAGGCTCGCGAATAGGGGGTGAACACGCTGAACACCGTGCCCATGCGCGTGAGCACCTCCCGCTCCTCGTGCACGACGGCGTCTTTGAACGATCGAAAGCCCGTCCCTTGCTCCGCCAACGCCCCTCGAACCCGTTCATCCCGGGCGATGGCATACGGTTCGTAATCCTTGTTGGCGTAGACCGTTTCAGCACCGGACTCCCGGGCCAACGCCGGAAGGATCGCCTCCGGGCGGCCATGGCGGATGATCAACCGGTGCCCCAGCGATTCCAGATTGCGCGACAAGGCCTCCAGGGACCGCAGCAGGAAGTTCACCCGGGCCGGCCCCACATCCGGCGCGGTCAGGATGGCGTCGTCCCAGCAGAACACCGGGATCACCCGATCGGATGCGGAATAAGCCTGCCACAGCGAGGTGTTGTCGGTGACCCGCAGATCCCGACGAAACCAATGGATGACCGTTTTCAAGGATGCACGTTCGACCCGGCACGAGGGATGTTCAACTGAGGAACTCCGATCTGGGAGGTTTTCCGCGCCCCACCCGGGAATTCGGCCTCGGGGATTTCATCGGAAGACGCGTCGGTTGGGCTCCGAAGTGGACTCAGGCAGCGACCCGAAAACAAAATTGCCAGGGTACCCACGGCAGACGCGGAACAAGCACCGTTGCTGCCTTCCGGCCCTGGCGGGGTTCACAAGTCCACGTTCCATGGGCCCTGGCAAGGGCAACCTAGAGGGAGGCATCCCCGCCGAACAAGGGGAATTCCGGCAATTCAAGCAATTCCGGCTTTTCGAACTTCGACCCGGGCCGATCTCTCGGTCAATGGCGTCGCTCTGCGGACGGACCCAGAAGCTCGAGAATCCCACCGAGCGTTTCCATGAATCCATCGGTGAGAGTCGGGCCATAAAAACACATGGTGCGGGATTCATAGCTGTCCATCGATTGATAACGGGTGGGGATCACGTACCCCACATAGTCTCCATTGAAGCTCGTGACCCCACAGTGCAGCCCGGCATCCCGGGCCCGGGCCTTGAGTTGCAGCGCCAATTCTCCGGAGAAATCGCACGGAGTGGACAACCAGATCCAGGAACCGATCCGAACCCCTTGAAGCACCGTGGTCTCGGCCACCGGCAGCACACGGGCCGCCGCCCACGGTCGCAACTGGAAGTGCTCGTCGAGTCGGACCCGCAGCGGTGGCAACGGAACCTCGACGGCCACCGACCCCAGGACCACCTCCGATTGCACATCACAGTGTTCCCGTCGATCCAAGACCCGGCGGGCCAGTGAACGGCCCAACTCCTGGGCCCCTTCCCAACCCGACCGGGACACCCGCGGTCCATGACTCCCCACGGCCCCCGCTGCAAACAGGGCCATGCCGCGGATCTCCGCTTCCACCGACTCCTGCCAGACCCCGGGGTAGTCGCCATGGAATTGCATCTCCCCGGATCCGAGCACCGTGGCATGGGCTCCGTAGGAACCCCACAGCACCTCCTGCCCGTCCTGACGCTTCACCCGCAGGTAGGCGAATTCCGGATCCACCTCGCCGGAATCGCCCACCAACCGATTTCGGATCCCCTCGGGCGCCGGGAACGCATCCACCCCCAGTGAAGCCGGGGCCATCGATTCCAATGCTTCACGCGCCGCCTCGGTCAACTGCGCGATCATCCAGGTCCGGACCGCGGGCACGAACGGTCCGCCGAATTGTTCGGCCACCCAGCCTTCGCCCCACCCCCCGAGACTCCCGTGGGTGTGCGTGGCCGTGAAATAGATCTGATCCCGACGCAACCCGGGCTGGGCCAAAAGATTGCTGACCACGCCATCGGCCACCTCGCGCGGGACGATGAGCAGGTCGGACGCGATGAAGACCACGCGCTGCTCCGAGACCTGCAGGGCCAGAGCCTTGACCCAGAGATCCTGACGCACCCCGGTCGCCGGCCGTCCTCGGCGGGCCCCGAAACCGGCCAACGGAAGAGCACGGAACCGGCCTTCGGTACCGGCGTCCTCCCCATGCCCCAACGACGGCGTGAGCCGGCGACGAGCCCAACCGGCCCGCAGCGGCCCCTTCGAGGTCTTCGGGAGCCCTCGCTGTGCTTCGAGGGATCGCTGGATCGGGACTCGGACCGGTTCGGTGGACCACGGCACCGGAGGCTGAAGAGGAGCCACCACCATGAGGAGCGCGGTGAGGATCCCACCCATCAAACCGGCCGCGAGCCTCAATCCTGTCCGCCAACGTGTAGACATCCTTGAAGTGTGAACGCCCGGCCCGAACCGAATCCAGCCCCTATGACAGTCCAGCGCGACCGAATGATCGAAGGGCGACCGGCATTCCGGGCACGCAACCGACCTTGCCGGCCAATTTTGCCGGCGAACCTCCCGATTGGAGGCATACTCGGCCTCTTTTGCCCCCACGGACGACCAAAACAGCGGTTTTTGGGCTGTTTTCGAGGCTGGCACGCCCGGTGCTCAAAGGACCTCGCCATGAGTAGCGTCGCCGAAATCGACATCATCCAGACCTTGCAGGTGCAACTGCCGCTGGGCCTCTTGGGTTTTGAGCGCATCAAGACCTACTCGCTGATCGCCAAGCCCGATCAGGAGCCATTCCGCTGGCTTTCGGTGCCCGATGGCGAAGACCTGGCCTTCCTGGTGGTGCCTCCCGGCTTTGTCATGCCGGACTATGCCCCCGATCTGAGCGACGACGATGTCGACTTCCTGGAGATCCGGAATCCCAACGATGCCTTCGTCTTCAACATCGTGACCCTCAAGCCGGATGGCTCGGCCACGGTCAACCTCAAAGGACCCATCGTCATCAACCGGCATACGTTGATCGGCAAGCAAGTCGTGCTGAGCCAATCGGGCTACGCGATCCAGCACCCGATATCCGCCGTCTGAGGATCAACGACCAAGGAGGGTACCATGCTGATACTTTCGAGAAAAACCGGCGAGAGCCTCGTCATCGACGGAAGAGTGATCGTCAAGATCATCCGCACCGACGGGGACACCGTCAAAGTGGGCATCGAAGCCCCCTCCAACATCCCGGTGCACCGGCAGGAAGTCTATGAGGAGATCCAGAAGGCCAACCGAGAAGCGGCCACCCGGGCTCCCCACTCCCAGCTACCCTCGCTGAGCAAGGCCAAGCCGTCTGCCAGCACCCCCGATTTCAGTCCTGCCACCAACCAACAACACAGTAAAACCGTATGATCATCAGTTCAAACTTGGCGGCGCAATCAGCCGCCAACGACCTCACCAAGACGTCCGCCGCGCTGACCAAGTCCCTGGCCAAGCTGAGCTCGGGTTCACGCATCGTGAACGCCTACGATGACGCCGCCGGCGTGGCCATCAGCCTCCGCTTCGACGCCAAGATCGAGCGTGCGAATGCGGCGCGGGACAATGTGGCCAATGCCATGTCCTTCACCAACACGCAGGACGGCTACCTGAAGCGCATCTCCAAGACTCTCAACCGCATGAGCGAATTGGCGATGCTCTCCCTCGACGGCACCAAGAGCGACGCCGACCGGGCCCTCTATGAGAACGAGTTCGACCAACTCAGCGGCTACATCAGCAATGTGGCGAGCAAGGAGTTCAACGGGGTGAACCTGTTCTCGGCCGCCACCGTGTCCTCAGTGATCGACTCCGAGGGCACCGGCTTCGACATGACCGGCGTCGACCTCGGTTCGGCCACCTACACGGCCGTCACGGGCAGTTCGATCGCCACCACCGGTGCGGCGACCACCGCCCTCACCGGCATCCGCACCGCCATCACCCAGTTGGCCTCCGATCGGGCGACCATCGGTGCCTTCCAGTCGCGCCTGAACATGGCCAACGACCAGCTCGCCGCCACCATCGAAAACTTCACGGCCGCCAGCTCGGTCATCAAGGACGTCGACGTGGCCCGCGAGAGCACCGAATTCTCCCGCCAGAACATCCTCAACCAGTCCACCACGGCGATGCTCGCCCAGGCCAACCAGTTGCCCCAGTCGGTGCTGCGCCTGCTGCCGCAGTGATCGCTTGGAAAATCTTCCGCCCCTTTTGACGACCTGACCTCAACCCCCTTCCCGATTCCATGACCATCGGATCCAATCTGGCGGCCCAGTCCTCCGCCAACGACCTCACCCGAACCTCCGCGGCGCTGACCAAGTCTTTGGCCAAACTCAGCTCCGGCTCCCGGATCGTGAACGCCTACGACGACGCCGGCGGCCTGGCCATCAGCATGCGCTTCGACGCCAAGATCGAGCGTGCCAATGCGGCGAAAGACAACGTCTCCAACGCGCAATCGTTCTCCAACACCCAGGACGGCTACCTCAAGCGGGTCGCCAAGACTCTGAACCGCATGAGCGAGCTGGCGATGCTCTCCCTCGACGGCACCAAGAGCGACGCCGACCGCACCCTCTACAACAACGAGTTCGTGCAGCTGAAGAGCTACATCACCGACATCTCCGGAAAGGAGTTCAACGGCGTGTCTCTCTTTTCGTCGGCCAACGTGGAGTCGGTCATCGATTCCGAAGGCACCAGCTTCGTCATGAGCGGCATCAATCTCGGAACCACTTCGACGACCTACAACAACGTCACCACCTCGGCGACCGCCATCTCGACCACCTCCGCGGCCACCACGGCTCTGGGTTACGTCCGAACGGCCATCACCCAGCTCGCCGCCGACCGTGCGCAGGTGGGCGCCAACCAATCCCGGCTCAACATGGCCAACGACTATCTCGCCGCCACCATCGAATCGTTCACGGCGGCCACTTCGGCCATCAAAGACGTGGACGTGGCCACCGAGAGCACCGAGTTCTCCAAACAGAACATCCTCAATCAATCCACCACGGCGATGCTGGCCCAGGCCAACCAATTGCCCCAGTCGGTCCTGAGACTCCTGCCCAACTGACGCCCGCGGCGCGTCGGATCCTTCCGTCGGCACTGTCACCGGAAAGCCATGAACCCGCCCGGTCGCAAGCCGCTTCGGATCGTCCTGAGAGAATCCGGATCGTTCGTCGGTTTTCCATTGGCCGACAGGGCCTCCTCGCGATTAGCCTTCGACAATCCTGCGTTGATCCTCCGATGAAGGCCCGTTGTGGCTGGACTCGGACTGGCACCAGCGGAGGTCGAACGAACTCTCTGAAACGATTTCGATGAACACCGTCACGCAACTCAAGACCGTCCGGAAGAACACCAAGTCCAAGGTCGAAGCCGAACTCTCCCGCACGGGAGGCCTGCTGCGCCTGGCTCCGGCCTGGGTCCCTCGCTCCTTCCTCCAGCCGGGCCTCCGCCTCAAGCTCCACCCCGACGACACCTACGCCTACGGCGCCAATCGCGGCGGCATCGACGAGCGCTGGTTCGCCTCGACGACCGAGGCCGCCAATGAAGGGCGCGTGCCGGATGAGGGTCTGAGCTACGTCGTGGTGGGCAAGGAACGCTTCACCCTGCGACAGGCCGTCGAAGACACCGGGGCCACCCTGGTGGGCAAATCGATCTGGAAGAAGTACGGCCGCTGGCCCGTGTACTCCAAGTTCTTCGACAACATGGGGCCGATCCCGCACCACATGCACCAGTCGGCCAAGCAAGCCAAGCTGGTCGGTCAGGAAGGCAAGCCCGAGAGCTACTACTTCCCGCCCCAGCACAACAACGTCGGCAACAACTTCCCCTACACCTTCATGGGCTTCGAGCCGGGCACGACCAAGGCCCAGGTGCGCAAGTGCCTCGAGGACTGGAACAAGGGCGACAACGGCATCCTCGACCTTTCCAAGGCCTATCGCCTGAAGCCGGGGACCGGGTGGCTGATCGACCCGTGCATCCTCCATGCTCCGGGCAGCCTGTGCACCTACGAGCCGCAATGGGGCAGCGACGTGTTCGGCATGTACCAGAGCATGGTCGAGGGCCGCTATGTGCCCTGGAGCCTGCTGGTGAAAGACATGCCCAAGAAGTACCATCAGGACCTCGACTTCATCGTCGAGCAGCTGGATTGGGACAAGAACGTCGACCCGAATTTCAAGGACAACCACTATCTGGAGCCGGTCCCGGTCGCCGACACCCGCAAGGAGGGCTTCGTCGACCGCTGGATCGTGTACGGCAAGGTCGATGGCGAACAGCTCTTCACCGCGAAGGAACTGACCGTCGATCCGGGCATGAAGGCCACCATCAAGGACAACGGGGCCTACGGCCTGATCTGCGTCCAGGGCAGCGGCAAGATCAACGGTCAGCCGTTGAACAGTCCGAAGCTGATCCGCTTCCACGAACTGACTGAAGACGAGTACTTCTGCACCGAAGACGGTGCGAAGGCCGGTGTGACCTTCGAGAACACCAGCGAGACCGAGCCTCTGGTATGCCTGCGCTACTTCGGCCCTGAAGTGAACCCGGATGCCCCGGTCATGGGTGCCTACCGCAAGAACACCTTCGCCTGATCCGTCAATTCGGAACCCGATTCTCCAGAACCCCGGTGCCGCGCTTGTGGCCCGGGGTTTTTTCACGGAGACTTGTCGACGTGGCCGGTGGCTCAAGCTCTCCGCAGCGGGGAGGTGTCGGTCGCCATTGACTCGGTCGGAGTTGCCTTTCTAGCGTTCTGCGGCAGACATTCTCCCCCGACGGCTGTCACTCGATTGGTCTGAATGAAAAACTCTCTGGAAACCCGTTTGGGCCTCTTTTTCGCCCTCGTCTTCGTGGCCGCATTCGTGCTGTTCGAGATGGTCGGAGGCGGTCGGTTCTTCGACAAGGGCATCCCCATCAAGGCCCGGTTCAACACGGCCGGTGACTTGAAGGCGGGAGACCCGGTCAAACTGGCTGGCGTCGATGTCGGTCGAGTCCAAGCCATCCGCCTCGCCGACGGCAAGGTGGAGGTCGCCATGACCGTGGAGCCGGCCGCCGGTGTCCGCACCGACAGCAAGGCGGCCATCAAGTTCACGGGCCTGATGGGGCAGAACTTCGTGGCGCTGGATTTCGGAAACCCCGCCTCGCCGGTGGCCTCCACCGGGGCCTTGTTGGAGAGCCGCGAACAACCCGACCTGGCCGCCATCATGGCCAAGCTCGAGACCGCGGCCGACGGCATGCAAAACATGACCAAGAGCTTCAGCGGTGAGGAGTTCACCAAGTTGCTCGGGCCCATGACCGACATGATCAAGGACAACCAACCGCGCATCGCGTCGATCCTGAGTAACATCGACTCCATGACCACGGGGATGAACCAGGGTCAGGGAACGATGGGCCGACTGATGAAGGAGGACACGCTGTATGTGCAGACACTCCAAGCCGTGACCAACCTCATCGCCTCGACCGAGGACCTGAAGGTCACCCTGTCCAACGCCCGCGAGATGGTCTCGGGCATGAATTCCGGCAAGGGCACGATCGGCCGCTTGTTGGTCGATGATTCCCTCTTCCGCGAGACCACCAACATGCTCACCAACCTCCGCGAGGTGGCCGAGAAGCTCAACCGCGGCAACGGCACGGTAGGTCAACTCATCAACGACGACGCATTCCTGCGCAACCTGAAGCTCACCCTTCAGAAGGTCGAGAAGGCCACCGAAACGCTCGAGGATGCCGGCCCCTTGCAGGTGATCGGCACCGCAGCGGGCAGCATTTTCTGAGTCACCCGCGCGTCACGGCGCAGACGGCTTGTTCCAATCCCAGGAACTGAGCCCGTTCAATTCCCGGACGTAGAGCGACGAGCCCTCCACGGCCAAGTGAGCCCAGGTGTCGGCATCGGCGACCTTGCGCCGCGACACCACGTCGAACCGGGCCGGATCGGCCCTGAAGAGGATCAACTCACCCCGTTCGTCGAGGGCGAGAATCCGGTCACCCTGGGCCACCATGCTCCAATATTTCCCGAAGCTCTCACCGGTGGTCCACTTCTCCACGCCCGTGGCCAGTTCGATGCACATCGCCCGCTGACTGCGCAATTGGAGGTAGGCATGACCGTCGTGGATGATCGGCGAAGTCATGTAGCCCTGCGCCTTGAACTCCCAGGCGGGCACCGCGCGAAATCGCCCGTTCTCGGAGCGCACATCGATGCCCAGGGTCTTGCCCCCGTAGGTGGCGGTGAACAGACGGTCTTGGCCGGCCCAGGTGGGCGTGAGGATGTTCATCCCCCGGAAGGATTCCACCGGAAGGGACCACAATTCGGCGCCGTCCTCCAACCCCACCCCGATGAGTTTGGTGCGTGACTGGACGACCAATTGCCGGCGCCCCGCCAGGGTGAGGATGACGGGCGAACCGAAGGCGCTGCCCATCATGCCACCGCCGTCGCGGACCCCGTGCCAGATCACCTGCCCATCGGTTTTGCGCAGACGGGCCACGCCCCCGCCCGCCTGCACGTAGACGCTGTCACCGTCGACCAACGGCGACGACACGAAGCCGAAGGTGGGCAGGTCGGACCCGAATCGACTCACGAAATCGAGGCGCCAGCGTTCGGTGCCATCCGTGGCATTCAAGGCCACCAGGACATCCCGCATCCCGGCCACATAGAGCGTATCCCCATCCAGCGCCGGCGTGGCTCGGATCCAATCTCCGTTGGACCGGGCGAAGAAGGGCACCGACATGGAACCGTCCCAGTCCCGCGTCCAAGCCACGGTTCCGTCGGAGCGGCGGAGCGCGCTCACGCGTTCGCGCTTCTTGTCGACCGTCTCGGTGACGAACACCCGCTCGGAGTTCAACACGGGGCCGGAATAGCTGGGACCGAGAGGCACACGCCAGCGACGACGGAGGCTGGCCTCATCAAGGCGGGAAGGCCATTCCGGTCCGGAAATGCGCCCGTCGCGCGCGGGTCCACGCCACTGGTTCCAAGGTTCGGCCGACCACAGCGTGGAACAGAGCAAGGGCAGCAACCAGAGCGAGGGCTTCATGGTCCACCCTATTCCACGATGGCGATCCGTCAAAAAAACACGGCGACCGATTGCGCCCCGGGCCGGACATGCTATCGATGTCCCCGGTTTCGGCGTCGCGCCAAAACCACTGGTCAACGACCCCAAGTCATCCCAGTCATCCAAGTCATTCCAAACAGCTGATTCATCCATTTTTGATATGAGCGACTCGATCACACTGCGCGTCGGACAAGGCGTCCCCCCCTTCGAGATGGAAACCTACGATCCCGCCGCCGGCGAGTTCGGCAAGTTCTCCCTCGAGGAGGCCAAGCGGAGCGGCCGCTGGACCGTCCTGGTGTTCTACCCGGCCGATTTCACCTTCGTCTGCCCCACCGAACTGGCCGACCTGGCCGTGGTCCATCCCAAGCTCAAGGACCTGGGCTGCGACGTGTACGGTGTGTCCACCGACACCAAGTTCGCCCATCTGGCCTGGCGCAATTCCGAGCGCTTGCTCGCCGACGTGAAGTATCCCCTGGCGGCCGACCCCACCGGGGCCGTTTCCCGGATCTTCGGGGTCTATGATTGCGGCAGCGGTCTGGCCTTGCGCGGCACCTTCATCATCAATCCCGAAGGCACCCTGGTCTCGAGCGAGATCAACTTCTACAACGTGGGCCGCGACGCCTCGGAGCTGCTGCGGAAGATGGAGGCCAACGCCTACCTCGTCCGTCATCCCGATCAGGCCTGCCCCGCCAAGTGGAAACCGGGCTCCAAGACCCTGACCCCGAGCAAGGACATGGTGGGCAAGGTGTTCGAGGCGCTCCAGTAAGGCCGCCAACAACACGGGGCGAACAGAACGGTCGAAAACACGGTCCTACTCGCGCCGTTCAAAACGACCCCTGCTCACAACTCCTGCCTCCAACCGGGGTGCCCGACCAACACGGTCTGCGCCCCGGTTTTGTTTTCCTTCACGAGTTGAAGCGCTTTGCCGATTGCGCGCCCGACCGCGACTCTTGCAGCCTTGCGCCGTGGAGCGATTGGATCCCCAACTGATTCGGATGGCCGTTGTCCAGGCCCTCGAGGAAGACCTCGGAACCGGCGACGCCACCAGTCTGGCCTGCATCCCCCCCGACGCCGAATCCACGGCCCGGATGAACGCCCGCGAACCGTTGACCGTGGCGGGGCTTGAATTCGCCGAAATGGCCTTCCGGGAGCTTTCTCCCAACGCTCGGATCCTCCGACGCGTCGACGACGGGCAGTCCTGCCCAATCGGCACTCCCCTGCTCGAAGTCACCGGCCCCTCGCGAGCCCTGCTGTCGGCAGAACGGGTGGCCCTGAATTTCGTGCAACGCCTCTCCGGCGTCGCCACGGCCACCTCCCGCTACGTCCGCCTTCTGGAGGGCACCCGCACCCGCATCCTAGACACCCGCAAAACCACGCCCGGGTGGCGGCAATTCGAGAAATACGCCGTGCGCTGCGGGGGCGGGGTCAACCATCGCATGGGGTTGCACGATCGGATCCTCATCAAAGACAACCACCTGGCCGCTCTCGCCGACGCAGCCCCGGATCCGGTGACCGCCGCCGTGCGACGCGCCCGATCCCAATTCCCCGGGTTGTTCGTCCAGGTCGAGGCCGACACCCCGGAACAGGCTCAGCGGGCCGCCGAGGCCGGTGCCGACGGAGTCCTTCTCGACAACATGCCGCCCGAGATCCTGCGCGAAGCCCTCCGGCGCATGGCGGGTCGTTGCCAAACCGAGGCCAGCGGGGGCATCCATGAATCCACGGTTCGGGGCGTGGCCGAGACCGGCGTCGACTTCATCTCGGTGGGCGCGCTCACCCATTCGGCCCGCGCCGTCGACATCGGCCTCGACTTCATGCCGTGAATCCCGACGCCCGCATTCTTGCCGCGATGAGATCGGCCGGGGAGGCCGGAATCTCGGGGGCCGCACTGGCCAAGGACCTGGGCATTTCGCGGGCCGCCGTCTGGTCACGCATCGAAGAGCTCCGCAAGGCCGGCTACGACATCGAAGCGAGTCCGCACCACGGCTATCAACTGCGCTCATCGCCCGATCGTCTGCATGCCGACGACCTCATGGCCCGACTTGGACCCGGACGGATCATCGGTCGCGAGATCCAGGTCTTCCAGGAAACGGCTTCCACCAACGATGTGGTCGAGAAGCTGGCGCGCGACGAAGTCCGCGAGGGCATCGTGGTCTTCGCCGAATCCCAGAGCCGCGGACGCGGACGTCTGGGCCGGCAGTGGATTTCACCCTCGGGAAAAGGGCTCTGGTTCTCGGTGCTCCTCCGCCCTCAACTCCCCCCGTCGGCCGCCACCCAGTTGACGGTGGTGAGCGCCGTCGCGGTGGCCCGGGGGATCGAGCGGCATACCGGGTTGAAGCCCGAGATCAAGTGGCCCAACGACACCGTCTTCGGCACCCGGAAGGTCGCCGGCATCCTTCTGGAGCTGGGTGCCGAACTCGACCATATCCGCCATGTCGTCCTGGGCATCGGCATCGATGTCAATCTGGCCGAGGACGAGATGCCCCCGGAGTTGAGGTCCATCGCCACCTCGCTCCGGATCGAGGGGGGCCGCCCCTTCGATCGGGCCGAACTGGCCACCCGGGTCCTCGCGGAACTCGAGGCGGCCTATGGCCGACTGCGTCGCGGTGACTTTCACGAGATCAGCGACGAGTGGATGCGGCGCTGCAGCACCCTGGGCCAGCGGGTCACCATCCGCATGGCCGACCGCGTGATCATCGGCCGGGCCGAATCGCTCAATGAAGACGGAGCGCTGCTGGTCCGGACCGACCATGGGCGTCTGGAGCACATCATCGGAGGGGATGTCTCGCTGGCCAAGGGCCCGACGCCATGATGCTCCTGCTCGACATCGGCAACACCCACACCCATGTCGGGCTGGGGGGACTGCGAAGCCTTCGCATCCTCGGGGATCTGCCGACTTCGGCCTGGAATGACGGCACTGCACCGGCCTTGCTCGAGGCGCTGTTGGGCCGACGGAAACCCGACCTGCTGTGCTTCTGCAGTGTCGTACCAAGGGTCAACACGGCGGTCACCGAGTGGGCCCACCACCGCTGGCACACGGCTCCGCTGCAACTCACTCCGCACACGCTCCGCGGCGTCGGCATCGATTACCCCAAGCCCGACACCATCGGACAAGACCGACTGGCCAACGCCGTGGCCGCGCGCCACCACTACGGGGCTCCCGCATTGGTCGTCGACTTCGGGACCGCGGTCACCTTCGACGTGGTGAACCGCTCGGGGGATTACGTCGGCGGCATCATCGCCCCGGGACTTTCGGCCATGACCGATTACCTCCACGAGAAGACCGCGCTCCTGCCGCGGATCCGCATCCGGAATCCCCGTCGGGTGGTCGGTCGCAACACCGAGGAGGCCATGCTGTCCGGAGCCGTCTTCGGTTACCGGGGTCTGGTGCGCGGCCTGATCCTCGAACTACGTCGGGAGTTGGGGGTCCGCCGCCTGCCCGTGGTGGCCACCGGGGGCTACGCACGCCTGATCGCCCGGGGCTTGCCCGAGATCGACGCCGTGGTTCCCGGATTGACGCTCGAGGGACTCAGACTCACCGCGCTGGCTCATTGCGCTTGAGCGGTTCCCGCATAGGTTGAGGGTATGGCCAAGGCTGTTCCATTGACTCTTCGTGCCGGAGACGCAGCACCCTCGTTCAACGCCGTGGTCACCGACGGTTCCGAGATCCGCTCCCAGGATCTGCTCGGAAAACCGGTGGTGATCTACTTCTACCCGCGGGACGACACCCCGGGTTGCACCAAGGAGGCCTGCGGATTCCGCGACCGCTACGAGGCGATCCAGAAGACCGGGGCCCGGGTGCTGGGCGTCAGCGCCGACACGGTGAAATCCCACGTCAAGTTTACCGACAAGCATCGACTCCCCTTCCCCTTGCTGTCGGATCCCGACGCGGTCGTCGCCCGGGCGTTCGGGGCCTGGGGTGAGAAGGTCTTCATGGGCCGGCGCTATCAGGGCATGCATCGGGTGACGTTCCTGATCGATGCACAGGGTCGGATCGCGCGGATCTGGGATACGGTGAAACCCGAGACCCACGCCGACGACGTGCTCGAAGCCCTCAAAGCGCTTTAGTCTCTCAATGGGGCCGATCCAGGGCGGCTGGAGCGGCCGTCTTGGAGTCGTCCGGGTTCAACCCGGTTCGTCATGGAACGCGACCGGTCCTCGGGATATCGCATTTGTCATCCCGGGATCGGCTCACCCATGATGGCCCGAGCCCCGGCCGGGCGACTGCGGCTGGGCCTTGATTTCCCGATGAACGAATCCGAAATAGCCTCCTGGGTGGCCCAGCACCATCCGGCCCGAGAGTTCCAAGGCAAGCGCGTCCTGCTCATCATCCCCGATGGCACCCGAACCGCCCCCATCGGCGCGGTGTTCAAGGCTCTGCATGCCGAGTGGTCCGGTTCGGTGGCCGCCTTGGACATCCTGATCGCCCTCGGCACCCACCCGCCGATGCCCGAAGAGGCCATTTGCGCCCGATTGGAGATCACTCCCGAAGAACGTTCCACACGGTACCATTCGGTGGGCTTCTTCAATCACGAGTGGGACAACCCCGCGGCCCTCCACTCCCTCGGGATCATTCCGGCCGACGAGATCCGGGCCCTGTCCGACGGACTCTTCGCCATGGATGTGCCCGTCTCCATCAATCGGAGAGTCTTCGACTACGATCAGATCGTCATCGTCGGACCGGTTTTCCCGCACGAGGTCGTGGGCTTCAGCGGTGGCAACAAATACCTGTTCCCCGGCGTCAGCGGGCCCGAGATCCTCAACTTCTTCCACTGGCTCGGCGCGGTGATCACCACCGTCGGCGTGATCGGCCAGAAATGGACCCCGGTGCGCCGAGTGGTGGACCGGGCCGGCGCGATGGTGCCGATCCCCAAATTGTGCCTGGCCCTGGTGGTGAAACCCGGCGGGCACGGCGAGCTGGCCGGAATCTTCGGGGGCCCCCCCGAGGCGGCTTGGGATCAGGCCGCCGACCTCTCCGCCCAGACGCACATCGAATGGAAGGACCGCCAGTACCACACCATCCTCAGTTGCGCCCCGGCGATGTACGACGAGCTGTGGGTCGGCGCCAAGTGCATGTACAAACTCGAGCCGGTGCTGGCCCCGGGGGGTGAGCTCATCATCTACGCACCGCACCTCCACGAAGTCAGTGTCGTGCACGGCGCACTCATCCGTCAGGTGGGCTACCATTGCCGCGACTACTTCCTCAAGCAGTGGGATCGTTTCAAGGATTTCCCCTGGGGAACCCTGGCCCACAGCACCCATGTTTTTGGGCAGGGCACTTATGAGAACGGCGTGGAGACCCGTCGGGCCCGCGTCACCCTGGCCACCGGGATCCCCGAAGCGGTCTGCCATGAGATCAACCTGGGCTACCGGGATTGGCGCACTCTCGACCCTGCACAGTTCCAAGGCCGGGAGTCGGAGGGGATTCTCTATGTCCCCAAAGCCGGCGAAACCCTCTACCGGGTGCGATCCTGACGACGACCCGACGGGTTCGACAAAGGACCCGTCGCACCGTTGACACCACGCCGTCATCGACCGGATTCTCACGGCGCCTTCAGCGCGCCGATCCAACGTCATGGCTCCAGTCCAACCGGTCCACGCCAATTTCAAGGAAGCCTACTGCCACCACCATGGTTGCAGTCCGGCCGGCTTTGAGCGTCACCTGTTGCTGCGGATCATTCCGCTGCCGTTCAGGCCTCTGGCGGCCGTGAGTTTCTGGATGAGCCCGGAACTCTTCGCCAGCGAGTTGGAGGTGATCCGGAATGCGGCCCCGGCACGCACCGGCCGCGAGGTCAACGCGGCCGCCCAAGACCTGGTCCATCTGCGCTTCGTGGAGAACAGCTTCCGCCGATCCCTCGGGATGCGCGGACGCTCCGAAGCGGTGGTCGAGGCCTGGAACGCCGTGAAGGCCACCGTCGATCGGCCCGCCAACCCCGACCACCCGTCGGTTGGCTTCGCCGACGGGGCCTCGCACCTGACGGCCGCATCGCGTGCCGACGCCTTGGGGCGGACCGACTCGGCCCTGACCCTTCGGACCCTGCGCAAGATCCACGGCGACCTGAGGTCGGGAAGCCCCCTCGACCAAGTCCTCAAGTCCGAGGGCCTCACCGTCGACCAAGTGCGCGATCTGGTGGACCGCAACCGCAATGGCTTCGACGGCTGGGCCGATCTCCGGGACCGGTTGTCCCGCGCCACACCGTCCCATGGCGGCGGCACGCCCCCCAAGGCCGGCACGCCCCTCCGTTCGACGACCCTTTCATGAAACCCACACTCCGTGTCGGCATCATCGGCGGCGGCCTCATGGGCCGCGAAGCCGCCAGCGCCTTCGCCCGCTGGTTCGTCCTGAACAACTTCCCCGTTCAGGTGGAACTGGTCGCGGTCTGCGATCTGCAACCCGGCCTGCTCGACTGGTTCCGTCAGATCCCGACCGTCAAGCTGCTGACGCAAGACCACCGGCAACTGCTCGCCTCGCCCGAGGTCGATGTGGTGTATGTGGCCGTCCCGCACAACCTCCACGAGGCGATCTACCTCGACGTGTTGGCCGCCGGGAAGGATCTCTTGGCCGAGAAGCCTTTCGGGATCGACCTCGCGTCGGCCCGACGGATCCGAGATGCCGCAGCCCGATCGGGACGCTTCGTGCGATGCAGTTCCGAGTTCCCGTTCCTGCCGGGTGTCCAGCGGGTGATCGAATGGGCCAAATCGGGTGCCATGGGCAAACCTCTGGAGGTGCGCTCGTGCTTCTGGCACGCCAGCGACCTGGACCCGACCAAACCGGTCAACTGGAAGCGCCAGGTGCGCACCTGTGGCGCCATCGGCGTCATGGGCGATCTCGGCATGCATGTGGTGCACGTGCCCTTCCGCCTCGGGTGGTTTCCGACGCGGGTCTACGCGCAGTTGCAGAAGATCTACCACGAGCGACCCGATGGCCGGGGCGGCATGGCTCCCTGCGACACCTGGGACAACGCCATGCTCCACACCGAGGCCCTCATCCAGGGAATCGAAACTCCCCTGCGACTGGAGATGAAGCGCTTGGCTCCGGGCGCCACCAACACCTGGTCCATCGAAATCCTGGGGACCGACGGCGGCATGCGCTATTCCACCGCCGAACCCAAGACGCTCTGGAAGTTCGACCGGTCGAAGGAACAGTGGTGGAGCCGCACCGATCTGGGATTCCAGACACCCTTCCCCACCATCACCGGCGGCATCTTCGAACCGGGTTTCCCCGATTGCTTCCTCCAGATGTGGGCGGCCTATGCCGCCGAACGGGTCGGAGCCCTGGGCGATCGCTTCGGCTGTGTCACGCCCGATGAGGCCGTGCGGAGCCACGAGGTCTTCGAGGCCGCGCTGGCCTCCCACGCGCAACGCACGTCCGTTGTTCCCGGCTGAATCCCCTCAACCTTGCCGCGCCATGCCTCGCCGCTCCCAACCCCTGCCCCGCCCCTCGGCCACCGCCTCGTTGATCCTCCGCCGCACTGCGCTGAAACCGCGCTTGGCGATCATCCTGGGCAGCGGCTTCGGGCCTGTCGCCCGGGCGGTGGAGGTCGAGCGCGAATTCTCCTACCGCGACCTTCCGGGCTTTCCGGTGGGAAGCGCCCCGGGCCATGAAGGCCGGCTGAGGATCGGAACCTGGCACTCGGTGCCCGTGGCCGTGCTCAGCGGTCGGGCCCATTACTACGAGGGGTTCGAGCCCGCCGAGGTGGTCTTCGCCACTCGGGTTCTCGCCGCGATGGGAGTGGAGACATTGTTGGTCACCAATGCCGCCGGCGGCATCCATCCCGGTTTCCGCGTCGGGGATTTCATGATCCTCAACGACCACATCAACTTCCTGGGCATGAACCCCTTGCGAGGCCCGGTCGGCGAGGGAGAACAGCGCTTCGTCGACATGACCCGGGCCTACGACCCCGAACTTCAGCAGCACCTCAAGGCGGCGGCGCGATCCATCCGTTTGCCGGTGCGCGAGGGCGTCTATCTGGCCGTTTCCGGACCCAGCTTCGAAACACCGGCCGAGATCCGGGCCTTCCGCCATTGGGGAGCCGATGCGGTCGGCATGAGCACCGTGCCCGAGGTCATCGTGGCCCGCCAACTCGGGTTGAGGGTGGCCGGCTGCAGCTGCATCACCAACGCGGCGGCCGGCCTCGGCGGCCAGGCCCAGGTGGTGTCGGCTCAGGAGGTTCTGGAGGTGGCCAAGACGCGGGAACAACGGGCCTGCGAGTGGATTGGTGCCTTCGTGCGGCGGATCGGATCCGGTCCCGCCGAAACCCCGAAGGCCGCTCGATCAAAGACCACCAGCCCCAAATCCACCGGCTCGAAGCCGTCCAGGAAGTCCGCCCCGAAAAAAGCGTCACCTTCCTCGTAACCTTCCGCGTTTCAGGAACGTTGAATCGATGACCCCGGATCGACACAGGGCCTGACCCCCATCCATGCGTTTGCTTTACAACATCCTCTTCAATATCGGGTTCGCTCTCTCGGCACCCTGGTATTTCCTGAAGATGTACCGACGCGGATCCTGGCAGGCGGGGTTCGGGGAGCGCTTCGGGCTCTACGACGCCAAGCTCAAGCAAGCCCTGACCAACCGTCAGGTGGTCTGGTTCCACGCCGTCAGCGTGGGCGAGGTCAATTTGTGCACCCAACTCATCCGGGCGATGGAGCCCCTGCTCCCACTGCACAAGATCGTGGTGTCCACCACCACTTCGACCGGCATGGGGTTGTTGCGTGAACGCCTCCCGGCGCACATCACCAAGATCTACTACCCCATCGACCGTCGGAAGCACATCCAACGGGCGATCGGTCTCATCAACCCCGAGGTGGTCATCCTGGTGGAGGCCGAGATCTGGCCGAACTTCCTGTGGAGCCTCCAGCGGCGCGGAGTTCCGTATTTCCTGGTCAATGCCCGGTTGTCGGAGCGGTCGTTCAAGGGCTATCGGAGGTTCGGCTTCCTCTTTAGGGATCTCTTCGCCGGCTTCGAGGGCGTCGGGGCGCAGAACGAGAGCGACGCCCAGCGCCTGCGGCAACTCGGATGCCGTGAAGAAGCCATCCACGTGGTGGGCAGCCTCAAGTTCGATGCCGCCAAACTGGACGACCCTCGCCCGCTGGATGTCGTCAGCCTGCTGGGCCAATTGGGCGTGGGTCCGGACACCGTGGTGGTGGTGGCGGGCAGCACCCACGACGGCGAAGAGCGGATCCTCGCCTCGATCCACCTCCGGCTGAAGGCGCGGTTTCCGAAGCTCTTCCTGGTCCTCGTGCCGAGGCACCACGAGCGGGGCGCCGCTGTCGGCGGAGAACTGGAGGCTCTGGGCCTTCGTTTCGTCTTCCGCAAAGACCTCAGGCCGAACACCCGCCACCGGGCCGGTGAGCTCGACTGCCTGTTGGTGAACACCACCGGAGAACTCCGCCATTTCTACACCCGGGCCGACGTGGTCTTCGTCGGCAAGAGCCTCACGGCCCAAGGCGGACAGAACCCGATCGAACCGGCGGCGTTGGGCAAGGCGGTGGTGTTCGGGCCGCACATGGAGAACTTCCCCGACATCGCTCCGGCCTTCGTGAACGCCAAGGCCGCCCTGCAAGTCGGCGACGCGGCCGAGCTCGAAGCCATCCTCACCCGATTGATCGAACACACCGACGAGCGGACCGCGCTGGGTCGAAGAGCTCAGGCGGTGGTGCGTGAGAATCAGGGCAGCATCGGCCGCACCGTCGCCATGATCATGGACGTGTTCTGAAGCGCAGGCCGGCGGGCCTGGAGCCGACCACTCCCGGCATCGAAATCCAAACCCCGCCTCATTTCGGCAGCCACTTCTCCCAGTTCCGGGCGTAGGCCTCGACATTGGAACGATCCACCCGGACCAGAGGACTGACATCCTTGGGCGACGCCGGATCCTTGCGCAGGTGCACCTTGTTGAAGAGGTGCTCCACCGATCGATACCCCCAGGCATGGCATTGCTGGGCCAGCAGCACCTGGACATGGCCACTGCGGAGGTAGTTCAGGCAGATCGGCAGGGCGTCGACGCTGACACACTGCACGGCACCGGGCTGCCACTTCAGGGCGTTCTCGGTGAAGAGCGGCCAACCTCCGATCAGAGCCCATCCGGTGATGTCCGGATTGGACTGCATCACCTGCTCGATCCGTGCGGCGGCATCCTGCGGGGTCTCGCGATGGTAATAGGTGTCGCGGATCGTCACCCCGGGGTGCTTCTTGGCTTCCTGGCGCACCCCCGCCACCCGCTTCTGGAGATTGGGGGCATTCTGGTTTCCGGCCAGGATGGCGATGGTGCCTTTGCCTCCGAGCACCCGGGCCAATTCGACCATGACCTGCTCGCCACAGAGGCCGTCATCCACACCGTGGCAGACCAGTCGCTTGGAGGCCGGCGCATCGGAATCGAATGTGACGACCGGGACGCCATTGCCCACCGCCTTGTTGATGGCGTCGGTCACCTTGTTGGCATCACTGCAACTGACGGCGATACCGTCGGCACCGGCCAGCACCAACTGCTCGATGGCTTCGGCCTGCTTCTGGGCGTCCTCTTCGTTCGGCGTGCGCCAGTCGATGCGGATCTTCACCCCGTGCCGGGCGCCGAGCTCGCGCGCGGCGTCTTCGGCGCCCACCCGGGCCACCTGGAACACGGCATTGCCCTGGGATTTGGCGATGAGTCCGAAGGTGTAGGACTTGGATCCCTGGGCCTGTGCCCAAGCCGGAAGGATCGGAAGGCCGACCGCGGCCCCCAGGAGAAAACGACGACGATTCATAGGAGAGTCCCGAGAGCAAACGCCCAGGCCCCCTGTCGAGTCAATGCCTCGGGAGAGTGTGTGGCTCCCCGGAACCGCACCGCCCCCCTCCGGGACATCCCCAAGGGGACGTCCCGTGTGGGCCCTCGGCACATGCCGGCCGCCCCGATCAGGGCAGGAACGAACAGATGTACTCGCAGATCCCGCTCGACACCTCGATGTCGAACCCGGACTTGGCGGGAACATCGAAGGACGCACCGGCCGAGACGGTCCGGGTTTCCTGGGTGCCATCCAGGCGGATGACACACTGGCCGGCGACGATTTCCATCCGCTCCGCCAGATCGGTGCCGAAGTGGAACTTGCCCGGATAGATCAGGCCCAGAGTCTTCTTGGTGCCATCGGCAAACCGGATCGTGTGGGACACCACCTTGCCCTCGAAATAGACGTTGGCCTTGGCCACGGCGGTGACGTTGCTGAATTCGCTCGGAATCGACATCGGCGAAAACCTGTCGAATCTCGGGGCCGGCATCAATGGCCAAGTCGATCCGTGGCCAAGTCGATCCCGAGGGGGCGCGCTTAAATCCCTACAAAGCCAGTTGTCTTTATGCATTTACAACGGCCGGGGCGGCTGAATAGCGTGGGTTTTTCGATTCATGGGTCAACGACGCTTCAATGTGCTGCCGGGTTTCGGGCTGACGATGGGTTACACCCTCGCCTACCTGAGTCTGGTCGTCCTGATTCCGCTGGGTGGCCTGCTGATCCGGGTGAGTGCCATGAGTTGGGCCGACTTCGTCCGGGTCGCCTTCAGCGATCGGGCCCTGGCGGCCTACCGACTCACCTTCGGAGCCTCGTTTCTCGCGGCGTCGATCAACGCCATCATGGGCACCCTGCTGGCCTGGGTGTTGACCCGATACCGTTTCCCCGGCCGCAAGTTCCTGGACGCCTTGGTGGATTTCCCCTTTGCACTGCCCACCGCGGTCGCCGGTCTCACGCTGGCCAATCTGTTTTCCCAGTCCGGATGGCTCGGTCGGTTCCTCGTCCCTCTCGACATCCGATTGGCCTACACCCACGGCGGAATCGTTCTGGCGCTGACCTTCGTGAGCCTGCCCTTCGTGATCCGGACCCTTCAACCGGTGCTCGAAGAATTCGAGGTCGAACTCGAGGAAGCGGCGGCGACCCTCGGAGCCGGACGCTGGTGCACCTTCCGCCGGGTCGTATTTCCGGCCCTGCTGCCCGCCTTGTTGACCGGCTTCGCACTGGCCTTCGCGCGGGCCGTCGGCGAATACGGTTCGGTCATCTTCATCTCCACCAACAAACCCTACGTCTCGGAGATCACCCCCCAGGTGATCATGGGCTGGTTGGACCAGTTCGAACATGCCAACGCCATGGCCGTGGCCGTGGTGATGCTCAGCGCCTCGTTCGCCATCCTCATCACCATCAACCTGCTCGAACGCTGGGCGAGCCGTTTCCAACGTTGACCATGGCCGGCGGCATTCCCAGAGGCCCGAAGACGGCCACCAACACCAAATCCCGCCGGGGCATCGAAGAACCGGCGTTCGTGCGACGGGTTCTCATCGGCATCGCCGTGACCTTTGTCGGCGTCTTCCTGCTGCTGCCGCTGGCCAATGTGTTCGCCCAGGCGCTCGCCAAGGGCGGGTCGGCCTATGTCCATGCCCTGAGCCAGCCCGACACGCGTTCGGCCGTGCGGTTGACCCTGCTGGTGTCGATGATCTGCGTGCCGCTGAACCTGGTGTTCGGGGTGATCGCCGCCTGGGCGGTGGCCAAGTTCCAATTCCGGGGCAAAGCCCTGCTGATCACCCTGATCGACCTGCCGTTCTCGGTGTCTCCTGTGGTCTCGGGGCTGATCTATGTGGTGATGTTCGGAGCCCAGGGGTTCCTGGGTCCGTGGCTCGATTCCAAGGACATCCAGATCATCTTCGCCGTTCCCGGCATCGTGTTGGCCACCTTGTTCGTGACCTTCCCCTTTGTCGCCCGGGAGTTGATCCCCCTGATGGAGGCCCAGGGCAGCGATGCCGAGCAGGCGGCCCTCACTCTGGGAGCCACCGGGTGGCAGACCTTCCGCCATGTCACCTTGCCCTCGGTCAAGTGGGGACTCCTGTACGGGGTGATCCTGTGCAACGCACGGGCCATGGGTGAATTCGGAGCCGTCTCGGTGGTCAGCGGCCACATCTCCGGGGTCACGGAAACCATCCCGCTGCGCATCGAGAAACTGCACCAGGAATACCAGTCGGTGGCCGCTTTCAGCGCCGCCAGCCTCCTGGCGATCCTTGCCCTGATCACCCTGGGTCTGAAGACCTGGCTCGAGCGCCGCCAAGCCGCTGAACACGCCCTGGGCCAATCCGACTCCCCTTCCAGCCATGAGCATTGAACTGCGTCAGGTGTCCAAGCGCTTCGGCGGCGTGAGCGCCGTCGAGGACGTCTCGTTGACCGTCGCCGACGGCGAACTCGTCGCCCTTCTGGGGCCGAGCGGTGGCGGCAAAACCACCGTGCTGCGGATGATCGCCGGGCTCGAAGTGCCCAGCTCCGGCGACTTGCTGGTACGCGGTGAGCGGGTGAACGACGTGCCCGTCCAGCAACGCAACATCGGCTTCGTGTTCCAGAGCTACGCGCTCTTCAAGACGATGAGCGTGTTCGACAACATCGCCTTCGGTCTCAAGATCCGGAAGACCCCGGCCGAGGAGATCCGGGTGCGCGTGGAGGAACTGCTCAGGCTCTTCGGACTCGATGGCCTTGGACGCCGTCTGCCGCACCAACTGTCGGGAGGCCAGCGACAGCGCGTTGCCATTGCGAGGGCCCTGGCGCCACGCCCTTCGGTGCTGCTCCTCGATGAGCCGTTCGGTGCGGTCGACGCCAAGATCCGCCAGGAATTGCGCGAGTGGCTGGTGCGCCTCCACCGCGAACTCCATGTCACGACCATCTTCGTCACCCACGACCAGGAAGAGGCCATGGAGGTCAGCAACCGGATCGTGATCTTCAGCAAGGGTCGCCTGGAACAGGTGGGCACCCCGCGTGAGGTCTACGAGCAGCCGAAGAACGAATTCGTGGCCCGGTTCATCGGAGTGCTGAATGTCCTCGAACTGACCGTGCAGAACGGCGCGGCCCGCCTCAACGAATTGAGCTTCCCCTCCCACGGAGTGCCCGAGGGGCAGACTCTGCGGATCGGCTTCCGCCCGTACGCCGTCCAGATCTCGCGAAAGCTTCCCGAATACCCCCATCTGGCCGTGATCCGGCACGTGTACTTCCTCGGGGTGCAATTGCGCCTCGAACTGGAGACTCCGTCGGGTCTGATTCTCCGGACCCGGATCGCCAAGGATGATTTTCTCCGGGAAGGCCTCGAACAGGGATCCTCGGTGAGTTTCCAGATCCGCGAGTACCGGGTGCTCTCGACCGGAAGCAGCAGCCTGTCGCCCGAGGTGGCCGCCGTGCATTCGGCCCCGAGTTTCGCCGAGGGAATCTGAAGAGATCCGCTTCCGGTCTGAAATGCCTCGTCAGGAACCGGCCGTTGGATCGGGTTCCCCTGGACTTCGGGGGCACCTCCCACGCGCTCGGCATCGAGAGGCGTTCAGAGACGTTGAATCCGGCCGCGAAACGGTGTTTTCTCAGGCCCATGAAGCTCGGCCGGTTCTTCTCCGCCTCACACCCGTTCGCCCGCGTGGGCCTCACGCTCGACGGACTCGAAGTGCTCGACCTGTCCGAGGTCGGAGTGCAGTCCATCACCTCGCTGCTGGACTCCCCCGACCTCGAATCCACGCTGAAACGCTGGGCCGCCGGCAGCCTCCGTCGCATCCCCGTTTCCGAGGTGTGTCTGGGCGCTCCCGTCGAGGATCAGGAGATCTGGGCCGCCGGTGTCACCTACCTGCGGAGCAAGGCCGCTCGGATGGAGGAATCGGATTTCAGCGCCACCGCCTACGACCGCGTGTACGAGGCTGCCCGTCCAGAAATCTTCTTCAAGTCGCAGGGATCCAAGGCCATGGGGCCCGGTGCTCCGGTCGGCATCCGGTCGGACGCCCGCTGGAGCGTGCCCGAACCGGAACTCGTGCTGGTGTTTAACCGCCAGGGGCGTCGCGTGGGTTTCACCATAGGCAACGACATGAGCTCGCGCGACATCGAGGGCGAGAACCTGCTCTATCTTCCCCAGGCCAAGACCTACCGGGCCTCCTGTGCGATCGGGCCGTGGATCCGCGTCGGGGCCGATGAGGCCGAGGCGCGTTCTTGGTCCATCGGCCTAGAGATCCTGCGGGCCGGCGCCACGGTCTTCCGGGGTTCGACCCAGGTCTCCCAGATCAAGCGCTCGTTCGACGAACTGGCCGGTTGGTTGCAGCGCTGTCAGGAATTCCCGAAAGGCAGCATGCTGCTGACCGGCACCGGTATCGTCCCCCCGAACGAATTCACCCTGGCCGAGGGCGACCGGGTGGTCATCGAGATCGACGGCATCGGTCGTCTGGAGAATCCGGTGATCCCGGTCTGATCGCAGTCTGATCCCGGTCAGACCAGTTCGAGACACCGGCGAAGTTCGGCGTCGGTGTTGTAGTAGTGGGGAGAGAGCCGCACCACCGACTGTCCACCGGGAAGGATGCGGCACGAGGTGGTCACGCCCGACGCCTTCAGTTTCTGATGGAGGGCGCGCATGTCGGTGCCCTCGCGATAGAAACTCGTGATGGCACCCGCGTTGTCGGCGTGGGCGTCGCCATGGAGCACGGTGTATCCCTTGGCGACCAGTTCCGGCACCAACCAAAGCCGCTTGCGCGCCAACTCGGACGCGATGGCCTCGATCCCCACCTCCTGGATCAATTCGAGCGACGCCTTCAGACCGTGCAGCCCCAGGAAATTGTGCGTCCCGGCCTCATAGCGCCGGGCACCCTCGTGGAAAATCAGGTCGTCCTGGGTCAGAAAATCGGGGCACTGCACGTTGTGCCACCCCTGGACCACCGGACGGATCTGCGGGCGCGCCTCCTTGCGCACATACAGGATTCCCGCCGCACACGGACCCAGCAGCCACTTGTGCGCATCGGCGGCCAGGATGTCCACATGGGCGACGGAAGTCGGGAAGGCGCCCAGCGTCTGGATCGCATCGAGACAAAAGAGAATGCCCTTGGAGCGGAGCATCCGGCCGATGGCATCGACATTGATGCGCCATCCGGTGAGGTAGTGGGCGCTGGCCAAGGCGACCAACCGGGTGTCTTCATCGACCTGTCCCTGGACATCCACGACCCGGACCTTGCCCAGTTCGCGGATGTTCATCAGACGGACTTCGACGCCCCGGTCGGCCAGAGCCATCCACGGGTACACGTTGGAGGGATAGCAGTCGTGATAGATCAGGACATTCTGCCCCCGCTTGATCTGGAGTCCGGCGGCCACCTGACTCAGGGCCAACGAGGTCGGCCCCACCAACGATACCTCGTCGTGATCGGCACCGATCAATCCGGCGGCCAACCGCCTCACCTGACCGACCACTCCGGGCGCCAGGGCCTCTTCCTGGTCGTCGACCGTACACGCCTGGGCATGGGCCGCGACCGAATCGGCCACGCGTCGAGGCAGCGGGCAGACCCCGGCGTGGGCCAGGAACGTCTGACGCGACACCACGGGGAATTCCCGTTGTCGAAGGGCTTCGTCCTGGAGGATCTCGGAGAGGGTGAGAGGCATCGGATCAGTGGGATTTGGAGCGGACGCGGATGTTGATGACCTCGACTGCGACCGAGAAGGCCATGGCGAAATAGATGTAGCCCTTGCTGATGTGCTGCTGGAAGCCCTCGGCCAGCAGCATGGTGCCGATGAGGATGAGGAAGGCCAGCGCCAGGACCTTGATGGTGGGGTACTTCTCGACGAACGCGCCGATCTGGTTGACGAAGAGCAGCATCACCAACATGGCCAGGATCACGGCCGCGATCATGACCGGGATCTGGTTGGACATGCCCACGGCGGTGATCACCGAATCGAGCGAGAACACGATGTCGAGCAGCAGGATCTGCACGATGACCGACGAAAAGCTGGGAGTCTTCAGTTTGGGGCCCGATTCCGAGTGCCCTTCCACCTTCTCGTGGAGTTCCTTGGTGCTCTTCCAGATCAGGAACAATCCCCCGACCGCCAGCACCAGATCCTTGCCCGTGTTGGGCAGGGGCAACCCACCGATGGACACGTCCCAGAGCCGGTTGCTCAGGCTCATCACCCAGCTGAGGGAGCAGAGCAGCAGGATGCGCGTGATCAGCGCCAACGACAGCCCCATCCTTCGGGCCTTGTCGCGTTGCTCGACCGGCAGCTTGCCCGACAGGATCGAGATGAAGATCAGGTTGTCGATTCCCAGCACGATCTCCAGCAGCGACAGCGTCGCCAGACCGATCCAGGCCTGCGGCGACTGGATCCATTCCATCCAATTCATGGAGGCGACGATGCCTCAAGAACCGCGCCGGGGCGAGTGGTGAAACGATCAGCGTTTCGAATCGACCGCACGGTCCGGGGTCATCCCGTCTTCTGACCGTTGACCCACTGGACCGCATGCCGGACCAGGTCGCTCATGTGGGCCAACGAGAGCTTCGATTTGAGGTTGGCCCGGTGAACGTCCACCGTCTTGAGGCTGATCCCCAACTCCGCGGCGATCTCGCGCGGCGGCAACCCCTGACCGATCCGCTGGAAAACCTCGAACTCACGGTCGCTCAATTTGGCGATGGGCGAGGTGCCGGTCCGGCTTCGCGGGCCGCTGAGGGAATCGAGCAGGACCGACGCCATTCGAGGACTGACCGAGACCCGCCCGCTGAGCACCTCGCGGATGGCCGCCATCAGACGCTCTCCGCCGGACTCCTTCATGACGTAGCCCCGCCCACCGGCCCGCAGCACCCGCTCGGCGTACACCAGCTCGTCATGCATGGAGAGCACGAGGATGGGCAGTTCGGGGCGCTGCGCCTGAAGGTCTTTGATCAGCTCGAGCCCGGACCGACCCGGAAGCGTCAGGTCGGTCAACACGAGGTCCGGTCGCGCGGCCATGATGCCCTGAAGGGCCGAGGGAGCGTCGGAAGCCTCGCCCACCACCTCCAGATCCGCCTGGGACTGGATGAGTCCGGCCAGACCGGCCCGCATCATCGGATGGTCGTCCACCAGAAATACCCGACTCCGGGGAACCGACTTCGCAATGCGGACAGGACTGTGCTTCTTCATGACGACAAGGGGGCCGAACAGGTGATCCGGGTTCCCCGCCCCGGTGCGGATTTCACCTGAAGCTCGCCCCCGAAGAGGCCGGCCCGGTACCGCATGACCCGCAGTCCGAGACCCGGACCCTCGGAATCGTTCAGGGTGAAACCACGCCCCTCGTCGAACACCTCCAAGACCAACCGCGCACGCTTCTGGGACAGCGAGATGCGAATCCGCCGCGGGTGACCGTGCTTCAAGGCGTTCGCCACGGCCTCCTGTGCGATCCGATACAGGTGACTCGCGGTCGAGGCATCCGGGAGCGAATCCACCTCGGAGCTGACGAACCGGCACTCGATTCCGGTCAGGGACAGGGTGCTTTCGGCCAATTCGAGCAAGGCATGCCTGAGCCCGCCGCCCTCGAGCGAGACCGGCGACAACCCATGCGACAACTGACGGGTTTGCGCCACCGCCTCCCGCAGGTGTTGGGCCAAGGCACGCAACGAGTGTCCCGCCGGGGCCGAGAGGCCCGAGACCGTCTCCACCAATCCCTGGGCACACAGCTCGAGGGCCGTCAGGCGCTGACCGAGTCCGTCGTGCAAATCACGCCCGATGCGACGACGCTCCCGCTCGCTGGCCTCGAGGATCTCCCGCTCGAGCTGCTTACGCCACGAGACATCGGTGCGGATGGAGACGTACTGCACCGGACGCCCCGACTCGTCGAGGAAGGGCACGATGGTGGTTTCGACCCAGTACAACGAGCCGCTCTTGGATTGGTTGACGATCTCGCCGCGCCAGATGCGCCCCTTCGAAATGGTCTTCCACAAGTCCACGAAGAAACTTCGCGGATGGTGGCCGGAATTGAGGATCCTGTGGTTTTGTCCGAGCAATTCCGACCGGGTGTAGCCGGAGATCCGGCAGAACCGATCGTTGGCGTAGGTGATCGTCCCGGCGGCATCGGTGATGGCCACGATGGAGTGCTCGTCGAGAGCCGCCTTCACATCGCGCAACTCGCGTCGCGTGGCGCTCATCTCCGATTCCGGATCGTCATCCTGCCGACGCGGGCTCGGCACCCCCGGGCCGTCCGCCATGGGGCGCACCCATCCTTCCCGCATCGAACGGCTTGAGAGTTCGACTGCGGGGTCGATCGGAGATCGGCCTGACGATGCGGTTTTCGCACGGGCTACCTGACGCTTCGACGCCACGGCCTGAGGCTACACTCGGCGCAGAGGGCACGCGACAGATTCCCTTCAGGCCGGTTGCAACCGCTGGCGGTACTCCGTCGGCGATTCGTGGAGGATGCGCTTGAAGACCCGATTGAAATGGGTCAACGACTGGAAGCCCACCTCGTAGGCGATCTCACTGACGCGCAGATTGGGATTGAGCAGCAGTTTCTTGGCCTTTTCGGTGCGCAGGCGCGAGACGTACTCCGTGAACGACACCCCGGTGTGCCGTTTGAAGAGCTTGCAGAAATAAAACAGGCTTGTGTGGACCGAGGCCGCCACCTGCCCCAACGAGAGATCCTCCCGATGGTGCTCCTCGATGTAGCGCTTGGCCCGCGTGATGACCGGAGGCTCGGAACACGCCTGCTGCACAGCAATCTGGTTGCTCTGGATGGCCAAGTGATCGGCGAAGACACCCAAGAGGGTCGCCAACGATTCCATCTTCTGGCGGGACATGACCGGCGTCGAGAAGTAGGCCTCGCGGGCCCGGGCGGTGTCGATGTCCACCCCCAAGCGGTGGGCCTCAGCAACGGCCTGTTTGAATCGGGCCGGGGTTGGTTTGTTGAGCAACACCTGACCGGTCTGGAGGTATCCGATGGTTTGGCTGCCCAACCGGATGGGCACCGCCGTCTCGCTCAGGCCATAGCCGCAGGTCATCGTGCAGGGCGACCGGGTGGCGGATTGGGCAAGCCGATCCTGCATCTGGAGGCAGGCCGCGCAGGTCCGACTCTTCTCGGCGGTCATGGCACAGAATTCGTTTTCACCGGCCTTGCCGTGGAGCGGCAACTGCCAGGTGACCATGGGTCGCAAGGCCAACGGCAGGCCGGTCGCCGCCGTGAAGGCCCGCTGATAGCCTTGATACAGGGGGGAATGTTCCAACGTCTCGATCAGTTCTCCATCGCCATTCATGATCTGGTCCTTTTTTGCGTTCGACATCGCCCGAATCGGGTGACGCCGATCAGTATTCACGCTGCGATGGGCTCGGGAATTGGGCGGGGTGACTGATCCGGGGCCCGGTGAGTTGCTCAGCGGCACTAGGGGATTCACTTAGGTGCTCCCGCCCAAAGCCGCTCGGGGAAGCTCCTCGTGCAGGCGACGCGAGCCTCGGTTGTCACGAACCGCCGCGTTCAGGAGATTTCGGCCTCGACACCCACCTCCCGGCGGACCAGACGGGCGATGTCCGACAGGATCCCCAGAGAGAGATGTGTGCACCCCGAGTCCGCCGGAGGACGGGTGGCCGACCGGATCTGAACGCGCTGGATCATGGCCCCCTGGGCGCGAAGTCGCCCCAGACACCCCAGATACGCGGCGATCTCGGATCGGGAAGGCGGTGAGCCGTCCACACGGGCAAAGAGACTGTGGATCACCACCGGACGCCGGAGTCCCAGCGCAAGGATCCGGGCCAGCACCCGATCGAAGGGCAGGTCCACCCCGCTCATGAAGCGGAACCGATCCTCGGTGCCCGCGTCCAACTTGACCCACACCTCATCCTGAGAGGTGAACAATCCCAACCCGTCGAGGACCTCCGGACGCTCCAACCCCGAACCATTGGTCTCCAAGACCAGTTGGAAAAACGCATGACGGCCCCGCGCCCGCGAATGGACCGTGCGTTCGACCACCTCGTTGAAATTGGGGCACAAGGTCGGCTCCCCCTCACCACTCAGCATCACCCGGCTCAAAGTCATCCAATCCGAAGGGAATCGCCGATAGGCAGGGTGTCGGAACAATTCGCCCGATCGGATCGCCTGAAGGGTCTGCTCCAACTCGAGCGTCAGTTCCTGACCCTCCACCGGGCCCGGTGCCCGGAGATGGGTTTTGGGAATGCCACAATACCGGCACCGGTAATCACACTCCCGCTCCGGAGAGAGGTTGATCCCGACCGACAAGCCGCGGGGTTGCACCGAAGCCTGCGTGTAGACCCAGTGACGGCCATGATAATCACGCCCCTCGTGAGAGTCGGGCGTCCAGACCGACCGGCTCGCCTTGCGGGCGCGCGGCCCAGGCGGATCCGACTCCGGCCCCGGAGCGGCGACCGAGGCCTCTGATCTGAGAGGCATCAGGCGGACAGGTTCCGGTTGCATGGTCCCCAGTCTGCAGGAGGTCCTTGGTTCCGAGCCTACCGGCGCTTGCAGGGTGCACCCCCGTTTTTGCAGTCACCGGCCGAGGAACCGGGCGATCTCGGGCAGCGACTTCGCAAATTTGGCCCTTCCCCGGACAAGCCCTGTGTGGCCCTCGGCCCCGGACGCATCGATGTTGGCTGCACAATCCGACCTCCTGATGAACCCGAAGTCGCCCACCAGAACCACAGCCTCCGCCCACGCCCGGCCGAAATCCGCATCGGAGACCCGGAACGTGGATTTCGCGTTCCACGATCCCTCGGCCTCGGCGGTCTCGATCGCCGGCACCTTCAACAACTGGCACCCCTCCGCCACGCCGATGGTGGCCTTGGGCGACGGACGATGGTCCAAGACCCTCCACCTGCCTGCGGGAACCTACGAATACCTCTTCGTGGTGGATGGGCGCTGGGTCGCCGATCCCGGTTCGGCCGTCACCGTTTCCAATCCGTTCGGCGGCATCAATTGCTGCGTGAACGTCCGATGAACCGCTCTTGCCCTCTGAACCCACCATGAAAACCCAGTCACCTCAGGCCTGCCCGCCGGACACCGCCACCACCCGACTCGTGGTCACCACGCCCACGGGACATCACGGAGTCAGCCCTCTGCCACCCGAACGGACCAGCCGCCTCCATCCTCGTCACATCCTGGTTCCGACCGACTTTTCGAGCGCCTCGTCGAAGGCCCTCGAATATGCCGACGCCTTCGCCCAGACCTTCCAGAGCCGAGTGACCTTGGTGCATGTCATCGAACCCATGGTGCTCCCACCCGAATACGGCTACATGCCCCCCTATTCACCCGCGGACGAAGCCCTTCAGGTCGAAGCCGTGCGCAAACAATTGTTGGAAAAGGCCGCGAGTCTCGAATCGGCCCGTCAGACCGAGGTCTTGGTCCGGGTCGGCCGCCCGTGGCATGAAGTGGTCGATGCGGTCTCGGAGTCGGGGGCCGACTTGTTGGTGTTGACCACCCATGGCCGCACCGGGTTGCGCCACATGCTCATGGGGAGTGTCGCCGAGAAGATCGTGCGCCACGCCACCTGTCCGGTTCTGGTGGTGCGTCCCGAGGAGCGGGATTTCGTGGGTTGAACCCGAGTCTCCGAGGCCGAGGCGGGCGGCTCAGGCCCGGAGTGTCGCGGATGAGGCCGGAATCGGACCCGTACTGGCCCGGACGGTCAACTCGGCCGGGATCCGCACCGGCTCCGGGCGGTCGCCATCGAGCAGTTTCTGCATCAGCTCCATGGCCACCGAACCGAGCCTCAGCTTCGGCTGACGGACCGTCGTCAGCGGCACGCGGAAGAATTCGCTGACGAGCACGTTGCCGAAGCCGGCCATGCTGAGGTCTTGGGGAATGCGTACTCCCTGGTTGAGCAGGGCATCGGCGGCCCCGATGGCCACCAGGTCGTTGACCGCTTGGATCGCCGTGGCCCCCGGGTTTTCCTGGATGAACTGCAGCGCCGCCGCAGCGCCCTCCTCCACCGTGGATCCGGCATGGAAAATCAGCCGATCGTCCACCGGAATCCCGGCTTCCCGCAGACCGCGCCGGTATCCCTCGATCCGTTCCTGAGCCCAAGGGGAATGGCTCGGACCCGCCAGGAATGCGATCTGGCGATGGCCCAGCGAAATCAAGTGCCGGGTGACCGCCCCCGACGCGGCCAAGTCGTCGGTCTCGACATTGACGAATTGCCGACAGAACGGCGCCCGATGGCCCAGCAGCACGGTGGGAATCCCCTGCTTGATCAGGTCTTCGTAGATGGGCACCGAGTCTGCCAATCGATAGACCGGGGCGATGAACACCCCGTCGACCCGTCGGGACATGAAGCGCCGGACGACCTGGTCTTCGCGCTCCGCCTGCCCCAGGGAGTGGGCCAGCAGCAGATCGAACCCGCGCTCATGGGCCTGACTCTCCAAGGCCAGCAACACGCGGGAATAGACCGGATCGGTGGGGGCGGGGATCACCAGTCCCAACAGGCGGGTCTTGCGATTGCGCAAACCGCTGGCCGAGGCGTCGGGCACATAACCCATCTGGCGGGCCAACGCCTGGATCCGGGACTTGGTCCCGGCCGACAGGTCGGGCTTGTCGCGCAAGGCCTTCGATACCGTCATCACCGAAACTCCTGCCACCTCGGCGATGTCCTTCAAACGTACCATAGTCCAATCATTCCTTCGAAAGTCCCACCCCGGCGAACTCCGCCCCCCGGGCGCCCTGGCAGGGCAACGTGGTCACGATGAGGTCCGATTAGCCGTTGGCGATCAAGCCTCGTTGTTTCCGAATTCCGCGGGTGGGTCTGCCGAGGCGTGTCATTATTATTTTTGATTCGTTGTTTCAGCTATTTTACCGATCATCGAGAATCCCATCCCATGCGAACACCACTTGCCGATCCCACCCGCATCGAGATCGAGGGTCGCTACCTGCACTGCCTTCACTGCTCGCGAGATCTGTTCCATCGCCGGCGGATGCGCCTTGAGACCGCCAGCCCCACCGGCCTGCAACCGGAATGGCAAGAATCCGTCGCCGATGCCTTCCTGTGCGCCCATTGTGGATTTATCCATGGGTTCCTCGCCCGGTGACCCCGTAATGGGGCTCGTCTAACAAGAGTCCGCCGGAGTTCAAGTCACAGGTCTTGACGCCCGGGGGACCCGAACCGATAAATCGAGGATTCGATGAGAGGACATCCCCATCCGATTCCAGTTCATGGTCGCCTCTGGGCGGCGGTGATGCTGTGGGTCTGGTTGGTGTCGCAATCGCTGTGCGTGGCCCATTGCCACGGGGTTCTGGAAGACGCCCTCGCCCCACTGAGCACCCCGTCCCGAGTTTCACGGGTGCCTGCGTCCGCCCATCGGTGTTGCTCGCGCTCCCGGACAAGTCCGGCCGGTGAAGAGTCACACCGCTCCGCCGCGGTCGGTCCCGACGGTTCCGGACCCACGACCGGTTTGGTTGCCCATTCCGTTCCCCATTCCGCCCCTGTTTCTGACGAGTTCCCGTGCGCTTCTCGGGCGGTGCTCTCCCGATCCGTCGGCAACCCCACGCCCGACTTGATCCCTGCTTGGATCCCGGGCTGGATTCCGGCCCCCGGTTGCTTCTCCGACTGCGACGATCTCGCCGGTTCCGGATCCACACGGCCCGCCGCACCTCAGCGATTGTCCGACGGAGACACCCGGTGGTTTGATCAGGCCCTGCCCCGCCGCGATGCGGGTTTCGAACCCGCCGTATGTCTGGGCCGCGCCCTACGGTCGCTGGCGCCACCTCGGTTTCTCTGAGGTCCTGCTCTGAGGTCCTGCTCCCGGCAGGCGCCTTGACCTGCTCCCTCGGCTGACCGATCGCCCTGCGCCTTCAGACTCGGTTCCTCCAGCCGGGTTGCTCGTCGCCGCCACCCCCTCCCTCGGTTCGGTTTCTCCAATGGAGATCCGCCCCCGGAGGTCTGAAGGCTCCCTGAGCCGCCGCTGGGGTCGGCGTTGATCATCCCCCCTCGTCCCGAATGTCCATGAATCCATTTCTTCTCCAGCATCGAATCCCGGTCCGATCCGTCCGTTGGATCACCCTCCTGATGATGGCGGGCACCGCCTGCTCCGACGTGGTCACCCCTGCGGCCGTCGATCGGTTGGCCGGTTTCATCCGGGAACAACACCCGGGTCTGCAAGCCCTGCACTTGAGGGCCGGGGCGGCGCAAGCCCAGGCCGAGGCCACCCGGCGCTGGGCCGATCCGACACTGCGCGCCGGCGGCATCGGCTTCGCGGACCGCGGCCCCCTGGCCTCCGAGGAGGGAGACGTGGCTCTGGGGATCACCCAACCCCTGCCCGTCTTCGGCAAGGAATCGGCCGCACGGGCCGTGGCCGACGCCGAGGCCAAAACCGCGTCTGAAACCGCGGAAACCCGATTCCGGGTCCTCAAACGCGACCTGATGGAACGCCTGATCCAGGCCGCCTTATTGAATCGGACCCGGGCACTGACCGAAGCCGACCTGAGCTGGCTTCGACAAACGCTCCTCCACGTTCAGGCCCGCCAAGCCTCGGGATCGGTATCCGCCGTCCAGGTCCTCCAACTGCGCAACGACGTCTCGGAAACCGAAACCCGTCTCCGATTGCAACAGATCGAAAGCCAGGATGCCGCCGCCCGCATCCATCGACTGCTCGGGCGCCCCCTCGACTCGACCCACGGAGCTTGGGAACTCCCGCCGAAAGCCCGACCGCTCACCTATCGCCCCGAATGGTCCCGCCAAGCGCTGGCCGAAGAACCCCGTCTGAGGGTGGCCCGCAAACTGAGCGAAGAGGCCGAGGCCCGGGTCGAGGCCACCCGAAAATCCCGCCGACCCAACCTCGCCCTCGGTCTCGACTCGCGGCAGTACTCGGGCGACGGCGGACTGCGCAACGGGAGCGCCACCCTGTCGCTCACGCTTCCCTGGCTCAACCGGGACCAGTACCGCAAAGACCTCTCCCGGGATCGGCTGCGATTCGATGCGGCCCAGCGGGAAGTCGCCGATCTGGAGGCCGAGGTGACTCTGGAAATCCACCACTGGCTCACGCGCATCGAAGGGGCCCGGATCCGCGCCGAACTGGCCGGGGACACCCTGATCCCGCGCATCCGGGCCGCTTTGGACACCGCCACCGCCGGGCTGAGTGCCGGTTCCGGAGATTTGCGCGACATCCTGGAATTGCGCCGCACCTGGCTCGAGGCCGAGTCGAAGCAAGCCGCGGCCATCGCCGACCAGTGGACGGCCATCGCCGATCTGCTGCTCACCTGCGGCTGGAGCGACCTCCCCCAGGATTCCATCCCCACCACCCCCGCTTCTCCCACCCGATGAACTCATCCAGACTCCTGATCGCGGTCGCGTTCGTGGCCGGCTTCCTCGCCAGCGCGGCCTTGCTGGGCCGCAAGACGCCTGCGGCCGAGGACCCCTCGAAGGGGCCTGCCACCCAAGCCGGATCGACTCCGCCAGCAGCACGCAGCATTCGATTCTACCAATCCCCCATGCACCCGTGGATCAAGTCCGACCGGCCGGGTCGTTGCACGATCTGCGGCATGGAATTGACCCCGGTCTACGACGGCGAATCGGGGTTGCCGATCGACAGCGGCACCGTGTCGCTCGGGACCAACGGCATCCAACTCATCCACCTCGAGACCACCGAAGTCGCTCCGGGCCCCCTTTCACGCACCCTCAGATTGTCGGGCACCATCGATGACAACGACCTGAAACACCGGGTGATCTCCGCCACCGTTGCAGGGCGGATCGAGCGCCTGTGGGTCAACGTCCCCGGACAGGAAATCCGAAAAGGCGAGCCCCTGGTCACCCTCTACTCGCCCGCCCTGCTGACAGCCGAGCGGGAGTACGTGGCGCTGGCTGCCCAGCCCGCCGACCGCACCGCGGCGGACCCTTCCCAACTGAAGCCCCTCATCGCCTCGGCCCGGCAGCGACTGATCCAGATGGGGCTCACCGAAGAGCAAATCGACGCCCTCAAGCACAAGTCTCCCACCGCCACGACGAGCGACCTGCTGGCGCCCACCGACGGCACTGTGGTCCTCAAGCGGGTCTATCCCGGACAATACGTCGGCGAAGGAGAGCGCCTCTTCGAGACGGCCGATTTCTCGACCCTGTGGGTGCAGTTGACGGCCTATGAATCCGATCTGCAATGGCTGAGCCCCGGACAGCCGGCCCGCATCACCACCCCGTCATGGCCTGGAGGCGTAATCACCGGCAAAGTCGACTACATCGACCCGAATTTCGACGGGATGACCCGCAGCACCCGAGTCCGGGTCGAGGTGCCCAACCCGATCCGGGATACCGAGGCGGGGCCACGGCGCCCGCTGCAACATCGGGTCACTGCGATCGCCGACCTCGAAAGCACCCGCCAGGCTCTGACCATTCCGCGTACGGCTCTTCTTTGGAGCGGAACCCGGCCCGGGGTGTATCTGAGTCTCGGGGGCGGAGTCCATGAGCGCCGCGCCGTACGCATCGGGCGCATCGGAGATCAGACCGCCGAAGTGCTCGAAGGTTTGAAGGCGGGCGACCGGGTTGTGACCCGAGCGGCCTTCCTCATCGATGCTCAAGCGGAGCTGCAACGCGGTGGCACCGGAGGCGATTCCCCGGAGGTCGCCGCGGTATCCGACTCGGCCAAGCCCACACCGCCCGCCGCCGTGAGCGCCTTCCTGGAACTCTCGGCCGAGGTGTCCGAGGCCCTCGCTGCCGATCGGTTGGATGCATTCCAAAAGGCGATCGACCGATTTCCGAGCGTGATACCTGCCCTGCGCACCTGGGCCTCGGACCCGGGCCCGAAGTGCCCCGCGGAACTCCAGGCCAAGCTCGTCGCGCTGCCCGACGCTCCCGAACCCGGTGCTTCGGCCGGATTGGCCGAGGCGCGCAACTGGTTCCTGTCGCACTCGCGGGTGGCCGTGTCACTGGCACGATGGACCCGACAACAGGGGTGGGAGGCCGGTGTCCGGACTTTTGAATGCCCCATGGTCGACCGGGCCATCCCCTCGGGGCCGAAACGGGCCGCCTGGCTCCAGAGGCAATCGGTGGCCCGCAATCCGTTCTTCGGGGCGGAAATGCTCGACTGCGGACTCGAACTGAAAGGCCAGCCGTGATCCGACGTTTGATTGAGTTTTCGCTGCGCCAGCGCTTTCTGGTGCTCAGCGGCACCCTGCTCCTCGTCACTCTGGGGGTGCGCGCGGTGTTCCGTACTCCGGTCGATGCGATTCCCGATCTCAGCGAGAATCAGGTCATCGTCGTGGCCGACTGGGCGGGCCGGGGCGCCCAGGAGGTCGAAGACCAGATCACCTACCCGCTTTCGGCCAATCTGCAAGGACTGGCCGGGGTCCGCAGCGTGCGCGCCACCAGCATGACCGGTTTCTCGCTCATCACCGTCCTCTTCAACGACGGCCTCGACAATTACTTCGCACGCACACGGGTATTGGAACGACTCAACCAGATCGCCGGGACCCTGCCCACCGGAGTCGTGCCTCAACTGGGGCCCGACGCCTCGGGTCTCGGCTGGGTGTACCAGTACTACCTCGAGGTCGACCCGGCACGGGCCCCCGGCGGCGGCTATGATCTGGGCAGGCTTCGCAGCATCCAGGACTGGCTCCTGCGCTACCCGCTCCAGTCCATCCCCGGCGTGGCCGAGGTGGCTTCCATCGGTGGGTTTGTCCGCCAGTACCAGATCGAGGTCTCGTCGGCGAAACTCCGGGCCGTCGGTATCGGCCTGGGGCGGGTCCTCGAGGCGGTGGCCCGGGCCAACATCAATGTCGGCGGCAAGGTCATCGAGGAGAACGGCAAGGAGTTCGTCGTGCGGGGCGTCGGACTGATCCGCAACACCGACGATCTTGAGCAGGTCGTGCTGTCGGAGACCAACGGGGTGCCGATCCTCCTGCGCGAGGTGGCGCGGGTGCAGCTGGGCGGCGATTTCCGGCGGGGCGCGCTCGATGTCGACGGGCAGGAACGGGTCGGCGGGGTCGTGGTCATGCGCACCGGCGAGAATGCCCGCGAGGTCATCCGACGGACCAAGGAACGCATCGCTCAGATCGAACCGAGCCTGCCTCCCGGGGTGTCCATCCGGCCCTTCTACGACCGGAGCGACCTCATCGACCGGACGCTCGACACCCTCAAGCACGCCCTCTGGGAGGAGGTGATCCTGGTCACCCTCGCCCACATCCTCTTCCTCTGGCACTTCCGCAGCATCGTCATCGTCACCCTGCCCCTGCCGCTGTCCATCCTGACGGCCTTCCTGCTCATGCAGCAGTTCGGCATCTCGTCGAACATCATGTCGCTCACCGGCATCGCCATCGCCATCGGAGTCCTGGTCGATGCCGCGATCGTCATGACCGAGAATGTGATCCGGCACGCCGAAGAAGGCGAAGAAGCCAAACAACGCGCGGGGCTGGGCGACCGTCTCACGCTGACCGAGACCCTGCAGGTGACCCGCGACGCCTCGATCCAGGTGGGCCGCCCGGTCTTCTTCGCCATGGCCATCATCATTCTGGCCTTCATTCCGGTGTTCGCGCTGACCGGGCAGGAGGGCAAGCTGTTCCATCCCCTGGCCTTCACCAAGACCTTCGCCATGATCGGATCGACCTTCCTGGCCATGACCCTGGTGCCGGTGTTGTGCTCGTTCCTGGTGCGCGGCCCGTTCCACCGGGAGGCCGATCACTTCCTGATGCGGGGGCTGCTGCGCCTCTACGACCCGCTGCTGTCGTCGGCCCTGCGCTGGCGCAAGACCGTGCTCGGTGCCGCGGCGATGATTCTCGGAGCCGCCCTCGTCCTGGCTTTCGGGCTGCCCCGGACCTGGGTCACGCGCCTCGAGACCTCCGGGTGGGGCCGGCTCGCCCAGCTGGGCCGGGGCATGGGCAGCGAATTCATGCCACCCCTCAACGAAGGAAGCCTCCTGTTCATGCCGGTCCTCCTGCCGGGAACCTCGCTCACGCAGGTGAAGGAGATCATGAGTTGGCAGGATCGCGTGATCCGCTCGCTGCCCGAAGTCGAAACCGTCGCAGGCAAGCTCGGTCGATTCGAAACGGCCACCGATCCGGCTCCGGTGGAGATGATCGAGACCACCATCACCCTCAAACCCGAGTGGATCTCCACCCATCGCCTGTGGCTGGGTTGCATTCCCATCCCCACGGTGATCCGCAATCCGGAGTGGCGGGCCGGGGTCACTCCCCGCGACCTGATCGCCGAGTTGAGCCGCAGGCTCGGTGAGGTGCCCGGCTATGTGCCCGGCTTCCTGCAGCCCATCGAGAACCGCATCCTGATGCTCAGCACCGGCATCCGTGCGCAGTTGGGCATCAAGGTCTTCGGAGACTCGCTCGAGGAACTCCAGCGCAAGGCCTTCGAGATCGAACGGGTGGTCCGCACGGTTCCCGGCGCGGTGGGCGTGGCCGCCAGTCGCGTGCAAGGCAAACCCTACGTGGAAATCGAAGTCGACCGCGTCCAGGCCGCCCGTTTCGGACTCAACGCGCGCGATGTGCTCGACCTGGTCGAATCCGGGATCGGAGGCTCGGTGGTCGGCACGGCCATCGAAGGCCGGGCCCGGCTGCCGATCCAGGTCCGCCTGGAGTCCTCGGAACGGGACGACATCGATCGACTCGGCGAACTGCTCATTCCCGCGGCCAACGGGAACCCGGTCCCGCTGTCACTGCTGGCCCGCATCCACCGCACCGACGGACCCGGTGAGATCGCCAGCGAGAACGGTCGTCTCCGCGTCTACGTCCAGGCCAATGTCCAGGACCGCGATCTCGGATCCTTCGTGTCCGAGGTCAAAGAACGGTTGGATCGGGAGATCGTGCCGACGCTTCCCCGGGGCATGACCCTGGATTACTCCGGAGAATTCGAGAACCAACTGCGGGCGGCCCGAACCCTTCGGCAGATCGTGCCCACGGTCCTGGCCATCATCTTCATCCTCCTCTATCTGGTGTATCGCTCGGCCGTCGAAGCCGCCCACGTCCTGCTGGCGGTCCCTTTCGCCCTTTCCGGAGGTGTCTTCCTACAATGGATGCTCGGCTGGCATTTCAGCGTCGCCGTCTGGGTCGGGTACATCGCGCTGTTCGGAACCGCCATCCAAACCGGGGTGGTCATGGTGGTCTACCTGGAGGAAACCGTGGCCGCGCGTCGGGCCGCCCTGGGAGACCGCTTCGGCCGCAGCGACCTCATCCAGGCCGTTCGGGACGGTGCCCGCCTTCGACTCCGACCCAAGGTCATGACCGTGGCCACCATCGTGGCTTCGCTCCTCCCCATTTTCTGGAGCCACCGCACGGGGGCCGAGGTCATGAAACCCCTGGCCACACCCGTCATCGGCGGCATGGTCAGCAGCCTCCTCCACATCCTGATCGTCACCCCCATCCTCTTCGTGCTCATCCGGGAACGGGAGTTCCGGAAATGAGGATTTCCGGGGTATCCCCGCCCCGAGGGAGCCCCTGAAACCGCCCGAAATCGCCGAAACGCCCCCCATGAAACCGCGATTGCGGCTTGCTGCCCGATTTTCCAAGGGGCAGTCTCGGCAAAACCTAGCGTATGGCTGAACTCATTGGAAACCTGCTCGTCGCCCAGTCCGGCGGCCCCACCAGCGTCATCAACGCCTCGATCGCCGGGGTGATCACCGAAGCCGGTCACCACGAGTGCATCGAGGAGATCTTCGGTGGCCAGAATGGCATTTTCGGAATCCTCAACGAGGAACTCATCGACATCAACGACGAGCGCTCCAAGGCGATCGAAGGCCTGCGCAACACCCCCGCCGCGGCCCTGGGCACCTGCCGCTACAAGATCGACTTCAAGAAGAAGCCCGAAAAGGCGGCCAAGGACATGGACCGCCTCTTCGAGGTGTTCGCCGCCCACAACATCCGCTACTTCTTCTACGCCGGCGGCAACGATTCCCAGGACACCGCGCACAAGATCCACCTCGAAGCCGTCAAGCGCGGCTACGACATGCGCGTCATGGGTGTGCCCAAGACCATCGACAACGATCTCCCGGCCACCGACCACTGCCCCGGCTACGGCTCGGTCATCAAGTACAACTCGGCCACCGTCATGGAGATCGGCTTCGATGTCGGATCCATGGCCACCGATGACGGCTCCTGCTGCATCGTCGAGGTCATGGGCCGCGCCGCCGGCTGGATCGCCGCGGGCACCGTCCTGGCCAAGCAGGGCAACCCCGCCAACCCGCCGCACATCATCGTGCTGCCGGAGATCCCCCTCAACGAAACGGCCTTCCTCAATCGGGTGAAGGAAGTCGTGGCCGAGCAGAAATACTGCATCGTGGTCTGCGGCGAAGGTGTGAAGAACGAGGCCGGTGAGGAAATCGGAGCCGACAAGACCCGCCTCGACGCCTTCGGACACCCGGTGCTCTCCGGTGCGGCCGACGCGCTGGCCTCCATCGTCCAAGGCAAGCTCAACCTCAAGACCCGCACCGTCAAACTGGGCTACGCCCAGCGCGCCGCGGCCCACTACGCCAGCCTCACCGACGCCGATGAAGCCTTCGCGTGCGGTGCCGCCGCGGTCCGCTCGGCCGTCTCCGGCAAGTCCGGCCTGATGCCCAAGATCGTCCGCCTCTCATCCAACCCCTACCGCTGGGAGATCCAACTCGAGCCCTTGGAGAACATCGCCAACGTCGAGCACTTCATTCCGCGCGACTGGATCAGCGACGACGGCTTCATGCCCAACGAGAAGTTCGTGGAGTACGCCTCCCCGCTCATCGAGGGACAAGTCATCGTTCCCCACAAGAACGGCCTCCCGGCCTACACGGTGCTGACCAAGAGCCCGGTGGAAAAGAAGCTCGCGCCGCGCTCCTGACCCGGCTTGGGGCGGCCCTACCCGCTGACCGCTGAGCGCTCCGGCCCCTGCAACCGCCGACGGGATCTCTTGGATCCGTCGGCGGTTTTTCATTCCCGGAATCCACCGAGGGCACCCTTCCATGACACGGCGATGGGTTGCAGTCGGCACCCATTCGGAGTCTGATGGCCGTGCGCATGAGTTCGCACCCGACCGCCCGCAACATCGCCCTCGGAAAGCCCCAGGGGCCACGCCGTCACTTCGCCTCCGACAACTACGCCGGGATCACCCCGGAGGCTTGGGCAGCCCTTGCGGAGGCCAATCAGGATCACGAACCGGCCTACGGCAACGACCGTTGGACCCAGGCCGCCACCGACCGGATCCGGGACCTCTTCGAGACCCCCTGCGAGGTCTTCTTCGTCTTCAACGGCACCGCCGCCAATTCACTGGCCCTCTCGGCCTGCTGCCAGAGCTATCACAGCGTCCTGTGCCACGAGGTCGCGCACGTCGAAAAGGACGAATGCGGCGCCCCGGAGTTCTTCAGCAACGGATCCAAACTGCTCCTGCTGCCCGGAGACAGCGGCAAACTGACCCCCGCGGGCATCGAAGAAGCCGTCCATCGACGCACCGACATCCATTATCCCAAGCCCAAGGTCGTCACCGTGACCGAGCCCACCGAGGTGGGCACCTTGTACACGCCCCAGGAACTCCGGGCCATCGGCGCCATGACCAAGAAGCACGGACTCCGATTCCACATGGACGGCGCCCGTTTCGCCAATGCCGTCGCGGCTCTCGGAGTCGCCCCGCGCGAGATCACCTGGCAGGCCGGGGTCGATGTCCTCTCCTTCGGAGGCACCAAGAACGGCATCCATGTCGGTGAAACCGTGGTCTTCTTCAATCTGGACCTGGCCGAGGAGTTCGCCTACCGGACCAAGCAGGCCGGCCAACTCTGCTCCAAGATGCGATTCATGTCGGCCCCCTGGGTCGGCATGCTGAGGGATGATGTGTGGCTGCGACACGCCGCCCACGCCAACGCCATGGCCACCCTGCTCCACGACCTCATCGCGCCCTGCCCCAGCGTGCGGATCCTGTTCCCGAGGCAGGTCAACAGCGTCTTCGTCGACCTTCCCAAACCGGTCATCCAGGCGCTCTGGGACAAGGGCTGGTTGTTCTACAACTTCATCGGAGAAGGCGGCTGCCGACTCATGTGCTCGTGGGACACCCGCGAAGAAGACGTCCGCGCCTTCGCCGCCGACGTGGCCGAGTGCACCCAAGCCTGAACCCGGCCCGCGGTTCGGGCGCCCCCTTTCCCTCGACCCGGCCTCGATTATCCTCCGCTCATGGATCCGAACACCGCTTCGCCCAAGGCACGTCTCCGGGGCGAGGTGGTGTACTTTTTCGCCTACGACATCGCCTACGAGCTGTCGCGGGAACTCCCGGCCAGCGTGATGGGCCATCCGGTCTCCGAGTACCGGCTCGATGCCTCGAAACGAAACCCCAAGCACCTGGTCTTCTACCGGCCTCGGATGATCCGGCTTCCCGACGAGCAACGGCAGGGACCCCACGGGCCGGTTTCCATTCGGATCGAAGCCAAGATCCTGCCCATCGGTGCCATCAGCCTGCGCGTCCGAGTGCCGTTCGAGGTGTCCCATCTGGCCGATCTCGTGGCCTATCACGACCTGCAGTTCCAGGACGGGACTCTCGATCAGGAGATCCGCCGTCTGGCCGAACGACTGCGCGCCGAATTGGCCCCGTGGGTGCTTCGGGCCAATGAGGCGCTCTCCGAGGAAGAGGCCTACACGGTGTTCTGCCTGGAACCCCCCGTCGACGATGGAACCCCCTTCCGTTCGGGCATCTGGTTGGAAACCCACCGCGAATCCATCGCCGGACTGCTCAACCAGGAGAACGACCCGGCCTGCCTGTCCGACCAGGAGACCCACGAGTCCACCTCCCGGCACATCAGCTACTACCAGCACGATCTGGCGGTGATCGACTGGGACGCAGCGCTTCTGGTCGACACCCCCAGCGAATGGGAGGAATGCCTCTACGCCATCGAGGTCGCCAACCTGCAGCTGGCCGAATTGGAGGCCTATGATCGTCACCTCGATCTGGTGCTCGAACGCAGCTACCGCGATCTGGCCGGGGGCCCCATGCGGACCCGAAAAGCACTGCTCACCAGCCTGCGCGAACTCCGCATCGACATGGCCCGGTTCAGCGACGAACTCTCCAACATCAACAAGTTCCTCGGTGACTGGCACCTGGCCCGCATCTACGAAACGGCCGCCATTCGCTTTCACCTTTCGGACTGGAAAAAGGGAGTCGAAGAGAAACTCAAGACGGTCGGAGAACTGCATGAATTGCTGAAATCCGACCACTCGAACCGCTGGATGATGGCGCTGGAGATCACTGTCGTGCTGCTCTTCATCCTCGACGTGGCCCTCCTGATCGCCGGAGGCCGGAAGTGATCCGGCCCCCACCCAAGCCAACCCGCCCCACCGCCCACCGACCCGATGCTCCCCGACGCTGAACCCAGCCCCTCACCGGACCATTCCCCGGCTCCAAACCCGGCGGAACAACCCGTCCGTCGACGCCGGGTCCGCTATGCCGGCACCCATCCGCGACGCTTCGCCGAGAAGTACAAGGAACAGGCTCCGGAGCAGTATGCCGAAGCGGTCGCCAAGATCATCGCCTCCGGAAAGACCCCGGCCGGTTCCCACCGATCGATCATGGTGCCGGAAATCCTCGAGACCCTCGAACCCCAACCCGGCCAGACCGTGGTCGACTGCACCCTCGGCTACGGCGGCCATGCCCGGGAGATCCTCGCACGACTTGGTGACGATGGCCGCTTGATCGGCTTCGACTGCGACCCGGTGGAATTGCCCAAGACCGTCGAGCGGCTGCGGCAGGCCGGATGGGATGAATCCCGATTCATTCCGGTCCGCAGCAACTTTGCCGGGCTGGCCGCGGGACTGGGCGGCCTGGGCATCGGTGCGGTCGATGGCATCCTCGCCGATCTGGGTGTCTCTTCGATGCAGCTGGACGACCCGTCCCGCGGCTTCACCTACAAGGACGATGGTCCCCTCGATCTGCGCATGAACCCGTCCAAAGGGCTGCCGGCATCGGCGTGGTTGGCCAAGGCGACCCCGGAACGCTTGGCCACCGCCCTGCGCGACAATGCCGACGAACCGATGGCCGAGGCCCTGTCGACGGCCGTGCTGGCCGCGCTCCAGCAGCAACCGACCCAGCGCACCCGCGATTTCGCCCGATTGCTCCACGAGATCTACCGGAGCCGTGGGTGGACCCGGGACAAGCCCGAGGGCGATGCCCGCATCCGCCGATTCTTCCAGGCGCTCCGGATCGAGGTGAACGACGAGTTCGGGGTGCTCGAAGCCCTGCTCCGACAGTTGCCCGGGTGTCTCAAACCGGGCGGACGGGTCGCCATTCTGACCTTCCATTCGGGCGAAGATCGGCGGGTCAAACGGGCCTTTGCCGAAGGCCAGCACCAGGGTCTTTACGAAGTGGTGAGCGATTCGGTGAGGCGCCCGGGTGCCGAGGAACTCCGTTCCAATCCCCGATCGGCACCGGCGAAGCTCCGGTGGGCCATCCGCAGCGGTCTTTGAACCGGTGACGGCATCCCGGGCAGGCATCCCGGGCCGGGAGTTGTCCTGTCAGACGCCGCGGACCCGGTCCTTCTTGGCCTCACGCTCGGCCTCGAGCTTCGCCTTGTCCGAGGCGTATCGCTGGCGCAGCAGATCGAGGGTCTCGAGGTCACCGGCCGCCTGGGCGGCCTGAAGCGCCTCGCGGGTGGACAGATCGGCTTGGGCCAACTTGGCCGCATAGATGGAATCCAGCTCGGCCAACTCCGCCTTCTGTGCCTGGGTCAATTTGGAGGCCGGCGCGGTCTTGCTCAACCGTTCCATCGCCAATTCGTAAGCCGATTTCATGTCACCCAGATTCGCCCAGGGCCCGGCAAAAATCCATCCCGACGAGTTCCCGGGGCGGCCCGGGGGCAAGTTTCGGTTTGACGGAAGCATCGGGCACTCCAGCGTTGGCGTTTAACAGTTGCTTTCCGATCCACCGCAGCCAATCGCACATGAGCCAATTCAAGTACGTCTCTGATCTCTGGAACGACGCCGAAGCCAACGCCCTCAGCGGTGCCGACCGTCTGGTCTACCGCTCGAACAAGCTGGGAGCCGATCAGCGGGTCACCAACACGGGCGGCGGCAACACCTCCTCCAAACTCGTGGAGAAGGATCCCCTGACCGGCCAGGACGTGACTGTCCTCTGGGTGAAGGGCTCCGGCGGCGACCTGCGCACGGCTTCGCGCGAGTTCTTCAGCTCGTTGTACCAGGATCGCCTCATCGGCCTGCAGGCGATCTATGCCGCCCGTGCCGACAAGGGGCTCAAGTCTCCGGCTGAAGACGACATGGTGGGCATGTACTCGCACACCACCTTCAATCTGAACCCGAGGGCCTCGTCGATCGACACCCCGCTGCACAGCTTCATCCCGGGGCGCCATGTCGACCACATGCACCCCAACGCGATCATCGCCATCGCCGCCTCGAGCCGCTGCGTGGAGCTGACCCGCGAGATCTTCGGCGACTCGATGGACTACGTGCCCTGGATGCGCCCGGGCTTCGAACTGGGCCTGGCGATGCAGGAGATCTGCCGCAAGAACCCCAAGGCCAAGGCCATCATGATGGGTCAGCACGGCTTCATCTCCTGGGACGAGGACGACAAGCAGTGCTACCAGGCCACCCTGGCCTACATCGAGAAGGCCGCGGCCTTCATCGAGGCGAAGTACCAGGCCAAGGGCGGTGATGCGACCGCCTTCGGTGGGGCCCAGTACCAGACGTTGCCCCAGGAGGTCCGCAATGAGCGTCTGGCGGCCATCCTGCCCTGGCTGCGCGGCCAGGTGAGCCAGCAGCGCCGTCTCATCGGCACCGTCCAGGACGACGAGCGGATCCTGCGCTTCGTCAATTCCAAGGATGCCGCCCGACTGGCCGAGCTCGGCACCAGCTGCCCCGACCACTTCCTGCGTACCAAGATCAAGCCGCTGTACGTCGACTGGAATCCCCAGACCGAAGACGCCGCCGCCCTCAAGGCCAAGCTCAAGGCGGGCCTCGAGCAATACCGCAAGGACTACGCGGCCTATTACGAGCGCTGCAAGCGGTCGAACTCCCCCGCCATGCGCGACCCGAACCCCACGGTGATCCTCATCCCCGGATTGGGCATGGTGGCCTGGGGCAAGGACAAGTCGGAGAGCCGCGTCACCGCCGAGTTCTACAACTGCGCGGTCGAGGTGATGCGCGGAGCCGAGGCGATCGACCGCTACATAGCCCTGCCCCAGCAGGAGGCCTTCGACATCGAATACTGGCTGCTCGAGGAGGCCAAGCTGCGCCGCATGCCGCCCGAGAAGGAACTGGCCCGTCAGGTGGTCATCGTGATCGGGGCCGGCTCCGGCATCGGCCGCGAGACGGCGCTGCGGATCAGCAAGGAAGGTGCCCAGATCGTGTGCGTCGACCTCAACGAGGCGGCCGCCCAGGCCACCGCCAACGAAATCACCGCCAAGCTCGGTCAGGGCATCGGCGTCGCGGGCACCGGCATCAGCGGCTGCGGGCCGGCCATCGGACTGGCGGCCAACATCACCGACCGGGCCAGCATCCGAGCCATGCTCGACCGCGTGGCGCTGGCCTACGGCGGGTTCGACTCCATCTGCGTCACCGCGGGCATCTTTGTGCCCAGCGACACCAGTGGACACATCCCCGACGACAAGTGGGCCCTCACCTTCAACATCAACGTCACCGGCAGCTACCTGGTGGGCGACGAGGCCGCCAGGACCTGGAAGGAACAGGGGCTGCGCGGCAACCTGGTGCTCACCACCAGCGCCAACGCGGTGGTCGCCAAGAAGGGCAGCGTGGCCTACGACTGCTCCAAGGCCGCGGCCAATCATCTGGTCCGCGAACTCTCCATCGAACTGAGCCCGCTGGTGCGGGTGAACGGCGTGGCCCCGGCCACCGTGGTCCAAGGGTCGGCCATGTTCCCCCGCGACCGCGTCATCGGCTCGCTCGCCAAGTACAACATCGCCTACACCGACGACGAGGCCACCGACTCGCTGGTGCGCAAGTTGGCGCAGTTCTATGCCGACCGGACGCTGATCAAGTCGCCCATCACCCCGGCCGATCAAGCCGAGGCGTACTTCCTGTTGATCAGCCAGCGCCTGAGCAAGACGACCGGACAGGTCATCACCGTCGACGGCGGTCTGCACGAAGCGTTCCTGCGCTGAGCAGGTCCGGACGAAGGCTTTGAATCCCAGGCGGGTCTGCGGGTCGAACGACTCGTGGGCCCGCCTTTTTTTGGGCTCTGGACCGCGGGTTCAACCGAGGAACGACATCACTCGAAGACGGGCGGAACCGAAATGGCCCCGAACCGTACCCCGACTGAGAACCCACAAAGCGGTCTGGTACCATCCGACCGGACGGTTCCAATCAGGCCGCGGGATTGGCCTGGGGGCTCACGACCTCGTCACCGGGGCCGTCGGAATCGTCGGAGCCGGCGTCGGAACCTCCCGGAGCCACGCCATACTCGCGCAACTTGTTGCGCATGGTCCGCACGCTGATGCCCAGGCAGCGGGCCGCTTGGGTGCGGTTGCCGCCGCAGGCATCCACCGCCTGCAGGATGGCGTGTTTCTCGAGCTGATCCAACGGAACGATGGGGCCCTGGCCCGAAGTCGTGGAACCCGAAGTCGCCGATCCCGAAATCGCCAAGCCCGAAATCGCCGATCCCGATCCCCCGGCCATCGACGCCGCAGGGGTCGCCGTTTCCACACTGCCGCCGCCGGAGGCAACCCGCTGGGCCACCGGGGTCGCCACCGCCACGGTCGTCGCGCTCATGCTCGACGGCTGGAATCCGAGGTGGCCCTCGGACAATTCTCCGCCATCCGGACACAGGATGACGGCGCGCTCGATGACATTCTGGAGCTCACGCACGTTGCCGGGCCAATCATGGGAAACCAAAGCCGCCTGACAGGAGGCGGAGATGCCGTTGACCCGGACACCGTGCTTGCGGGCCAGTCGCTGCATGAATTGCTCGGCCAAGAAGGGGATGTCTTCGCGACGTTCGCGCAATGGGGGCACCGAGATGGGCACCACATTGAGGCGGAAATAGAGATCTTGGCGGAACTCCTTCCGGGCGATGCTCTCTTCGAGGTTGCGGTTGGTGGTGGCGATCACCCGCACGTCGACCCGGATGAGCCGATTGCCGCCCACGCGCTCGAGTTCACGCTCCTGCAACACGCGCAGGAGCTTGGCCTGGACATGGGGCGCCACCTCGCTGATCTCATCGAGCAGAATGGTACCCCCGTGAGCCAGCTCGAAACGCCCCTCGCGCTTGGTTAGCGCGCCGGTGAAAGCGCCCTTTTCGTGGCCGAAGAACTCGCTCTCGATGAGATTCTCCGGGATGGCCGCGCAGTTGACCTTGATGAACGGCCCGTTGGCCCGGGAGCTCTCGCGATAGATGGCCCGCGACACCAGCTCCTTGCCGGTGCCGCTTTCACCCTGGACGAGCACCGTGGCCTGGGTTCGGGCGACTTTCCGGATGAGGTCGCGAAGGCCCTGCATGGCCGGACTGCGCCCCAGCAATTCGGAACCGGTCGACTCGGACGGATCGCCCTGACTGAGGTACCGGTTGACCTTGATGAGCTGGGTGAACTCCTGGGCCTTCTTGAGGGTGATGTCGATCTGGTCGGACGAGAACGGCTTGATGAGGTAGTCGAAGGCCCCGTCCCGCATGCAGGCCACGGCCGATTCGATCGACGCATGCCCCGTCATCATGACCACCAACGGTTTGACCGACCGGTTCTGCAGGATCCTCAGGATGTCGGTGCCCTCTCCGTCGGGAAGACGGACATCGACGAACACCAGATCCCAGTTGTCTTTGCCCAGGTAATCCTGGGCGACGGCGAGGGTCGAAACCCCGATCACGTCGAAGCGGCGGCGCTGGAGTTGGATCTCCAACGCCCTGCGGATCACCTCGTTGTCTTCGACGATCAGGATCTTCTCGAGCGACATGTGCTCGCTGCCCTCGGCGACAATGACCTTTCCGGGACCCATGCGGTGCGCTTGGACGGTCAACCCTGCGACGCGTAGTACTGGTCGACCCGGGCCATGACATCGCGATAGGCGATGTCCTGCTCATAGATGAGCTTGAATTGTTCAATGGCCTCCTGGGGTCGGTTCATCTTTTCCAGAACGATGCCGAGGTGATACGTCAAGTCCTTGGCTTCATCGTCAAAGACGGGCTTTTCCTTTAGAGCTTCCTGCAACTTTCTCGCGGCCATGTCGTTCATGCCCCGCTGGAAGAACGCACGGGCCAGCAACCCCATGGCGGCGATGCGACGGTTGGGGTTGTTCTGGGCCTTCTGGAGCTCACCGATGGCATCGCCCCAGCGACCGGCCTTGAAATGGAGTTCACCCAGTTCGAACCGCACCAGCAAATCGGTCGGATTGGCCTCGGCCCGGCGCTGGGCATCCGCCAGCAGAAAATCCTGCCGCTGCGCCCGCAACGCCTCGAGAGCCGCCGGTCCCTCGGGGGCCTGGGGATCGATCGCCTTCTCGGCGGCGGTGAACCGGGCCACGCGGACATCCCGGATGCATTGCAGGATGAGAGGATCGTTCATCCCGGTCACGGAGAGGATCTGCTCGTAGTACCCGATCGCCCGATCGAAGTCGGATTTCTTGAGGTACAGGTCGGCGAGGCTCCGGAGGATCCGCGGGTTGGCCGGATCGGCCACCCGTTGGGCTTCCTGCTCGGTGATCAACCGCTCCACCACATCGACATCCTTCACCTCGCGGTGCTCCTGCTCGAGCGACTTGGCCTGCTCTTTGTCACGCAGCACGTCGCGATAGCTTCCGGTGCCGCCTGACAACTGATCGTAGCCCCCCTCCTTGAGGGTCCGAAGCGCCAGCAGATTCTTGAGGCGTTCGTTGAGCGCCGGGTTGTTGGGATCGCCGGAAATCAGATCCCGCAGCAGCTTCTCGGCCCGGGCCTGATTGCCCAACTGGGTATGGGCCTCGACCAGTTTCTCAGCCAGTCGACGATCCGACGGATTGGCCTTGAAGGCCACTTCCAGCGACAGGAGGGCCGTCTTGGGCAGATGGGCTTGGAGCGCCGCATCGGCCAACAAGTCGTGGGCCTGCATGTTGGACGGATCCTGATTGAGCGCCTCTTCGGCGATCTGGATGGCTTCGAGCGGATTGGATCGCAGCGCCAATCGTCCGGAGGTGAGGGTGTTGGCCGACCCCAGCAGTTTCTTGAAGAGGCCGCCGCCTCGGGAGCCGGCCCGCTTGTACTGGGCGGCCCGAAGAGCCTCCCGGCATTCATAGAAACCCGGCTCGGCCTTCAGCACTTGCACAAACAGGGTCACCGCATAGTCGAGGTTGTTCTTCTGGAGAGCCGCCAACCCCTTGTCGAACAATTCCCGCTGAGTCACCGGGATCTGCACCAACGTTTTCTCTGCCATCGCGTGAGACTATACGGTTTACCTAGTCGGTGGCAATACGGCGCCGATTTCAGGAACCGGGTCCCCTGCTCTTCTCGGGCCTTTCAATGCACCCGCATCCAAACGGTCTTCAGATAGGCAGGCTCCTCACGGCTCACCGGAAAATCCGGCGGCTGCGGCACATAGTGCTCGGACACGACGCGGCGTCCCACCCCGGCCAGGGCCCCGCGGATCTGGGCCAGGAAGGCTTCGGGCTCGAGCCGGGCCGCATTGGTGGAAGCGAAGAGCACTCCGCCGGGTTTCAACACGGCGGCCGCCGAGGCGGCCAAGGCCCCGAAATCCCGTTCGGCCCTGAAATCACCCCGCTCCTTGGATCGGGAAAAAGTGGGCGGATCGAGCAGGACGGTGTCGAAGAGCCGCCCTTTCTTGCCCAAGCGCCGGAGCCAGTCGAAGACATCGCCGAAGATGAAGTCGTGGTCCGCCGGATCCAGTCCGTTGGCTTCGAAGTTCCGACGTCCCCAATCCAGGTATTTCCGGGAGAGGTCGAGGCTGGTCACCCGGGCCCCGCCGAGAGCGCCGCAAACACTGAAGGCGCACGTGTAGGCGAAACAGTTCAACACCTCGGGGGGCGTCCCCGGTGACCCCTGCAGCGCAAACCCCGCGGCGACGTGCCCGGTCAGGAGTCTGCGTCGATTGTCCCGCTGATCGAGGAAGAGCCCGACACTGTACCCCTGATCGAATCGGATCTCATACCGGACGCCATTCTCCCGGATCATGAAGGCCTCGGGAGCCCGATCACCGCGGATCCACCGGGGGCAGTTCTCTTCGGTGCCGGAGAAACCCACCCGGCGGTTCAGGCGACGATGATGGAGGTGGGCGACCTCGATGCCCGGCGGCGTTTCGGGTTCGCCTTCCGAATCGGGATCACTGTGAAGCAGGTGGAACGGCCCCAGGGCATCGAGGTAGAGACCGCTGCCCGGCGCGTCGGAAGCCCCGTGCCAGCACCGGTAGGCATCGGTCTCGGCCGAGGCGATGACCGCCCGACGCAAGAGCGACCGGGGATCCTGGTCCCACTGGGGATCCACGGTCCATTCGAGGCGCTCCCCGGTGCGGGGATGCTCGAATGCGAGGCGATGGGCGCACAAGTGCAGCCGTCGGTCGGGGGTTCCCCCATACAGGGAGTCCCCCAACAAGGGGATACCTCCCTGGGCCGCGTGAACCCGGATCTGATGGGTCCGCCCGGTCCGCGGAAAGGCTTCCCACTCGGTCCATCGGTCACCACCGGCCACCTGCTGGAACCGGGTCTCCGCCGGGTCGAGACCGGCGGCGTGAGGCCGGGCCACATAACGGTCTCCGGCTCTCACCACCGAGGAATCGGCCGTCCAACTCTCGAGCCGGATCACCCGATCGGTCCGCAGGCGATACACCTTCTCGACACGACGCGCTTCGAACTGCTGCGCCAGCGACCGGTTGGCCACGGGCGTCTTGCCCAGGACCATCAGACCGGAGGTCTCCTTGTCGAGTCGGTGCAAGATCGACAGATCCGACCAGCGCGGTTCGCGGTGGCGCAGCCATTCGTAGAGTCCCTCCCCCGCATACGGGCTGGGTGCATGGGTGTTCCAACCCGGCGGCTTGTGCACCACGAGCAGGTCTTCGTCTTCGAAGACCACACAGGGGGGAATCAGCGTGGAACGAGGCCCCATCGAGGCGGTATGTCCCGACGCGGGCCCGGTCTGTGCGAGGTTCTGTGGCATGAGGCGGCTGGACGGCGGCACCGGGTCAGGTGAACTGCCAGTGTCCCGTGCCGATGGCATAGGCGCTGATGAGGCCATTGGTCACGCCATGCGCCACCATGGCATCACCCAATCGCCCCTGTCGCAGCACCAACCCCTGATACAGAGCCGCGCAGATCACAGCCGCCAACCATTGACCCGGATGACTCAGACCGAAGAGCAGGCAGGTTCCGGCGAAGGCCCGGAAATCCCAGGTGCGCATCGACACCGCGAGAAAGTCGGGGCGGACGAGGGTCCGGTACAGGAACGACCGGTAGAACACCTCTTCAATCATGGGGACCAGCACCGAGCGACCGAGCACCCGGACCATCAAGAACCCCCAGCCCAGCGCGGCGTTGTCTTTGAAGAAGGCCAGCGGGTTCCACGGCGGATCGATCGGTTGCGGCTCCGGGGCACGACCGGTCCAGAGGGTCGAGACCCGGTCGTAGATCGCCGACAGCGACGGGATGCGCCCGTCCAATCCGATCCAGACCACCGCCACCAGCACGCCAACGGCCACGGCGGCACCACTGGACCGCCACTGCATCTCGGGCAGGCGTCGTCGCAGAGCCCAGACCAGACCGGCCACGGCGACGGTCTTCAGGGCGTAGAACCAGTATTCGGATCCCGGAAAGAGTTTGCCCGCCAGACTTCCGATCAGGAGGAAGACCGCGAAGGGCAGCACGCGGGGAAACTCCGGGGTGTTCCAAAACGGAGCCGGTCCAGGGGTGGTTTCGGCAGACATCGCACTCGGATCATCCAACCCCACCGCGGGGGAGCAAGCGTCAAGAAGGTCGGGTTCGACGCTCACGCCCACCGCCCCGCGTTCCCGATTGCCGGGTCGGGGGGCGATCGGTCACGGTGCCCGCCAGACCGACTCGCCGCGTGTGAACATCGTCCTCGTCGAACCCGAAATCCCGCCCAACACCGGCAACATCGCTCGCGTGTGCGCGGCCACCGGTTCGACCTTGCACCTCATCGAACCGCTGGGATTCGAAATCGACGACAAACGATTGGCGCGGGCCGGCATGGATTACTGGAAACAGGTCACCTGGCGGCGGTGGCCCCATTGGGGCGGGTTCCAGTCCGCCCTGCCGGAGGGCAGTCGGCTCTGGTTCATCGAACAAGGCGCCCCCCGGCGCTACACCGCGGCCCGTTTCGCGGCGAACGACTACCTGGTGTTCGGCCGTGAAACCGCCGGCCTGCCACCGCAACTGCTCGAGGAACACCGCGAACAGTGGCTCGACATCCCCATGGCCAACCCCGAAGCCCGATCGCTCAACCTGTCGAACTGTGTGGCGATCGTCCTCTTCGAGGCCCTCAGGCAGCAGTCGATCGATTGAATCGACGCGATCGAAGCCGATTGGGCCCGAGTCGAAGCACTCGGACCGGTCATCACCAACGGGTCAGCACCGACCGTCCCGAAGGACGCAAACTCACTTCGAAGGCCCGGCTTTGGTCCAACCCTCGATCTTCTGGACGAACGCCGAGGGGCCGCCCTTGAGATAGCCGACATGGCGGCCGAGTTCCTTGCCGCTGCCGTCGACCAGGACGAACGTCGGATAGCCCTCCACGTTGTACTTCTTCTGGAGGGCCTCGTTCTGCTTCTTCACCGCATCGGTCTGCTTCTTGTTGTTCGGAAAATCCACCTCGACCAACACGAGCTTCTTCTCGGCGAACTCCTGGAAGGCCTTCTGATCGAGGGAATCCTTCTTCATCTTGATGCACCATCCGCACCAGTCCGATCCCGTGAAATCCAACAGGATCGCCTTGTTGTCCTTCTGGGCGGCGGTCTGGGCGGCCGAGAAGTCGGTCTGCCAATCGGCGGCGGCCATCGAGGTGAGGGCGCCTGCGATCAGTGTCAGCAGCAGTGAGGAAACGGTCTTCATGGATGGGAGGACGGTTGGGGGGATGAGGAAACTACGCGTTTTGCCCAAACTCGGAGCTTCGAGGTCGGCTGTCAATGGCGGCACTCCGACGACGCCACCGCCGGGGAATCACCCCCTCGGTCGGACTGAAGAGCCACGCCATGACAAACCAGCCCGCCCCGGCCACCACCGTGGCTCCGGCCGGCGAACAATCCAAGGCCACGGCCAGGTGCATGCCGCTCACCGCGCTCAGGGCCGCGTGAACCGTGCTCCAGACCAATCGCGGCCACATCCGGTCGGTCAGCAGCGACGCTGTCGCGCCGGGCAGGATGAGCAGTGCGATGACCAGGATCGCCCCCACCGCCTCGAACGAGGCGACCACCGTCAACGAAAGCCAGAACATCAGGCCGTGATGGATCATTACGACCCGGACGCCCAGGCACCGGGCCAATCCCGGGTCGAAGGAACTGATCATCAACTCCTTGTAGAAGGCCGCCACCAGCGCGATGGAAGCCATCAGGATCACCCCCAGCCTGAGCACCGGCGGAGGCCCCAGCACCCAGCCTCCCCATCTCACCGGAGGCTCCAGGGGAATCATCGGGAGTTCCCCGTTGAGCACACAGTCCTGATCCAGATCGACCTTGTCGGCGAACACGGCGATCAGCACCACGCCGAGCGCGAAGAGCGTGGAAAAGGCGATGCCGATGGCCGCATCCTGCTTGAGCCGCGAATGCCGTGAAATGACTTCGATCAATCCATGGGTGACCCACGCCGCCACGACGGCTCCGAGCACCATCGCCCCGACTCCGCGCGAGCCGGTGATGAGGAAGGCTACGGCGATCCCCGGCAGCACGCTGTGGCTGATGGCGTCACCCACGAGCGCCATCCGACGCAGGATGAGGAAGTTGCCGATCAGGCCACAGGTGGCCCCCACGAGAAAGGTGACCAGTGCCATGAGACCATGGCTGCCCAATTCCGTGGTCCACGGTTCGACAAAGACCCGCTGGGCCTGAAACTCGGGGATCAGCGTCATGAGCGTCCTCCGTACCCGAGGGGTCGATCGCTTGCCCCCCCACTGGTCGGCTGACCGGCCACGGCCGAGGCCAATGACGGGATCGGCCGCCCATGCGGGTCGGTGTCGATCCGCGGCAATCGCCGCTCCAACTCCCGGACCGTCGCTTCGCCCAGCACATGCTCGATCTTTTCGGCGTCGTCGTGGACGTGATCGGCCGCGATCTGGGCGGTGTGGGTCAGGTAGAGCTCCCACAACCGGTGATTCCGGACGATCGCGCAGGCCCGTTGCCACCCCGAGGGCGTCAATGCGACCCGATCCCCCGAGAGCGTGGCATAGTGGGCCGACACCAGCGAACCGATCTCGACCGCCGCCGCCGCGGGGACCACCCGACGCCGTGCGGCCAGGGCAGCCACCGTGACCGTCTCACCGGTGAACTCCTCCGCCTCGAGCACCTGGTAGATCGCCTTCAAGGTGTTCTCCTGGTCGATCCGGATCTTCTGGGAACGCTGTCGATACCAGCGGGGAACCATGCCCTGCCGGGGTGAGAACAGCAGGGCCATGGCGAAGAGCAGGCTGGCCGAGAGGACCATGAACGGACCCGTGGGCAGCCGGGTTCCCAGAAACGAGAGGAACGCTCCGCTCAGGCTGGACACCATCCCGAGACAGGCGCTCCAGACCAGCACCCGATGGAAGCGGTCGGTGAGCAGCGACGCCGTGGCCGCGGGGATGATCAGCATGGCCGAAACGAGCACCACCCCCACCGCCTGCAGGGCGGAGACCACCGCGAAGGCCAGGAGCATCACCAACAACCGCTCGAACCAGACGGTCGGCAGCGCCAGCACCCGGGCGAAACCCGGATCGAAACTCACCAACAGGAACTCCTTGTATCCCACCACCAGGAGCAGCACCACGACCAGCGCCACCGATCCCATCACCCGGATGTCTCCCGGCCCCAGGGCCGCGGCCTGACCGAAGAGGAACGTTTCGATGCCGCTCTTGTTGCCGGTGGGCAAGCGCTGGAACATGGACATGAGGCAGAGACCGACCCCGAAGAAGGAGGCCAGAACCATGCCCAGGGCCGTGTCTTCCTTGAGACGTGTGGTTCGCGTGAGCAGGGAGACCGTCGCGGAGCCGGCCAAGCCCGCCACCAGCGCCCCGATGAAGATCGCCACCGGGTCTTTCTCGAGATTCCAGAGGAACCCCAGGGCCACCCCGGGCAGCACCGCATGGGACAAGGCATCTCCGAGCAGGGCCATGCGGCGCACCACCAGGAAGCTTCCGAGGAGCCCACAGACGATGCCCAGCAGCACCGTTCCGAGGCAGGCGTAGCGGACCGCTGGATCGGCCAAACTGACGAACCGCCAGGCCTGTTCGGTCCACCGGGTCTGGGTGAGATCCCCGATCTTGGCCGCCTCGGCGGTGAGGCTGGCCATCAGTAGACAAACCCCGAACAGACCAATCCGGATCAGGCCGTTCCAGACGGACCGGCGTGGCCCTCCCGCCCCCGGAAAGCCCGGACGACGGAGCGGTCTGAGTCGGCTCGGGCTCATCTCAGCGCGCCTTGGCTCCAACGGCTTCGGCGACTTCGCTGAGCACGGTGAGCCGACCGCCGTAGGTCTTCTGGAGCAGTTCCGAGGTGAACACCTGATCGGTGGGACCGAAGGCCACCACCCGCATGTTGAGCAGCAGGAGCCAATCGAAATAGGTGCGGGCCGTGGGCAGATCATGATGCACCACCAGGATGGTCTTGCCCCGGGAGCGCAGGCCCTGCAACAGCGCGATGATCGCCGCCTCGGTGGCCGCATCGACCCCGGTGAAGGGCTCATCCATGAAGTACAGGTCGCTTTCCTGGGCCAACGCCCGAGCCAGGAACACCCGCTGCTGCTGTCCGCCCGAGAGGTTGGAGATCTGGCGATCGGCGAAGGGCAGCATCTGAACCTGTTCGAGGCACTCCCGGGCGATGCGGCGATCCTCGGCTCCGGGGCGCTTGAAGAGCCCGATCTTGCCGTAGCGGCCCATGAGGACCACGTCCATCACACTGACCGGAAAATCCCAATCGACCGACTCCCGCTGCGGCACATAGCCCACCCGGCCCAGCGATTGGGAAAGCGGCTTTCCGAAGGCGTTGACCCAACCCGACGCGCACGGGAGCAACCCCATGCACGCCTTGATGAGCGTGGATTTGCCCGCACCGTTCGGGCCCACGATGCCGATCAACTGACCGGCCGGGGCCACCAGATCGACGCCCCACAGCACGGGCTTGTTGCGGTAGGCCACCGTGAGGTCGTGGATTTCCAGCGGGGGAACGCCGAGCTCGGCGGGGGGCTTCTCTGGATTCATTTCAGGCCTTCCACGATCCGATCGATGTTCTGGCGGATCATCCCCTGATAAGTGCCCAGATCGTATCCGTCATGACGTTGACCCGGCGTGCCCAGGGCGTCCGAAAACAGTTCACCGCCGAGCTTCACCCCGGCATCGCGCCGGATCCGCTCCAGGCTCGCATGCGACACACTGCTCTCGACGAACACGGCCGGAACCCCCTTGAGCCGGATGAAGTCGGTCAATTGGGTCATGTCGGCCAAGCCCGCCTCGGTGACGGTGGAAATGCCTTGGAGAGCCACCACCTGGAACCCGTAGGCCTTGCCGAAATATCCGAAGGCATCGTGGCTGGTCACCAAGATGCGTCGGGCGGGCGGCACCGTGGCCACGCGATCGCGCACCCAGCGATCCAAGGCCTGGAGTTCCTGCTTCACGACCCGGGCGCGCTGACGAAACCCCTCGGCGGCCTCGGGACGGGCCGCTGCGAATTCGGCGCAAACTCCATCGGCACATCGGGACCACAGCGCCACATCGAACCAGACATGGGGATCGATCACTCCCTCGGAACCGGTGCGGATCAACCGATCGGCCGGAAGCCCCTCGGTGACCGCCCGCACCCGCCGGCCCGAGCGGGACAACCGCTGGAAGGTCTCCTGCAGTTTCCCCTCGAGGTGCAAGCCGCTGTACAGGATGACCTCGGCGCGCTGGAGACGGATCAGATCGGACGCGGTGGCCTTGTACAAATGGGGGTCCACGCCGGGACCCATCAAGCCATCGACTTGAACCTCAGCCCCGCCGACCCCGCGAGCCAGATCGGCCACCATCCCCGTGGTGGCGCAGACGCTGATGGGCGCCGCAAGCCCTCGGTACCCAACGACAATGACGACGACCGCCCAGACCGCGAGGAGCAAGGCCAACCCCCGCCCCGTCCGGCGGATCACACACGTCTTGCGTTGGCCCATCCACATGAAGTCCAAGCTTCGTCGAAAAATGTGTTGAGTCAAACACGATGTTTTATGGTTAAAACTTTGAGAAACACCCCGGCGGCTCAGACCCATGGCAAATCCGGCTTGAAGCGCCCGCACCCGACCCGCCACCGTTGCTCATGGAGCAGATCGTCATCCTCGATTTCGGGTCCCAATACACCCAGGTCATCGCCCGCCGTGTCCGTGAACTGAACGTCTACTCGACCCTGTTGCGGTATGACACCCCGGCCTCGGAGATCCAGAAGCTGGGCGTCAAGGGCATCATCCTTTCGGGTGGGCCGGCCTCGGTGTACGCGCCCAAGGCGCCCCTGCCCGATCCGGCCATCTTCGAGCTGGGCGTCCCGGTCCTGGGCATTTGCTACGGCGTGCAGCTCATGGGGCACTTTTTGGGCGGCAAGGTCGAGAAGGGCACGAAGCGCGAATACGGCAAGGGCACGCTGACGGTCACCCGCAAGGAGTGCCCGCTGTTCCGCAAACTGCCCAAGACCCTCCAGGTCTGGAACTCCCACGGCGACAAGCTGACCCGCCTGCCCAAGGGATTCGCCCCGGTGGCCACGACCGACAACTCCGAATACGCCGCCATCGAGAACCCGGAGAAATCCTACTTCGGCATCCAGTTCCATCCCGAGGTGGTGCATTCGCCCCGCGGCAAGGAGATCCTGTCGAACTTCGTGCGGGGCGTGTGCGGCTGCCGGCCCAGCTGGACGATGCACAACTATGTCGAACAGGCCTGCGAGGAGATCCGGGCCAAGGTGGGCAAGGAGAAGGTCATCCTCGGCCTGAGCGGCGGTGTGGATTCGAGCGTCGCGGCGGCCCTGATCCACAAAGCCATCGGAGACCAGCTGACGTGCATCTTCGTGAACAATGGCCTGCTCCGTCATCGGGAGGCCGAAGTGGTGCAGGAGGTCTTCGGTCGCAACTTCAAGCTCAAGCTCCAGTACGAGAATGCGACGGCCCTCTTCCTGCGGAAGCTCAAGGGGGTGACCGACCCGGAACAGAAGCGCAAGGTCATCGGCAAGACCTTCATCGATGTGTTCCAGGCGGCGACGAGACGGGCCGGCAAGGCGAAGTTCCTGGCCCAGGGAACTCTCTATCCCGATGTCATCGAGTCGGTGCCCATCGCCGGCAATCCGGCCCACATGATCAAGAGCCACCACAACGTCGGCGGCCTGCCCGAGGGTATGAAATTCCAGTTGCTGGAACCCTTGCGCAATCTCTTCAAGGACGAGGTCCGGCAACTGGGTCTGGAGCTCGGTCTGCCCAAGGAGATCGTCCACCGTCAGCCCTTCCCGGGCCCGGGGTTGGCCGTGCGTTGCCTCGGCGAATTGACCGCCGAGAAGCTCGAGATCACGCGCAACGCCGACCGGATCGTCGTCGAGGAGATGAAGGCGGCCGACTGGTACTACAAGACCTGGCAGTCGTTCGCCGTGCTGCTGCCGGTGCGCAGCGTGGGTGTCCAGGGCGACGAGCGGACCTACGCCTTCACGATCGCTCTGCGCATCGTCGAGTCCCAGGACGGCATGACCGCCGATTGGGTGAAGGTGCCCTACGAACTCCTCGAACGCATCAGCACCCGCATCACCAATGAGGTCAGCGGCGTGAATCGAGTGGTGCTGGATCTGACCAGCAAGCCGCCCGGAACGATCGAGTGGGAATGATTCGAGCGGGAGTGAATTGAGCGGGGAGGGTCGGGCCGAGAGTTGCCGACGGCGTCTTCAACCGACGGAAGCCGGCCCCGCCCCGGCAGCCCCGGAGACGGCGTAATCGCACTCCAGAGTGATCACCTCGCCGCATCCGCACTGGACCTCGATGTGCGTGATGCGGTCGCCATCGCGGATCAACCGCGTGATGGCCGACGACCGACGTGGAACCGGATCCAAGGGAGCCTCGGCCCTGTCCCCCCCCTCGGTCGGACCGAGCGGTGCATGAGCCTTGTGGGCGGCGGCCATCACCGCGGCGGGCGAACTGTCGCCGCTCAATCCGATGGGCTTGAAGAGGCTCTTCAGTTGCCGATGAGCCGCCGACGTTCCCGATGCGGGAGGTCTGCTGGCCGAGGCGGTTCCTGCCGCGAGCGGTTGGAAATCAGGGGGCATGGCGAGCGGAGTTGATCACCTCAGAATTGGTACACGTTGTCGTTGGCGCGCAGGATGAGCGTCACCCGGCCATTGCGCTCGTCCGAGGCGGATATCCCCTCGATCGGAGCGGTGTCGGCATAACCCGACACCCTGCGGAACTGCCGGGACCGGACGTCGTGATCCATGAGCAATTTCCGGGCGGCCTGGGCCCGCGCCGTGGACAAATCCCAGGCATCGGGCTGCCCCGGTCGCGAGACATAACCGGCCTCGGTGTGCCCTTCGACCTCGAGCGTGAAGTGATTGGTGAAGCGGGTGATCTGCCAAGCCAATGTGGTGAAGACCCATCGACCGTATTCGGACAATTCGGGCGAGCCCGAATCGAAGAGGGGCTTCTGATGACGGTCGAAGAGCGTCATCCGGATACCATCGTTGAGCAGTTCCATCCGCAACGGCTGCTCGTCACTTGTTTCAGGGTTGCTCGCGAGAGTCTTGAGCATGTCCTGGCTGATCCTGCGGAGGATGCCCAACTCGATCGGGGCATTGGCCTCGAAGTTCCCCCTGGAATAGGTTTTGTCGCTGTCTTTGGTGGAACTGAAAATGCCGGTGGACTTCTTCTCCGTGGCTGAAAACGGGTTCCGGAAAGTCCGCGACACGGCGTCTTTGACCTTAGAGTCCTGGGACACGAGCCACAGCACCAGGAACAGGGCCATCATCGCGGTGACGAAGTCCGCGTAGGCGACCTTCCATGCTCCTCCTCCTCCTCCGGCCATAACGTGTTGGGTGGTGTTTCGGGCGGGTTATTTGCTGACGGCCTTGAGCATCGATTCCAGCTCCTCGGCCGACGGCTTCACGTCTCCGGGCAGCCCGCGTCGGGCGACCTCCAGGGCCATCATCGGGGCCATGCCGGTGGCGAAACCGGAGACGGCCTTGGTGAGGGTGCGATAGTATCCGATCTCGGCATCGCCATTGGCGATCATCGCCGCGGCGAGCGGGCTCAGGAATCCGTACGACACGAGAATGCCCAGGAAGGTTCCCACCAACGCCGCGGCCACGTGGTGGCCGATCTCCGAGACGGGTCCGTTGATGGCGCCCATGGTGATGACGATGCCCAGCACCGCGGCCACGATCCCGAATCCCGGCATGGCATCGGAGGTCTTGGAAAGGACATCGATGGGCTTGTGGTGCTCCTTCTCCATCGCGTCGATCTCGATCTCCATGAGCATGCCGATCTGGTCGGGCTTGACCTTGCCGTCGATCAGCGGGCGCAACGCCCCGGTCAACAGGTCGATCGCGTGATGATCGGTCAGGAACGAATTGTACTTGGTGAGGATGCTGCTGGTGGCCGGCTCACCGATGTGGGGTTCGAGGGCCACCATGCCGTTGCGCCGCCCCAACATGAACATCTCGTAGAGCGCCTTGAACATCTCCTCGTAGGCCACCTTGTTGTACCGGCACCCTTTGAGGCATCCGAGGATCTGGGCGATGAGGTCTTTGTGAACCTTCATCGGCGCCATGGTGATCATCGCCCCAAGAGCCGCCCCGAGAATGACGATGAACTCGGACCACTGCAGGAGCACCACGGGATTACCGCCGGCGATCATGAAGCCACCCAAGACCGAGACGAGGACGATGACCGAACCGATGATGACGAGCATATAGTGGGGGAAACTGGGAGGTTCTGCGATGGATCGGGCGGAAGACGGGGCCTCAGCGGTCGTCGGCGACCATCCTCTGAAGATAACCCCGAAGCGCCAGAATGGCCTGGGAGTGGATCTGGCAGATCCGGGATTCGGTCAGCCCAAACACTTCGGCGATCTCACGCAGGCGAAGGTCTTCGAAATAATAAAGGGCCAGCACCTTGCGTTGCATCTCGGGCAAGGTGCTCAAGCGCTTCTCGATCAGGCGGGCCATCTCATTGCGGACGGTGGAATCGACCGGATCGGGCATCGCCTCGTCCGAGACGGTCTCGTGGTGGGCCGTTTCACCGCCGTCTTCGTTGCCGCTGACGGCATCGAGACAGACGAAGGTCGCCGGACGAATCTGGTTCATCAGATCGTCGTACTCGTTCATCGACAGACCGAGGGCCGAGGCGACCTCGCCATCGGTCGGAGGCTGTCCCTTGGACTGCTCGATCTGCTGGATCACCGCCTGCACCTTGCGGGCCTTGTCGTGCACCGACCGGGGCACCCAGTCGAGGCGGCGCAACTCGTCGAAGATGGCGCCCCGGATGCGGACCCTCGCATAGGACTCGAAGCTCGAGCCGGCCTTGGGATCGAAGTTCCTCACGGCGTTGAGCAACCCCACGAGGCCGGCGCTGTAGAGATCGTCCAGGTCGACGTGCGACGGGAGACTCAAGGCCAGACGTCCCACCACGTTCTTCACGAACGGGAGATACTGCTCGATGAGTTCGGCCTCCTTGGCCGTGCCCGGCCGGATCTTGGTGTACTGACTGAACTGCGGAGGGGTCTTCCGAACGGGGGCGACGTCTTCCGGGGACGGAGGGGAGGCTGGCATAGGGTTCGGCTAGGGCTTAGTTGACGACTCGATCGGCATCACCGGGGAGTTTGCTCATGGCCTCGGTCATGGCATGGGCCTTTTTCATCTGCGCCTCGTGAAGAGACCGTCGCCAGACGCCCCACCACCACCGCATCAGAAAACCGAGGACTCCCGCCGACACCGCGGCCCGCCAGAACACCTCACTGCCGCCGGCTCCCTGGGCCACGCCCGAGGAACCGCCGATGACAAAGCCCAAGAGGGCGCCGGTGATCATGAACTTTCGCATAGTGCCAAGCGGCCACCGCCCCCAAGCAAACCGGATGCCATGATGATTCCACTACCTGCTGTTTCGATTTACCCCCGAATTAGCGACTGAATTGACGGCTCAAAATCCGATCAGGGTCGGCTTTGTGGAACAGACCGGGAATATTCTGCCCAATCCCTATCCAACCCAACGGGCAATTTGTTCCCATGACCCCATTCCACAGTTTGCCCCACCGGGGTTCTTCGTCGAGGTGGGTGGCGATCCAATCGTCGGGTTGCAAGGCGGCGAATCCCCGGAACTGGGCCAGCATCAACGGGGTTTCGTAGGCGGCGTTGAGCACCAGGTGGATCCGGGCCGGACGCAGCTGCTGCAATTGATCGCGGAGCCGCACCATCGAAGAGGCCTCGCTCTGGGAGACCCCGGGCAGATCCACGAAGACGATCTCGGCGGCCGAGCGCCACTCGGGGGTGAGACTCCGCTGAACAGGCACCCCGAGAACCTCGGCGTGGACACTGAGGAGTTCACCGGCGTTGGCCGTCTCTCCGTCGAGGCGGAACACGGCCACCGACCGCCCCTCCACCAGGACCCACTGGGCCAGCCATTTGCACAAGGCCGTGGTCTTCCCGGAGCCGGCCGGACCGATGAGCACATGGACTTCGGGAACGCCGCTCACGGCGACGCCGGGTGGGACCAACCACTCCCCCTTCAGCACTCTCGAGGCGAGCCCCACCTGCTCCACCAGGGCCTCTGGACCGGCCTCTCCGTAGTCCTGGCATAGGCGCTCAACCACCCGAAGGGCATGTCGAGGTTGCAGTCCGGTCGCCTCCAGAACCGGCCCGATCCGCCACCGCCCCGGATAGGAAACCGCTTTCGAGGCAAAGGGCTCCACCAACACCGATTCGGCCACCAACTCGGTCGGAACGAGCGCGGGCGACCCTCCGGATTCGCCCACCCCCACCGGATCCCGATTTCGCTGCACCTCGGCACGGATCTCCGACAATTCCCGACGGAGTTCCAACAAGGGATCCGGTGTCGGTAGCGGCGCGGCCGGGACGCCGGCAGAACCGGGTTCCGCCGCCAAGAACGACGCGGGGGCGGCCCCGGCATCACCCGGTTTGGGCAGCACCGCGGCCAAGACCTCCAACCGGGGTTTCTTCAACCAGCGCGAAACCCCTTCGGCCGGGAGTTTGCGGACATTGAGCACCACCGCGTCGGGGCCCAACTTGGCACGAATGAGTCCGACGGCTTCGGCTGCGGAGTCGACGATGAAGGTATGCACCAACATGAATGGAACGCCCGGGGAAACACGTTCCGTGCCGAATTCCTCCAACTGAGACGAATCCCGCCCCTACCCGGGGCCTGCGGACGATCGCCGCTTGGCAGTCCGCCGAGTCGGCACCACGGTGGTCCATGCAGGAATGCGAAGAAGTGCAGTGTCCGTACTGCGGTCAGGGCATGGAACTGGTCATCGACACCACGATCGCCCAGCAACGGTTCACGACCGATTGCGAGGTCTGCTGCCGCCCGTTCGAGGTCTTCGCCGAATGCGAACCGGGCGAAATCCTCAGCCTGGAAGTGCAGGCCTAGCCCGACCTAGCCGTAAAGGCCCCGGCCGAAGCGAGCCATCGCCGGGGACACGGGCCTCCTGACTTCGAATGGGTGCGATTCAGCCTCCTGGAGGCTCGCCCCGCCCCGGGGCGATGACGAGCCTTCAGGACTGGGATCAACCTTCGCGCTGACCCGACATCTCCTCGTCGTGCTTCCGACGGGCCGCTTCGATGTCGTAGGTGTCGTTGTCGGGATGATCCGGGTTCAGCGGAGAAATCTCGCGCAACCGGTGGATGATCGGCGTCAACTTCTCGATGAGGTAGTCCACCTCTTCTTCGGTGTTGTAGATGCCGAAGCTGAAGCGCACGGAACCGCGGGCCCGCATCGGCGGAAGCCCCATGGCCATCAGCACATGCGACGGGTCGAGCGACCCGGTGGTGCAGGCCGAGCCCGAACTGGCGCAGATGCCGACCTGGTCCAACAGCAACAACACGGCCTCGGCCTCGACGAAATCGAAGGCGATGTTGGCGGTGTTGGGCAGGCGCAGGTTCTTGCTGCCGTTGCGCACCGTGTTGGGAATGCGGGTGAGTACGTGGTTCTCGAAGCGATCTCGGAGACCACGGATGCGCGTGTTCTCGTCGTCGATTCTGGCCATGGCCAACTCGGCCGCACGACCGAAGGCGATGATGTTGGCCACGCTCTCGGTGCCGCCCCGGCGACCGCGCTCCTGATGGCCACCGATGACGTAGGGCTGAAACTTGGTGCGGCGCTTCACATACAGCATGCCGATGCCCTTCGGGGCATGGAGCTTGTGGGCGCTGAGGGACAGGAAATCGACGCCCAGTTGCTTCACGTCGATCTTGAGCTTGCCCGGGACCTGCACGGCATCGGTGTGGCAGAGCACACCCTTGCTGCGGCAGAGGGCGGCGATCTCCTCGATGGGAAACAGCACGCCGGTCTCGTTGTTGGCCATCATCGCCGAGACGATGGCCGTGTCGGGACGGATGGCCCGTTCGAGCAGGTGCAGGTCGAGCGATCCGTCGCTCTCCACCGGCAGGTAGGTCACTTCGAATCCCCGCTTCTCGAGGTAGGCACCGAAATTCATGTTCGCGCTGTGCTCGACCGCGGTGGTCACCACATGCCGTTTGCCGCTCGTCACCAACGCGCTGTGGATAGCCGAATTGTTGGCCTCGGTGCCGCAGCTGGTGAAGGTGATCTCCTTGGGATCGGCGTTGACCAGAGTCGCCACCGACTCCCGGGCCTTCTCCACGTGGCCGTGGACCTGGGCACCGAACCCGTAAGCGCTCGAAGGATTGCCCCACATCTCGCTCAGGAACGGCATCATGGCCGTCACCACCTCGGGTGCGACGCGGGTCGTGGCGTTGTTGTCGAAATAGTAGACCTTCTTGGGTGACATCATGCTCTGGACGCGGCAATGCCCGCGTCCGGTCGCCAAACTAAATCGGACGGTTTCCGGTGCAAGGTGGGATTTCGGACAAAATCCGTCAGATTCCCCTCCCCGTCATCGGGGCTTCTCGATGAACCCGTGGTACAGGCCCAGATAATACGGCAGGAGGAACACCGTGCCGCTGCCCAACACATCGCCGCTCCCACCATAGTCGAGCGTCCACGGATCGGTGTTCCAGTGTTCGAAGTGACGGTTCTCGACGGGGAGCACCCGGCCATCCACACGGTGACCGCGGCCTTCCTCGCGCGGATCGTAGAGGTCCCGGGCCTGCTGGCGGTTCAAGCGGACGATGTCGAGCCGGTGCGAGTTCTGATGCGCCCAGTTCAGGCGATCCAACGGAAAGCCCTTCAGCGTGGCCATCGCGTCGTCATGCCAGCCGTTCCAAGGGCTCACCGGGAATTCACCCCAGACATTGCGAATATTCTTGCCCAGGGCCTGCGCCGCGAAGGCGAAGTGGAAGAACGGGTTCCGCTCGGGAGCCTCCATGGCCCAGCACGCATAGAACGAATACCGGACCCGGTCGACGATCGTGGGATCCGTGCCGTAGCGCAGCAGGTTGTAGAAACACATGAAGGCCATCTCGTCGTCGGAGTGGTTGCCGGAGCCCGGCCCGAACTGGGCCTTGGGGAACATCAGGTTCTGCGCGTAGCCATGCCGGTTCACCAACTCGCGTGACGCCTCCGCATACTTGGAGTCGCCGGTGACATGGCCGGCCACGGCGAGATAACTGAGGATGCTCAGGGAATTGAGTCCGCGCTCGGCCACCCAACGCTCGTCCCGGTTCACCGCCTCCGGGCCGAACTGCCCCCAGCGGGTGGGTTTGCCGTCGATGTCCACCAGGTTGAACCCATGGCTCACCAGATGATCGGCCAGATCGCGGACCACCTCGCGACACCGGTCCTTCTCTTCAGGGGTCTCCGCCGCGTGCTCGAAGTAGGCGGCGTGGAAGAAGAAGTGCCCGTCCAATTCATCGCTGCTGGTGTCGCTCTTCCAATACCAGCGGCCGTCGGCGCTCTTGGGCCAGCGGGGCTCGTACACCTTCCAGAGTCCGTCGCGCCGGGCTTCCTCGCGATCCTGCGCCACACGGCCGACGTTCGGATCGGGCCACTCCACGGATCGGACGGTGCGGGCCACATAGCCCTTCGGAGGGGCCGGCGTCCCGCCCTGGGTCACCTTCTGCAGAAACCTCAACGCCTCGAAGGCTCGCGTCGCCCGGGCCTTGGCCTTGGGATCCCGCGTGGCCGCATACGCGAAGCATTCACCGGCTCCGTACATCGCGGTCCACAGGCCGTCGTTGTCGGAATCCTCGGGCGCGGCCGAGGCCCGATCGCCCGCGACCTTGAGCGGGGCTTCAGCGGTGAAACCGTAGGGCGTGCGGCGGATGTATTGGTCGATCTCGCGTTCGTAGTGTTCGGCCTTCTGGGCCAGAGTCATGGGCTGACGATCGATGGATCCCACGCCGTTGGACGTGGCAAACCAAGCACGCCCCCCGGTTTGGATCAGGCCCTGAACCACGGCATCGGAAGGCAGCCAACCCGGCCCCTGACGGTATTGGAAACCGCTCCCGTCCCAGCGGATCACGCCGCGGGAGGTGGTGAACCAGACCTCACCGGCCGGCCCCGTGGCGATGCCGGTGAACTCGTTCCACGGCAGTCCGTCCTTGCCCTCGAACAACCGCCACCCCTTCGGCGTCCGACACCCCACTCCGGCCTTGGTGGCGAACCAGAGCTGGCCCGAGGCATCCTCGGCGACGCCCAGCACCGAACGCACCGCCCAGGCCCGGTCACCCGCATCGAGGATCAACTCAGACTCCCATCCCGAGGCGGTCCGACGGACCAATCCATGGCTGGAGGCCGCCCACCAGGTCCCGTCGCGCGTCACCGCGAGCTGGGCGATCGTCCAGGCCTCCGGCCAGGTTTCGCGAATCCATTTCCCGGACTCCCAGCGATGCAAGCGGTTCGTGGAGACCACCAGGAACCCCTGCCCGATCGGCATCAATTGGATCACCGAGGAGGGTGCAACCTCAGCCGTGATCCCGTGACCCTCGGCATCGGGAAACACGAATCGATCCGCCGGCCCCTGCGACCCGGTGGGCATTGTGTGCCATCGACCTTTCTGGCGCTCGTACCAGGTGCCCCTACCCAAGGCTCGGACCGCGCCATCGGGCCCGCTGACCAACAGTGAAATCGGTCCTTTCGGCGCCCCCGCCTCGGAGGCGAAACGATCGGCCACCTCTTGCAGGAACGCCTGCGGTGCGGGTGTTGGAACCCTATCGACGGCCGCTTCGGTCGCCGCAGCACCCGCCAGCAACACCCAGGCGAACACGATGAAGTTCATGCGAGTCAGGTCGACGCGCCGGGAGGCGGGGCGATTCGAAGTTCAACGGACCGAACGGACCGCCTCGGCCAACTCGCGGACGAATCCCGAAACCCGCTCCACGAGATCGGGGGATTTCCCATGCTCGGCGATCCGGTTGACGATGGCGCTGCCCACGACGATGGCCTCGGCATGCTGGGCCACTTGGCGGGCCTGCTCGGCATTGGAGATGCCGAAGCCGACGGCGATGGGCAACGGGGAGTGGGCCCGGATCTTGTCGGTCATCATGGCGATGGTATCGCTGACCTGACTTTGCATGCCGGTCACGCCCTCACGACTGACGTAGTAGATGAATCCACGGGCTCGCGGAGCGATCAGCGCGATGCGCGAATCGGGTGTCGTCGGAGCGATCAGGTACACGGGGCACAAGCCCGCCGAGGCCATCAGCGATTCATAGCTGTCCGATTCTTCCGGCGGCAGATCGAGCACCAGGAGTCCATCCACGCCGGCCGCGGCCGCGTCCCGGATGAACCGTTCCACGCCCACGCGGTGCAGCAGGTTGAAATAGATGTAGAGGACGATGGGGATCTGCGACTCCTTGCGGATCTGGCTCACCGTCGCCAGCACCTTGGGCGGGGTCGTGCCGCTCTCCAGCCCCCGCTGGGCCGCCAATTGATTGACGATGCCATCGGCCAACGGATCGCTGAACGGCACGCCCAACTCCAGCACATCGACCCCTGCGGCATCGAAGCCCAAGGCCAGTCGACGGGTGGCCTCCAGATCCGGATCCCCGGCCCCGATGTAGACCACCAACCCCCTTTGACCGGCCGCCTTGAGGGCGGTGAAGCGTTGCTCGATGCGGTTCATGGGCCAGACGTTGGGACGGGCCCGGGAGGCGAGGCAAGGTGAACTTGCCCCGGGCCTCACCTTCCGGCGCCCTCCCGACTCACCGCACCAAGACGCGGAAGAACCGGGCTCCGGTCGACAGAGGCACTGAAACCTGGAGCGTGGAGGGTCTGGAGATCGCCGGTATCTCCTCGAACGTGCTCCAGACTCCGCCGCTCAAGTCGGTGCACACCTGAACCGCATGAGGACGCCCCGCCGCGGCATTGAATTTGAGCACCAGACCCTCGCCCGACGAGGCCACGCTCAACGTCGGAGCGGACGAACCGCCACCCACCCGGATCACCACCTCGTCGCGGGCGGTCAGGAGTCCATCCCGGACTTGGACGCCGATCACATACTCGCCGGCCTGCTCGAACATCGCAGCGGTGCGGGAGGCGGTGGCCTCGGCGAAGCCCACGGCAGCAGGCCCGCTGATCCGGCTCCACTCGAAAGCGGGAACTCCCGGCGGCAACGGCAGGCCGTCATCACTGAAAGCGGCCTCCAACACCAGGGTTCCGGGCGAGGCCAACTCACGATCGGACCCGAGGTCCACGGTCGGCGCCTGATTGGTCGGCAGGACGGTGGCTTGGAGCGACAGGTCGAAGCTGAGATCGCTCGAAGAACCCGAGTTCTGGTGGACTTCCACCGCCAACGTGTTCTCACCGGCCTTCAACGCGGCCGGATCCAGACGGTAGTCGAAGTAGGTCGTCTCGTCGGTGCCCCCGATGGCGCTGCTGGCCAGCGTCTGATTCACCACATCGCCCTCAGGCAGGTTGTCCTTGGCCACCTGCACTCCGTTGAGCCAGACCACCATGCCATCGTCGCGCAGCACCTTGCACAGCAGCGCCGTGACCGAGGCCGGGTCAGCGACGGTGAATCTCAGACGGAAGTAGGTGGTGATGTACTTGGCGCTCGAATTGGGTCCGAAACCGATCGTCGTCGCCTGATTGGCGTCGCCGTAGCCGAAAACACCCTTGCCGGTTTTCCAACCGCCATCGTCGAAGCCCGGAGCCCTCCAGGCGGTGCCGAGATCGACTCCGGTGTCCAGATAGCGCCATGTGGAACCAGCGGGAATCCAGGTCACCTCGCCTCCGATGCGGCCTGCGGTCAACACCACGTCGTCGGCCGACGACAGGGCTCCGTCGGAGACGCTCAGACGCAACCCGTAGGTGCCCTGCCCCGGCAATCGGACCCGGGTGCCCCGTTGATCGGGCGATTCGATCACCACCGGCGCTGGTCCCGCGGTCTGGGTCCAGCGGAAGCTCAACGTATCGCCGGGTTTGCCGTCATCGGAGACGACGCCTTCCAAAGAAACCGACTGCGGAAACCGGGTGACCGCCGAGAACTCCTGATCGGGGCCCGCATCGACCCGCGGAGGTCGATTACTGTCGGAGGTCAGCCCCGGGAGCGGAGCCCCCGGACTGGCCACCCATTGGGCGGGATCATCGCCGACGCCGGCCGGGAGGCGTCGTTCGAGAGAATGGCCCTTTCCGGCTGCGACCTCGGGCCAGGGCGATCGCGAGCCATAGCGGACCGTGTCGACCGTCAGCCAAGGCACCCGGAACCGGACTTGCCCGAGCTGATTGGTCTCCAGATCCGGGGCATCCGGCCGTTGCAGCTCGATGCGCTCTCCGGAGTCCTGGAGGCTGCCCGCCCAGGGACCGAGCACGGGCACCGTTTCCGGGATGCCCTGGCGTTGGCGAAACCACGCGGGATCGCCGGCCGAGACCACCAGCAGGCCCCCCGCCGGAAGTATCACGCCCGGCGGAAACTGGAAATCCACGCCCGACAAACGCCAGGTGTTCGTCGGAAACAACGGATCGAACAACGGCACCGGAGCGGTGGAGAGATTCTGGACTTCGATGAATTCCACCGAACCGGCGCCCGGTTGGTAATCGATCTCGCTCAGGATGACCGGCCCGATCGCAGGGCGGCCATTGGGAGAGCCCAGGGTCGGGGCGCTCTGCGGGACCCACTGCAACTCTCCCACCGAATTGGTGTGGCGCCCGAGGCTGACTCCATTGGGGGTTGCCCCGAACGACACCCCATCGCTGTAACCGGTGAGGTTGCCGGCAGCGTCGGCGGAGTACAACCAGACGGAATCCCCATGGGAATCGAGCCGGAAGGCCTTGAGCCCCAGCGCCGGTGCATTGAATCGGGTCTCATCGACCACCCAATAGCCGCCAGCCGGAATCCGAGTCCCCTCGGCGATGCGGTATTTCTTCGGATCACTCCGGTCGTCGGTCAGAAACCACCCACCGATCTCCGCGGGCTCATCCCCGGGATTGACCAACTCCACCGCGTCCCACTGGGGGAGATCGGTATGGGCCAGCACCTCGCTCACCTGCACCGCAGGCACCGACAGCACCGGATCGTCAGCCCCGGGCGAACCGCCGACCTTCGCGCTGGCCCGCCAGTCGGAAGCCACACTCGAGGCGGGCCCTTCGGACCGGATGGCAACCAACGAGAAACCCAACCCATCGGCAGAAACCGGCCATGGTGATGCCACACCGTAGATCACCTCGCACAACGGGGCTCCCGTCGCATGGGTCAGCGCCACCCGTTCTCCCCCATTGGACAACCGCCCCTGGTACACACCCGCCACCACCCCCTTGGGATACCGCACCGCAAACGCGTCCGCGTTGGCGACCAGCACCGCGAATCGGCCGGGCTCCAGGCGGGCTCCAACGGGGAAGACGTATTCGACGCCATCCACACAGCGGACTCCACTGAGGTCCAGCGTGTCGGTGCCCACGTTCTTCAACTCGATGAATTCAAAGGCATCGCCATCGACACCGGCCTCGGCGGCGGGATGGTAATGGATCTCGCTCACCCGGAGCGTGTCGAAAGTCTGGATGCGAGTGAAGGAGGCCTCGGTCAGGGCGCTCCAACTCCCCGCGTTGAGAGCCCGGGCCCTGATGGTGACGCTCCGGTCGAGGGAGATTTCGCCCGAGTACACCCGAGCTCCCGGCGACACCGCTCCGCCGATTTCGCGCGGGTCGGAGCCGTCGACCGTGTACCGGATCTCGCCCATGGGAGCCGTGATGGCCAACCGGTATCCGCCCGGCACATTCCCGCCGTGCTGGGAAAACGACGGGGCCGCCGTGGCCGGATACAGGTTTCTGGCCTTCAGTTGGGTCAGCACCGTGGCCGTCCTTTGGCCCATGTAGTTGGCCATGATGTCCCGGACCCGCGGCAGCCAGTGCTGGTCGCGGTTCAACGGGGTCGCCACCTTGGAGTCTCCCCATCGGGCCGACTCCGCCACGACGGCCGAGTAGATCTCGTTGGTCCGCACCGCAAAGCGGGCCCGGGCGGCCGTGGGCGTCAGGGCCCCGTCGTTGAAAAAGTGTTTCTGGATGTGGTCGGCCACCCGGAGGCGAAACTCCGGATTGGCGCTGAGTTGCTGCCACAAATACTGGGGATTACTCTTGGTGAGACTCCAACTGCTCGCCGTTCCGTAGGGGCCGGTGCGATTCTCGGAGACATTGAGCAGCGTGTGCTCCGAGTCGTGGGCCGAAAACCGGAACCCTCCGTGACGCCCCGTCCGATCGCGCTGCCCATACCAGTTGTTGGGCGAGGTGTTCCCGAGGAAATTGGAAATCGGCGCATCCAGATTGCCGCCGTAGAGGATCACCAGCATGTAGTCGATCAGGTTGTCGACATCGAGCAAGTTCTCATAAGCGGGGTTGGGGGTTCCGTCGGCATTGCGCCCTTCGAGTTTGAAATAGGCCGCATTGTCGGCCACCCCGGCCCGCGCCGCGTTGTAGAGCCGGGTCCAGGCATCCATAGTGCCATCTGTGGCGTTGATGGTGTAGGGGCCCGCCTCGACCTTGATGACATCGTAATCCTCCTTGTCGCCCCCGTAGTAGGTGGCCGCATAGGCCGCCTCGGGTCGCTCACAGCTGTTGTAGAGACCCCAATACTGGCCGTTGATATACAAATGATAGTACTGGCCGCGCTCGCCCTGGCGGCCCATGGCCAATTGGCTATCCCGGCTGAACTGATCCCGGATGAACACGCCTTGGGAGTCTCCCTGGAAGCTCCACGAGTAGTTCTGAAAGGTGCGGAGATCGAGGGCATCGAACTCGTCGGTCCCGCCGTTGCCGAAGAGCGGGAACTTGAGCTTCGACTCCCCGTAGCTTTCCCTGAAAAAGAATCGCAACGCATGCTTGGGATTGCCCGTGCTGCGTGAGAATCCGCCCCGGATGCGGAGGCCGGCATCGATTTGAAAGCCCTTGGAACCGTCGGCCTGGATCAATTCGAGGGAGCACGGCCGCTCCCAGTCGCGACCATCCTGCCCCGGATTGGCGTAGATGCCGGTGGTCGGATCGAACAGGTGCTTGAGGTCGGTCACCACACTGAATGACGGCAGCGACTTCAAGGCCGGGATGATCTGATCCCGGTAAGTGGCCGAGTTCACGATGTCCGGATCCATGCCGTAGTCGCGGGTGTTGGCACCCCAGGAAGTCGGCCATCCGGGAGGGGCCACCCCATTGGTGGACTGGCGGATGACATCCTGCAGGAACAGGTAGGTCTGCGTTTTGACCGGACTGGATTGCAGCCCGTCCTTGAAGCCCGCGGCCCTCAGGATGGTGGTTCCCCCGATGGGGACCGGACCCGAATAGACCAACCCCGTCGTGGCCGTCGGCCACGTTCCATTGGTGGTGTACCGCAGCACCGCGCCCGCGGTCTCAGAAGACAGGGTCAACTCGAACGGAACCTCGAAGAATCCGCGGGTCTGGCTGAACCGCGGGACCCCGACCCAGTGGGCGAAACCACCGCCATTGGCCACCCCGGGAGAGGGTGGATTGAAGAAGTACGGCTGACCTGCGCGGACGCCATACGACACATCGCTTTTCTGGGCGGGGTAGCCGGGTGCGAATTCACTCACCGCCACGCCCCCCTCCGGAGCGAAAAGACCCAGGTATTCACCGTCGGCCGACAAGCTGAAATTGGCGTGCAACGGAGCCCCGGCCACCGCCCGATCTTTGCCCGACGCGAAGACCAGCAAGAAGGACCCGGCGCTCAGGTTCGTGGCCGGGAATCGCCACTTCGCGACGTTGGCCGGATCGTCGGTCAGCGACCATCCCTGCAGGTTGATTGCGGTCGAGCCCGTGTTCTGGATCTCGATCCAATCGGGTTTGTCCCCATCGGCGTCGGTCAATCCCTGACCATTGCTGGCCAGGAACTCGCTGATCACCACCGGAGACTGGGCCCACGCCATGCCGGCGATCCACATCCCCACCATCAGAGCGCGTTGGAACATAGGCCGAGGCTAGCCATTCCTGAGCCAACCCCAAGCCCAACCCGACTCCGTGGGACTCCCATAGCGGCCCAGGCAGTGGCCCTGTTCGGAGGAACCGGGCTGCGATTGCCGCCAATCCACGGGCGATCCAACGCCCCTGCCAGGGGGACCCTTTCCCTGTCCCTTGGGGCCCGGGGATGGCCCTCTGCCCCGAGTGCAGTCGGGCAACTCCCGATTCATGAATAGTAAAAATACTTACTGATAATACTCCCGAGTCACTATCACTGGATACTCATTGAGTGAAGAAACCTGCTGAAGGTTCAACGCCTCAATACTGCTGATGATTCATAAGGAGAGGGAGACCCTGGGCTTATTGATGGGATTCTGGAAAGGGCAAACCCTGAAGGCCGGGAAAAAACAACCCTGCCACGGATTCCCGACCGTGGAACTCCATCAGACCATGAAAACCATCCGATCAACACCCCATGGAATGGGAGGGCTCTTATTTGCCCTCATCATTCTCTGTCTGCTCAACGCCCGAGTCCTCGGGGCGGCGGCAGGCAACCTCGACCAGGCCCAGAATGGCGGCGTGGGCGATACGCCCATCAGCCCTGTCGACTGGATCAACGGCAACTCCAACGGCCAAAAGAGCCACTTCGTCGAAGGAGAATCCATCCCCTACCGCTTGGTACTCACGGGCTTGTCCGTAGGATCCCACGTGGTGGATATCGAATGGGATATCCGCAAATCCTCCAAAGCAACCATTGATTATATCACTTCCGTACAAAGGATCAATGAAACGGTGAATCCACTCAAAGGTCTTGTCGGAACTTTTGGTGCTCCATCCACATTCCCCATACCACCGCCACCGGTTTCTACGACTACAGGCACTGTCGGTGGACAACCCCAACCCTTGACCAGCTTCTCCAGCCTCCCGGCCAATCAGAAGCTGTTTACCATCTACAATGGCACTATCAGTTCCATTGCGTATATCAATAACGCCGACGGCAACCTCGGCAGCTGGTCGGTGGCCGATTCATCACAACGGATCCGCATCACCCTGAATGCCTCGGCCGCATCGGTCGTTCTGGCTTGGGGCGGTCACATCGGCAGCCGGCGCGATTGGGGTGACGGCAACTCCGCCACCGCGGTTCCCGGATCGCCCTACCATACCCGCTTCATCGACTTGGATGGCAGCGGTGGTAATCAAGATCGATCCTTGGCCGCGGCGGCCGTGTGCATGCCTCCGAATTGCGCCATTTCAGGCCCTTTGAGCGTCTGCACGGCGACCCCGCAGACCTACACCGCGTTGACCGACGGCACGGGCAACACCTTCCTGTGGACCCTCAGCGGGAACGGAAACATCGTGGGTTCGGCCACGGGCCCCTCGGTCCAGGTCGCCGCTGGAGCCCCGGGAACCTACACCCTCTCAGTCACCATCAACCGCCCCCTGAGTGCCGGCGGTTGCGGGACGACCTGCAGTCAGACCGTCGCGGTCAATGGACTGCCCAGCTGCAGCATCAGCCGTCTGAACGACCCGTCGGCCCAAAACGCCGGAGCGACCCTTTATCAAGGACCGGCTGGCATGGCCCAATACACGTGGACGGTCTCCTACAATGGTGACCCGGCCACCACGGCGGGCGGAAACCAGCCTTCGATCACCCTCGCCGACCCGACCGCTTCGGGCTCCGGGACAGCCACGGTCACCGTGGGCCTGACCATCACCGATGCCAACGGCTGCACCAGCAGCTGTGTCCGCGCCTTCCAGGCTCCCGGCGAGTGCATCATCAAGCCTCCGGCCGCCTGCCCGCGGAGCCAAGAAGTCTTCAACTACGGTGGCGACCCCACTGGCATGAGCTTCGTTTGGAGCATCGTGACTCCGGGATCTCCGGTTTCCATCGTGGGTGCCAACAACCAGCCCAGCGTCAGCCTGACCTCTCCGGTGTGCACGGAATTCACTCTGCGACTCGAGACCACGGCCGCCGATGGGTTTGTCACCATCTGTGAAACCACCGGTGCCTTCGTCGACACCACTCGCCCCGTGTTGGGCAACCTGCCCGTGGGCCTCGATCTGGGTTGCAACCCGACCTTGCCGGTGTGCTCGCGCGATGTGACCGCCCTTGACGATTGCGACGGCGACATCAGCGCCCGCGTGGTCTGCACTCCGGGTGCCATCGTGGAGAACGGAGCCTGCGCCCGCAGCCAGACCTTCGTCTACTCGGTGGCTGATTCCTGCGGCAACGTGACGAGTGCTCCCGTGACCTACACTTGGAAACAGGACACCACCGCTCCGGTCTTGAGCAACCTGCCGATCAGCGGTGACCTGGGTTGCAACCCGGCCTTGCCCCGCTGCTCCGAGACCGTGACGGCGCTCGACGACTGCGACGGCAACCTCACCGCCCAGATCGTCTGCACCCCGGGCCCGGTCGTCGAGACCAGCGCCTGCGGCCGCAGCCGCGCCTTCGTCTACACGGTCTCCGATACGTGCGGAAACCAAGCCTCCGCCACCGTCACCGTGACTTGGCGCGAAGATTTGACACCGCCGGTCATCAGCAATCTGCCCATCGGCGGCGATCTGGGCTGCAACCCCACCCTGCCCACCTGCTCCCGCG